>Ga0228711_1000121_pt1 | contig 67934 bp, 44 predicted proteins | sample MedpolnodulmetaG_2_FD_177996 | JGI IMG/M metagenome (GOLD analysis project Ga0228711, IMG submission 177996) | Root nodule microbial communities from Medicago polymorpha collected in Santa Monica, California, United States - brown nodules | ecosystem: Host-associated > Plants > Roots > Nodule...
TTGGGTTATTAGAGATAATGTGCATTATAGACAATATTCTTAATTGTATAAGCTATGATTTAACCAATAACCTATAGTAGTTCTGCTTCATACTTTCAACCAGTTGCCTTTTCCCTGTGCATGATTAATCTAATTCATCCCTTATGTTGCTTCATTTTCCCTAACTTCTTGCATCAGGTTGTATGAGTATCTTTGTATGCATTTGTTACATTTGGCTCTGATCTATTTACTCTTTTCAGCATGTTATCTCAGAACCCTTTGAGCCATCACCCTTTATGCCTGGAGGTACCAAAGAATTTGAAGATGACTTCAACTCAGTCAGCATCAAGCAGGAAGGAGGAGATGCAGTTGCTGATGTGTCAAATTTTTTACCTGTGAATGAAAAAGAGAACAATACCAGAGAAAATAATGTTGCTAAGATAAAAGTTGTGGTATGTTAATGTTTTATGTATATAAATAACCTATAAATACATCAATACATTTGCACTTTGATATCAAAGAATGTAGAAAGATATCATTTTCATGTGCTGTTTTAGTTATGCTTGGTTTTTCAATTATATATCACCTACCTTTTCTTTCCCAAACTAGAGCAAGAATCGCACTAAAACAATCATCATTTGGAAAATAGCAAGAATTGAGTGTGTTAATCATTCCTACATTTTAATGCACTAAAGCATTTTTAACCATGTTGTTCTTTGATTAACACATGGTTGGAGGTTTTATATATAGTTGCTCCATAAATAAAATTCATTATTTTATCTAAATGCATTTTTTTAGGTACGCAAAAGACCTTTAAATAAAAAAGAGCTCGCAAAGAAGGAGGATGATATTGTAACTGTATTTGACAAGGCATATTTGACCGTTCATGAACCTAAAGTGAAGGTTCGTTGATATTGGAGTCAAGCACTATGTTTACTAATTTATTTGTAACAATATTAATTCAAAGGTTGAATTACCTCTGACTCAATATTGGGTTCTTTTTTGTTTTGCAATTCTTATATTTATTTGCTTTTCAAAAAGCTAATTGCTTGTCCGCTGTTGAAAAGGTTGATTTGACAGCTTATGTGGAGAAGCATGAATTTTGTTTTGATGCTGTTCTTGACGAGAATGTCACCAATGATGAAGTAAGGCTGCTCCTTGTCAAAAATTGAATTATTTTAAGCCTTCCTTTTTTTGGATTGTCTGTTGTTGTTATTAGTTATTTATAGAAGTGGTTGCTTGCCTCTCTCTATCTTTGTTGCTAATCTAAGGCATGGTTGCTTTGAAATAATAGGTATATCGAGTTACAGTAGAACCTATTATTCCTACAATTTTCGAGAGGACAAAAGCTACCTGTTTTGCTTACGGTCAGACAGGTGAGAAGATCAAAGCTACCTGTTTCGTTTATATTATAATTGTACTAAATGATAAGCATCAACCAGTTATACACTTCAAACCTTTTAGCTTTATAAAATTCTCTATTTATTTTTTAAAATTTATATTTACTGGTTTGTTCATATATTTACTGGTTAGTGGCTGAGCATATTGTCTGGGCCCGACTGGAGAAGCAAAGGATAGATATTAAGCTTTTTTTTTTCTTCTTACCTGTGTAGTGTTGTTCCTGGGTATTTTGTGAAATATGGGCTCAGTGTATTTAACATCTCAAAATTATTATAACACATTCATTTTGTAGTGGTTGACCAAGGTTTGGAAGCTATTAATGGCCTTGGCCTATACATAGTTATTTCCCATTGTAGATTCCATCATTCAAGTAACTGAAATTAAAAGTTGAATACAAATCAAACTGTTTTAGTCTTGACATACCCCTTCAGTGAATCAAAATTTAATTGTTGGTGCAACATTGAGTTGTCCATTCATGTTCCATCGCTGCTGCTATTTATTTGTATAGCCAGCCATCACCTTTATTCCTTATTGTGATGTTAATTGTGTTTGACTTTCAGGAAGTGGCAAAACTTTCACAATGCAACCATTACCACTCAGAGCTGCAAATGACCTTGTTAGACAGTTGCATCGGCCAGTTTACCGAAATCAGAAATTTAAATTGTGGCTTAGCTACTTTGAGATATATGGTGGAAAACTGTTTGATCTTCTTGGTGATAGGAAGTAGGTACTTCGTTCCTATAAAATATAAGGTGTTTTGTGTGTTCCAATGTATATTAATTTAAATCCTTACGAGTTTGGTTTTGTGATTTCATATGTCCTTCAGACATTAAGTTTTCATTTGGCATGTATGTTTTGTATTTGTGATATAGGAAGATTGAGCTTTTAATGTTTGCACCAATCAGCATGAGAAATCCACACAAAATAGTGTTGCACTCAGTCCATTGAAAATGACCCATGGAAAACTCCAATACATTCCTTTTGGATTTCCCAAGCAGTGCTACTGCTAACTTCATCCATTATCTAGCATGATTTTTATGGGTTTTTTGAGCCACACACTTCCATTTGTCCAACTTATCATGCATTTACAGTGCTTATTGAGTATATTAACATGCATATATTTGTCAATAGTTTGCTGAGTAGTTTTGTTATTCTTTGAATAGGAAACTCTGTATGAGAGAAGATGGACGGCAGCAAGTTTGTATTGTAGGACTGCAAGAATTTGAAGTTTCTGATGTACAGATTGTCAAAGAATTCATTGAAAGGGGCAATGCAGCAAGGAGTACAGGATCCACCGGTGCAAATGAGGAGTCCTCCAGGTCACATGCTATCTTACAACTGGTAGTAAAGAGGCACAATGAGGTGAAAGAGAGCAGGCGAAATAATGATGGAAATGAGACAAAGAGTGGGAAGGTTGTGGGGAAGATTTCTTTCATCGATCTTGCTGGAAGTGAAAGAGGCGCCGACACTACTGACAATGACCGTCAGACAAGGTACTTTTTCATTTGAATTATCCGCTCTGCAGAAGCTAACTTCTGCTTGCATGGGGGGCTTTTAGCATGTTCTATGCATGTTAAGATTTCTGTTGAGGACCTTTGTCCCTCACAACAACAACAACCAAGTCTTGTCTCACTAAATGGGGTCGGCTACATGGATCAAACACCGCTATAATGTTCTATCATATATCCTAACCCTATCCAACTCATTAATCTCTAGATCCTTCTTAATAGTTTTTATTATAGTTTTTCTAGGTCTTTGCCTCTAGTGATTTGACTCATCTCTATCTGATTTACTCTTTTTACACGCCCAAACCACCTAAGCAGAGTTTCTACCATCTTTTCTACAATAGGTGCTACCCCAGCTCTATTACATATCATTTTTATTTGGGAAATGATATTTGAACATCCATTTAGTGACAACTTTTGTGACAACTTTCTCTCTCATACTCACATTATTTTTTACTTTATCTCTCTATTGCTGCTTTGGTTCTATGTTGTCAATAGCGGCCGAACGCAGTGCGGAGCGGCCAAAAACAACAAAGCGCGACGCAGCGCTCCAACGCGGAGCGTTTGGAGAAAGCGGATGAAGCTGGCGCAATTGCGGGCAAAAGCTGGCGCGATGCGGGTCAAAGCGGGCGCTTTTGACAACCCTGTGTAAAATACTTGATTTCCCGTCATTTAAAACCGTTTTAAGGGTCATTTTTGTAATTTTCAAAACCCTAACTATTACTCTTCTCCACCAGAACCAAATACACAGCCACAAACTCAACTTCTTCATCGTACCAACAAAAAAAATCCATCTCCTCTTCTCATCATCTCAGAACCCATCTTTGTTCTCCTTTGTTCATCTCTTGGTTTCAGAATTTGTTAGTTTGTCAATTTGTTAGTTGTTAATTGTTAATTTGTTAATTGGGAGGATGAACTTGTTAATTCTTAATGTTCTGCACTTTTGTTACTTTAAGCTTTAGAGGCTTAAAGTGTCGGTTTCCTTGAATTTTATTATCAGTATTTTTTGCAAATATGTTTTATGTTTTGCTTAAGACTTGTGACTTTTATTTCAAATTACGAATACTTCATGAATTTTGAGTAATGTTTAAGAAATTTTAGTAATTTTTTTTTTACAGTATAGTATTTTAATATTAAATATATTAGTGTCCGCGTCACCGAAATAGCGCCTGCTATTTTTGGGGTGGCCGCACCGCATTTCCGCTTTGACAACAGAGCTTTGGTTTCCGTGCAAATACCTACTTTTTCTTTGTAAATTATGGTTGTTATATAAGTTGTCAACCAAATTGGTTGTTCAAATAACACTCCTCGTCCATGTATACACTTTGGAAATTGGTCCCACATAATGTGGTGGGACCCATATGGATTTTACCCAATAGATAAGTGAGCGTTAGAGCGTGTTGAGAAGAGAGTGTCCCTAGCTCTCTTTTTTCTTTTCATTTTAGTATGTTTGCTCTCTATGTCTTGACTGTGTTAAAAATGAGAGTAGTTGGAAATATAAAATCGTTTTAGTTAACAAAGGTGATTGAAACAAACTAGTTGGAAACAAACTTTTTTCTTATATGTTTTTTCTGCATATTTTTTTATATTATTGAGCTTGAGGATATCATAAAATTGAAATTTTAATTCTGTATATTTCATCTTAGCTTTTTGTCTTTGTTTATAGTTATGATTTTTGTTGTACTTCAAAGTCGAAACTAGATTTAACGTAATAAACCTAGGGATACTTCGTGAACACATTATTTGTTGTCTAAGTTTTAGATTGATATTTTCATATAACTGCTTGATTAATCAACGCTTCCTTGAGTTCATTCCATCCCTGTCCTGTGGGAATTTTCTTGTTCAGATGACAAAACTTATCACATAGTAAAAAATCTCGTCACTTTTTTGCTACTTTGTGTATAATTATTATAGGATTGAAGGAGCAGAAATAAACAAGAGTCTTTTGGCTTTGAAGGAGTGCATTCGAGCTTTGGACAATGACCAGATCCATATTCCTTTTCGTGGAAGTAAACTTACAGAAGTGCTTCGCGACTCTTTTGTTGGCAATTCAAAGACTGTCATGATTTCTTGTATATCTCCAAATGCGGGATCTTGTGAACACACACTAAATACCCTGAGATATGCTGATCGGTATGTGTTCCCTTATTGTGAGCTTGACGTTATGTTCATAACCGGGTGTCCCTTTTTCTATGCACATGAATATTTGTAGATATTAATTGTTTTCATCATAATGTGAACAGAGTTAAGAGTCTGTCCAAAAGTGGAAATCCTAGAAAGGACCAGGCCCCAAATCCAGTCCCACAGTCAAATAAAGAGGTTTTATCCACATCATCCCTTCCAGATAGTGCTTGTGCCGAGGATGTTTATTATCAACGTCAAGAGGTGAAAACAGCAGATATGGGTAGGAAAGTTATCGAGAAAGAAAACTCTTTGTACAGCTCTGCTGCTACTGATGTTGACAAGCAGCCATCGAGTTTTTCTTCCAGTTTTTTATTCAACGGACGAGAGGAGAAAGGTTTGCCTTCTGTCTCAGTGGACAGGAACAGGTTTGAAATGAAGAATTCTACTAGTCAAAAGATGAACCCTTATTCCCAAAATGATACGGATGAGAAAGTGCAAAAGGTGTCTCCCCCACGCAGAAAAGGGACCAAGGAGGAGAGACCTGAAAGGTCTTTCAACTGGCAAAAACGGGATGCCAATGGTTCTGATCATTTCACCACAAGCTCCAAGCAGCAGAGCACAGAGAATTATAACACAGTTGCAACTGGATCCAAGCAGCCTGAAACAGAATCCTCACCTGATGTGAATATCAGCGCCGTACTTGAGGTTGGCCAAATATTTAGAACTTCCCTATATACCTGTTTTCAGTTGAATTTAAAACTCATTTCAGTATCAGTTTAACTTCTTTGTGATACATCTGCAGGAGGAAGAAGCACTAATTGCTGCTCATAGGAAAGAAATTGAGGACACAATGGAGATTGTCCGTGAAGTGAGTTACTACTACAAGTTTTTCTTATGCATCAAATCAACGTTCTGAGTTAACTTTTATTGTCTCCCATACAAATTTCTGGAAACAACAATTATATTAAAGTGAAATCAATATAATATTTTTATGATTAAAAATAAATACAGAACAAATTTTCACAAACCAAATAGATCCAGTTTCCTCTGCATCTATTGATCATGTAGCTTATGATATAACTTTTCTCAGGTTATACTCTAAGTTTAGTGATGATGGTATGTGCATATAAAACTTTATGCTCGTAGAATAGTTGTTTCTTGGTCCTCATCTTGTATTGCTTTTGGTTATCAGGAAATGAAACTGTTGGCAGAAGTGGACCAGCCAGGAAGTCTTATTGACAGCTATGTAACCCAGTTAAGTTTTGTGCTTTCTCGCAAAGCAGCTAGTCTTGTAAGTCTCCAGGCTCGCCTTGCAAGATTCCAACATCGACTAAAAGAACAGGAGATACTAAGCAGAAAAAGAGTACCCCGTTAAGTGGCATGGTTTCTCTTATTCAGTGTTGATGATGTGTATGTAATTTTTTTCTGTGTTTGTTAGCAATATAGTTTGAAGGCTTTTGGTCATTTTACATCAACAAATCTTTTGTGGGATATTCAAATTAAATTTACTCAAATGTATATTCGTCCCTTGTGAGATATGTGACATTACCTCATGCCTTTGCAAAATGGATTTAATTTTATAGCATTGTTAGCATCAAATATTTTTTATACTACTGCCTATTTTTTTATTGCCATATTAAATAAAAAGATTTAACTTTTCATAAAACCTATTCTAAAGTATATATTTTTTGAATTTGGCTCATCTAAAGTGTGTATGTACAGTGAGTTGGAAGGTCATCCCCTCGACCAAGATTTATTTTAGCAAAATAAAAGTGAGTTGGAAGATTGATCCTGCATAATCAGTTGAGATGCAAAAAATATATAATTAAGTTGGATATAAACGGAATCCTACTTGATTGGTATAGCAAAAGATTTTCGTTTTTATCCTTTTTTTTAGGGAATTTTCGTTTTTTTACTAAAAACTAGCAAAAAATTACGAGCATATATTTTATTTGATGATGATATATCCTACTGATTGATTTTCGGATCCAACAAAAAAGTATTTTCCGTATCTAGTAATTAATATCTTGCGTATCTAGCCATTAATATATTCCTATAATTGACCATTAATTTCTTGTGCAATTGTGCATTGATATATAACACCCTTCTACTCGCTCAAAATTTTGGTCCGTAGAAAAGGTTAGAGCTATGTCTTCAAAAGAACTTGATCATCGGAGTAATGGTGTCCACTTTTTCAAGATTATTCTTCAAAGGAACCTTAATGAAGGAAAACTGGTAACAGTCTCTGTTCTTTCTTTTCTTTTTTGAAGTAAATATTAATTGCAAAATTAGGGCTATAAATTAATCGGTGAAATCTAGTTTACGACCTTTGGAGTGTAGGTGAATGAGTAAGGATTGTTATTTTTTATATAAATTTTAAACAGAAATTGCCGATAACGTTATCATGTACTATTTACTTTTACTTGTTCTCACTTTCATAAAAAGAATTGTTGTTTAATCATACTAAACATTGTTTCTTGATAAAAATAAAATTGTTGTGTTAATATTGATTGTTTGTATGACAGAAAGTGCCTATAAGTTTTGTGAGAAGGCATTGGCAAGGTATAACAAATCCAGTTACTCTAAGACTTCCAAATATGACCGAAAAGAAAGTTTTTTGGGAGAAAACTAGTGATTATAATGTTTGGTTTTGCAATGGTTGGAAAGAATTTGCAAAATATTTGTCTTTGGATGATTCACAGCTTATGTTGTTTCAATATCAAGAAAATTCTCTCTTCGATGTGATTGTATGCGGTAAATGCGGATTAGAAATAAAATATCCTTTAAAAGAAACTAACAAAGAATATGAAGAGAGCGATACTTCTTTACAAATTATTGAAGATCCTTCATCATCGAAGGGTAAAAGGCTAAAATCTTCACCACCTTATTTTAAGAAGATGAAAATCAATTCAAAAGAACAAAAGGAATCTAAGCATGAGAAGAGAAAAGTCGAAGAACACGGAAGGTTTCATAACTTCAAGGAAACGGACAATGGTTGGTTTTATTCTATCTTCTTCCATTTCTTTTTTATTTATTTGTATTTTTTTCATCTTATTTTTAGGTGCTGTTACTTAATAATTGATATTTTCTTTTGGCGAATTCTCAGGAAGGAGAGAACTGAGAAGCAAAGTTTTGTACGACAAAGTGAAGAATTTTTTCCACTCTGATAAGGATTTCTTCGTGTGTATGATCCAAAAGACATACATTAAAAAGATCTCTTGGTAACAAAACATTTCATTTGGTCACTTTATGTGTGTTTAAAGTATTTTATGTGTGTATGAATGTTAAAAAAATAAAGGTAGAGTTAATTCTAAATATCTATTTTTTTTTTAAAGAATATGAGATTAATTGTTATGTACTAACAGTGTACATATTTTGACATATAATCCAATAAAGTTATGCTATAATGTCATTTTGTTATACTATTTCTTGGAACATCTATACAAATATCTACATTACATATTTTGACATATTATCCACTAAAGTTATACTATAATGCCATTTTGTTATATTATTTCTTAGAACATCTATACAAATATCTACATGATAGATTATGATTAGTTGCATGTGTAAAAAATAATTACACAGGCAATGTATACAAATTAATTCATTTAATGATATTCTTCATGTGTATGAGTGTGCATTGAAAGTTAGAAATTGCATCCATTTAGCCTTTTTGTATTTGTTCTGAGTTGTATTGCTGATTTTTTAATGTATAAACAATGATCTAAAATAGGGCATACCAATTGAATTTGCTAAGAAACATCTGCACAGGATGGAAGGAAGAAATGTTACTCTTTTTGTTGATCAAGACAGACCATGGACTGTTGATTTGAATCTCACTTTAAATAATCAATATACACTGAGTGGTGGTTGGAGTAAATTTCGTGCCCATAATAATTTGAAGTTTGGTGATATCTGTGTTCTTATGCTGACAAATGCAAAGGAACAGTTTCATTCCAAGTTAAGATTTTCTCTCTAGAAAAAGACATGAACACTCCTTATTTTGAAGGTGATTTATTTACTTGCCGACTTGCCGTTATTTTTCTATTATCATCTTTTACTTTTTTTTCTGACAGAAAGTTTTCCTTTGATCATAGTTTTTAACTGTTTCTCCTCAACACTATTTTTATCTCTTGATATATTTTTTAAAATATATTTTGAATGGATATATCGAAATTAAATTTCTCCTCTTGTATTTACCCACTTAGAGTACTGCAACATTTTTTTAATGACAAATAAAGTATCGATAACATATGATATATATTATTTTAGAAAATTCTACTAGAGATAATATTTTGATTAGCAATTACATTAATGAATTAATTATGTTGGTGCAGGGTAAACCAATAAACTTTTATTCAGAAAATGAGAAAAATGCGAGTTTGCGATTTGCGAAAAGCGGGCGATACTTGTTTATTAAAGGTGGTCCATGAGAAAACACTGGTATTTGAGGGTTTTTTTTTTTGTTTTTGAAAAACTGGTATTTGAGGTTACAATTTCAAGAAGCAGTTGCAAAATTAAAGTTATGTGTCTGTTAATCTTGTTGTTTCACGTTTTGAACAGGTTTTAATATCCAATTAGAGAAATAATTTATATTTTGTTCACTTTTTTTGTTAAGAGATTATATCTTGTTCACTTATTGATCTAATTATGATCTCGTGGAGACGATTCAATGGATTCATTAATTTATAATCTATGACATTGCATGATATCTATAGTTATTATTTGTTATAGTAAATGGAGCGTTGATTTTTTCTTAGAGAGGATGACATAGATTTAGGGACGACAATTGGACCAATGTTCAATGAACATCTACAAAAAATATTCACAATGGTTGGGTAAATACCCTCATTAATAGGCATGGGTTCAAGCTTGGATAATTACCCTTAAATTTGAACGGGTATATGTGCAGATACGGACATTATAGTGTTCATCCCACTCTATCCTGCACATTATTTAGACTATATCAATGATTTTATTTAATTTTAAAGTTAGTTAATTAATCATAAGCCTTTGATATATATTGTAATATACACTTTTTTTTTATATTTTAAATGCTTTTTATTTGGCTAAATAATATAATGTGTAATATTTTATATGTTGATTTAAAAGATTTCACATCATATTTTAATTATGTTGTGATATTTTTTGTTATTTATTATTTATTTGTTCTGAAAGTGCGAGTAATAAGCGCGAGTACGAGCATTTAGATACCCATAGGATATGAGGACGGACACCAAACTTATTGTCCACGAGGGTATGAGGATTTTTTAGAAATGTAGGTATGGAGATGGGCACTATAGTGCCCTTCTCAAAGGATACCCATTGTCACTACACTACAAAGATGTAAACAAACTGAATGATTATTCCATCCGATTGCATTTATAAACAAAAAAATAGTTTTTTAAGTTTGTTGAATAACTAATGAATTCAAGTTATATATAGGTCACTTACACGATATCTCCCAAGTAGGAATGGTCTAAGAAAGGGATAGAGTGACGAATGACCCTTAGACACGCGTTTGTATACAGTTTCCAAGTAAGAACATAAACAAAGAAGGGTCAGCTCCTGAGCTCTGCGCAGGCCGCGTTCAACGCACTAAAGCAAGAGAAAGCCATGCCATGCCATGCCATGCCTGCACCGACAAATCAACTTATAAACTATTATATCAAACGAACAAATTTCATTTCCATATTTTAGATCCGTTGGTATTTTTTTCATCTTAACTCCGGGTTTATAAGGTGGTGTATGCTTGACACTCTCCTCCAAATTTACATTTACAGATTCGATTTCTCGTTGGTGTCAACTTCAGTTCTTAAAAGAAAGAAAGAAAGAAAGAACAAAAGTAATGTAATGTAACACCAAAATAATATTGATCAAATTCCATCCTTGTACAAAATGAACTGATATACATATACAAATAGCGCGCTTTCGGAAATAAAATAAAAAAATAAATAAAGCTTAAAGTCAGATCTAGAATGTAGAAAGTAGAGTTGTTTTCAGTCATCTGAATCATCACCACCGAAGATCGAAAAACGGTTAAACAAAAGGACAAGAACGAGAACAAGGAAAAGAGCAACACCGAACGGTGATCCACTAACACGATGAATAGTATCAGGTTCACCAGTGGAGAAAATGGCGGAGATGAACGATCCACGTTCAGAGGAGAGAAACTGAATCGTAAGGAGAAGAATGATTGGTAGAAGAAGGAGACCGAGTGGACTTAGCAGCTCCGATATAGCTTCTGTGATGGCTTCACCTTGATCTCCAAGAAGAAAAGGAACTATCACCACTATAGCTACCACCACTGCTAGAAGAATACCGTGTGGTGCTCCTCCTCCTCCACCACCTTGTTGTCTTTCTGGATACATTTTTTTTTTTTTTTTTTTAGCTAGAAGTAGAAGCAACAGCAAGAGTTGAATTTGTGTTTGTGTGTGATGAAAGGTTGTGAGTGTTGTCTTTTTAGGGTCTTTAAATAAATTTTCAATTTTCAATTTGTTTTTGGACACTGCATTGGCTTAAACTAGCATGTCATCATGTGCTTGGGAAAAGGAAAGGAAGGTGGGGAAATAATAAAAGAAGGTAAAGGGAAAGGGTTTGCTTGCGTCATGTGGGGACTTGTGATTTGGTTTTCTGGGGCTTTTTAGAGGTTGGGCCTAAAAGTTGAGTGGGTGTAGTTTCAAATAAACCAGGTCGAATATAGTAATAGAATTGACGCTGGATATTCAAACACCAAAAAGACTTTTTGTTAGATTGGCTCAGGGAATTTTGTCAAACTCGTAATTGATCCAAACATACATTCAATTAGTGTTTCATGGGCACTCTTTAGCACTTCTATTAAGGTTAATAATGTTGTTGATCCTAATAATTTTTCAGTTAATATTGTATCCTTGTTATTTATGATTCTTCCATAGTCTCATTTTTAGTCCTCCAAAGTACTTTTGTGGCACATGAAAGATCCGCAACAAGAATCTTGCGAACACACATTGAAAATGAATGTAGTATTTATTGGTTAGTGTTTGAGTATAAACATGTGATTGGAGTATAAACATGAAAGAAACACACTTTCAATAAGGAGGTGTTCAAATTGAAAACAGATACAATTAAAATTAGAAAATTGATTAAAAAAAATCAGAATAAACACATGTTTTATTAAACATGTTTGTATTTTCTTGTGAGAATTGTTCAGGATAAGTTTGATTGAGATTATAGTTGTTCAAAGTGCAATCTTTATTGATCTTGAGGAGGGAAATCACCAAATTTAAACATTGAGATCACATGCGTTTAGGTTTTTTTTTTTTTGAGGGGATGCGTTTAGGTTTTGATGACTCCTTTAATTAAAAAAAAATTGGATCCACATGCTAGGTTAAAACCGAATTTCACTGCATATTATTTTAATTTCTAGATTGGCATATTATTTCCATCTCAAAATCAATTTAAACTGAACCACAAATACTTCTAGTATTAGCATATTTCATATTCACAAAATTTTGCAAATCAAAAAATAATATTAAACGTGTTTGTATCTTCCTTTGTATTAACAATCCAGGATCATATTGATCCAAATAAGGTGTTTTCAAAGTGCAATTTTGATTGATTTTGAGGTAAAAACCATCCAATCTAAATAATGAAATCACATGCGGTTAGGTTATGACGACTCCTCTAACAAATTGGATCCACATGCTAGGTTTAAGACAAACTGTTCAAAAAAATCTTTATTATAGAATAAGTTGTTGTTAAAGGGTATAATTGAGATAATGAAAAATTAAATATAAGTTCTTTAAGTTTGTCAAATAAGAGATTAGTCCTTTAAAAAAAAATTGTTACCAATTGATCCTTTAAGTTATTTTTTGTTATAAATTGATCCTTTAAGTCATATAATATATACACTATCATCCATATTTTCAATCAGCTTCATTAAAAAATGCTTATAGACCATTTAACATTAAGATAGTAGGTTCAAAAGTGTTTATGACATCAAACATGATTACTTATACACATTTTATTTTATTTTTATTTTTTTTGAATCCAAGACTTATCTAGCAGATAAATATTTGATCAACAACATTATAAATTAATTAGTAATCAGTCCAATTTGTTTTGAATCAAGACCGAATAACACGAGCCCATCTTTGATCCATTTGCCTTTGCTCAATTTACCCCATTTACCATCATGGATGTGTGACACGTGTTAAAATAATATCCAACGGTTGAAATAAAAAAGTCAACAATAAACAAACACACATGTGATTGTTTTTAGAAACACAATACACGTTTCCTCTTTCTTCTTCCTCAGAAACAACACCGAGCATCATGAAGCTAACCTGGCTTGTCAATTAGATGAAATTGAACTTGTTGTCTATAGTCTCTCCACAATTTGGCTTGATGCTTAGGGGATAAAGATTGAAGAGTTATATGTGTGCTACAAGATTCACATGATTTTGAATTTGATGCTGCACAAGAATATAAATCAACTACTTTATACATACACAGTTTGTCATTCTTTAAGCATCAAGTTTAATTGTAATTAAAAATCATATCTACAACAAGTTCAAATGCTTGCAACTACTTCACAGGGCAGGTTAATTTTACGATCCATACGCAATGGAAAATCATATTAAGTTACAGGGATGAATGAAGGTATCAAAACAAATGATTCAAATCATTGTGATTCCAGTTCTAGTTCTCCATTTAATATGACAGGTGTTTTATAGAGGATGAAATATAGATATTGATTGGGTAACAACACCATAACCGCATGCTTTTTCCTCTCTTCTTTTTTCCTTTTTTGATTTTATATTCCGATCAGAGAAAAACGAATCCATAAAACGAATTAATAAAACAACGATGTGATTTGAATAATTTTCTGCAATTGCATCAAGACATGTAATCTGAAAAATCAATCACATATACATGATAACAAATCTAAGATTTGTAACATGTTTGATCTGAAAAAAGGTTGTGTGTGAATCAGAAAAAGGAGCGTGCGGCCGTTGGATGAACGGAAAGGGTTGGCGGCGGCGGGGCGAGAGTGAGAAGCAGTAGCAGCGAGATGCAGAGATGGTGAAAGGAAGAAGAAAAGCTGCGGTGTTGTTTCTGAGAAAGAAGAAAGAGGAAACGTGTATTGTGTTTCTAAAAACAATCATGTGTGTTTGTTTATTGTTGTCTTTTTTATTTCAACCGTTGAATATTATTTTAACACGTGTCATACATCTATGATGGTAAATAAGGTAAATTGAGCAAAGGCAAATGAAGCAAAGATGGACTCGAATAACACATGTATAAGCACTAGTTTTGAGAGCAATGAACTTAGACAAATCAACTTAACATTAAACATCCACACAAACACTTTTTGACTTAGTTTGATGAAATTAGGATAATGGTGCAAATATTTTATGACTTAAATAACCAATTTATAACAAAAAAAAAAACTTAAGAGACTAACATATTATAATTATCTAACTTAAATGACTGGAGATGGTATTTAACATGTTGTTTTAGTCTCTAGTTTGCATGACTTTTCATCTCAAATAAATTTAAACCGAACCCTATAAACATATTTCAAAATCACAATTGTTCTACAATGGAATCACATATTCTAGGCTATATCTTTAATGAGTTTTGCTAGAATACACATTTTATGAAGGTGTCTTTTGACAAGTTATTCTACAAACATTTGGTAAAAGACACTAACTAATTTTTATAAAGGTGTCTTTTAGCAAAGTTATAACTAAAAAATAAAAATCACACATTGAGGTGTGAGTTATTAAAAGACACATTCATGGATGACTTCTAACAAAACTCAACTTTATAGTAGCATGATGATACAAAGTAGATTATATAATAGCGAAAACGTAGGCAATAATAGAGTTTTGTACTCTCCCCACCCTTAAAGATTCAAGACTTGAAAAGGTTCTAAAACTAATTCTTAATCCAGTGTTTTTTATCTATACTATAAATAAAGAAAACAATATCTTTCAGTTCTTTTTGGTTGGATTTTTTTCTTTAAAAAATGCTCTCAATTTTCAATACAAATAATACATGTAACAAATATATAAGAATAAATGTAAATATTAAAATAAAAGTGTAAGAAACACAAATGTTCAATTTTTTCTTTTATCATTTAAAAAGTGTAACAAACTAAATGAGTTATCTATATTTACTTTTTCATTATTCCAATTATACCCTTAAACAACAACTTTTTCTATAATAAAGATTTTTTTTGAAGGAATAAAGATTGTTGGTGGTGTCATTAAAAAATTTGAATTTAGATTATAATTTTGGTTATATTGTTGGTTTTATTGAAATATATCATCATGTGTAGTTTGATCTATTATAATTTGAAAGAAAAAATCATTTATAATTTTACTTTTAATCAAAATTAAAATTTCATAAAATAATAACGTTTATAATTTTTAAATGTTAACGCAATAAAAAGAGCGGAAAGACGGGCACGTGAGTGCCCGTCTTTTCGCTAGTACTATATATAGAAAACAACATCTTTCAGCTCTTTTGGCCTGACTTTTCTTTCCAAAAATACCCTCAAACTTCAATACAAATAACATATGTAAAATAGATAAGAATAAATTTAAATATTAAAATTAAATTGTAACAAACACAAATGTCCAGTTTTTTTCTTTATTATTTAAAAACTGTGACAAACTAAATGAGCATATTTATACTTACTTTTACATTATCCCAATTATACCTTCAACAACAAATTTTCCAATAATAAAGATTTTTGTTGGTGTCATTAAAAAAATAAGAATTTAGATTATATTTTTTTTGTTACATTGTTGATTTCATTAAAATAGATAATCATGATTAGTTTGATTTGTTATAATTTGAAAGCAAAAAACAATTATATTTTTACTTTTAACCAAAATTAAATTTCATACAAAAAACTCGTTTATAATTTTCAAATTTTAACGCAATAAAAAAAGCAGAAAGACGTGTCTGTTTTTCGCTAATTTTGTACGGTAGCATTGTGATAAGTTGATTAAATAATGACGAGGACATAACCAAAACAATATGGTTTGTACCCTGCCAAACTCCCAACCCATAAAGGCTAAAAAATTGAAAAGTCGTGTACATTGACAAAATAAATTTTCAATTTAGCCTCTAAATTGATAGATTTTCATGTTTTCAAAGATTAAATAGACAGATTTTATATACAAAGTCTGCATATAATTTTATATAGCTTAAAGATTAAATTGATACTTTATGTTAGACACGGTCTCACTTTTTTTGTTTAAAAATAAATAAATAATTTTTTTACTTTTTAATACACTGAAATGAGATGAATGTATGTTGTAGATTGTGCTTCCTCTATGTTTTGATATTATTTTAAAATTTGTGAGGTGTTATTATAAAAATTAAAAAAATAATTTAAATATGTCTTTTGTTTATCATTTTAATCATTAAGTATGTTTTAGTTAATTTGGTCCTCAAACATATTTTTGTTAGTCAAATTATTTTATAAAATTAATAACAAACGAGAAATTTGAAAATGTGTTTGTAGTTTTGATAAACTCAGACTTCACAGTAACAACGCACCACATATCCAGAGACAAATAATTATCTACATATGACAATAACTGAAAGAGGTATATGGTGCCCTAACTATTTAAGACTACTATAATTTTTTGCCCCCTTACTTTAAGAATCATTCTTTTTATCTCCCTATTTTACCTTTTTAAGAGTTTTGATCCATTTTTTCACTGTTGACAGGGATGCCAATGCAGGCTGGGCCGTTCCACTATTATCCCGTAAAAAATGTGGTGGGAAGTCACAATCAAGTTGAGGTGGTGGACTCAAAGGTGTATAGTTGGCGTGACTTAATAAGCGTTACTACATCATAAACGAGTAACTACAACATAAAAAATGTCAGAAAAATGGGAAGAGAAACTAAATTCCGAAAGAAAGAAAAAAAAATAGCACAAAAAACTGGTTTTTAAAATAGGAGGACGAATACTTCAATTTTTATAAAAAGAGTACCAAAAATGCATTTAAGTCAAATATTTTTTTATAATATAAAAAAACCATTTTAGTTTTATTCAGTCAACGATAATTATTTAGTTTTAACAATAACAATATTATAATAAAAAATGTAAAAGAAAGTTCTAATAATTAATGTGTTAAAAAAGCAAAATCTTAATGACAGGATGTATATTCATGAATGATGACAAGAACAACGGCTAGGATGGCGGGTGTGGCCCCATCATCTACCGAATTCCTCCCTATTGGTCAACACATGCTAAGCTGTTTCCAATTCCATTGCTTCATATTGCAAGAAGCATAGTACTAAGGTAGTTATACATAGATCCAGGTCCATCCATCATCTCATTGCATTTTTTGTACACACAAAAATATAGTAAGTGAAACATCAAAATAACATGCATTATGAAGTATTATTCCATGGTCACAAACCATAATGTTTGGACACACACATAGAGAGATTCTCCTCAAAATATTCAATCATCTTTTTTATCAATTTATTATTACAAAACACTTTTTCTTTGGTCATGTGAATTTCTCCATGTATTACTTCCTTGGCTCTCGTGTGATTCGTTGAATGAGAATTACTCATCACCTCACATTTATTTAATTAATTAAAAAATAATAGAAAAATATTGAACCTCAAACTTGGAAACAAAGTAAAGGAGAGAAAATGCACCAAATGCGGGCACGTTGGAACGATTATAAAGCCAATATTCATGCATCACTATTCAGAGCAATTCCCTCTCCATTTTCAATTCTAAATAAACAAAAAGTGTAATATTCTTTTGCAAATGCAACTGTAATAAAAAAGATCAAAAACGAAGAAAATGAGCTCTGAACTAATTCACAGAAACCAAACAAGAGATCAATCTGAAAATCAAACCACAAATTCATCATCACATCGTGATAATCCTCTTCCAAGAACGAGAACAAGCATGCTTCTAAATCGAGTCCCTTTCCTTCTCATTGGAATAGCAATCTCCACTCTCTTCTTCCACTATCTCCCTTCTCGATCCACTCTTCCACAACATCATGATTCCTCCTCGTTCGTTGAAACCGAGTTAACTCTTCCAACTCGGCGTGTTCTGTTAGAGGAACACGGTAGAGATGAAAGAAAACGAAGAGTTCCATTGGCCGTTGGATTGAAAAGCAAGAGACAGAAGAGAGTACTGGTTACCGGTGGAGCTGGTTTTGTTGGAAGTCATCTTGTGGATCGTTTGATTGAAAGAGGTGATAATGTGATCGTGATTGATAATTACTTTACTGGAAGGAAAGAGAATGTTGTACATCATATTGGTAATCCCAATTTTGAACTTATTAGACATGATGTTGTTGAACCTATTCTTCTTGAAGTTGATCAGATCTATCACTTGGCTTGCCCTGCTTCCCCTGTTCATTATAAGTTTAATCCTGTCAAGACCATCATATCCTTTTTCCTAATTTATTTATTTATTTCCATTAGTATTATCTATATATTTGCATCATTGAGATATTTCTGATCGAACCACAAGTATATGTGTCTCACACAATTTATGTTCGACACATGTGATTACTTTATATTATATAATTTTTCTTAATTTATTGTCATTGTTGACATGTAAGTGTAAATATTACATCCCACGTCCATGTCTACGAGTGTTTTTTCTACGTTTATATTTATGATTATGATAGTAAGCGCATGTTTGATATGACAATGTATTACCAGAATCACGGTGAACCTTGATAATGTTATAAAAGTTATGGTGAACCATTTTGATAAGAAAATATATGTTATATGATATTTGATTGAAAATTTTGGAATCCTTGATTCTAATAATTTGGCACAAGACGAATGTGGTGGGGACACTAAACATGCTGGGATTGGCAAAGAGAGTGGGTGCACGATTTTTGCTGACTAGTACAAGTGAGGTGTACGGTGATCCACTTCAACACCCTCAAGCTGAGACTTACTGGGGCAATGTTAATCCCATTGGTAATAAAGTTTATTTCATTTAACTCTTTCAAATCTTAGCCTTGATTTTAATTTTAATTAAGCTATGTTCTATTTTATTTTATTTGGATTCCTTTGGTGATGTATAGGTGTAAGAAGTTGTTATGATGAGGGAAAACGTGTTGCTGAGACTTTGGCTATGGATTACCACAGAGGAGCTGGCATTGAGGTTTGTTGGTTTCACTTATGATCATTTCATATATGCATGCAGTAATGTTTATCGATGGAGATATATTTATTTATTAAAAGAGTTTGAACTTAATAATTGTTAGGTGAGGATTGCCAGAATCTTTAACACATATGGACCAAGAATGTGCATTGATGATGGGCGTGTGGTCAGTAACTTCGTTGCTCAGGTAAACAAACCTCTGCCATATATTTTTACTATTTACTTGTTGATTTGTTCTTTCCTTTAACTAATTATCAATCAATTTTAAACTCTATGCAGGCATTGAGGAAGGATCCATTGACTGTTTATGGCGATGGGAAACAGACAAGAAGCTTTCAATTTGTTTCAGATTTGGTATATTTTTTTAATGGCACCTTTTTACATGTTTAAATATTCATTGAATTGGAAACAGATTAGGTGTTTGACTTGCTTAATTTTAATGGATCTTACAAGATATAAAGTATAAACAGTGATTAGAAAAAAGAACCAGTTGACTCTGATGGATTGTGAAGAACAGATTTTAACCATTAATTACTTTCTATTTTGATTGAAGAATTAAAAAAAACCGAGTCAAATATAAACACAATGTATATGAACTATTGTTACATATTTATTTATCAAAGAAAATTATTTACATTTTTATTGTTGATTTGTTTATCTTACAAGACTAAGAATAACTGGATTTTGTTTGTTTATATTAAAAAAACTTGATTTAGTTTTTTATTAAATTAAATAATTTTTCAAGATTATACACTATTAAAATATATATAGCTAAGTAACTTATTTTTGTTTAATTGACACATGAACTAATGTATAAATTTGTACCGTGGAATTATCCTTCTAAATTTTTTTGGTCAACACTATCCTTATAGTGTTGAAAAATACACATATTTAAGTGCACTATAGAAAACAACTGGGAGTCTTTAATATGAATGATGATTGATGAAGATGTACATATGACAACAGGTAGAGGGCTTGATGCGGCTGATGGAAGGTGAGCATGTTGGGCCTTTCAATCTTGGCAATCCTGGTGAATTCACCATGCTTGAACTTGCTCAGGTACTGTATTTTTTTGCATTTCTCTGCAACCTTTAAATTTGCACTTATGAGACTATTTAATTACCAAATTAAAGCTTCATCGTAGTATATATACAATGCATATGATATAATCTTAAATGAATACTCTTGGCTAATTTATGCAGGTGGTACAAGAGACTATAGACCCCAATGCAAAGATAGAATTCAGAGCAAACACAGAGGATGATCCACATAAGAGAAAGCCAGACATCTCCAAAGCAAAAGAGCTTCTTGGCTGGCAACCATCTGTGTCCCTCCGTGAGGGACTTCCTCTAATGGTCGCTGATTTCAAGCAAAGATTATTTGGTGAGAAAGGTGCAGCTGCAGCATAGGTCAGTACAGCTGAGGTGGAAAATATAAATAAATTAAAAGGAAAAAGTTAATGAGAATAAACATTTATGTAAAACAAAAATTAACTTGTTGGACTTGTTTTGGATGAAATTAGATATATACATCAGATGAGATTTATATACGTCTGGCAGCGAAATAAGCAGCACTCGCCGGTCAAGGGAAGAAGATGCAATTTTTTGTTGTATTTGTATAACGTCGTTTACTTTACCAACTTATTATAGTGAAATGCAGTTCTATTTTTATTGGGTAAACACTTTTTGAGATTGTCTAAACTCTAAACCTCAATTGTTTTGGCCATTAATCAGAATTGATTGTCAAAGAAAATTTCGGTTTATTCATTTAATTCACCCCTGCTAAGGTATGGTGCGCAAACCGAATTGAGTAGACACAAGTTTTGTCTGCTGGCCAAAAAAATAGTATATCTTCCACGAGCCTCAAAGAGAACGGGATGATGGAACAATTACAATTTCATCCCTTCTTCTTATGCCTTCATCAATTAACAATTCAACCAATTTAGGTTGGATACCGAGTTAAATAAAAAAAATCAACCAATTCATCTCATCTTGGTTAACAGAAGACTCCATATTGAAGGGATGACTTGTGAGGGCATTTGATTGTCTTTTAAGATTTTTAATTTTCTCTTATCATTACCTACAATTATCATTACTTTCGAATCATCTCATAACACATCAATCTAAAAACTAATCTTTTAACTAAATGGAGTTTCATATGTTAACGTGGTACATGTAAAGTAACTAAATTATGTGTCAAGATCCTCTCCATTTATAAAAGTATGTTGTGAAATAATGGTATGATGGTTGTATTTCACCTTTTAGTGTATTGTGAAAGTATGTCATATTCGTATATAATATAAAGTTTATAATATGAATATTTGTGTTTTCGTTTAGTGTACTTGTTTGGTTATAATAAAAAGAGAAATGTTGTAGCATATTGAGTAATAAGCGGAAGCAAAACGAATAAAAATCCAGTCCGTTTAATTTAAATAAAAATACATCCTTTTAAATTTTTCTTTTCTTTTTAAAATAGTTTTTTTTTTAAGAAACCAAAATTGAATTAATACTCAACAAGAGTGATTCATCTCGCACAAGGTGTGCAAAATAGAACCACCCAAAATGAATACAAAGTTAACTGTTTATTGCCAAAATGCACAACGAAAAAAATAACAAAAAAGAACTAATTCCCAACACCCATACATAATAAAGGGTGTCGCCACCGGTCAGTATAACTAAAGGCAGAAAAGTGAGAGACTTAGTCTTTAACCAAGAAAAAGACATAAATTTGACGGTGTCAAAAAAATGAACCATATCTTGTATTTTACAGTTGAAAATCTTGTTGTTTCTTTCCTTCCAAAGAACCCATACAATACCGTGCCAAATAAATTTGAGGAAGGTGTAAGTAAATCGCGGTAAAACCGCTAACTGACAACGCTAAGTACACAAAAGGGAAAGCCCCCACACGACAATTCAGAGCCAACGCGACTTCAGACAACCAAGAATCAGACACATTACTCCAGTAAGTAAACTCTTGTTGAAATTAACCTTTAAACCAGACAGTTCATAAAAATCAACAAAACAGTCTGCATCGAACGCACGTTCAGCCAACTTTTTTCACCTATGATCAAAGTATCATCAGCAAATTGAAGATGCGACACTCCCAATGCATTTTCACGCCCCACTCTATACCCATTGAAAAGGTTAGCCTCCACTAAAGACATCATAAGAACATTGAAACCTTCGGCTGCTAACAAAAAGAGAAACGGAGAAAATGGATCACCCTGACGTAGCCCGCGTAGGGAATTCTTCCATGGGGCTCCCATTAACCAGAACTGATGTTGTAGCTGTTCCAACACATTCAGACATCCACTTTCTCCAAAGGGTCGGAAAATTCATTTTCTTCATAACCACATCTAAATAATTGAAGTCCAGCGAGTCATAGGCTTTTTCAAAGTCCACCTTAAAAAGCAACATTTCCGTTTCTAGGCGGCGAGCGTCATCTATTGCCTCATTGGACACCAAAATACCATCTAAAATCTGCTTGCCTTTAACAAATGCCGACTGACAGTCTGAAACCACACTTTCGATAACTGATCGTAACCAGTTTGCAAGAAGCTTAGCTAGCACCTTATACATGCAACCCACCAGAGAAATTGGTCGGAAATCATTTAAGCGTTGAGGACTTACCACCTTTGGAATTAGAGCAATAAAAGTTGTGTTAATCCCTTTAGGCAATCTGCCATCATGATGAAATTCCGTTATGAAGCGCATAAAATCCCCCTTCAAAATGGACCAAAACTGTTTTAGAAAACCGAAATTGACGCCATCCGGACCTGGGCTCTTATAGCTATCACAATCCCATATCGCTTGTTTCACCTCCTCCAACAAAAAGGGTCGAATTAGAGAACCCGCCTCACCCAAAGATAACTGGCTGAACCTCAAATGTCCATCCCAGGGCGCGCCGCTATTGTATTTTGAAAGTGGGATGAAAAATGATTATAGATAGCCCCGCGAACATTCTGAACCCCTTCAATCTGGATATCGTTGACCTGTAACAACTGAATGGCATTACTGCGGCGCCTTGAAGACATGATACCGTTAAATTTTTTTGTATTAGCATCTCCTTCTTGTAACCATTTTAATCTCGCTTGCTGCCAACACTTACTAGTCTGAGCACGCGATAAAGAGTGCAAATTGACTGAAAGTTCATGAAGCTCTAATTCTTTTTTTAAAATAGTTATTTTATTCATGTCAGTAATTCTTCTATAAATATTCAAGTATTTTTTATATTCGCTTCAAAAATGAAGGTCTTGTATACCAAAATATAGTACATGTCACCAGAGAAATATTTATATAGTCAGATACACAAGTAAAAAGTGGTTAGACACATACATATTTTAAAAAATATAAAAGAAAAATAATTGAATGATATGATTAAACTTTTCATCATTTATTTTCTTCAATCTATATGAGTGTGACTAACCACTTTTGATTTGTGTTTGTGCTCAAGCAAGACTTGCTCTATATCACTATTGATTTATGCTACAATCATCTCTATTTGCGAGACACTCGCTCCTTTCAAAATATAATAATATTGTTTTGCCCTCTAAAAAGGTTTGACGGTATAGCTTGTTGTCCGTTTGCCATCTATTCAAATGAAAATAATGATTTATATTTAAAAAAATGGTCGTACTAAGCAGTTCCCTCAAGGTAATGGTAAAAGTATCTATTAATAGAAAATTTGTTTAGAAAATGTAAATTTTAACTTTTAATTAAGTAATAATTACATTATTTTTAATAAAAAGTTATTTGTTTTAGTTGCTTAACCGATAGGTAAGGTCACTCTTTGGCATAACTTTGTGAAGTGAATGACAATGGTGTGCTTAGCCGCTTAAAAAATTAGTAACCACGTGTCGTGATGGCAGCGTGCCTAGTATTAGGTGTTCCCACCCAAATCTTTACATTTGGTTTCGCCCCCAGCTTTCAAGAAACAGCCGTCCCATCAATCTATCTTCGTATGTGCATTATAAAAGCCCTTACAAATTCCCTAAGATGAAGGGCAGAGAGCAATAGCTGGCTGCTGCAGAAGCATTCTGAAAATTCCACAACTATCATCAAAGAATACCTTCCGCAGCAGCACACTAATAACTACTTAAATAAAACTATGGCCTGCTCTCTCTCACAAGCTAACCGTCTTGTTGCTCAATCTCTTTCCCTGTTTCATTTTCATCGGTCAGTTCCTACTTTGATTCATAATATTATTTGTATTTTTATCTATTTTAAAAGTTCAATATGATCTGATAACCTTAAAACGGTTAAGTTAGTCGCTTGGCTTATCTATGTTGGTCCCTTTCAACCATTCTTTTAATCAAAATCAAATTAGTAGTTAGGTGTAGTACTACTTGATAGGTTTGATTTTAGAGACTAAACTGACCGAACTATGTAAGCATTTTTCTACACTTTTAAGAGGTTGACCATATAAGTTTCAAGATAGTTTTCCCCTAAAAAAAAAAAAAGTTTCAAGATAGTTTTACTAAATTTAGTTCTTTAACAAACAACAATAAAAAAAATCTTGTTATTTTTATTTTACAATTATTTTAGGTTTAGCTGTAGGGATCAAACTGACCAAACTAAATTTTGTATATAAATCAATTGACCAGATTAAAAACTTTATGGCCAAACTAAACTTTATACATAGATTAGGACCAAATTAAACTTTCAACTAAGGGACTAACCTGAATTTTTTGAAGCCAGATTTAACAATTTACCATAGAGACAATGATCAAGCTGAACTTTTAAAACAATGCAAGAGACCAGAGAGTTATTTGAACATTTAATTTATCAGTCATTTTCCCCTGTAGGCGAGGTTTTGCAGCTGCCTCTGATGTTTCAGCTAGAGTTGGATTAGGTGGTATAGCCCATGGCCACGGAAAGCTGGGAAGCCTTGAAGAGAAGCCCGTGTCTAGAGAGGGCCAAGAAGCCTGTTCGGCTTGGGCCCCAGACCCAGAAACTGGATTCTACAGGCCCATCAATTACACTCCTAAGATTGACCCGGTGGAGCTCCGACAGATGCTACTCAAACGCAATACTAGATCGTCCCACTAGAGGCTAGGGGAATTTTGCAAGCTACAATCACAATACCATAACGGGATTTTTGGGTTTTTCTGCTAGTGTAAGCTTATGTTTATGTTAAGCTATATGTGTGTTTCTCTAAAGCAAAACATTTTGTTTTGTTATGCTTTTTGAATGTTTCACTTTATTTATAGCAGTTTCCATCTATCGACTACACTTGCTATCTATATCTATCTGTGACTATCAATGATGGATACAGTGAAGAACTTGGTTATGTTGCACCAAAATTAATTGAATCGATCAATTCTTTTACTTTTCAACCAGCGCGAGACATAATGAGATTATAACTAAATTAATTTATATTTTGTTGTGGCCACGGGAAGGACTAGGGCAAGATGTTTGTGTGCCATGTATGTAAGTGTAAATTATGAGATCACAAGATTTGTTATAAGATCTTCGCACACAGTTAGCTTCTTTGTATCTAGGGGCAATACACTGTTTTGGCGACTCCGTAACATACATACCAAATCGAGGAAAGCTCTAAATACTAGATATGAACCCCAAAAGGGACAATGTCGACTAGTGACCAGTGAGACGTTGGGGGAATGATCTTCATTGTCAAGAGGGAAACAACCCAGATCACAGGCTAGGCCCCTAAATGATCATAACCTTTCAACGAAAGGGGTTTCATGTTGATTGTATCATTACTAGGGGTGGGCATGGTTCAGTTCGGGATGAAAACTGAACCGAACTGAACTGAACTGTTTGCTAAATTTAAAATAACTGAACTGTTTGCTAAATTTAAAATAACTGAACTGAACTGTTTGCATTTCGAACTGAACTGAACTGTTTCAAACCGAACTGAACTGAACTGTTTCGAATCGAACTGAACTGTTTTGAACTGAACTGAACTGTTTTAGTTCAGTTTCAAAACTGTTAGTAATAGTTCAATTTTTTTTTGGTTCAGTTCAGTTCAGTTTTTGGTTTTTTTGCCCACCCCTAATCATTACTCTAGATTTTTTTTCTTTCTCCATGGCCCTCACCATTTGAGGCAATAAAGATCCGGTTCAGCCTGTGTTTGATCATGAAGTGAGAAATTATAAATGTAGCAAGTAGCAAAGATGAATGAAATTGCAAACAAGGAATATGTACCAAATTTGAATAGGAATTCAAAGATTATTTATCAGAGTGTTTGCACCGAAATAGGAAGATTTGAGTTCTGTTCAAAGCCAGTAACAAAACTTAACCTCAAAATGGTATATGGTTTTTTTGGATTTCGGCTTATACCGTGCAATTTATTATTTTAACATTGATCAATTCAAGTGTGACACGTGACGGTACAATTTTAAAATTTCTGCATTAATGGTACACAAGTAGAGTCCAAGAATTTGACCGTTTCTTTTTTCATCCAACCGATTTCTCGTGTGTCTCATAGATTTTAGATTACATACTCGCTAAAGCGTAAAATACCTCAAAAACATGTTAAAATACACCTTCAAAAACAAACAATTTTTTTAATTTCATAATCTACGCGAGAAAGGTTGAAGCGTGGGATACGAAACTATCAACAAAATTGGTATGAGTTATTAAAACTTGTGTTGTCTGGTTATTGTGTCACTTAAGGGTATTGCTCCCATTTTTTTTAACACCCTCGTCTATGGAAGATACTCGCGATAACGTTAAGTCATTCTTTCCTTTCGATGAGGCAAAGAGCATTTATGATAGAGACTTGTTTATAAGGTCTAACATAAGAAATAAAGGTCGTGCTAACAAATGTCTTAAGATAAAAAAAAAATATAAGAAATAAGGGTAACGCTTACAAATGTCCTAACATAAAACTTATTTTTGATTCAAAATGAAAAATAATTGATAAATCTTACGTAAAAAAATTACATTTTATTGTTTCAATGTGTTTAATGCATAATTTCTAAGATAGTAACAATGAGCTCACAATCATATTTAATTCTTTAACTTTTTGAAATTTCTTATGAAAATCGTCGTGTTTGTGTGTATGGGTGTTTAATAGTTTCCCAACAGTAACATGTGGTAACATGAAGATCATTGTCGCATATATATGTACTTTATACTTTAAACCTCTAACAAGTGTCTCGCACTTGTTAGCGTTTCTCATGAAAATGACATGAAGATCACTGTCGTATATATGTACTTTATACTTTAAACCTCTTAACAAGTGTCTGGCACTTGTTAGCGTTTCTCATGAGATAATAACGTCCCAAAGTTTTATAGGTCTAATAAATGAAGCAACATGTCTCCTTGTTTATCCATTTTCAGAGAAGTGCTTACTCACACCTTTTATATTGTGAACAATCCAATCATGCATATCTACAAGATAAAAAAAATCACTATGTGCGGGTCGACAAGATGCAACCACGCAGGCACGAATGCACATAATGTAAATTGGGGGCAATTGCCCCCACTACTTTTTTGATATTATTTGTTAAATCTTTGATATTTGAGCTATTGCCCCCTCTTAAATTTATAGATTACTCCCATTAAATGAAAATTTATACTATAAAAAGAGTATTTTTTTTATGAATTTTATAAAATTAAATGTGGAAATGCATTTGAGATGAAATTTTAAATGATTTTTATCATACTTTTTAAATATAAATACACGTAAATAACAATTTTAATTTGTAGATGTTAATGAGTCTTTTATTTTTCCAATATATAACAGTATAGTGTTTATAATGTCAAGTATTTTGCTCAATGATAATAATGTTATTATTTTATCAATTTTGCATTGCTAAAAATTTTGTATAAATATATCATATAAAATCTTGCCCCCGCAAGTGAAAATTTATGGATCCGTCATTGACGCAGTCATAGCTTGATGACAATCTCCATAAACATGAATACTTAATTCTATAAACTATACTGCAATCTGGACAATATGGGTCGCCAAACCCTATTTTACTCTTCCTTAGATATTTTAATGTACCTTTGTTGTGACTGAAATAAACTTTTTATCAACTATATAGTTATATTGTACTATTATAATTTGGAATTGCTTGGTCGAACAAAATTACGGTGGTTAAATGGTTTTGTCGAAGATATAAAGCGTAGTTTTTGTAAAATTACAATGGATCACCGTGATTTTGTCAACCCTACTTGCAGCGTGAACAATTACCTTGTTGGATCTTGCAAATAGAATCAATTTCTGTCCACACCTAACAGATGACGCCAGGATTGGAAGATTACTTTTGTCGTTTTGTCTTGGACTGGATAATACTTGTACTCAGTAAACTCCAACCATCACCTTAATTGATTCATTTTAATTTTTTTTTTTTGAGTTGGTTACGTTGATCCAAATTCATCCACACCTACAATTATGATTCACCTTTCAGAGTTTCCAAGCTTTTGTCACTTTGTACAAAAACCTCCCCGAGTGAGAGAGAACTATTGTTAGACCCTACAACCTGAAGGATCTGAAAAGCCACGTTCCATTGCTGAGCCCAAATTTCAGAAAACATAACAAAAGTAGTAGACCAATGGGTCCTCAAATAATTATACATTTTTTCGTCGAAGTGATTGAAGCTTGGTCGCAATGCCCGTTGGTTCAATTAAATAAGCTTCCAAGTCAAGCCCGTAGGCCCATGACATTGGAGTGCCTAATAGTCTGGTATTTGCGTTGTCAATAGCTTATAACGTAAGGATAATGACTATGACTCATATTTTAAATGTTGATAGATACAACGTAAGGATAATAGTTGATAGTCACATATTTTAAATGTGGAGAATTGAGGAGTTCGAGGTTTAAACCCTTACCTCTGCGTATAAATGTTGGCAATCATCATCAACAAAATTACTAGAGTGAGCTAAAAATGATGTTACTTTCATTAGCTTTTTTTGGGTTTTCTTCTTTAGGGAATGATGCTACTGTCATTAGCTTTATCACGGATTAAACTCAACAAAAGAGTACAAGATACATAAAAATAGTGAGCGGCTGTGGGTTAAGAGTACAAGATTGGTGGTCCAGGACATCTTAAATATGCACATCCACCAAGTGATATCAACTTTGTACCTTCAGCAGTTTTGATCTGTCTCACTTCATTGCATTTCTGCACATTTCCTTAACAAGAGGTTGTGTCCTCATCATGATTCTCTCTAATCTTACCTTATCTCCCTGACTTATTATTATTATTCCAAATTTTTATTCTCCTTTTAATTTCCTGTTAGCTTCCAGTAGTATTTTACAATGTTAACTTGGTTATAAAATGCATAATCTATTCTATACCAATATATAAATTATATACATTCAACTTTTGGGATTAATTTTTCTTTTCATTTAAACTATTATATCATTTTTATTTAAATCATCGGTTAAAAATTAAGTAAATGTCATTAAAAAAGAATAATCTTTAACAATAAAAAGTAACAATCCAAAACAATTGCAAATGAGTGTACCCTTTACGGTGGCAGAAGTCAGCATGATTACTCATACACTAGAGTGGTCATTTCCTGAATTGGTCTCTACATTGTTTTTATTCCTCCTTGTATTGCCGAATTTATTTTGTTAGTTATGATATATGATTTGGTCAAAAATCAAGTATATGATTTATTTCAGCTTATACATCCTTCAAAAGTAATTCTGGTAGCTTTAAAAGTGAAAGCTAGCAATTCAAACATGTTCGGTTCAGCTTCTCAAAATCAATTCTCATCTCCAAAAGCAATTCTGGTTAAAGCTACAATTCCTAACTTTTGAGTTTACAAGAATCAATTTTCCATTAAATTTTTATATTTTAAAATTATTACAATCCATTATTTTCCTTTATTGTCTTTTATCAAGACTCCTTCTTTTAGGTTTGAATTTAATTTGATGAACCAAATTTAATCAAAAAATCCAAGGAACCAAATTAGCCCCAAAAAATATTTATGGTCTTGAGTTACCAAGTTTTGGATTTTTCTTTACGATTTTTCTGTCCAGATTTACTGTATTTTTTCTTTTACGCTATGTTTTATCGTTTTTGGCAACTAACTCTATTATTATTAACTTAAATATATTTTTATCGAAAAATATAAAATACATAGAACAAATATTTTGTCAAATTTTTTTTAATGATGGTATAATATATATGCATTAGTATTGATCTACATATACATTCAACTATGTCCATTTATTTGTATTTAGCGATATCCATTTTAGTAATTATACATTCAAAAACAATTTTGATCAAAACTATCCAAACAACATCTATTCCGTTTAATTAATTCTACATTATTGTATCCAAACATAAATCAATTCAGTCAATTCAGTCAGAATCAATTATATCCAAATGAACCAAACACACACAAATTATAGATACGAGTGAGACTTAAAACAAGTAGTTCTACGCTTTAGATGCATTTAAAAAACACAAGTCCTGCATTGAATAAGGATAAAATCTAAAAAGAAATTAGTTTAATTGGAGTTGGAATTAGCTCAAATTCTAATCCGCTGTACATTGCTGTTAGAATTAGTGAGATAATTTTCTCTCTTTAGATATACACCAATGATAAGGGATCCAAACACTTTTATTTTGATGAATTTCTTAGGCTGATGATGATATACCAGGGTCCAGGACCCTTCACTCCAGTTATGCACATGGAATGGAGGAGACTAGAGAGATTGCGTTAACAATTGCAAGTACTGCTGATTAGGTGCAAACGAGAACCATTGAATAAATGCCACTCTCTATATTGCTAGTACAGGATCTACTCATTGAATGCCAATCAAGGGGACCACTACCACCATGTTGCTAAATTTGACTAGTTAAACAACACATTGCAAACCTTTCAAAAGAGTTTGGATATTTCCAAAACTAACCAACAATAAAACATAAATAATCATAAGTTATTTAATAAGAAAGGTAATGTATCATCAACAACTTATTAAATTGCATATAAACTCAATCATACAAGCCAAAAGTGATTCTATGTAGGTACTCCGTATTGTCTCTACACTACCCAAACATGTGTATGCATGTGAATAGTGACATTAGAAAAATTGAAAATTACACTTCTTTGGCATAACACAGGTACACCACCATAGTGTGCATTACAATAAGGTAGCTACAAAAAAATACTACAACCAATGTCATAGTAATTAAGACAAGCCACGTGATGACAGAGAATGCATCGAGATTTTCTTCTTCTCCACTCCCCCATCTAAAAAAAAAAAAAAAGAGTACCATTATGCCATAGAGGACTTCTGAGTTCTGAACACTGAAGACTCTACTCTCTAGCTCATACTCAGAACTTCACAATCATAACACAAAAAACCTGAATATTAACAAGAAGCAAGTATCCACAAAACTGAAAGAGCTAGCTAGCTAGAACTTAGAAGAGTTACTAGAAAGTTATGATTTAATTAAGACAAACCCACAAGATAAACATAGTAGAAGTAATAACAATAGACAGTAATTAATTAACTTCACACTAATTAATGTGTATAATAAACCAAATGTTAAATCTCCTTTTATTCTTTACCAACCTTGTTCTGTAATCAATCATCCTCTAGCAGAAAGCAAAGATGGCATAGCAGATAAATTTGGTGTAGCATTCTTATTATTATCATTAGCATCTCTAATAATATCTCTTCTATTATTCTGATGATTCTCTTTAGAAGATCCTTTGCTACTAAAAGCTCTCATAGGACTTGCAAAAGCCCAACCCCAACTCTTTCCACCACGGTTTTGAGAAACTGTTACAGAACCTTGTTTTCCTCCTCCATTCACAGCATCATCAGCAGAATTTGAAGAAACCCAATAAGATGAAGTAGATGAATTTGAAGATGAAGATGAAGTCATCATGAAGCCACTGAATATTCCTCCACATCTTCTAAGTACTCTCTCTTTCATGCAATGGTGATGGTGGTGGTCTTGAGCACGGTTAACAGAAGCAATACCATTAGAACTAGCAACTACACCCTTTGGTTTACCTTCACGTTGAGATTCAACTCTTCTTAGAGTACAATCTCCAAACCCAGTTGAAATTCTTTCAAAGAAATCACCAGAGAAGCTTCTGCTACCACATCCAACAGATCTAGATCTTGAAACTTTACGTTCAAAAGAACCTGTGTTGTTGTTGTTGTTGTTACTGCTATTAGGACTGTTATCTTCTTCTTCTTCAACAATAACAATGTCGTTCTTTCTTCCTAAAGAAGAACCTGAACAACACTTTTCCTTAAGCTTTGCTGAAGCAGTAGCATTATTAAAGCTCTTGGAATTCAAACTCTTGGAAGAAGAAGAAGCTGAAGATTTTGAAGAATGATATAGAAAAGACCAAAAACCATTTCTTTTTCTTGGACTAAAATATTCATCATCCCCATCAACCATAGAGTTACTACCTCTTCTTGGTGTTGCAGTTGATTTGCTACGTTTCAGGATGATATTAGACGACGTAGCAGAACCAGAAACAGATGAGGAAACAGAGGTTTTCTTCTTCTTTCTCTTGGCTAAGAGAAAAGGAATACGAGTTTTTCTAGAATAGTATTCATGGTGGTAATGTTTACCATGATTTTCATTTTTTGTAGGACAAACAGAGAGTGAGAGAGAAGAAGATGAAGTTACAGCAGTTGTGGCTGATACAGTGTTGATGGAAGAAGAAGAAGGACAATGACGAGTAGTGGAAGTGGAAGATGAAGAAGGTGCAATATCGGATCTGAAAGAAGGTGAAGAAGAAGAAGATGAAACAGCATGAATAGGAAGAGGGAAAGAAGAAGAAACAAGTTTACCAAGTTTTTCTTGAAGACAAAAAGCACAGATCCCACCAGGGTTGTTTCTGTAAGGATGATCAATGCATTGCATGCCATCAATGGAATCATCTTCAACACCAATGTTAACTCTTCCATTATTTACTCCTACTCCTTTCATAGCTTCCATGTGGAGGATGTGAATCATCCAAATCTAAAATAATATCTTGTATGTTTGGTTTGGTTGATGAGATAGGTAGATTTTGCTTTATGTAATAGATTGTGTTGTACTTTGTTTAGGGACTGTCTTGAATGCCTTTTAGCTAGTTTAGCCCTGTTATCTATCTTTGTGTAATGTGATTTGCTTTTTACACAACACAAACTCAAAAGGAAGTGAGAGAGACAAAGAAGAGACGCAGATTAGATTTGATAAAGAAGCAAACAACTTAGGGAGGGAACATATGGTCAGAGGGTGTAATTGAGGAAAGATGGAAAGACAAACAAAAATATAAATAAGAAAATTGTTAATAGTAATACTAATTCAATATTATATGTCCATAATGTTAATGTTAATCTTGTTTCAATTATTTAAAAGACACTACATCTTTAACCTAAAATCTTAAAATATTAAATTTATAAAATAAATCGAATTTATTTTGTACTCGTAATTGATGGATCGAACTCCTCATCAATTGTTTAAGGTGTCATAATATCTTTTACCTTAAACACATATGTTTTTTTTAAGAAGTTCCTTAATTCATAATAAAAAATTTACTTGAAGAATTTGAATACAGGATTTTTCAAATATATTTATTATATATAATTCTTTAACATATTTTTTAAGAAGTTCCTTAACTTATATTTCCTTAACGCATATGTTAGTATTTTTCATAATTTTTAATGAGAATTATTAAATTTACACTCACTTATGTTTTTAGTTGTGTAGCGTGACAATGGGGTTGGGGTTGGGGTTGGGGTTGGGTTTGGGGTTGGGGTGTGGGTGTGTGACTAATCTCCCACAGCCTTGTTCGACCAATGTCTAGATACCGACTATTGTGAGAGGTGCTATTTTAAGCAACACTAAATTTATTTATTTATTTCATCAAAAGCAACACTAAATTTCTACTTGATGGTTTTAAAAGTAAGCAACTTGTAATTTTTTTTAGAGGAACTTGTGATTATTTCGGTTTTATTTAATGTTATTATTTCTAAGTTATCTTTCACAAATTGTTTTAAATATAAGCAACTTTTTTTTTGACAAAATAAATGTACTTTTATAAAATACTTTAAAAATGAATTATTTAACTACAATTCTAAAGATATACTGTATTTTTATTTATGAGTATTTTTTTTTAGAAGACACCCATGAAGGTGTCTTTTATCAACCCATATCTCAAGGTGTGATTTCCACTTTTTAGTTATAACTTTGCTAAAAAACACCTTCATAAAAATTAGTTTGTGTCTTTTAACAAATACTCATAGAATAACTTGCTAAAACATATCTTCATAAAATGTGTCTTGTAACAAAAGTTTTATTATAAATAAGTAGTACAAATAGCATTAAAAATAAAGTGGAAAATGCGTAGGGTAGTGGAATAGGGAAGTGGGTGTGGGAGACTTTCCAGGAGCACGTGGAAGCCTGACTTGGTAGTGTATTAAAAAACAGAGAAAGAGACAAGCTTAGCAAAAAGCAAGACCCTTATGAATTTTTTTCCCCTAAAAATAAAACCTTATGAATTTTTTACTAATTTTATTTTTATTTTTTTAATTTACTTGAGACCCATGTAGTAACTCGAAGCAAGCAGTGACTGAGTGGTGCAAGCGAGGGTGCTACGAACACGAGAATCTAATCTAATCTATCAAGGGCAGTGAGTCCTTTTTCTCCAGAATTTGCAGACCTATTTTCTTTGGTTTCCCTACCCTTTGTCCTAACTAATTCAAAGAACAAAACCTTCTCTCTGCCCAGATTCCTTCTCAGAGGAGAGTAGAAGACCTGCTTCATTTCCATTTGCAATTCCAAAACCTTTTTTCTTAATAAATATAAATGTACTGACTTGGCCCTTATTTTTTAATTTTATTGATAACTTGCTTCATGGGTTTTCTATCACCATTCATGCCTCCAATGCAAACTTAATTTATTATTCTTGGTCTTCGTTTATTTAATCTCTAAAATAACACTTTTTCCAATTTAATTTATAAAAGGTTGTGAAATGTTAGACTACTGCAAACACAATATGGCGAATCAATATTCAATTTTGAACTAGGAGAATGACCCATATTTAATTTAATGTTATACAGGTTTTAAATAAGATTATACGGATGAATTGGTTATATGATCTTCAGGCTAAATGTTGATCAATGCTCCTCGCTTAGGGCCGTAGGCTCCTTCTCCAAATAAGCGGGATGTACTTGTAAAATAGACTGATACCAAGGTAAAGCATGCATTATGTAGGCAAAATGCAAGTATGTGAGTAGTTTAAGTGTGTGTTCATATTTATATTGGAACTCAAAGTGAGTTCGGTCCACTTAGTTGTTATTTTCGTTGCAATGATCATCATGATTGTTACTGATTTGTTATGGAAACAAAATCCGAAATTAGTGGTGGTGCTTATTTGATTTGAATACGTCTCATGTTGCTAGAAGAGCACGTCGGTGCTCTAGAATTATTATCTATAGGCCTATTAGTTTTCTGAGATGAAATTGAAGATAGTTTTTTGCGATGTGTCGTCCATTCTGCCGATGTGAAATCTCTATTGTTCTCGACATCTTGCTATTGGACATGTGTGCTCCTTTTAAGTAGACTTCTTGACAATTCATAAAATATTTGAGATATACATTTTTGGTCTATTGCCACTACACCGCCGATGGATGAAATTTCTGAAGGAAAAAAGAAATGTAATAGGTACATAGTTTTTAGATGTCTTTATGGTACACCCATACACAAATGTTTCTTTTACCATTAAAATTCGATGACTTAGATTTGTGAAGAACAACCTACAAGTGAATTTCTAAGAAAATGAAAATTACATTTACATATATAGAAAGATATACTCCATCCGTTCCTTTTTAAGTGTTTTTTTAGGGTGATTTTTTCGTTCCTATTTAACTGTCTTTTTGATATTTTAAGGATATGATTTGTCAATTATATCATTTGTCAATTATACCCTTTGTCTCCTAAAGAAAATTACTGTCAAATTGAAAATGATAAGCTATAAACTTAAAGATATAAGTTACTTGAATTAACTTATCAAAAAACATTACTGTTGTTTTTGGATTTTCAAATTGTTGTATTTGAATGTCCAAATTCTATTATCTACCGAAGTTGTTATTAGGTTGAGTCATGATCAGGTCGCTCTCTTTAAGACGTTTCGTGGCACTGCCCAAAATCGTGCAACACAGACTATCAACCATGCCGCCTCCAGGATAAAACAAGTCCAACTACAACTGTTCGATTAACTACTGCACTGTAGAGAACCGTTCGAGAATTACGCCTCCAATATGGTACCAAGACCATTCTTTTAATATTGAAACCACTTTAATTAGATACTATTACCACTCTATTATAGTGCAGAGACCACTCAAATATGGTGTTACCACCATTCTAATTATTAACTTCTATGATACTATGATCACTCAAATATGGTTTTACACCATTCTAACGTCTAACTTCTTCAAGAATCGAAGACTATATTTTAAGATCATTCATAATTTTGAAGAGACATTATACCGAAAAAGGGACTATGATCTTAAATTATTATTTATTCTGAAGGACATAAAAATATTGAAGGGACTACGAACTTAAGACCATTCTTAATTTCAAAGGGACATTAAATCGAAAAGGGACTATGGTCACTCTTAATTCCGAAGGAAACAGAAAAATGTGATGGAGAGAAGAAAGACTCGTCAACATAAGTAAAGAAGGGGAGAAGAGAGAAAGAGTTCTCGACAACTCAATGAAACTCTTTGGTGTAATTTTGAAACTAGGTGAGCTCTCCTTTTATAGGGAGAGTTTGTAACTAATTTGGATAAACTTAAGAATTAAGTCAAATTTAAGCAACCCACAGATCAGCTCAGGTAACAAACTAATCGGATAAGTTCAAAAAGAAACAAACCCACAAGATTAGCTGAAACAAACTAATGAAGGAGAGATAGGAAATTCAGTTGAAAAAGTGATATTCATGAATAAACAATAATAATTATTATTATTTTCATCATTCAGGTGTTTAAAATTAAATACCACTATTTAAACACTACTAATGTGTGTGTTCTATTTTATGCGGGACCCACACACTCTATTTTTTCAATTCACACAACACTAGATCAAAGTTGAATTACTTAGGGTCTGTTTGGTTCGAGAATTAGGAGGGGAGGGATTTTAACGGAGGGGAGGGGAGGAGAGATATTTTAATTAAAAGTGTGTTTGGTTCGCAAGGGGAGGGGAGGGGAGGGGGAGGGATTTTAAAATTATTTTACTGTTTTACCCTTAAACTTAATTAAATAAAAGAAACTACTTGATCTTACAATTTCAGAGACCAACCAATGACAAACACACATCTAAGCTGCTTATTTTATCTCAAACTGACTCTTATATTTTCCACAACAAGACATGAACCGGTGAATTAACATTAAAAAAAAAAGGATCAACAAGCAATAATAAGTTGAATTAAAATAAGATAATAATAATAATAAGGTCGTTGATATCAACAAAGTAGTAGTAGAAGTGGTTTTAGATGTAACAAATAAGATTTATAGATAATATAATAATAAAAGTTGTTAAAAAAATATATAACAAAATAATAATAATAACTGTTATAAGAATAAGATAACCTAATAATAATAAATGATAATAAAAGTTGTTATAAGGTTAATATTGAGATTTGAAATTAATTTAAGGATAGTTATGGCAATGTAATCAAATTTTAAAAAGATTTGTTCTCCTCCCCTTCCCTCCCTTCCCTTCTAAAAATTGAACCAAACACTTCAAATTAAAAATTTCCCCTCCCCTCCCCGCCCCTCCCCTCCAAAACTCTCGAAACAAACGGACCCTTACTGTTTAATCTTCCAACCTTCAATTTTTTTTCCATCTTCACACCAATGTTCAAACAATTACAAACTAGTGAAAGTTAACAAACAAATTTTGTTTAGTTAAACAAGCTTATAAGACATAACTCGCGAAACAAACCCAAAGACACAGTCAAAATCATGACGATGATTATGCAAGATAATATCTTCGTCCTACCTTCAAGTCATGTGTGTCACAAAAAAATTCAAAACAATAATGAATCTTTATAAGTGCATTCGATTGCAAGTAGAAATTAGTTAGAGTGCATCTCGTATTTCTAGCTTTTGAATAGAATGCACACGTAAAATATGGTCAAAATTGATGTGCCAGCATTCCATTGCAACTAGAAATTAGTTGGAGTGCATCCTCACATTTCTGGGAGAAAAGAAAAAACAATTTTATCACTTTCCACCGTGTATGCTCTCTAGACATTGCATATTTAACACTTCCTAAAAGTAATTTAATTACATTTGTCAAAAAAAAAAAAAGTAATTTAATTACCAAACATGTGTAATGTTTTTAACATACACATGGTAGGATACATGAATGTTTAGATGGGGATCGCCATTAGGGACGAAACATTAGTAATAAAAATCTTCACATTCATGTTTGGTCTATATAGTTCCATTTTGCCATTAATATGGCTCAACATGTTCATTTTGTGGACAAGGGTCGCACAAAACTTGTCTACTATAAGAGAAAGAATGTGAGAAGGTTTTTTTCCTTTATTATACAAAAACTATTAATGCACTGGAAAACCAGCAATATTGAATCCTGTACGAAAGGGAGATGTATACTGTTGTTCTATAGTGATCGAGTACAAATAAACAAATGCAGAAAAACAAATTAAGGGAACAAACCCATGCCTCATATCACATAATTAATTGAACCACAAAAATGTTTTGCGGCAATGGTTAGTGCACGTCCAAAACAATTATTGGCTCGTATTAGTTTTTATTTTGTATTTTTATAAGCATGGGCCAGTATTTGGGAGAGTGTAACAACCTCTATGCGAAGATTATGGTCGTTTAATAGGCACTTTAAAATTGTTTGTCTGTATGTATATATATTTTTTGAAGGAGTTTATCTGTATATATTATCTAAACAAATATGTTCAATTCATGAATCATTATATATTAATTTTCTCATTAGAGTTTTAATACTTGTTTTAATAGTATAAAAAATAAAAGAATAATAATAGCATTTGAAGAGAGTTTTTTTTTTTTAGACTTTTGAAAATTAGTTTCTTTAGCTTTTAATAGTATCAATCTTATTCTCTTTTTTATTAGTTCAGATTGTTTTTATCCAAAAATTCAAACCAAGCCAAAAACTTACACCGCTATCATTGTTAGTTGATTTTACTTTCTATCCAAAATATTAGTATCAACTTTTTTTTATTCATATTTTGTAGGTGGCATTTACCATGGGAAAGGATTTCCTTTCCCACCATGGGAAAAGTGAATTTGAACCTTTGATATATTAATAAAAATATTGAATGGTTGAGATTGTCCACTTGCAACCCATTGGTGACTTTTTGTTTTAAAGATTTCACAAAAAATTTGACCCCATACGATAAGGTTTAATGATATTTTATTTTATGATTATTGGCACAATAATGGACAACGGACTTATGAGTAAAACGAAAATCACAAAGCCCAAACTAAAACATTCTATTGGAACCCCCGCTTACATATTTCTGACTCCGAAAAAACCAAAACATTAAGTATTATTTGGTTAAGGGTCTGTTTGGTAAAGCCAGTAAATTAACTTATAACTTATAACAGATAGCTTATATGTTCGTATGTCCAAAAAAGTTCTGTTTGATAAATGTCTTATTATCAGGAGCTTATAGCGTATTTCACGAGCTTATTTTCCAGACGCTATTTCACGAATTTTTAATAAATAAATACTGTAAATATGTTTTCCTTAAAAAAAAAGATATATAGTTTGTGTTGTACTATTGTTACATTCAGTTTTTTTAAAAGATTCACATTCAATTTTTTTTTTATAGAAAAGTTTAATTTCTGGTGACATATAGAAGAGTTACGTTTACTTCTTTTTATGTTTAACTTTTATTAAGTATAAAAAACTGAAATAAAATAATATTAAAATAAGATTTTAGAAAATAAAAATTATTTTAACAATAAAAAAAACTCGTAAATTGATCCCTTACCATAATTTTTTTTTTGTCAAATTAAAAAAAAAGTTAGATATCAACAACAACAAAAAAATTATGTGATAAATCATTTACGTGTAAATAGGTGAGGTGCATATTTGATTTCATAGAAACAGGGGTGTACTAGTAAACTTGTTAATACTATTAAATATTAACTTTTTGAATCATTGAAAAAAACAAACAAAATAAAAGTAACTTATTTGAGTGCCACATGGAAGTAAAAAAGTAATCTTTTCCATGGTGGAAAAGGATTAAGCCTTCCCATAGTAAATGCCACCTATTTTGTATCTAACTTGTATTCTAAAAGATCAAGTTGTATTCTAAGTTCCCTTAAATATGATGAAAGTAGTGACCACATCACCACACTTTGTCTATTCTGTAAATTAGTGTGGCCATGCTAAAAGCGCAATAATAGGGACCAGTTGTACCTTTGGGGAACAACGATATTTAAAACTTTACCTGTAAATACAACAAAAGAACCATGCATTTCATTTGCATATGTTAGTTAGCATGGTCAAGTTAATCAGTATATCATGATCACAGGTCGCGAGGTAGATTTGTAGCTAGAGGACATATCAGCTTTGGAGATATCGATTGCTTCTTTTCTCTTCTTTCTTTATAGTACCTTTTTTCATAATAATTTTTTTAATAACATACACTCCCTCCGGTCTCAAATATAAGAAAAGATTTTTTTTTTAGGTTCATTGAATAATTAATGTATTTATTTTACAATGTAGACCAGATACATTAACTACTCAATAAACTTAAAAAATGAATCTTTTACCGAAGGGAGTACTGATTTTTCATGTAGCATGGTAATTCTAATTTAGAAAATTACATACTTCATATTTACCTATTAACAAAGAAGACACGATCTCTCAAAAACAAAGAAGACATGTATTGTTTGTTTTAACTCGGAGACATTCGAAAGTAATCTCTCAAAATATCGAGATCAATTTAGAGGATTAACGTCTCATACATTATTTCACACATAAATTTATGTAATCGACTCCTAATCGCATGTTAAAAGGAATTAATTATCATAATTGTACGGTTTAAAATAACCAAAAACTCAGTCACAAATACAAGATGGTATACTGACATTTGATTTAGAAAATGATAAAGCACTTGCTTTTATATTTTTTTTGTTGAATGGTGTATCACTATGTATGTGTTCAGAACCGCGGTAGGATGAAGTCGGTGTATCCCTGAGTATGTGTTCGAAACCGTCGTGGGATGAAGCCCATATGCAAGTTTCTCAAACTCTAGAAATTGTAACTTCACATTTTCACATCTAAAGACCTTCTAAATGGGGAGTAGCATAAGAAAGAATTGAACCAAACATACACTATCCTCAGTGGCGGAGCACCACTTGGGCTGAGGTGGGCCACGGCCCACCCCCCAATTTTTTTTTATGTATGTGTAAGTACAAATAGAATACTACTATTTATCCAAATGATTTTGCTAATTCTCAAGTGAAATTTCATTTTTACCCTTACGTAGGTTAACTCACGTGGCGCGAGTTAACATGTTAGCGTGACTTAAGTCACGCAACGTGAGTTAACTTACGCTACGTTACTTAAGTCATTTATCAGCAAAACAAAAATCCAGTTCCCTCATTTCTCAACTTCTGCAAAACACGATTTTTTCACCCCCCAAATCCGAACTTCGTCATTCTTACGCCATTCAAACCAAATTTCGTCCACAATATCAAGTAAGTGATTATTATCTTACATCTTTGCATTATTTTGGTTGAAATTTTCGAATTTTTAAAGAAAATTAACATTTTTAGGTTTTTCTAAATTTTGCTTGCATGTTAGTTTTGATGATTGTTAGTGACGAATTAACTTAGGAATTGTTGTTTAGATGTTGTTTAGGGTACAATGTGGTAGTTTAGGGTTTAGAAATTGTTAGATTACATAGTTGTTTGATAATTGCACAATACGTGTTCGGTAAAATGCCTCAATGATATTTTTTTGTTTTTTTGAATTGTTAATGATGTAATTAGTTAGAATTATGTTTGTTAATGTTGATTATAGTTAATTTGACTGCAATGTGGTAGTTTATGGATTCAAATGACATTGTCGACATTATAGTGTTGTTGTTGTATTGTTAAAGATGACATTGTCGAAATGTTATGTCCGTGTCAAAATGTGTTAAAAGATTTTTTGCTTTTTGTGCAGATATGTCTGAGCAGGAGAGGACTGACAGACTTAGGTTTGGGAGGCCTGCCCCTACTAGTAGTGCATGTAGGGAGAAGCAAGTACTACAGCTTCCGGACGGTCGAGGTCAAGGGAGAATGGGGGCACGAGACTTGCTAGGGTTGATGCTGCAGGGGGTTCGACGTCACAGACGGGTCCATCCTAGACGGTGGACCCGACACAGTACCAACATGAGCAACATTATCAGGAGCAGCATTATCAATAGCAGCCTGGATTTCAGCCGGGTTATCAGTATCAGGAGGGGTATGAATATCACCAGGGGTATCATGCTTACTTTCACGAGGGATATCAACCTGAGCAGCCTCCTCAGCAGCAGTATGTTGAGCCTCCTCAGCAGCAGCAGTATGAGCAGCATCCTCAGCAGCAACAACCTGAACAGCATCCTCTGCAATATGCAGAGGCTGGTATGGAGGATGAGGAAGGGGGCTTTCCATGGGGCCCTTATGACTTGTCTCTTTTACCGGACTTCGGTAAACACGTGGCAGCCAAGCTTTGGAACGATAAAACAGTAAGTATAATTGCTTTATTTAATTTAATGTACGTAGAATATTTTATGTTTATTTTACGTATTTAAGTATAATTTTAAGTATAATTTAAGTATAGTTACACTTGTGTGCTGATATAGATATGTCTCTTTGTGTTTGCAGGGATGGGTTATAGCTCACTTCAGACATGTGGTTCCGAGGTCGAGATATCAAGATTACGAACGGGAGAACCCGCATGTGGGTAAATGGAGACCTCAAAGGGGGTTTAAACATGTTGATCACTTCGGAGGCTTGTTGGATTCGATGGAGCATTGTCATGTCACCTGGAGTCGTACGAGCACCGACGAGACGTGAAGCCTTTTCAGAACGTGTGCTGGTACTCCGGATGGATCATGGTTGGGAAACAAAAGATGGTGTGTCACTTGCCCGAGCAGGTTTTGAGGCAGTACAGATATGTTCAAACCGTTCCCTGATCTCCTACTATGATTCTGCCTCTTGCCCCAACAGATGTGGCTGCTGTCTTCTTGGAATTTGCTTTGTACGTCGTTAGCCAGCAGGAGAGGGGTCACCAGGTCCCGGACGACGAGCCTTGGAAGCATTCAGATAGGTACATTAGGTGGTTCTACCGTGTATCCCATCCTCCCATCGTCAACCCTGCTCCAGAGCTTGACATTGTCATGCAGAGACCTGTCTACCAGGATATTCTTGTTGACCAGGACTGGGCCAGACGTCCTCCTGATCCATTGCAGGTCATTAGCAGTATGAGAGACAGAGTGGAGCATGCGATGGAGATTCCAGAGGTGGTTTCGAATCCACTCTTCTTCAGCATTTTGTAGGGCCTTTAGACCGAGTATAGCTGTTTGACCATCAACAGGTTCCACGGAGAAGGTCTAGGAGTCATAGTCCACAGGAGCAGCAGTAATGTCTTATTTTATGACTCTTTTTTTTTTTATGACTTTTTGGATATTTGTAGTATTTTCCTGACATTTTGGTTGTACTATATTTACATTTGCGCGATTGCACTTATTTATGACATTTACGTTAATTTTTGTTAAAATTGCGTTTCTAAATTATGATTGAACGAATGCATGTTCTCTACATTATGAGTTTTGGTTGAATGAATGAATGATTGTACCTATGTATGAACGAACGAAGGAATGAAGATGAACAGGGAACGGGGCAGTAGCTACTGTCTGTCTGTACTGATGCGCACAGAACCAACGTGAGTTAACTCACGTGGCTGTTTGCACCAGCGTAACTTAAGTTACGTAAGAGTAAAAATGGAATTTCACTTGAGAATGAGTAAAAACGTTTGGGTAAAGAGCAGTTCTCGTACAAATATACCACTAAATTTAAATACAAACTTCAAGTTGGCCCACCCAATTATCTTCACCTCCACGTGTATGTTTTTGTGATTTGTTTACTTTAAGAACAATTTTTTTTTTGAAAGAAGAACAAATATATTTTTGAATCTCGTCAAATGGTTGATATTTCATTTATTTGAGAAGTGTATAATACAATAATTTTGAGACATTAATTCTAATTATAGCATGAATATTTATATTGAAAGATAAGTTAGTGTAAGTATTAGTTTTGATTTTTTTTTTTACAAGTATTAGTTTTGATTCTATTTTTATGTTTACAAGTATTTTGGAATGCGTAGAGAATTATTTTAAATTTTTAATATATGTTGTTTAATTTTTTGATTTTCAACTTTATATTTAATGCACACACATAAATTTTGTTTTATATATCATAGTTCATTTTGGTGGCCCGCCCTAAATTTTGTTTTACTCCGCCACTAACTATCCTCTGATTGAAAGAGCATAATGATCTCCAAGACGTAGCTCACGGAAGTGAAAATTACTTCTCCAACAAGACATTTTTCATGCACAAGGCCGAGATCGGCCGAACTATACATCAATTACGTTAACCACCCCATGCACACCCGTAGTTCTTGGATGTGATATTTCAATGGAATGAATGCTATTGTCAATGACATATTTGGTTTCAACATTTTTACAACCATTAAAATGACTGTTTATTTAACCGACATAAATGATAATTCGAATTAAGATTTTAAGATTCTTGCTATACAATTGATAATGATTAACTTTTGTATGAAATTTCAATTCCAATAAAAGATGTTACCATTTGATTAACTATTGAATACTTCATTTTCGATTTAAATAATTTTGAGGAATTTTGTTGATGTCTTTGCTGATCTAGATTAATTGCTCAGTAGCCAACATGAAGAGAAAACCAATCCAACCCTGACAACAGTTTTCAGTAGATTGTGGCGGGTCAAGCTATGATGGTCCATATTATTCTTCAACAGGTTGTACCTTGTAAGGCACGGCTAGCATTCCTATTTGTATTTAAGGCTCTTAAAAAAGGTCATTTAATTCACAGGTTTAATGGGTTAGGCAAAAAAATGAATTTCCTCTGCATTACAAATCAGGATGTCAGCCCGAGTTACTGAGTAACATAGTAAAAATAAAACAAGGAAGGAGAATCACATGTTTTGAAGAGAAAATCACAAGGATTGTTGCTCATAGATAGAACCTGCCTAATTATTAACTCAATTCCTGCAACTCATCTTGCTACTTGTTGCATTATTAACATTGCCATTATTAGTGGTCAGCAGCAATGCACCAGTAAACTTATGAGGAAACATAAAAAGAACTGAAATTATATACTTCATTACATCTCCACGTACCACAATAACCATTCATTTAAGCCAACAACTCAATACTTCCATTATTGGTGCTAGTAACAACAAACACAGCCAAGGGCTGTAAGTGAAGTAACCCGTATAGCTGATCTTAAAGTACTTCTATTTCGACCAAGCAAATCTGCTGCAGTCAATTATTTTCTCATCAAACATTATTTAGATCTTTCACAAGTCTCAACTATATTCTTATGATTTTGGAGAAAGAAAGGGGAAAAGAACACTCGATTAAGTAGTCATGTAATGCACTATTAGTATCCTACATCCGTGACTTAGCTTGCTCCACTGAGGCTCCCTGCAATAAACATAACAAATTCCATTAGAGAGCAATAGACCGTTTACTGGTATACAACTATCCATAGTGAAAGTGATATGATTTGTCTATAAAACAAAGTTCTCTGAGTTAAAAAACTACACAGTAACCCCTTATTTTCTTATGGTATCTTTGTTTTCAAAAGGTCTCACTTGAAACAATTATTATCTTAAGCTTGTACGCAGATTAATCATACATAAAGGAAAAATTAAACAAATTAATCTTACTCCTAGCATGTTATTCTAGGTCTTTTAAAATAAAGATACGAAATGAAAATAAACTATCTTTACTAGGTCAGAAGAATGAGTGTGTTGTTAAGATGAAAACAAGGAGTGGTTATTTACTTTATCCCTCGAAGGGTCGAAGGCATGTAAAAATTTGTATACAAGGTCTCACCTGTGGAGATGCCCCGCCCCACCCATTGTGAGATCCTAATTCAAATGAGAGGGAGTGACTAAATTTATATGCTCACAAAGTATCTTGTCCGTAATTCATGTCGGAATGAGTAAGAATGCTTCAGGCTTCTATGGCTCTTCTCAACGCACATTCACATCTCTTAAGACAAGGCTCTATCACCTTTTCTACAATAGGAGCTATCCCAACTTTTCCTTTGACGAATGTTTTCCTATCTTATCTCTTGTAGCTATCCATCTATCGTCGTAACATTTAATACATAGATAATAAGACGAATTAAACTAAGCCTTATTATTAGAGGGATTCGGTCGACATCAATTCTACTTGCCAAGGGTTTAAAGCAATCATTAAATTAAATAAAGAAATGGATTTAGCCTTTATTCTAATCAATACTATAGAATAATAGTACCAAGCATAACTGTATGTTTTATCAGACAAATTTCATCAATACAAGTGCAGTTTGTTAGTGAAGTGTCTTGTCTATCGGAAAACTACTTTGCTAAACAAGAGTATATTTCCTTGAGTTAAAAATTAGCCTATCACTCTAGCAAAATCCACAGTTGAAAATTACAATTAGTAGGTAGTCCCACCCAGCCAGCGACCAATTGACAATATAGTTGGCTAATAAATCCTAGAATAGCACGACAAGTATGTATGCATAAATTGAAATAAACAAGCATAGATTACTAACCAGAGGAATTCCTTTGGCAGCTCTTGCAGCCAAGTAGGCACAAGGCTTGAAGAACGGTCCATACAACTCTGACCATTTCTCCAATCTTGAATATATGTATTTAGATCCAAGAGAGTCGGCCCAGAATATGATACCTCCCCTGGAGAATTTCAATCCCAAAATTATGAACAATTATAAGTTTAGGAAAACATGCCAAATAATTTCCAAGACAAACCTGTAAGGTGGAAAACCCATTCCCATGATAGCAGCAATATCAAGATCTGCTGCTTTGACTACAATACCTTCATCGAGGACACGGCAAGCCTCATTCACCACAGGAAAGAAGATCATCTCAATGATGTCCTTCTCTTGTAACTTGACAAGCTGTCCAAATTCAGATCCACGGCATCAGATCCGATGGAATTTACCGTTAAAATTTACTTTCCTCACTAGTCACTAGCCAAAAATATGGCACGGATTATGAAAAGAAGAATGAAAATACCATAGGATCAACGGAGACACCGGAAATGTTCCTAGCTTTCTCAATAAATTTCTTTAATTCAGGATCAGGACTGGCCTTGCGTCTATCATCATACAAATAAAAGCCTTTCCGAGTTGTTTCGCCTGTTAGAAGCAAGTGTTATATAATGTGAGTCAGTGAATTATTTAGTAGAAAAACACCAGGGAATTTATTTTAACAGGTTATATTCCACAGTTATATCTTCAAACTAATGCAGAGTTTATCTTCTTTACCAGCCCTCTTATCCTCTTGCAAAAGAGGGATAAGCATTGATTTATAAGTTCGCTCAGGAAAGTTCTGAACAAATTGGGAGCCAGTTGCAACTGCCACACCGAAACCAACAAGGTCACACAATCTGCATTAGTAAATATGTTAGAAACTAGACCCTTCGTGAAGTAGCTGTGGATATCAAGAACTTATCCAGGCATTAATACCTTAAAGGCCCCATGGGCATTCCAAATTTGGTTACTGCTTTATCAATTTGGTAAACATCTGCGCCACGTTCAACAAGCAAGAGAGTTGCTTGTGTATATGGGAAGAACACCCTATTAACAGCAAATCCTGTACAGTTTCCAACCACCACCGGGGTTTTCTTTATCTTCTTTGAAATATCTAACAAGTCAACTATTACTTGAGGAGATGTCCGCTTGGTACGTACAATCTCCAGAAGTGGCATAACATGTGCAGGACTGCAGAAACACAAGTCAAATTCAGTTAGAAAAACACAGCAGCGGGAAAAATATTTAACAAATACAGGGTACCACCTGAAGAAATGGGCTCCAATAATTCGATCTTGAGACTTGGTCTTTTCTCCGATCAGGTCCAAGTCAATTGTGGAAGTGTTACTACCAAGTATACAATGAGGTGGACAGTACTTTTCAAGATCAGCAAAGATTTGTTGCTTCAAGGAAACATTCTCAATAACAGCCTGCCCAAACATGAAACACAGACAGATTATACACTGCTGAAGCTTTATATAACATACAACCATGAAGTAAATGAATCTCAGACTCAATAGGTAAATTTATATGCAAGCTCATTCTAGCACCTCTATCACCATGTCCACATCTCTGAAGCTATCGTAGTCGAGGGAACCTTTGACAAGAGAGAATGCCTTTTCAAATCTTTCCTGGGTTAAATTACCTTTCTTAACACGGCTCTGTAGGTTTGCTGCACAAAAAGGAAAAAACACTACATGAGAACAGCACAACTTATTTCTTAATCAAAGGTAAAGTGTGAGTAGTGACTAGGGAAAGCCAACTGATATAGTTCGTTCTCACCTTTAATCCTATTGATACCAGCATCCAAGAATTTTTCATTTACTTCTTTTAATATGACAGAATAATTACTAAGTATTAAAGCTGTTGCTATTCCAGAGCCCATTAGTCCTCCACCAAGGATGGCAACCTTCTTAACGGGTCTTGGAACCAGACCACGATCAGTAACCCCAGGTACCTGTTCAAGCCAAGAGGTATTGGGAAATTCATATCTAAAGAATATATACAAAAACTCAGTAACAAAATTAGGCTGGTGCTTATTTAAAAACGCTGCTTTGAAATTTAGATATGCATTATAGGCACAGACCACAGATTCAAGATGAGATTCACAAATTTCAATATTTGAAATTGTAAACAGAATTATAGAAATGCTGCAAACATTACCATTTTGAAACGAGATACAGCCTGTTCCCACCAGGCCTAAGCATTGCAATCATTAATTATAAACTAATAAGTTAAAAAACTTTATGAAGTTCATGAACAATTCTAAATCTTATTACTCAAATGATCTCACTTCCAACAGAAAACAAAATTTCATATAGAAGGTCCTTTATGGGAAATAAAAGGCCAAATTCAGTTCTTGGCCATAACTCTCCTATATATCCACCTGGTTTTATAGCCCCGAGTTAAGAGATCAGACTCAGTCCCAAGTATATTCCCTACATATATAATCTGGTGTTAAAGTAACCACAGCTCAATAAGAAGCTAAACTGAAGACTTCAAAATATAGAAGAACAAAAATTCCTTGTGGCTTAATTTGCAAATCGTGCTCCACAGGGACTGGGGGTGACCTTTACCTGCAGTGCAGGGATTTGAAATCCACCAGAAGCACTTTGTGGTCAGGCTAAAACAGCACTTAGGCAGAGATTAGTTCCACACTCAACGGGGGTGGTGGGAATTCATCATATCTTTCTTTAACATAAGTAAAAGTAAAAGGAGAGGAAGACAAGCTAAATATTATTTCTTTCCAAAACTCCTATGTATAAGTTTAAATTGTTTTTTAAGCTAGAACAATAAACATCATATTCTTCTTTATTTTAGAGATATTTTCTCACTTGAAGGGGAAGAAATGTGTAAAATTAAGACACAACTTCAACAAACCTTTGACGTTCCTCTTTGAGCAAAAAATATGTGAATTAAGCTTTTGCAAGTATCTGATTGTACCAGTGCGTCAAATGCTTCAGCTTCCTTCAAAGATCAAAAACAACGTCATGCACGTTTCTGAAAAGTAATATGAAATAAAAAATTATATACTAGAGACAGATATAACCTTCCAGAGCCCAGCACGGGGACCAGACACTATTCCTGCTTCAATAACATCAATGCAAACCAGAGGATGCTTGAGATTGGGAGCTTGTTTTCGAGCTTGAGCACGTGCGAATTTCAAAATCTCTCTAGCTTCCCCAAGTGGTTCTATTTTTTCAGTCTTGTAAAGACTGGCAATCCATGGTCGTCGACGGTCCAAAATATCCAGGGCCCACTGACGTGCAGTGTTCACCAACTGATCAGGTGATACCAAACCATCTACAAGCCCTGAACTAAAAGCATCCTTCCCTTTCACTGGCTTGGAAGTCTTAATTTAAAGAAAGAAAGAGGAAAAAATTAATTGAAAATCATTGGACCGCCATGTCTTAGTCACAACTCTGAAATATTTTCTGTAAAATGAAAAATGCAACTCCATTCCAAATGGAGAACTGAACCAAAAACCTGTCCTGTTTAATGAAATTTGAACATAGAACGGTCAATATATGGTTTGGTCTATCGCCAACCACGAAATTGGACAGGTCCGGTTTTATTTCAGTTCTTCATATTCAACAGAATCACAGAAAAGTATATTTAAAGAGAGTAAAAATTGTAGCATACCAACATCATTTCAAGTGCCTTTGTCAGACCAACAAGACGAGGAAGTCGCTGTGTTCCTAAGACAATTTACAGCCCAAGTTTAACATTAATAGGGGAAAAAATAAATAAAAAGAACAGTTATCCATAGGACAACCACCACTACTACTCATGGTCGAACTTGTCTCTGTTTTTATTGCTTTTCTCAAATTGTTTGATGTCTATTTAACATAAGAATCATGGTATCAAGCCGTCACCTCAGTTATGAACTTTGACTTAATATAATAATCAAAATTTAAAAGCATGCCTATAAATTTTGAACATCAAATGAGTTTCCTCGGTAACTCGGTCATTCAACACATCATCCAGTAGCAGTGATTACAAGTAAGTTCATAAAATAGGGAATAAACAAAAGGAAAAAGTCATCTGTATAGAGACTAATGCAAAATAGTCCATACATTAGTCGAAGTTAATCATGACATGCACGCCAAAAGTTGACCGTGATTTTTCATAGTTACCTTAAATCAGATTTATAATGCACTGCTCCGGAAAAATATCCCTCCTTATAAAAACATTGCCAATAGCATAAATGATGGTTAAGTGATAAGATCTCATTTCAATTGTTTGCTCAATATCTTAATGCACTCAATTTAAATTCGCACACAAAATATAAGTAGACTTGATGAAAATAGAGAGTGATGAGTTCAATCTATTACCTCCAAATCCAGGAATTATCCCCAGCTGAAGTTCAGGCAAACCTAGTTGAGCAGTTGCAGTTGATAATCGTGCGTTGCATGCCTATATTAGAGAGAACTGGTAATATTTTGTAGAAAATAATGAAAGAAGTTTTTTTTTTCTTTTCTTAACAGTTAGTAATTCTTACCATTGCAACTTCTAAGCCCCCACCCAAGGCAAGGCCATCAATGGCAGCAACTGAGGGTTTCTTTGCCGCTAAAAAATGAAATGAATTGATTCAATGATTCAGCATAGCACAAAATGTTAAATGAATGTAAATAAAGAAATTGATGAAAATCAAATACCTTCTATTGTATCAGTGATGATTTCAATCGATATCCATCCAGGTTTTGGACGCTCTGTATGAATGTAGGGGAAAGGGTTAGTATGAGCTTAAATACATTTGAAAGACACCACTCCACTCGAAAATAAATTGAAGTACCTTTTGACTCTTGAAGACCACCAAATGCAGAAATATCAAAACCTCCAGAAAATTTTCCCTTTGCACCTAATAAAGGAACACAAGATTCAGCTATGACGCCACAGCTATAAACAAGTTGACCGAGATTATCTCTGGGGAAGCACACAAGTAACTTGATGTTTCATTTTCTTTTCCTTGTTCTTAATATATCATCTTAGTTCTTATCCAATTACTAAGTCGATCTCATAAAATTGAATACATTTAAATGCAATCCCTTCGCAATTTTTTTAACAGTATCCAACTTGAAAGCTGTTCAATTCAAAAGCACATTGCAATACCTGTAACAACAATTGCCTTGACATCATCTCTTTGTATAGCCTGATCAAAACTCTCCTTTAAACTACGCAGTACTGGCAAGAGACATGAACATAAATGAGCAACATAGTATAATCCTAAGTAATAAAAAGCAACGTATGAAGAAAATAGAAAATGACACTGAAAATTCTGGATAATGAAATATTGAGGTTTCACGGCATACTGCGGTATTTGGAATTTCACACAAACACATGCTCAAAATTTGGAAACATAAAAATTGAAAGCGACAATGTAATCACCAAAGTTAGCTTCAATGGACATTATTAGAGAAAGAACAAATTGAATAAACTACAATTTACTGTAGCCGTGAATATATTTGGATATAAATGAAGTGTGAGACACACAAAAATTCAACTCTACATCCTCTGTTGTCAGTCGTCATCCACCTCATTCATCAAATAATAGAATTACACAAACGAGCAAAAGAAAATGGACAGACAGAAATGTTTCTTAATTTCAATGCTATAAGCAAGAAAAACAACATCAGTGTACTGTTGGAAATTGGAACTAGCATCATTGATCTATTTATAACTAACTGACTTTTTATGCAAGGAAGCCGAAACACATCAAGTTCTATAGTATCTTACAATACTCTTAGGTCCTGTTTGGATAAACAACTTATTTGCAGGTTATAACACAAACGCTTATCATGATAAGCGCTTATGTATAAGTTATTTCTATAGCAAAAGATAAAATGAAGTTAAATTGTTTTCACGTATGCTATATGTTTTCATAAGCTTTCTTGGAGAACTTAAGACAATAAGCTGAAAACAACTAATGAACAATGTCATAAGTTGCTTTCATAAGTGAATCCGATAAAACTTATGTCAGCGAATAAGCTCAAATAACCCGATCCATACAAGCTCGTGGTTTCTTTGAACCTTTTACATGAAAACCAAAGGGAATACCAGTGTAGCATTTTCTTATGTCTATAAAATAATGATCATGTTATCTTTCTTCATTCATAATAATATAATTTTCTTTGTTTTGAGATCAATTCAATACTATATTATATCCGTTCTATATCACTGCATAATTCAAATTGAAAGAATGATGAATTTCACCTCAGCGACATCACCGCCTCAATTTTTCATGATAATTTGCATGTGAAGAAGAAAATGGAAGAAGGGAGATGAGGAATGAAAAGTAGTATACCATCAAAGGAGAGAGAATTGACGGGAGGATTGATGATGGTGATGATGGCAACTCCATCAGCTCCAACATCCATAACGGTGTGCCCTTTTCTGCTACTCATTTTGATTTTTGATCCAAGATGCAAGTAAGTAACTAATCAGAATTGAATGCGATGAAAATGCTTTTGTTTTGGTTTTTAGAGATTCAGGAAGAGAACGAGTGTCGTGAACGGACCATTCACAGTGACTATTATCAACTACAATTCAGGAACAACGTATACATATAGTAATATATAATAATTCTATTTTTCGAAACTCGGTATTATCCGTTATTACAATTTGCCCATACTTTATTCATCCGCAACTCTACTCGCGCTTCTCACCCGTGTTGTCCACTCTATCCATTTTTTTCTCATGTGGGTTTCCAATACTAGATACATTTTTTGCTGCCAATGTTAGTATTGTTATTTTAGATTAAGGTGTTTTAAATCCATTTGAGTGAAATTAGATCGAAGATTGAGTTGTGGGCGCATGGTGGAGGGCGGAGAGAAATCTTTTAAAAAGAGTGATGTATCTACTACAAACACATGTTTCACAACCCTGAGGGTAGTTTGTAAATATCATTGCATTGCTTCGAAATCAAGAATAGTGATAATTTATAAACAACATTCATACTTCTCAATTTAATGATGCGTCTTTTGTTAATAATAATGGTAGTTTATGAAAATCGTGGTCGCACACATATAAGGTTTAAAGCAGACAATCTCTCGTAAATAAAATGAGGTGAACTTGAGGACTGAAGATTGATATCACATGTGGGAATGATCTCTAAGTCACATGGTAAACAAACTATTTGCCCTCTTAGCCTTGACTGGAGACGACCATTCCAGACACCAAAAAAGCCTTATATTATATGAAAATCAATGCTAATAGTACATTAATTTTTAAACAACAATCATACTTATTAAAATAGTTGACGAGTTCAAAGTTCAAGTAATGAGAATTAAAAACAAAAAATCACACTCCTCCGCTCAATGGAACATCTTTTTTAAAAGATAAAACAACGGAGGCTTGCACCAAACCCAATACAAAAATATTTTAAACAAAAACTTGAACTTGAAGTGGAATTTGAACCCTCAAAATAAACATGTATTTCAAACGATGTCAGATATATGGCGCCAAAATTTGTATTTGAGTATTATTGCTATTTATAAAAAGGCAAATTAGTATGGAAAATATAGTTTTTTAGTAAGGTAAATAGTGTTTTTGGTGTACATACTACTAGCAAAATATAATTATTTTTTATGTAAAAGGTTATCGGATTTAAAGGATATGTATACTTTTTGGTGTAAACATCCAATGAAGATGATACCGTTTGAAAAATAAACTATAAACTCTTGACATGACGACATTTACTAAACAGAACTTTTTTGGACATATGAGCTTATAAGCTATTCACTGTAAGCTAATTTATTGGCCTTACCAAACAGACCCTTAATTTTGTTTATCTTCGCTTTGACACTACTTATGTTTTTAGTTCAGGTTTTCTCACTTTGTGCAAACGAAACAATTTTATACATAAGATTACGAGGGCCCACCTTTATTGTAGTTGGACCAGAACGACAAAATTCTCAAGATCGACCATGTTGTCATTATGTAATATTAACAGAAAGATGGGCAGGTTGCGTTAATGCTTGTAACTTATGAATGATATTATTATTTTTTATGAAATTTTGATTTTGATTAAAAGTATAGAATACATGTTTGTGACCTTTATACTATAAAAAACCCAAAAATTATGTTTATCATTTTCATTAACACTGACAATATATCTATACTACATATAAAGAAAATAGCCCCCTTTGAAAAAAATTTAGGCTAACTTTTTTGTTATTTTAATTATACCCTTAAACAAATTTTCTTATAATAATGTTATATTGTTGGTGTTATATTAAAAAAGATGAGCATTTTTATTATATTTGTTATATTATTGTTGTCATTGAAAAAGGTAAATATGGTTTGTTAAGTTTTTTGTGGTGGCCGGGGTTTAAACCCCGAAACTTGCATATATTATGCATTGTCCCTATCAACTGAGCTAAGCTCACGAGAACTATGATTCGTTAAGTTTGCTATATTTGAAAGTCACAAATATCTATATCTATACTTATAATTTTAATATATATATATATAATATCGTTTGTAATTTACACGCAAATTTCTATAAAATGTTGATAATCTACACGCGCTATCCCAATAAAAAGAGCGGAAAGACGGACACGTGAGTGCCCGTCTTTTCGCTAGTCAAATATAATATAAATTGATATCTTTTTTAATGACACAATAACGTAACATTATTATATGAAAATTTGTTTAAGGGTAAGAAAGTAGACTGTTCTTTCAAAAAAAATAAAAATAAATTATTTTGATAAAAGAATGATTGGCTAAGAGAGAAATTTAAACAAAATCATCAAGTCACCAAACTAGAATCCGTTAAGCATGTGTTTGACACTCATGGTGGAATTTATTCTATATAATCAATTTTAGTTAAAAATAATTCCGATTAAAAGTGATTTGTGTTTGAATAAAGTGATTTAAATTATAAATTTATGTATGAAAATTAATTATAAAACCAAAATGTATAGATCTTCGAGTAAAATCAACTTTATCCGTCGTTAGCTAGATTTGTCAGATCAATTTTTACATATTTGAAATTAATTCTGATCCTTACTAAAGATTTACAAAGGCGATCCATGTGAGTTTAACGAGATATTAGATGTTATATGCAAGAGTTGGTTTAAATTTAGACACTTCACTTTTTCACATTTAAAATGTATGAGTATTAATCGCAGTTAAAAGAAGAAAAAAAAAGTTGTGTGAGTGAGTGCCCACGCACGTCCCATCCAATCTAAACTTTACCTTACTATTAATATATTCAGGGACAATGAAGAGAATGGTAAAAAGTAAAACAACAATTTTATTCTATTCTCTCCGAGTTAAAATCCAAGAACCAACAACAACAAGGAGAATCTAATTCTTCTTCTTTCTCCACACAGTCATCTGCAAGAGAGAGAGAGAATTAGGTAAAGAAAGATGAGCGAGGAGGCGAAGAAGCACAGCGCAGGTGGAGGAGCAGCTCTAATGGCGAAATCTCTCTCCGAAGATCGAAAACCACTTGTTACATCTCCACTCTCTGCACCCGCTTCTCCTGCAACACCCGCAACGAAGAAAGTCATTATCAAGAGTGCCGATATGCTCCCTGACATGCAAAAGGAAGCCGTTGATATCGCCGTCGTTGTTAGTCTCTCTTACTCTTCTTCAACATTCACTTCTTCTTCCTTCTTCAATTTTTTCTAATTTTCATTTTTTATTTTTGCTAATATTGTTTTGAAATTGAATTAGGCATTTGAGAGGCACAACGTAGAGAAAGATGTTGCAGAGACTATAAAGAAGGAGTTTGACAAGAGGCATGGTCCTACTTGGCATTGTATTGTTGGTCGCAATTTCGGTATTTCTTATTCCCCTTGATTAGATCTATAATCTATTTCTCTATGCTTAACTTACTCATTTTTTACTTCAATTTATTGTTTTCGTGCTTGGAATGCCGTTGATTTTTACCAATTTCTAACTCATTAGTTATAATTTTGAAAACCTAGATTTTTTCTATTTACTTCTATTCTCTAATTGTGGTGTGAAGTTACAAAATGGAAGGTCTAAGTGATCTCATTTTTTAATGTAAAAAATTAAATTCTAAGGCGTGTCTGACACTTCAAATTACATGTACTCCATTTTTTAAAATTGTTATTAGTGTATACGAGTTAGTGTTGTGCATGTGTATCAATGTACGTGTTTCATAGATTAAATTTTGGAGTTCTAAACTTTTTGAGTAATTTCTACCTGGAGATGAGCAATTCTTGAGTGGGGTACTCAGGAATGACAATTGAACACAGACCAATTGAGTTTGATCGTAGAAGTATAGGACCACTTCATGTTCTGTGTTCTTTGTAGGGGGGTTTTGGTGTCCTTTTCCTCTTCCACGGAATAGCTGCCTGTGTCAGTTTATCATTCCAATTTAACGACATACCTGTTTGGTTTCCCCTCAATGAAAAAACAGTGTTTAGTTTGTTAACTTTGGATCGGATTGAGTGTGTGTGCTTGGGATAGAATAGGCTTGATAGGGAAGAACCTGAAGAACTCTTAAGAGTGTTATGAAATTGAGTAGTTGCTGTGACCATCACCAAAACATTTTTCTGCTCACAGTTTACTAGATTGTCCCTTTTCGACATCCAACATCTTCTTGTTCCTAATTCTATCTTTATGAGAATATCCATAGTGCAAACGCCATGCTAAATTGTGTATATGTTAGTATGCTAAAGATTTAAAGTTGAGTTAATCCGTGGCACTTTGTTATTTACTGCATTTTTATGTTTTCTTCTCTCGTATGGTCTAAATTTCTTCAAGAAAGCAAATGCATATGAAATTTATAATTTGAATTTCATATCATGCCTGCTATATATTGCTGAGTAGAACAAACATGTGTGCCGATTTTCTATATGAAGTCTAATACATCTGAGAGGAGGGTTTAGATTTTTCATATATTTTATACTGAAGATTTTTTGCTGCTCTGCATTAACCAATATATATATTTTTTTTGTGATTTGGAAAAGGAAGTCAACTCTGAATCTCTTAACGTCTTTACTAGCGTGAATGTGTATATAAAATCACTGCCTGCACTGCTTGAGTCTCAAACTTGTGTTATCTTCCTATGTGATTTCTACTCGTGTCAAACTTGTGTTATCTGCCTATGCGACTTAAGCTTAACTTATATAAGTTTGATATTATGAATGGAGTGGAGTTGTTTGGTGAACTTAGGAGTCTGATTGTATTATGAATAAGTCAATATAGTAAATTTCTGATGCAGTGAAACTGTATATTATTAGTTAGCATCTCACCTAAATACATTTTGTGTGTGTCAAGAGTCCTCTGGCTCCCTGGTATTTTGAAACTGGAACGGCTAATAACGGTAATCACATAGATTCATTACTCTAAGTATATTACTTCTAGAAAAGAAGGGTCAAGGGAGTGTGATCTCTCGTATGGCAATTAATATTCAGATCTTCCAAACAAATGTTTTCTTTTGATGTCAGCCTTGGGGAATTTATCGCAATTGTATATCATGAAGTGTAGAATGAAAGATATAAATATTTGATGGGTTTGATAGGGATGGAGAGACTGCAAGGGATAGCAGCCCAGCACAATCAAAGCTTGGATTAAGCTCAGGTTTCAGATACCATGAAGATGTTCCAGAAGCCATAAAGTTTTAATGCAAATTTGATGTCATTTGTGTTGCACATCCAAACCATCACAAATATCATGCCATTTATGTCTAAGATCACTTTTAGTTATCTTCTTTTTTTTGACAAAATTCAGACTGCTAAATCAAATGAGGATATAATTATCTGGTCCTGCTAAGCCTAATGATATAATTCTATATGGTGTTTTCATTCTTTGAACGACAAACCTAGTTAATGATTGAATTGTGGTCATGGAAATTTCTTTCCTTTTGCAGGTTCCTATGTGACTCATGAAACAAACCACTTTGTTTATTTCTATTTGGATCAGAAAGCGGTTTTGCTTTTCAAGTCTGGCTAGCCTTATTCTGATGGAGGCAAAAATGTTGACAGCTGTGAGAATTGTCTTGTGATTATGCTGCTATATTAGCTCTTGTATGTATTAAATCCTCTAGCGCAAACTCTTTACAAGACATTCTTGTGCTTGTATATCTAATTTCATGCAAACTGGTTCTCAAGTTTGGGTATGAATCAAATTGTCGATGTTCTTTCTGTTTCCCTTTGTGTTCCATTCCATTCACATGTCTTTGGAATTCTGTTCTGTTACTTCTATAATTTTGTTTCCATTCAACATAAATTATTATCTTGCAACTATTTATGGTTTTCCAGATTCTAAAACCTGTGTGTACAGTCAAATTAACTATTTATGGTTTTCCAGATTCTAAAATCTGTGTGTACAGCCAAATTAACATGGACACCCCCTAGTTTATGTGGAATGTTTTGACCTTGATCCTTACCTTCTTTGACTAATATGATCTGATGAAAAAAATTGCAAGTGATTTTCACAAAGCTACGCATTCGAATTTCAACAAAATCACCGTGTCACTGATTTTGGCAAATCACAACAAATCTAAACATGAGTTTTACTATGTTATGTATGTTTGGGGGCTCAGGCTAGGGTGGGAGAGCTTAATAGGTCTCTCACCGTAGGCAAGTAAAAATATTTGTTTTCAGCCGTTGGATAGTGAGAGCTCTATGATTATTATCATGCGCTAACAACACCAAATAAATTTTATTTCATCTCAGGTTTTCTATTCTCTCTCCTCTTGATTCTTCTTTGTCCAAATCCACCTTTGTAGAAATAATCATCTTCCATCTCTGCACGGTTGAAGATTTGTGGAAAGAATCATTATGCTATCAGTTAAGAAACAAATTTAAAAACATCTTTGTAACTCTTTCATGCTTACTGTTTATCCTCCCATTATCTTCGTCGCCCTTTATTGCTCATTCATCAATTGAAGAAAAGGAAACATCTTTGTGTTTGAATTTTTTAAGAGTTACTTTCAGTTGAAGTTGTTTAATTGAATTTTAAACATTTCTTATTCTACCTATGGAAATTTCTTTGAACATTTGAATAGAATTTGAAACTTCCAGCAAAGTTCAGATTCATACTTCTCTTGAAGAAACATTTTTTCTTATTTGATAATATATATAATGGATATCCATCTGAAGTTTAGATCCATGGTTCTCTTGAAGAACCGTTTCTTATTCCAACAGTGAAAAAGATTTTTGGCTAAAACTTAAGAATTAGAAAAATTCTGGAAAAATAATGCAATAATTGATATAAAATGGTTATGTTAAGAAAACATTTCGATGTGTTGCTGGAGAAATAAATAAACAGGGAGAGAAGTTGAAGGAGTTAGAAAGGAGAGAGAACATAAATTGATAAGGTGTGGGAGGGAGTACGATGCACTTGCTGCTTTTTCACTCACTCACGGTGGGAGATCTAGTAAGCTCTCCCACCCTAGAAGGCGCCATGTTTGGGGTCTAATTTACTTTTGCTCCAAATACAACACAATTATTCACGAGAATACACATACCGTAAAAGACAGAGGCATTTGGATTCCCACAGTGTGGAACCTTTGTATTTTTGTCTTAGGTACAAAGACTGTATAGTCTATGCAACGTGTGCAGTGATGCATGAGATCCAATTGGGAGAGTGCGGGTTCTTCATCCAATAAGAAAAGAGAGAGCAGCAGAGAGAAAATAAATGTGAATTGCTAGTATTTTGAATGAGAGTGGATTTAAGGACTCGTGCAGAGAATAATGACAAACAACATCAGATTCCAAAATGCTTAATTAGATTTAGAAAATTGCTTTTCTAACATTGATAACTTTACAATGACATAAGAAAATTACCTAAATGCCTCCGGCTAACCGGCAACAGTTAACTGCCGCTAGTGCCATCGGTAGTTAACTGTCGATGTGTTCGTAACATATTCATGACAGAACCCAGCTTCCAGCCACTCTATCATCACCATCTCTCTCTAAAAAATCAAAAATTTTACTCTCTCTAGAAAACACTCTACCAAATCATCCAAAAAAATTTCCACTAAATCACAAGTTATCACTTATGCTATTGTCATAAATTTTTTGAAGAAAGCTATTGTCATAAATTTTAGTTAGTATATATGTTTATAATTTTAGTTGTAGTTTAATTTTTAAATTTTGATTTTTTTTTTAATATAGTTATGTTGTAGATTTGAAATGCTATTATCAAATATTATGAATACTTGTTATTATATTGTTTAAATTTATATTTTTTTTTTGAATTTTATAAATTTTTTCGGGTTTGATTTTTTTTTTAATATAGTTATGTTGTAGATCTGAAATGCTATTAACAAATATTATGAATACTTGTTATAATGGAGTTATATTGCTTAAATTTATATTTTTTTTCAAATTTTATAAATTTTTTAGGGGTTTATTTAGGATTTTTAGGGTTTATGTAAAATTTTCACTACAAGTGTTTGATGAAATGTTTGAATGAGTTTTTCATTGATTATTTTTAATTTCTTATTGTGTAGATTTGAAACAATGGTTAGGTGGATCGATGTTCATGCACAATTTAACGGCGGAGAACCTCAGAGGTTGAAGGTTCGGTGCCTTGGTGTAACGTTAAGAGGTCTCAAGGATCAACTTAATGAATTCAACCAAGGAGTCAACCACAGAGACACAAGGAGGGTGAAATACGTTCGGTGTAAACGTCCAACGCTCGATGAGGGGAGAATATCGTTCACTTGGATGGAATTAACGAACGACGAAAACCTGAAGAACATGTTTTGGGAGCACAACATGTTCCAGTGGATCGATATGCAGGTAACGTTGCTGAGATCAACTGAAGATATTATCAACAATCTGATTCCGCCAGAAGATCGTGATTAGGTAGGGAATGCACCTTCCAACTACAACAATTGTCTTCCTTTGAATGGGGTAAATTCAAACTTGTTAAACGGCAGGAGTCCAACATTCGACCGACATTTCTACTGTTCCATTGAAAAGATTAAATTCTTGTTAGGCTTGGTTTAAATGATGGTATTCAAGTGTCAATGGAACAGTAGAAATGTCGGTCGAATGTTGGACTCCTGCCGTTTAACAAGTCTGAATTTACCCCATTCAAAGGAAGACAATTGTTGTAGTTGGAAGCTACATTCCCGAATGTAATGTAATATAATGACTCGTCTATATAAGTTAGGAACATGTATTATTGATAATCAGCTATATAAGTTATGATATCGAATTCCTTCGTATAAAATTTAATCAGTCTTTATTAGAATACACAATTTTTATTCGAATTCACGTTAGATTTAATCATTCTTTATTCGAATACGCAATTTTTAATCGAAATTATTCAAAACGCGATTTTTATCTAAAATACCATAATGTCAAGTAAAATGTAGCAAAATGTGCGCGACATATAAAAAAACCATAAAAAAAGATCCAAACACAATTAGGCATTAAAAGTCATTACATTCATTCATCTTCCTCGTCACACAAGTCAATCGGGTTGTCCGCTACAGTCCTGGGGTACCTGCTTTTGGTTGAGGACCAAAATAACATGTCCTCCCGCTCCTTCTCAACCCCGACTGATTGTACACCAGCACATTCGAATCCTTCTTTTTTACGAAACCATCACATGTGATTCTGTGCCAAGTCATAGGTGACTTTTCTTTCTTCTTGTCATCACACTCCTTTTTGTTCAACTCAACGTTTCCCTGATACTGAGACATATCTACATAAACAAATTGACGATCAAAACCTAAACTAATTGTAACGATTCTACAATAATTCATTAATAATTAAACTAATCCTAAAAATTATACCATAACTGATCGTAATAAGTCTATCACAAATTCATAACAACAAAAATTCATAAAAAGCCTAAAGTAATCGTAACGATTATACAACAATTCTAACCTAAACCTAAATTATCATAAAATCAAAATCTAAACCTATCAATTCTAACAACCTAAACTATCATAACAAAAAATCCTCTATAATCGCAATTTAACCAAAAAAAAACTAACAAATCAATTACAAAATAGCAATTCAATAAGATTCAAAAAACTTACTTGATTTTGTGCTTGAAATTGGCTTGGAAAGAATTATGCTTTGTGAAATTCGCACCTATGGAAGCATAGAACGCAACAATGGAGTTTTGGAAACTCCTATGTCTGTTCTGTTCTTATGTTACGAACACAACGACACTTAACTACCGCTGGCACCAGCGACAGTTAACTGTTGTCGGTTAGCCCAACGGTAGTTAACTATCGATGGGGGTATTTGGATAATTTTCTTGTGTCATTATGAAGTTATAAATGTCAGAAAAACAATTTTCTTAGATTTATCTCTGGTTGGTACTCTTTCTGTGATTCGCAGAATCCCAGCTGCAAACTTCAAGAACTGAATTGGCATGCACACAAGTATTATTCTAAGTTTCATAATTTAATTGACACATAGGAAAGTATTATTCCATAGGTTTTTATTCCTGGTTAATTTTGAAAATGAAGAAATTTTGAAACTGAATATTTGTGTGTGAATGTTATGGTACATTGAATTCACAGTTACTATAATATACATATACATACAAGGTAAAAATTGATAACGAAACTTCCCCAATTCCAATTAAACGGCTTTCTTAGAACACTCATGCTACTTCAAAGTTATCATACCTTTTCCATACCATGAGCAACCCCCTGCTCTACCTCCAAAATCATACACATATATACATGATGAAGTTTTTCCAACTCCCATGATTCTTAAAAATTACTCATGATTATTAAAAGGAAAGTGCTAACCGACACTAGTTAAGAAAAAAAATATAACAGCATATAAATTTTGAAACTTGTATAATCAAAGTTTAAATGTTTTTAACAAGTGTTTTTTGTTGATTTCTTTATCTAGTGTCCGAGGACACAAGGTAGTTTTTCAGAAAACAGTGTAGAGTAAAATAGCTCAGTATAGCTCAGTATGCTATAACATGAGGTCAAACCGACTTGTAATTTAGAACAAGTAATATTTTATGTCATAAAAAATACTTTTTTTTTTCATCTTCCTGATGTTAGAGTCGGAATGCATGAAGTATCTGCCAAACAGAATCTTAAACACACTTATTAATTTAAACATGTCAGACAAACTTCACTAAAATTAAAATTCTATTTCCTTTCCCTAAACAAGAGTTTCAAGATTTGCTCAGGCTCCCAAAATGTGATCAAAATGTCATGAAATTGTTCTCTTGGCACAGTTGATAGTACTTTATCTAGCTAAAGGACAACCGACCGTAGTATTGCCAACTCGCCGTTCAGGATTAATCACTATTGAAGCCAACTAATACTTACACTAACGTAAATTCTATTGCCACTTGAAACTATTTTATGATATCTAGAACAACGAATTAACATGTAAATGCATGTTAGTAAACCACTATAATATCACATATTTAACATGACAAAACAGTTAATAATTAAAAAAAAGTATATATAGTTCTATCAGGTACACCTGTGAGATATAAATATCAAATATATGTACTATATAGCCAAATTGCAAATATTGTATGCATTTACCCCGGCAAAAACTTGTGATCTGTGTTGTGCATGTGGACTGTCATTTTGGTTCAAAACAAACACCTCTATCAACTATGATGCATGATGTAACTTCAAAGAATCGTCACCATCCACCAAGGGCACAAACTTCTCATAAATTTTAGGGACATTAGTCACTTTAGTCCCTGAATAGAAAATGAGTCGTCATTTTAGTCCCTAAATGCAGATAAATTGTAAAATAGTCTCTAAATGTAGACTTTGTTAGTCAATTTAGTCCCTGAATGCAGACTTTGTTGGTCAATTTAGTTCCTGAATGTAGACTCTGTTAATCACTTTAGTCCCTGAAATTGACCAACAAAGTCTACATTCAGGGACTGTTTTGCAAATTCTCTGCATTCAGGGACTAACGTCATTCAGAAATTAAAGTGACTATTCATTTCCCATTCAGAGACTAAAGTGACCAATTCCCCTAAATTTTACTATCTTTAATTAAACCATAAAAATTAACCAATGGTACGTAGAAATAAATCACATTTCAACAAAGAAAATACCATAAATACCCTCGATTCTAACTGTCAACACAACTTAAAAAATAAATAAGTAAGCATTTCTCTATTATTTGGGCAAATAAAGTGAAAGCATAATAATTAAAAAAGAAAGTAAAAACATAGCATGAACCAGTACCATACCATAGAGAAAGCCCCTCATCTTACGATAGATGGACCCAAAAAAATTAAAAGCTGAAAGGACATTTTGGCTTCATACTAGGAAGCAAAATAAAGGACAAAGGGTGCTGAGGTCATTACAAAAATTAAACCATGGGTAAAACTGGAATATGATCTATAGCCAAAAAAAAAAAAAAAATCCCCCACCCCAACATTTCTAGTTTCACTCTTAAAAAATGTTCTGTTTCTTCATAGCTTCTTCCTCGTCCGCTAAAATCTGCTTGCACCTACAATCCACGCTACAAAAGGCTCTGTCTCCTCTGCAATAAATAAATGTTCATATAAATATGTGCCGTTAAGACAAAAAAAATCACTCCATACTAATACAAAATTCAATTAACATGTAAAGATCTGGGTATTTTTTCTGTAAGGAACATAAACCAAGAAGGAAAAAAAAAATGCATTGTAAGATCTATATATACTATAGGAGATAGAATTAAAAGTGAAAATGCATTCTACATTTATTTTGGTTCCGAGAACTAACTTGTACATGTAGATATCTTTCCCAGGTAAGAGCTTCTTGCTGCATAGAAAGCATTGGTCAAGAAAAGTTGAAACCTTAAAAGGAGAATGATAGGAAAGTGGAGAGGAAGTTTTGTTGTTGATTGTGCTAAGCATCATGGTAGTTTTGTTAATAACTTTGCTGATGTTGACATTCCTTTTCTTATGTGGTTGTTGTTCTTCAAGCACAACACCAAGACCAACCATATTTCATTCTCTGATTTTTCTTTCTGTTGTAGTTGTTCACTATGTTTTAGGTTGGTAGTGGAATGAATAATGTAATAACATAAATAGGAAAAAAAGAAGAAGGAGAAGATGAAATAGTACGTAGAGAGAGTATAGTGGGGCCCACTATAGTTATGGAGCAGTAATAAAGGACGATTTAGAGAGCGTAGCCAAAGATTTGACTGTTTTTGCTATTTAACTGCCACGTACACACTTTTCTTTAGTTTCACATTCATTTTGCAATTAAATTTTGGGTTGGAAATTTGAGCCATTTTGTCGTGTAGTGAAAATTGATGAGTTTGGTTTGGTGTGTAGCGGTTATTTTTTTGCTTTGGTATGTATTTAGATAATTGACGTTGTTAGGCCAAGAAAACACATATAAAATATGAAAATGTCTCTTGACAGTTAACTGTCGTCGGTTTTGTTTTTCTTCGACAGCTAACTACATAATAAAACTTCGGCAGTTAACTGCAGCCGGTTCCATCGACAGTTAACTGTCGAAGAAATCAATTATGTAGACAGTGGGTTCTGCATAACTCAATCATAAACAAGAAAAATACATTATCTTTTACAATTGTCCATAATTAAAATAAACCGACATTTGGTTCAAAGTACACAAAAGTTTGAAATTCATCAAAACGGTACATAGTGTCCATAATTAAACAACACATTACAACACATGACATATCGTTAAATTAAACAACACATTCAACGCAATTGCATATGGAACGAACATACATATATAATATATTATTTTCCACCATATTCCGAAACATAAATCTGACGTCGCTATCGTCGCGAATAAGCCAAGGCATATAGCTTGCCGTTTTCCGTGCGTATTCATCTCTATCTTCTCCAAGGTCTATGCATGACATCTGACCATATAAGTGACGGGTATATTCATTTTCACCAAGATGCTCAAAATATGTGTTAAGTTGTGTCTTCAAATCATCAAGAGAGTCGGCCGACGTTATCATGACCTTAATTGTCTTTTTAAAAGCGGAGTACCTAACACGACCTTCCATTTTTTCAACCTCAGACATGTTTCACTTCACAAAAGCTTTATGAAAAAAAAATCATACATTAGGATGTAATTAAACGAAACGTAATAATCAATAAAATGTATATAAAATGCGTAAACATTAACAAGGAAGAAATAAGTATGCACTAGTTTCACCACATAAAATTCATATTATCATATATTTATATAAATTCCATAATGTTACTTATATATTGGCCACAAAAAATTTGCGTTACAATTTCGACCCTAAAATACACTTCGTTGTAATTTCTACCAAAAAAGGACTAACACCGACAAAAAAATCACTCATTAAAGACCAAGTGATTGGGGAAGATCAAATGAAATAGAATCTTCCTCATCTTCCACAATAACTTCAAATTGTTACTTTGGTTTTTCGGGAGTGTCCAACAAACTAGGTGCCGCTTTGTTTGACTCCTTTTGTGGTTGCGGCGGTTTGTTCCCACTTTCGATAATCATGAGGTTTCGGAACAACTCATGTTGATCCAAATACTCATCTTTCTAAGTCACTGCATCTTCATTATTGTGATTGTGCAACTTCGTAGATGATGAAGGTAGTGGACAACCATTCTTCAAAAAATAAGCACGAAATGATTCGGAATTACCCCAAGGCACATGATGAGAGTTTTTTGCTTACCCGGCGGTGGTGATCCTCTTAGTGGGAAAAAAGATTCCGATTTTTCAATTTCAAGATTTGTCAACACGACCACACACCTTTTGTAATAATTAGCAATAATGTGTCCCATGTTCGGAAAAGTCAACCACTTATCAACAAGATGTGCACAACCTTTCATATTTGTGGGAGGATGTAAGCCATTTAAAATGTAGTTACAACGATCCTCACCCGCATATACTTCAACATTATCATCTCTATGATCTTTCAACTCTTGAATAAGATGTCTACGAATCATGATATGACTTTGTTCGGTCAATCCCATGAACTCGGCTATAGCCCGAAATCCACAATGTCCATCGCCTATAACATCCACCACTTTTTCAATAAATGGAAGCATGAAGTGTGGC
>Ga0228711_1000122_pt1 | contig 67905 bp, 32 predicted proteins | sample MedpolnodulmetaG_2_FD_177996 | JGI IMG/M metagenome (GOLD analysis project Ga0228711, IMG submission 177996) | Root nodule microbial communities from Medicago polymorpha collected in Santa Monica, California, United States - brown nodules | ecosystem: Host-associated > Plants > Roots > Nodule...
GCCATTGATTTTTTTTATTTTCCTTCCTTTTGAAAGGCCTAAAATCTGTGCACATTGGTTGGTTTTCACATCAAAAAACCTAAAATGCAACTTAGAAAATTTGATTCATATATTCTTCATGAACACATGTAGATAATGTGTCAGACCATTACACATTTACACACAAAACTGATCTCAGTTCACAGATAGGTTAACAAAGTTCATTCATATATAAACACCAAACATGTTACAAGAATTTAAACACAACTACTTAGAAAGAAAGATAGCTACACTCATTCATGGTGTCAGTGATGGTGGTACTAGTATCATCCGTGTCACCGCTGCTAACACTTTTATCATTACAATCAACAAAGGTCGCACTTTCTTGAACCGACATTGAAAGCTTTGTGCTCGGAGACCAACAATTCGCTTTCTGGATGTCAGTTGGGGATGAAGGGTCGGGCATCCGAGCAATGGTAACAGCTGAACTAATATCAGTAGTTGTAGTAATGACAGTGGTGGCAGGAGGAGATTCGAGGTTTGTAAAACGCCTTTTAGCACCTCTATGCATATGAGTTGCACAATACTTCTGACCTGGAAGAACCGCGCTCTTGCATCGCCACTTCTTACCGTCTGTTCTTCGGCATCTACCGGGTTCAGGTTCTACTATACTGTTTCTGTTGTTGAGGTATGAATCATTGCAACCAGAAACTGAAATGACAGCAGAAAATGAGCAACAAAGCTCATATTAGCTTTGTCATGAAAAGTTGACCTTAAAATACAACATTGACATGCAAATAAGAGATTCATAAACAATACTACCTCTATCGCTATATATAAGCTTCCTTTGGAAACAATTTTGTCCCTGAATATAAATCTCATTTCAAATTACTATATGCAATTATTTTAATTTTTCAAATGTATCCTTATTGATACTAGTAATTTGTCATTGGAGATGAGAAGTCAAAGTTAAACACATTCACACACAATGATATTTTAGGAACATTTATACACGAAATAGACACACTAAATGCATTACCTACTTTTGAGATATGCGTAATAAATTTTATCTCAACACCTACTTTTCGTAATATATGTAAAAATGGTAAAAGGAACTTATATTATAAGGATTAAAATGTACTACCAAACAATACTCACCAATACCATTAGTCTTAAAATTAGTAACAATATAAGGAAATCCCCTAATGTGTCTTTTCAACCACACTACTTGAAATTGCACATTTCCCCAACAAATGATTAAAACTAGAGGAGATAGCTCCTTTGAACTTAACATGAGATCAATACACTATCCTCAAACAGCATAGCAAAGAGGCTTAGGCCACAGAAACCCAAAAACAATGGTGCAGCTTAGGGGGATCTATTTTATTTTGGATTAATTGAATCACTAATGAGGGGCTAAACATAGATGAAATTTTTTGTATGAGACCAAACTTGATAGGATGATATTTTATAAGAACTAAAAACGTATTTAATCCTTTCTTTTTCCATCAGTCTGGGGCGACTAATATATACAATGTGAAAACGGGATGCCGATACACAACCGCCCCATTTTCGTAGCCTCCACCCCTGTCACCCCCGCCACTCCATCTCTCTCCACCCTAAACCCTCCCCATTGACATACTCCTCACTTAAATCCACCCCAACCTCCCTCCTTTGTCCCTTGAATGACATCACCCTCGGCTGTCCCAATGCTAGGCTGACCACTTAGATGCCTCTGCCTCCCCACTACCCTAGCCTTTTTATGGACGGCTTGTCTATGGTAAATAAACTCACACCTTGTGTACGGTAAAACTAGGGATGTCAATGGGTATCCGCGGGTACGGGTAGTATGATATTCGTCCCCGCCCCATTGGATAAATATGGTACCCGTACCTGTCCCCATATCCGTGCGGGTATCTCTATACGGGTAATCCACGGGTATTTAGAGACCCATGGATATCCGCGGGTACCCATGGATTTTTGATTTTTTTTTGGTACAAAGAAAAATTCAACTTTTAATTACCTGCAAAATTCAACTTTTAAAGATCCATACATAACATATTCCATTCAAATTTCATAATCCATACCATAACCATAATCCAACAAAAATCGGGATTCTTACATAATCCCAAGCAAATTCATCATACCATAATAGATATGATTCTTACACAATCCATGCAAATTCTTGAAGTAAAATAAAAGATAAAAACATCCAAAATCCGCATCCAAACTCTTATATATATATATACATGGATATTTTAGTAATTTACATAATTTATTAACGGGTACGGATACCCGCGGGCACGGGTATCATCATATCCGTGTCCGTGTCCATAAATTAACGGGTAGTTAAATACCCGTTTATTATATGCACGGGTACCCGTTTAGCTACCCGCCCCGTGCCCATGACGGATTTTATCCATGGATACCCGCGGGCACGGATTTTTTTGCCACCCCGTAAAACACGCCTATGCAATCATCTAATCCCATGAAGAGAAAAAACACTCAAATTTGTTTCAACAAGTATTACCTTGAAGAACACTCTTTGGGGAAAAGCCTATTCCAGTAGAGATGCCAATACTTTCACAAGATATGCTTCCTTTCCTACCACCTTTAATACTCATATTGTCATCGATACACCTCTTTATCTGCTCATCTTGCTTGCATACGTTAAGACGAACTCTGTTATCCGAAGAAACGGATGTTGTGCTTCCCAAAGTTGTCACTGCAGTGGCACCATAATCTATGACATGTCTCGACTGATCACAAACAGAAGAAGTATCTACAGCGCAGAAGGTCCTTGGATTGTATGAGAATGTGCCATTGTGATGAATAATCAAAGGGTTTGGATTTGAAACTAAAGATTTAATGTTTGGGACTAGCTTTGCATGTGACTTGCCATCACTACTTGGCTTTGTTTTCAAAAGAGAGTTAAGTTGAGATGTTTCCACAAGCTTTCTTGAACGATTTCGACCTCTGTGCATGTGACGTTCACAATACTTCTGATTAGGTACTGTGTCCTTACCACACCTCCATTTCTTTCCGTCGGTTCTTCTACACCTATGTGGTTCTTGATCCACCATAGTCACATAATCAGACCCACGACGACCGTACTCTGCAATCGAAAGAAATGAACCAATAAAACGGGAAAAGAGAAACAGTTTTCATAAACAACAGATATTTTCAGCATCAACATATTTGAGATGGACTAAGACCAATAAAAAATTAAAATTCATTAGTAAATCCTTTAAGCATCCACTAAAAACAATTAACCATGGTTTGTCAAAATTCATGGTTAATTACATTCAATGGATGGCTAACAGATGTAAGGTCACGATTCGTTAATCATCCACTAAACACAATTAACAGTGATTTGTCAAAGTACACAAAGGGGCAATTGAACTACTACTCATTTTGTTCCTTTTTAACAGTCATTCTAAGGTTGTTTACACAAACTAACGAAAACTATTAATTTTTGCTGCTTTCCATTAACAATTTCATCTACTTCCTACACTACCTGTAATAATTTGTCATCTAACTCACTTATTTTTCTCTCCGTCTCAACAATATATAAGAGGGATACAACAACAACCACCAAGCCTTACTCCGCTAAGTGGGATGGGATCGGCTACAAGATCAAATTACGTCATAATGTTCTATAATGAACCATATTTTGAGAAAATAATATTTAACGCTACTTTGACAATTATAAAAGAACCAAATTTTTCAACAAAAAAAATGACACTTAAAAAGGAGTCCTTTTATTTAGGGAAATGTTGCCATAAGTGGAAAGCATCGTATTCAATGCATTACAAATCAAAATCATTTTTAAAAAAGTAATTGTTTAATTTGAAATGCTTAAAAAATGTCTCGGACACACTCGTTTGCAAGACCTTTTTGTTAATCACAACTCTCGCAAGTTACAACTTAATCAACTCAATCCCAAAATATACTCTTTCTCAACAAAACAAAATAAAAAAGGTGAACATGCATTAACTATTCTCTATAAAATTGAAAAGGGTATGATAAGAAATTTCAACAAACCTGACATATTACTTGGAAATTGCAAAAGGTAATAAGGAAGAGGAAGATTATAAGCAAAGTGATTAAAAATAAAAACTTGATGGTCAAGTTCACGCCTTTGAGCTTCTGTGATCAAAGGGTTGTTTTCTTTCTCTTCTTTCACTACAACAACAACCCTTTTCCCTTCATCAACTTCACCATTCTCAACCTTCATCTGGGGTCCACCACCTACACAAAATTTATAGTTTATAAAATAAAAGTTGAAAGAAAAACATGTGATAGGTGAAAAAGAGAAGAGAGTGGAATGAAACCAGTTGTGTTGTTGTGTGAAGAGGGAACAAGTTGAAGAGGTTTAGCTTCCATTGTCAACATAAACATAAAGCTTTTTCTTTTTGATACTGATGATGATCAAAGAAAAAAAATGCTTTTTTGTTTCACTTTTGAATGAAAAGTAACATGAAGTATGTAGATAAAGGAGGAGTTAGGATTGAAATGAAAAGATTCAGAAGTGAATGAGTAGAGAGAGAAGATGTGAAGGTGAAGGCAGTAAAGAGATGTCAGAGGCTTTTCTGACAAAGGTTATTTACGTTTCAAGACTTTGTTGCAGGAGTCACCAGACAGACATATCTACATACAAACACCGAGGAAGCTTACGTGTACTGTATTTGGTTTCTAGATCAAAATCAAAATTGTTTCTATAGCATAGTATTTTGACTTATGATTAAACATAGAGTCTTCTTAACTAATGTTCTGCGACATTAATTAAAGAAAAAAAAATGTTATGTATTGAAAACATATTTGATTACGCTTTTTAAACTTTGACTACAAAAGTTCCAAGATACTTATATTATATTTGGATTCTTTAATTAGTACCCCTGGAGCACTAGTTAACATTTTCCTTAAATATAAAGTAGTGTCTGATTGTGAAGTTACGTTATCAATTTAGCGCCTAACATTAAAAACTTATGTTAATTGATGAGGTGGCATGCATGAGGTGTCACTGGGACTAAAGTGAAAGTAAAAAGTTGTCACTTTAATCCCTTAATTGAAAATTAATATTTTCAAATTAAATATCAAAGCCCTAAGAGTGTGTTTGGATAGAGAATTTTAATGAGGGAATGTAATTTTTTGGAGTATTTAAATTGACTTGGCTCAAATTCCACTGTTTCGGAGTATTTAATATAAGCCATTTAGATAAGAATTTCTCTCTTGTAAAATTTGAAGAATTTAAAATAACACCTAAATTACAAAAATTGTAAAATTCTCTGTCATTTCATATCACACGCCTTTCACTCTCTTCTTCACGATTCTCACTCTCTTCTCTTGTGACTCTCACTCTCTTCTCCACGTCGTGCCTCTCTCCTTACCACGGTGGTGCTTCTTCTCCTCGCCGTACCTCTCTCCTCGCCGCCGTCACAGTTATCTCTCTGCTCGTTGTCATATTCTTCTTCAGATTTCTTCTTCTTCTTCTTCAGATTTTAGCTCAGGTATCTTTGTTTTTTTTTGCTTATAAGTGATAGATCTCAGTAGAATTTGTTGATTTCAGAGTTTTTGAATTTTAAGTTGTTAGAATTGACTTATTTCACTGTTATTCTAATTTAAGTCATTAGGATTGATGAATTTCACTGTGTAAGCTGTTAGAACTTGTTAATTTCAGAGTTTTTTGGATTTTAAGTTGTTAGAATTGACTTATTTCATTGATATTCTGATTTAAGCCATTATAATTGATGAATTTCACTGTGTAAACTGTTAGAACTTGTTGATTCAAAGTTTTTTTGGATTTTAAGTTGCTAGAATTGACTTATTTCACTATGTAAGCTTTTGGTTTGTGTTTGATTGACTTTTTGTTAATGAGTAGATATTGCTCTTGTTTTTGTTAGCGCAGCTATGAATGCTTGTTATACAAGCAATAAAACCAGAAGCAGTTTTAGGTTTTTTTGCAGGTTTAGTGAATTTTGTGATTTAGAGAGAGAATGAGAAGAGAGAAAGATAATAGAATTGATGAATGTAATTGTGTTATTGATACTACTATGAATGTACAAGAGAATGAGCTTATATACAAGCATGTGTTAGGTTACTTGAAGCACAAGTAAAGTAACAACCCTAACTCTTATTTTCTAAAACTCTAACAAACTTGTAACAAACTTCAAAACAAACTAAAACAAGATGTGACTAATCAACTAAGCATGATTATCACTAATGTAAACTTGAATTAACAACTAAACTAAAATCCTCCCTTAATTCAAGTTTCCACTTCCTTCATTCCAATCAAACTCGTTAGCTTGATAAACCTGTCAACCTTTAATGGCTTGGTGAATATGTCTGCAAGCTGCAGATCAGTAGAACAACGAACAACTTGCAATGCACCTTTGTTTACTTTCTCCCTCAGAAAATGGAACTTAGCTTCTATGTGTTTGCTTCTTCCATGCAAAACTTGATTTCTTGCAAAGCTTATAGCAGATTTGTTATCTATAAACAATGCAATTGGTATGATTACTTCTATCTCCATTTCCTTGAGTATATTTTCAAGCCAAACTTCCTGACATGCTGCCATACATCCTGCAATATACTCAGATTCACAGGTTGACAATGCCACAACTGGTTGCTTCTTAGCACGCCATGAAATTGGGGCATTAAGAAACTTGAACAAGTATCCCGAGGTACTCTTTCTACCATGCTTATCTCCACACCAATCTGCATCAGAGTAAGCTATTAATTCCATAGAGTCTTCATTCAAACACTTAGGAAATAGAATGCCATAATGCAGTGTTCCTTTGATGTATCTCATCACTCTTTTAGCTGCTAGAAGATGAGATACTCTTGGTTCACTCATGAATCTACTGATTATACCAACTGCATATGCAATATCAGGCCTACTATTGCATAGATACCTCAGTGAGCCCACAATTTGTTTGAAAAATGTAGGATCCACTGGTTCTTCTTCTTCATTCATCACTAGTTTCATATTTGTCTCAACAGGTGATGATGATGAATTGCAATTCATCATATTGAACCTCTTTAATATATCAGATGCATACTTCATTTGATGCATCACCAATCCCTCTGCAACTTCAGTAAATTCCATGCCTAGAAAATATGTTAAGTTCCCTAAATCTGACATTTCAAACTCATTCATCATCTGAGTTTTGAATACTTCTATTTCTTTCACATCACTTTTAGTCAGTATTAAGTCATCGACATAGAGACATATAAGTAATTGATTACCTTCAATTACTTTCTTCACATATACACCATATTCAGACTTGCATTTGACAAATTCTTGCTGCACAAGAAAACTGTCAATTCTTTTGTTCCAAGCACTTAGTGTTTGCTTCAAACCATAGAGTGCTTTGTGTAATCTATACACCATATCCTCCTTCCCTTTTATCTTGAAACCTGGTGGTTGTGTTACATACACTTCTTCATCTAGAGCACCATTTAGAAAAGTAGATTTTACATCCAAATGATACATAAGTCAGTTTCTTCCACAAGCTATAGCAACTATCAATCTCACAGTCTCCAATCTAGCAACTGGAGCATATATTAGCCACTAATCTAGCTCTGTGTTGGGCTACTTCACCATTTGGCTTCAATTTCAACTTGAAAATCCATTTCACATCTATTGGTTTCTTGCTAGCAGGAAGTTCAGATAGTTCTCATGTGTTATTTCTTTTGATTAAGTTCAACTCCTCAATTATAGCATTATTCCATACATCTTCATTCAATGCTACTTCATAGTTGATTGGTTATGCATCTGCTAATAGTGCAACGTGAAAAATTCCTCTTCTTCATTAACTACATTATCTGGAGTAACTTCATGTCCAACTAATCTTGTGGAAGCAAATCTATGTCTAGTTGAAGTTCTAGTGGCCTGATTCTCTTCAACATGTACTTCAGGTTGAACTTCAGTATCTAGTTGAACTTGTTCAACTTGATCATCTTTTTCAATTATTGTGGGAACTGTATGATTAGAACTCCTCACTTTTCTGTTCCAATCCCAAGCTTCATTCTCACAGATTTTAACATCTCTACTAATCACTATTGAATGATTTAGAGGATGATATAACATGTATGCACATGTTTCATGATAACCAACCAGTATCATAGGCTCACTCTTGTTCCCCAACTTTCTTCTCTTTGCATCAGGGATATGCACATAGCATAATGAACCAAAAACTCTTAAGTGTTTAGCTGACTGCTTACATCCTAACCAAATTTCTTCAAGAATTTGATTAAGTTTCTTGGTGGGGCATCTGTTTAAGATGTATGTTGCAGTTTTTACTGCTTCTCCCCAAAATGTATTAGGCATCTTCTTCATATTTAGCATATTTCTGGTCATGTCAAGCAGGCTTCTATTTCTTCTCTCAGCCAAAACATTGTGTTGTGGAGTATAAGGAGCAGTGACTTCATGCACAATACCATTATCTTCACAAAACTTCTCAAACACCTTTGAGGTATACTCACCACCGCCATAAGTTCTTAAAACCTTAATAGATTTTCCACTTTGCTTTTCTACTAAGATTTTAAACTTCTGAAACATTTCAAATGCTTCACTTTTGGCCTTAATCATATATAACTAGAGTTTTCTGCTAAGCTCATCAACAAAACTGATGAAGTATTTGTTGCCCTCTAATGAAGGAACCTCTAAAGGACCACACACATCTGAATACACAACATTAAGTAGCTCCTTTGATCTACTAGCAGTACTTGAACTGAATGCATTTCTGGGTTGCTTGCCCAACAAGCAAGTGTCACAAACTGTGCTAGGTATCTCAATTTTAGGTGCTCCGACAATCATATATTTATCAACTAATTGATTAAGACCTCTAAAATTAAGATGACCAAATCTATAATGCCATAACTAGTTATCTTCATCTTTTACCATAACAGCTAAACAGTTCAATTCTACAGCTTTCATATTTGTTTGAAAAGTTCTATTCTTTGCAATAGGAGTTTTCAATACTAACCTTTGATGTTTATCAAACAAATTCAAAGTGTTATCTTTCCTAATAACTGAATACCCTTTCTAAATGAATTGACCCACACTAACTAAATTGCACTGCATTCCAAGGACATAGAGAACTTCTTCAATTATAGCCATTTTTCCATTCTTTCCTTCAATAGAAATCTTCCCCATTCCTTCTGTAGTTAAGGTTCTATGATCTGCAAGTTTCACCTTTGCATTTCTTCAAGGATCCACTTCTCTTAGCCAAGCCTTATTTCGAGTCATATGATTAGAACAACCAGTATCTAAGAACCAACTTTCTGAATTGCAGCTCTTAGTACTAGTTGTTGTAACCATCAACAATAATGAATCATCTTCTGCAACCTTAGCTTCCTCTTCATCATTCTTTACTTGTTTCCCTTTACCAGAACAACATTCAGAGGCAAATTGTCCAAATTTCTCACATTTGAAACACTGAATCTTCTTCTTATCAAAATTTTTCTTCTTTTGATTAGAGTTTCCTTCCTTTGAAGATTCACCTTTATCAAATCCTTTATTATTGCCTTTAGACCAATTTCCTCCCTTAGATTTATTCTTTCCTTTTTTGAAGTTCTTTCTATCATACTCATCCTTCTTGATAGTTTGAACTTTCAAGGCTTGTTTAATTCATCTTTCACGGCTTCTTTCTGAAACCATCAACTCATGAGCTTCTAATGAACTCTGCAACTCCTCAATCTTCATGGTTTTTACATCTTTTGATTTATGCTGCTATTGGTTTGTGCTCTACTGTCTTTTTGGTCTTGAGATCTTCCTATGGTTTTGGCTTCTGATGCTACTGTTTTTCAGGTTTACAGATTATTGTTTCTTAGGATCTACATTAACTAAAGTGCACTACTCTATATTTTAGGTTGTGAGCAAGGATATGCAAAAACATTGCGATAGCTTAAAATCCAAATAAGAGCATATTTAAAAAAAATAATTCTATAAAAAAAATCATTAAAATAAAATAAAACACCATTTAAAAATGGCCACCTAAACCCTATTTTTCTAAATCCAACCACAACCTCAATTTGCTATATATACAAACATTTCTAACCCTATTTTATAAATCTACAATACATCTGTCATAGCTGTTGCAAGTATGTGCACAAACATTTTCTAAATCCCCAGCACCGCTGGCTACTGCAGCTGCTCCTTAATCACTTTTTGCATAGATTCAAGTTAGACAAATGGATGTCACAGGTATATACAATTTCACTTATGATTCCATACTTTTCATTTATTTGTTTGTTGTGTTTATTATTTTTATTTCTTTCAATATTTATTAAATATAAATCCGCAATCTCTCCACTTTCAGGGAACACTTTGATGCGCAACACGTTGAAGATGATTTTTATTTCTTCGTCATCATCGTCTACCATGTGTTTTATTTGGTGAATTACAAGTTATATCTTTTTTATTGTTTCAATATGGTACTAGCCTATCAAAAAACCAGAGCAATATCTACTCATTAACAAAAAAAAGTCAACCAAACACAAACCACAAGCTTACACAGTGAAATAAGTCAATTCTAACAACTTAAATCCAAAAAACTCTGAATCAACAAGTTCTAACAGTGAAATTCATGAATTATAATGGCTTAAATCAGAATAACGGTGAAATAAAACAACTTAAAATCCAAAAAACGAAATCAACAAGTACTAACAGCTTATACAATGAAATTCATCAATTATAATGGCTTAAATCAGAATAAGAGTGAAATAAGTTAATTCTAACAACTTAAAATCCAGAAAACTCTGAAATCAACAAGTTCTAACAGCTTACACAATGAAATTCATCAATTCTAATGGCTTAAATCAGAAAAACAATGAAATAAGTCAATTCTAACAACTTAAAATGCAAAAACTCTGAAATCATCAAATTCTATTGAGATCTATCAATTATAAGCAAAAAAAAAACATAGATACCTGAGCTGAAATCTGAAGAAGAAGAAGAAGAAATCTGAAGAAGAATATGACGAGCAGAGAGAGAACTGTGACAGTGGTGAGGAGAGAGGCACATCGAGGAGAAAAAGCACCACCGCGGTGAGGAGAGGGGCACGACGAGGAGAAGAGAGTGAGAATCGCGAGAGAAGAGAGTGAAAGGCGTGTGATATGAAATGACAGAGAATTTTACAATTTTTGTAATTTAGGTGTTATTTTAAATTCTTCAAATTTTCCGAGAGAAATTTTTATCTAAATGCCTTAAATTTTAAAAATGACTTAAATATTTTCCCAAATAGTGGAATTTGGGCCAAATCAATTTAAATACTCCAAAAAATTACATTCCCTTATTAAAATTCTCTATCCAAACACACTCTTACAATTTTTGTAATTTAGGTGTTATTTTAAATTCTTCAAATTTTGCAAGAGAGAAATTCTTATCTAAATGCCTTCAATTTTGCGAGAGAAATTCTTATCTAATGGCCAATTTTTCTTTTTCTTCTACAAAACACATTTTAATTCAACAATCCACTGTAAGAAGATATTAAATTAAGAGATCAATGTAAATAAACAAAATTATTAATGAAATGAATATACTGCAAAAGATGCAACAACAATATGTTAATATCTTTTCCTTTTTTAGGTATAACTGTATACCCATTGACATCTTGTTGAGAACAATTCTTGAACACTTCGTTTTGGTTTGAGATCCTTATGATTGTTATCACTTTTTTGGCACATATCTTTGTCTTCAAACATTCTTTCGAAATTTCTTCCACTGTTTTATCGTATGAAACTCATGATGGAGGTGTATTATGTGCATAAGATTTTTCCTTTACCGTATCATTTAATTCTTTTGTTGATTTCGTTATGTTTTGAACATTGGTCTTCAGAATTGTTACCATTGGAGTTAGTTTTTAAAGACATTCAAAGTATTAGTTTAAAACATTTTGTTACGTTTTAACCATTTCGTTACGCATGTGCATACGACATTCAAAAAGTGTGTGAAATAAAAGGATAAACACATTATGAATTTCAATTAAAAACAAATTAGTTCAAAATATTTAGATTATTGACATCATAATTTGTTGGAAGGGAGAAGTTAGGATTCGAATCATTAAAAAATTTATTTTGCACTTTCAATTGCTAAATAGTTTGTTTGTCACTATGAATTAAGTCTTACATGAATTAAACAAGGAGATGTAAGAACTTCATCAAGTGATTTGAAATGGATGATATAAATTCTAGAATTTAAACAAACACCTTTTCTGATTCCAAATTCACGAAGGAAATATTCTTCATCTGCGTCTAAAGATTCTTTAACATATTTTTTTAAACAATGGAGATGTTATTGACGAAGAATCATCTTCGTCGTCGTTTCATTTTTGTTTGGTTTCATTCTTCATTTTGATATCAATTAGTACTATTGACTAGTATGAACAATGTTTTAAAATCCGGACCGATGATCTACCCGGTCAAAGCACTGGGTCGCTGGTCGGACTGCATGACTATTGACCCGGTCTATATAAAAATATTTATGACCAAAAATTACATTAGGAAAGAAATTTTGATAAAAAAAATTCTGTCATTTTTTTTTTCTATTTAAAGTTCGTACATTAAAAACTTTATATTCACAGCTGCAAGTTTACAAGTTAATTTCTTAACTACATCGTAATTCAATTTCAAGATAATTCCAATCCAAATTCAAATGAACTCCTACATTAAACAATAGTATTGCAAAAAAACCTCACAAATAAGTTCTAGTTCAGATTCCATCAAAGTTAAAACATAGTATGTTCTACAAGATGACAAATGGAATGACTTGAGCTTTGAAAAAGGTGCAGTTCCCGTGAGCTTAGCTCAGTTAGCAGGGGCATTGCATAATTTATACTCAAACCCCGGACACCCCACTTCTCCACATTTAATTGTGAGCTCCAGCCACTAGGCTACTAGACAAAAAAAAATGTTTCGTTAGTTAGATACTCACACTTGGAAATACCTCAAAATTCGTATGTTATATAATCCCTCTTGTGCATAAGAATCTAGCGGCAAATTTTCAAATCAGTCCTTTGGTTTGCGATTTTGCAATTTTCTAACAACAATCAAATCAATGGTAACTAGCAAAACAAAACTCTTTTCCTATATTGCATTGTATCACTCTCTTCACTCGTGCGTTAATTAATCTCTTCTAACTTTTCTTTGCACTTTGCTACACACAAAACATACCTCGTTCCATTTCTCATGTTATGTTACACTCACTACCACCACCTTCCAAATTCCTCAATCTCCACAAAACAACGTTACAACGTTCATTCAAAACATGTCTCAAGCTTTTCCACTCACTCAAAAAACACGAACACAACCTGTTCGACAAAATTCCCCAACCAAATGCTTCCTCGATTAACCGTTCCATGCTTAACTTTTTACATAAAAATCTTCCCTTTCAAGCTCTTTCCGTGTTCAAGAACCAAACCCAGTTTCCTTTTCTTCAAAATATTGATGAGGTAACACTTGCCTTGTCGTTCAAGGCATGTCGGGGTGAGTTTAAATTGGGTGCCCAGATTCATGGATTTGTTGTGGCTACTGGGTTTGTTTCACGTGTTACTGTGTCAAATTCGTTGATGAAAATGTACTGTAAAGCTGGGAGATTTGAATGTGCTTTCCGTGTTTTTGAGGGTTTGAGTTGTCCTGATATTGTTTCGTGGAATACCGTTCTTTCTGGGTTTGAGAAGAGTGTTGATGCTTTGAATTTCGCATGTTTTATGCATTTGAATGGTGTGGTTTTTGATCCTGTGACGTATACTACTGCTCTTTCGTTTTGTTGGGATAGGGATTATTGGGATGATCATGGGTTTTTGTTTGGGTTGCAGTTGCATTCTCTTGTGGTTAAATGTGGATTTGGTTGTGAAGTTTTTATAGGGAATGCACTTGTGACAATGTATTCGAGGTGGGGGGGATTAGTAGAGGCGGGGAGAGTTTTTGATGAAATGACTATAAGAGATTTGGTTTCTTGGAATGCGATGCTTTCGGGGTATGCTCAAGAGAGGGAGTGTTATGGGTTGGAAGCTGTTTTGTTGTTTTTCAACATGGTGAGAGAAGGGATGTTGCTTGACCATGTTTCGTTAACGGGTGCGATTTCTGCTTGTGGTTATACGAGAAACTTGGAGTTTGGGAAGCAGATTCATGGTTTGGCTCAAAAATTGGGTTATGGAACACATGTTGCAGTTTGCAATGTTTTGATTTCGACTTATTCAAAATGTAAGGTTCTTAGAGATGCGAAGGCGGTTTTTCAAGATATGAGTGCTCGCAATGTAGTATCTTGGACGACACTGATTTCTATTGACGAAGAGAATGTGGTGTCTCTCTTTAATGCTATGAGAGTTGACGGTGTTTATCCAAACGATGTTACGTTTATAGGATTATTGCATGCTATAACAATCAGGAATATGGTGAAAGAAGGTCTAATGGTTCATGGGTTATGCATAAAAAGTTGCTTTTCATCTGAACAAAATGTCTCCAATAGCCTAATTACCATGTATGCTAAGTTTGAGTCCATTCAAGAATCAAAGAAGATTTTTGAGGAGCTTAACTATCAAGGAACAATATCATGGAATGCGCTAATTTCAGGGTATGCTCAAAATGGCTTGTGTAAAGAAGCTTTCCTTACATTTTTATCTGCAATAAAGGAGATAAAGCCCAATCAATACACATTTGGTAGTGTATTAAATGCCATTGCTGCAGCTGAAGATATATCTTTGAAACACGGGCAGCGTTGCCATTCTCACTTGATCAAACTTGGTTTAAACACTGACCCATTTGTTGCAGGGGCTCTGCTTGACATGTATGGCAAGCGTGGAAACATTAACGAGTCTCAAAGAGTATTCAACGAGACACCTGAAAAGACCCAGTTTTCTTGGACGGGAATGATATCTGCCTATGCCTGCCATGGAGACTACGAGTCAGTGATGAGTTTATATAAGGAAATTGAGAGGGAAGGAAGCAATCTTGATTCCATCACTTTCCTATCTGTTTTAGCTGCATGTTGTAGGAAAGGTATGGTTGATGTAGGCCATAGGATATTTGACTCTATGGTGAATAAACATTCAATTGAACCAACCCCTGAGCATTATTCAATTATGGTAGACATGTTTGGCCGTGTGGGACGGCTAGATGAGGCGGAAGAGTTGATGCATCAGATTCCAGGCGGACCTGGACTGTCAGTATTGCAAAGCTTGCTTGGGTCTTGTAAATTACATGGGAATGTAGAGATGGCAGAGAGGGTCGTTGATAGTTTAATACAAATGGACCCTGGAAGTTCAGGTCCATATGTGTTGATGGCAAACTTGTATGCCGAGAAAGGGAATTGGGAGAAAGTTGCTGAAGTGAGAAAAGGGATGAGAGGGAGGGGAGTAAAGAAGGAAGTGGGATTCAGTTGGGTGGATGTTGCTAATGTTGATTCCTTGCATTTGCATGGTTTCTCATCTGGCGACAAGTCACACCCAGAGTCTGAGACTATTGATAGAATGGCAGAGTTTTTGGGATTGCAAATGATATTTTCAAAAGAGAGTAGAGGGGTGGAAGGTGATTGGCATCGAGAGTTTGAACTAGTGAGCCATGGATAGATAGCTTGACCGTGTTCATTCAAAACGAAACTGATGTGTTGAACTGTGTTCAAATTGTTGGTTAAGTGGGGAAATTTAGAGGGAGCGGGGATGGGCACTTTCTTTAAAGAATTCCTTTAAAGTCCTTATCCTTTTCATTTTGGAGTTCTCCCAAATTGAGGGGGTTTGGAAGAAAAACAAAGCAATTTATTTGTGTACACACATTTCATTCAACTACCAAAGATACAATTTTGCAATTCAGTTCCAGAGTTGTAAACCCCAACTTCTTTCCCAACTCTGTACCCTGTCTTTTTCTCTCGATCTCAAAGGGCATTTTTATCTGCAAATTTTTGTTTTTGTTCATCAACACGGATGTTTGTGAATAGCTTGCTTTGATTCAGGTATTTCTTCATTCTAACTTTTTTATTTCATGTCTTCATTATTGTTGAATCTGGTTTATCTATTCGCTTTGAATCATTCCATTCAGGTCTTAAGTTTGTGTTTCTGCTTTGAATCATTCAGTAATCTAGTAATTTGTAAATGTACTTTTGTTGTTTATTTGGGTTCATGGTTGATTTGTTGTGAGTTCATGGCTTGTTTCCTTGATTCTTTCCAACTACAGCTCATTTAATTCAGAAATCTTACTTATTGGAATATTTTTATGGTTCAGTTGATTAAATTAATGTATGTCAGACAAAAGTGCAAACATTATCAGTCCTTTCCCCCCTCTTTTGAAAGTAGTAGTTAACAATCTACAATTGTGATATAAATCATGAGGAGAATAATCTGATCTACAAAGTTAATTTTTGTTATGGTTATCTTATTGTCTCAACTTCTAGATGATTTGTTGGACAAAATCATATTGGTGATGATATAGACTTTAAAGTAATGGTTCTAATGATACCTGCGTTGAGAGTCCTACATTAGACGCGATATGGCCTGAAAAATGTTTATAAGTTAGAAGCTTCTCTCCCCTTACAAGTCGGTTTTGTAAGGTTGAGTTAGTCTCAACTCTCAACTCAAAGTTTAATAGTAATTTATCTCTAAGGTTGATATTTGTTAGGGAGGGAAAAGATGTGAGGATTCAGAGCTTATATAGCCTTTTTTTTTTTGTTGAAGTTCTTATATAGCATTGTTATTTGAGAAAATAAATGAATAAGTAGAGTAGTCACTGCAGTATAAAAAAAAAAGTAGAGCAGTCACTTTTATGTGTTTCATTATCTTTTGGGGAGATGAAAAATAGGAATGGGGACACCGGAGGGTGATGCTTATTTTAAGGGCTGTCATTCAATATATGTTATATTTGTCCTATGACTACGACCTGTTTTACTAGGGTGACACTGAAGTTACCAGTATATTTTTCCACCAGTTCATGTTAATCTAAGGAGTTTATTTGGGTTTTAAACTTTTAATATGCTTTGTAATGGTACAGGTTCTGATCATTAGCCATGGACCTTCAGTTTTTGGGGTCAAAAAGCATAACAGAATAGCAAGATGGAAATGGTAAGGAAGCCATGGAAAATTATCAGAGTCACCAAACAGGGCTAATTTTTCTAAAGGAATGTCAGCGTCACCATGTAAGTGAACCAGTGTTATCGATGGTGGATGGCGGAAAGCCAAAAGTCTGCCATAAAATGCCATGGCGCAGCAATCCTTCACAAATTGCCAATTGGCCATGGTGATTGTTAAAAATGATTTGTTGATATTTGTTAATAATTCATAAGAGAGTGCTGTTTAAGGTTCTAAATTGCCACCATTCCTCTACAGATATATGGAGTCTGATTCTGTGAGAATTGCAGTGGAAGGTGTGGATATATTTAAGAAAACTGTTATCTTAATTGTTATATCAATACCAATGGGAGGCAGAAACTGGAGCAAATTGCTCTTTGCAGTTTGGAGTGATGAGAAAACATGTTAGGACTAGTACTAGCACTGATATCCTACTTTCTTGCACAACTGCAAATCTAACTCAATGAAGAGACTAGTGTTATTTATGGTCTCCCCCCTCTTTTCAATTCATGTATAATGGATGTTATTATTGGATAATGATATGCATATTTGATAAATAGTTCATATAGGTTGAAAAAGTAGTCCCTTTTGAGAATAACTTTGCTATTGTAATTTCTATTTTATTTTATATTTCATACAGATTTTCTAACCTCAAATAGAATTATAAATTTTTATTTTTTTATTTTGCATACCCAAGGTGACATCATGATGAAATATAGTTAACTGCATATATAAAACTCATCAAATTTTGTGGAAGGTTGTAGTCTTGTAGATATAGCATTGTACTAAGCCTCTATTTGTGTCATCTTTTTTTATATCGAGCCTTTGTTTTATTGCCTAAAGCTCCTTCCCCATTTTTTTTTAAAAAATTTCCCTGAAGAGTACTGTCAAACGAAATTAGATTTTCCAATTCTTATTGATGGTTAATAATTAATATGAGAGAAATAGCACTGACACATGTTGCTAGTTTTGAGGAATTCGATTTTCTTTAAGCGAAATTCTGGGTTCAAGAATTGAGAATGAAAAAATATTTTTTTATCAGAGCTTTACCTCATATTGTATGGATTCACTCTTATCAACATCGATTAATTCTGCATTCTATGGTAAAAGTATTGGTTACACAATCGAACAATGAAGTGTAAATCCACCTTCGTTGTCTTCTATCAATGTATATAGCATATATGCATGAGTTAGTTTATATTCAGTTGCTAGAGTTAGTGCTGACATAACATTCAGTTAGGATCGTGCTGACATGCCAGCAATCTGTCACCGTCAATGCCGACATGGTAGTAGTTAGTTATAGTCAATTCTGATGTGGTAGCAGTCAGTTAGAGTCTTCCTTATGCGACAGTTTGTTAGACCTAGTTCCTTGCATATATAAGCAAGCTCTCTCTTGTAAATTTAATCAGTTTTGAGAATGCAAATTCATTTCATACACAGAAGAACTTTCTGATCTATAATTTCATCATGTTATCATTGAGCTCTTGGTTGGATTTTGCTTCTGGAACCTGTTCCTCTTGATTGGTTCACCTATGATGAGCAGCCTCAAGTTGAACAAATTTGGTGCTGACTCCATCTCGGATCCATCAATTTATCGTTCAATTGTTGGTCCTCTGCAGTATGCCACCTTAACAAGACCATACATCTCATTCAGTGTCAACGAAGTTTCCCAGTTCATGACTAATCCTTTGGAATCTCATTGGAAAGCGCTGTCAAAACAATTCTGCTATAAAGCCTTTCTCAGTGATGGACTACTACTGTAGAAGCCTGCTACACCTGGTGCTCCATTCTCTCTTCGTGCCTACAATGATGCCGATTGGGAAACTGATCAAGATGACAGATGTTCTACTCCTGACTCGTGCATCTATTTTTGGCTCGAATCTTATTTCTCGGTCTTCCGAAAAGCAACAATTGGTTGTTAGATCTAGCATTGAGGCAGATTATCGTTGCATGGCCAACACTACTGCCGAATTGTTACGGCTTCAATCTCTTATTCAGATACTCAGAGTCCCTTTTCATACACCAACTGTTCTGTGTGACAACCTTAGTGCAGTAGCTCTCACTCATAACCCCACTTTACACTCATGCACTAAGCACAACTACATTTTGTTAGAGAAAATGTCCTTGCAATACAACTACATTTTCAGCATGTGCCTGCCATTGATCAGCTAGATGACCCCTTCACTAAACCTTTGAAGGTGCTCACTAGTCAAGCAAATATCAAAAGTTTTGTAAGGTGATAGCAATGCATATATGCATGAATTAGTTTTATATTCAGTTAGGATCATTGCTGACATGGCAGCTATCAGTTATAGTCAATGCTGATATGGCAGTTTGTTAGATTTAAGTCCTTTCATATATAAGCAAGCTCTCTCTTTTAAACCTAATCAGTTTTGAGAATGCAAATTCAATTTATACAGAGAAAACTCTCTGATCTATAATTTCATCATCTTCTGCTGCATACAATATAAAGTTGATGTTATTTCTATGTGTTATTATTGGTAAGGATAAATAATGTATTGAGTTGCAAAATGAAATTGGAACTAAATTTTGTACAAGTGTATTACAGTAATTAAGGTGCAAACTAACTGGAAGGATTGTTGCGTGTATATTGCTGAGTTTTTGTGGCTTAACTTGACCCTGACATAGGTTTTATTAAAGATAATAATTTTCTTTTTCAAAAAAGAAAAACAAGAATTATATACATGTAGGATATGATAAACCCTTTGCACTCACATTCACATTCACACAACATTCACAAGTGTATTAACCCTTTGCACTTGATATTTCACATTAAACATTAATGAGGTGATTATGATTCAACATTGACAGATTATATGCTACATTTAAATTCTCTAAAAAAATACAGGAAATTGATAGGTGCAAGATACTATGATACACAAGATACATTAGGTAGCAACAAGACTCATAGAAGGATCCAAAGGTTCCCCAAGAGATTCTGTTGGACATGGAACTCACACTGCGTCAACAGCTGCTGGTGTATTTGTCAACAATGCAAGTTATTATGGTTTAGCAAAAGGAACAGCGAGAGGTGGTTCAGCTTCTACTAGGATTGCTGCCTATAAAACATGTTCAGAAGAAGGTTGTTCAGGTTCCACCATACTAAGGTTGTTCAGAAGAATGAGATTTGAGATTCTAAAATTTAAATTTTGGTGAAAATTCGAACGAACATGACCGAAATTATTTGATGCGGTTGCACACGCGATTGAAGATCACACCATAGTTGCGGTGCCATTGCAAAAGCCACAGCAACAACAATATCGCGGCTGCAATTGCAGATGCCAACCATAATTTGAAACCATTATATATTTAGACTAAATTCTTTTACAAGAACACATATGACTTCATCATATTCATCAATAACATGCAACATCTTGTTATTAAAAGAAAAAGGCTCACTTAGCCTCCCTGCATAATACCAATCAACAAGAACTCTATGTATTACATCAATGAAAGTCCAATAATACTGTAATAGTACATAGATTAAAAATAGTGTAATAATGTTACAAAAAATAAATAAATAAATAAATATAATAATAATGCAAAAGGAATGATTGCATTAGAGGTATAGTAAAAAAACGTCGAACTGCAATACAAGTAATTCATGGATTTAGAGCATCAGTTCTACCAAATTACGAAAAAATTTATTTGCATGACTAACATTATTAAGAGTCTTAGTTCTATCATATGGACATCAACAATGCCTCCATAGTGGAGCAAGCAAGAAAGAAGAGCACTGTGTATTTTCCATTACTAGAACTGAATATTGCAACTTGCAAGTAGCACAATGACTCTCTGAGCTGAGTTTTTCAACTCAGCACATGGTCTCATATGCTCAACACTGATCTCAAAAGCAAATTGTTGCTCCAAGGACTCACATATTGGTTAATTATATGACTATTTAAGATTCATTGAAAATAAATAAAGAAATAAAGAGTGAGAATCAACAATAAATAAGTTAGAAATTACTAATTAATTAGAACTCTTTGTCATGTATCAAACATAAACAGTGGGAATTGAAACAAAATACCAAGTCTTCTGGAAAATAGAACAGTGTTGGATATCACTGTCATATTGCCAGGACATAGATAATAATAATAAAAGATTAAACCATGTCTAGGATTGAAACAAAACAATAATGTATCAAACATGAACATTACTAGGAAATGAAATAAATAATGAAAGATTAAATTTGCATAGTGCCAAGTTTTGCCAATGCTGTGTCTGTCTCATGTCCTCTTTCTTTCTCTTCTTCCTGTTTAAAGTAACAAGGTTTTTGGTTAGAAACCAAATGAGAAGAACCAAATTCTAAAAAAAAAAATGTCATGGAAAATGCATAATAAGCAAATTATTTTCTATCTGTAGTACTGAGGCATATGATTAAACACACAAGACAGTTAAAACATTTATCTAATCTAACAAAAACCATGCACGATAAATGATAATGCACACTAGAATGCAAGATAACATTACTCTTTTTATCTTTTCACGAATGCAGCTTTTGACGATCCATTCTGGAGCGGCCAAAACAAGTTGAAGTACTCAGGATGATCAGACAAAGGCGAAAGCCGGCATTGATCCAAGTCAAAAACACACATCCCACAAAGCATCTGGTCAACATAGTGGAATGCATCATCACTAAAGATGACACAATTTCCTTTGACATCAGACAAATCCAAAGCAGAAGCAGAAAACGAACATCCATTCCCCAAAAACAGAATTCTATCCCCTAAACTCGCCAACTTGATCCATTTCTTCTTCTTTTCATCAAGTCTGAACACATCAAGCTTTAAACCATCTTCACCAGGGAAACTGTGACGATGAGAGTCATAGATGTCCACTAGCAACAACTCACCCTCACTCTCTAACAGGAATTTCATGTCCCCTCCATCCACATATTCAGCCAATAACTCAACGCTATAGCCCGGTCCAAAAGCAACTGTCCTACCAATTTTATTGACTGCACAAAACCGGTCTTTAAACACGCAGACATGCACGTTGACATGCATGGGATCGACGTCCAACGCTCTTTGAGGCAATGGAACAGTAGAGGTTGGCCGTCACCCTTCAATGTGCCAAGAGCGAGAGGGTTTTTCCCATGGCACGTGACAGCAACAACCTTTATTCCCATTGCCTTATTTTCCCTTTCTTTTTTTTCTATTGCATCTTTTTCATCTAGTAAGTTCAAGTAATGGAATTCAGATCTCTTGGTGCACTCGGTCCGTTCTTCTTCAACGATGGAGTAGCAGGTTCCCAAATGGACAACATGGGAGAATTTGTCCAAGTCAAGCACGTCAGGAAAATCATAAGGGCAAGGAGACTCGCATGGGCGGAGTGGGTGGAAGAGTTGTGTTTCGCCACGTGAATTTTGGGTGATTCTAATCAACCAAGGACGGAGGTTTTGTTGTTGTTGTGGTGGTGGTTTGATGAGTAAGAGACTGTGTTTTGAGAGGAAATAGGATAGTGATGGACCGTGAAATTCAAAATGTTTTATCTTCAAGGGTACTAAATTAGGATGGTGGTGATTTGAGGGGGGATTTTAAAATTAATTTACTATTTTACCCTTAAACTTAATTAAATAAGGATAATAAAGTAACGAAACAATAACGATGTAATCAATAACAGAGTTAACGTGGCACGTCAACACATTAAACGGTGTTAGATAACAGATACTAACGGAGAGACCAAATGGACAAAGATGAAGACTATTTTAAGATATTAATAGAGTCATAGACTAGTTTGATTGAGTTAAAAAGACTGAGATCAATTTAGTGGTTTACTCATAAAATTTGGTGGTCTACTCTTTAAGCATATTTATGCAAGATTCAAGTTTCTCTTATGATTCAAAATTCGTTAGTTGTGTTTCAATAAAATAAAAAAATGAAGTATGTTTCAATATTATATAAAAAATTGAAGTGAAAACAATGTACTAACTGTTAACTATGTGAAAACAGAGAGAATTGAGATAAAGACCATATTGTGTTCAGTGCACAATCTGTGGAAGAAATTAGTCTGTCTAAAACTACATTGATCTAACTAACTCATATATATGTATAATACTAACTTGTTCAGTCTGTTTCTGTCAATTACATTTTGTTACATAATTCACAAGCCTTTATGAAACAGTGTCAAATTTTGTCATGTGCCCCAAATCTTAAACTTGTATAACTGAGCCTTTATGAAAGCTTGTCACAATGTTGATTTATCAGTTTTATCTCTTGAGAAGCTTGAAGTTTTAACTAAATGATGCACCTCACTTAAGAGACTTTGTAGCAGAACTTGTTCACTGTTTCTCCGAGAAGCATATGCCGCTCGTTAATTAGTCTCCAAGACTTCTTTGTCACACTATGGCCTTGCAATTGGAATCCTTCCACAACTCCTTTATGTTTGAACTAAGGAGGTTCAGGTTTGAATAAAGTGCCATCATCAATTTCAAATTTGACAAATTAGGGAAGTTTTCTTTCCCCATCACTACTAACAGTCTCATGCATCTTCTGATAAACAATGTTTTTTTTTAGGGAGTTAGTAAACAATATTAAAAGGAACTTAGATGAGAAAAATGCTAAAACTCTAATAAATGCGTGTAATAAAACTCGAAAGTTTAAATGAGGGTGAAAAAGAAATTTCCTATAATAGACTCATTCCTTAGAATTTGTGAGCAAGAATTAATTTGTGAATGATGGTGCTAGAAGTAAAAGCAAACTCACAAACTACTTAGTAGTTTTTAAAATTAGTTTCCAGTGAGATCAAAATTCAAACATGCTATTGAGATCTGATTTGGTCATGCATACCTAATAAAAGACTTGTGCCTATTCATTCCGACATTTTTTCTCTCCTCTTCAGCTGTTGCTCTTTTCCTCTGTGGAACCAAACAAAGTGCTCATGTGGTCTCCAAAAAATCCAATATGCATGAGCTCTTCAAGTGAACACCTGCTCATTAACAGAATTATTATGTAGTGACATAAAATTGAGCAGAGCCTATAATGACTGTTAGGAAGATTATGTACCTCAAATCATATGTTTCGTCTAATTCTAGGTTTGACAGCGGAGTTCCAAACATGTCTAGCTTTAATTTGTTTCTTGGAGGAATTGTTTCTTCTAGATCATCTGATTCAAAATTTGTTGGAGGAACTATTTCTTCTTGATCATTGGATTGGAAATCTGATGAAGACACAATTTCTTCTTCTTTGTGGGATTCAGAAATTGTTAAAGCAACCGTTTCTTCCTTATACATCCAGCGAAATCCACACTCTTTTATCGCTACTTCATCATATATATTTTCATGAATAAAGAATCTAAATGTAAGCTTTGGATTGTTACTAGTGTTGTTCACATCATTAATGGCTTTTATTTCTTCAACTGCTTCCATTATTTGCTTGCAACTTCCTCCATCATACCAAAAAACCAAATGATCCGACATCATGTGGATTGATGGATTGAAACGCACTAACCAACCTAAGAAACTGGTTTTTGCAAAACTTGTTATATAGACTCTTTCACCAGAATTATTGTCCAAGAAGCACTCACATCCAAAATCTACACCAAATCCCATATGGCCTTGAGAAAGAACCACGTAGTAGGCAAAACCAAACAAATTAGAAGGAAGCTCAAGAGTGACAGAAACTTGTGTAGAAGAGTAATGGAACCAATTTTCCATGCCAGGCATAGCAGGTAAGAAGTGCCAGGCATGGCCATATACAAATGCATTTTCTAAAAATACTTTTGCTACAAGTTCAATCTTTTCTATAGCATCGTTTAAAACTGTTTGGTATGAATGTGGATCCAATTTTATGCAGTTAAGGAGCAGAAAACCACACCTAGGTTTCTCAGATGGTTCACTTGAACTCAACACTTTCTCAAGCGATTCACAATTCCATAACACGAATAAACAAAGGGGCGGTGAAAGCTGCGGAATAGATTGAAGCATTTTACAATTGAAAACACTAAGAAGTTTGAGTTGGGGAAGATACTTGATGGTTTCAGGCAAGCTTCTAATGATTAAACCAGACAGTGTTAAATACTCTAATGATGATAGTAACGAGATATTGTTTGGGATTTCAGACAACAAAGGAGCATTGTATAAGGTTAACCTTTTTACACTCCGGAAGGCAGGACTAGGAAGTGCTTTATGTAAGGTTATGAAAGGGTCATGTTCACAACTCCGTTGACTTATAAGCCAAATTTCGTCGGAAAAGTTTTCAGGAAGATCGACAAGACAATCACTGATAGGAAAGACTAACCTTGTAAGATTTTTTTTATGCAATATTGATGATGGAAGTTCATTCCCATTCCATTCTGTCAAAAACAAAACCAAACCATCAACGGAAGCAAATGTGACTGAGATATCTTTAAGATTGTCGCAAAACATAGCATTCAATTCACGGAAGGCTGGAGAACAAGTGTTACTGGAAAGGCTCTTAAGCGACGTACATCCTAACACGCTTAATCTTTCAAGCTTTTGAAGAAGGAAAATTGATGAATCGACTTCAGGCACGCTTTCACAATCTTCAAGTGTGACATATTTTAGATTTGGGGAACCAGACACATTTGGACACTCTATCAGCTTTCTGGAGCGACCGAGATCAAGTACCTCTAAATTTGGCAAATCCTGTAACAATATACCATTGGTCAAAAAAGTTAGTACATTTCCTTAAATTATACAGATTTTACTTGTTGGTTTCATTTTTAGTGACAGTTAAAATGATCCAGTGCTCAGATGTGACCACGAAGGGGAAATAAATTAAAGGTTTAAATGCATTTTTTATTCTCCTATTTGGCAAAACCACAGTTTTGTTATTCCATTTCTCATTGCGCAATTTTGGTCCCCCAATTCATAACTTTTGACTAATTCCTAATTGTAAAATTGGAAGGTCAAAATCATGAGTTGAACATTTTTTTTGAATTGGAAACCAAAAGTGCACAATTAAAAATCAGAGTATCAAAATTGCAGTTTTGCTAAAATAGGAAGAACAAAACTCCATTTTAAGCATAAATGATATGCTATTACATAAATTTATGGACTGTGCTTACCAGTACTCCATCCCAAAGTCTTTCCACATGGCTTTCTTGCATGGAAAGCTCCACAAGCATTTCGGCACAAAAAGTTGGCGGCAGAGATTTCCAAGGGTATCCATCCCACAAAAGATATCTCAAAGTTTCTGGCAATGAGTCAAGACCATGTGGAAGGCTTACAGATTTGATTCCCTTGTGGTCTCGAAAAGCAAGTAACCTTAGATTTACCATTTTTTCAAATGCTTTGGGACTTAAATTTATATGCGTATATTCAGTAGCATCTAAAAATATGGCTTCAATAATCTCAGATCCCTGGAGAAAAATAATCAGCGTTAGTACTTTTGTAGTAACTTGCAATTTGTATAAAAAATGTATGCCTAGGAAAGCAGGTAAGTATCATTCTCTTACTCTATTATTTTTCAATACATCAAAAACTTCCTTAGGATCACATAATCTACTGCGTTGTCCAGGATTCTTTAGAGATTCTTCACGAACAATTTGTTTTCCCATTTCCTGTATCAAGTCGTGCATTTGGATGCAATTTTTAAAGTCAACTCTTATAAGAGCCTTATCTAAAAGATGACTTATCCCTATATCAGCAAAGAAACCACAATCATTTAATATTTTTGTCACGCTATTCCTTTCACGCCCTTTGAAAAAGCATGCAATGTCCAAAAATATATTTTTCTCTTTATCATCCAATTCATTATAACTCCATCTCAGTATCCTATCAATTTCAGCATTGGAAATTTTCTGCAGTTTAGCTAGTGCACAATTCCATTCTATTTCACTTTTGCAACGAAGAGATGATCCCAAAACTTTCAGAGCTAAAGGGATGCCTTTGGCATAATCAATCGCTCTTTTTGAGAGTTCCACAAATCCCTCCTTAGGCAAGACAGTGTCAAAAGCATTCAAGCAGAAAAGCTGGAGGGAATTTCGGAAGTTCATCTTCTTAACTTCATAAATTTCTTCAATTCCTCCACTTATCAGAACATGCTTATCCCTAGTCGTCACAATGACTGTGCTACCAGCTCCTAACCAACCATGTCCCACTCCAATCAAGTTTTGCAGAAGTTCTGAGGTATGTACGTCATCTAGTACGATGAAAGATTTCATGCGTTTGAGTCTTCTCCTGATCATGGACGGTACTACTTTGGGAGTAGTAATATCAAGATCTTCCCGTAGTAACTTGGAAAGAAGTTTGTTGCATGTGTGATTGATTCCGTGCCTTTCTGATTCTTCTGTCACATTTTCTAAGAAGCAATAGCCTTCATAGTGAAAAGAGACTCTTTGAAACATGGCAGCAGCAAGGGTTGTCTTGCCTGTGCCCCCCATTCCCCAAACTCCAATGATTTGAACTTCTGGTGAATCAATTTTTATTAAAGATTTAATGCTCCAGTAGTTTTCATCGAGTATGAAACTACATGTAAGTTCATTTGAGTACTTGTGATTTAATTTTCCTAATACAACTCTGATAATGTCTTCAATCAAGTCAGATTCAGTCCTAACATTTACAAAAAAATGTAAAATAATTAATACATACATCATGCGAATGCCAATCAAAGGTAAACTCAATTCATCATAAACCTACCTCAAATGTAACTCTTGTTAGAGTTAGTCCACATAATAACTCTTTGTAGAAATTAAATTTTCATCATTCAAATCATTGCCGAATATTTTTATATTATCTTAGCAATCATGTATACAAAAAATAATATAAATTGGATATGTGTAGTGATAAGATCTTATAGTCAATATTTTACTTATATTTTAAAATGTATACATATCTGTAGGGATGGGAAGAGATATAAGATCAGGTTATGCTTTAGGAGTATGATAGCTTGAGTTAAACCAATACTTTTACGAGAAATGCTAAAAAGTGTCCCTGAGATAGTAGTTAAAAAACTAATATAGAAATATTGTATTGGAAAGTGGTGAAAACCTGTATGCGGTAGAATGGAATCCAGATAAATTAGCTGCTTCAAAAAGAGCATTCTTCCAATTTCGCAACATCTTATCATCATTGTGTTTTGCCAACGCAATGCCGTAACTCCCAGTCTGCTTTCGAACATGTGAAGGGTCAACATGGTAAAACACAGGAATAACAATAACGTTGTCATCTTCAGTTTTGTTACTACTACACTCCATTATTTGAAGGAGTTCGTTCAAACACCATGTTGAAGATGCGTAGTTCTCCGAGAACACGACAAGAAAAAGAGTGGATTCATTGATTGCTTTCATAAGTTCTGCCGAAACTTCATCTCCTTTCTCGATCCTGTAGTCTATGTATGTATGAAAGTTGCTTCGACACAATGCAGCATGAAGATGACTTGTGAAACCAGCGCGTGTGTCGTCACCTCGAAAGCTGATGAAAACATCATATTTTTTAAGAGCAGAGCCATCAAAGGAAGAAGAAGAAGCCATAGTCATAGGCAAGTATTAAGAGAAAACAGCACACACAAACACAGATTATGAATACATGTGGTTGAGAGAGAAGGAGAGAGGGGGAGAGAGAGTGTGTTAAACTCTTGTTAAGGCGAAAGTCAACTCACCGTTTCCCTACGCGCTTGAGGAAAGATGGAAAATTAGAATAGGTTGGCTGTCGCGTTTAACCGGGGAATTAGTCATTTTAATCCTTCAATGAGAAATGAGTAATCACTTTAATCCTTGAATGCATAGAAATTGCAAAACAGTCTTTGAATGTAGACTCTGTTGGTTTCAGGGACTAAAATGACTAACGGAGTCTATATTAAGGGACTAAATTGACTTATAGAGTCTGCATTCAGGGACTAAATTAACTGACAGAGTCTACATTCAGGAACTATTTTGCAATTTATCTACATTCAGAGACTAAAGTGACGACTTCTTTCCTATTCAGAGACTAAAGTGACTAATATCCTCGTTTATTTTTTTGTTGCTAGAATTGTTAAATTATTACAAACGGTAACTTTTAGCGTTAATGTGTATAGATTTTTGTGTCAATTATTTTTCGTGCAAATTGTCACTTTAGTCCATGACTTTGCACATTGCTGTCACAAAGGTCTCTGATTCAGGATTAATTACAAAGAAGTTTCTGACTCTGCTCTTCCGTTATCACTTTAGTCTCTGATGTTAAATAATTCTGTAAGTTATTATGTGGCAAAAAATTTACGATGATATGACATATGAGATACACATGGATTAAAGTGAAAGTAGAAAATGGTCACTTTGGTCTCTGAACCAAAAATCAATATCCCTAAATTGAATCTCACATCCTTAAATGTCATTTAATTCTCTCTTTTGTTCAAAATCAATCTTTCATTAAACACCAACTTATTATTAGGTCCATGATTGTGCATACTTACTATCGATTAGGTCTTTGACAGTAAACATGTACTCTCACTAAGGTCCCTGGCAAGTTGCTAGTTTAACAGAATACTACATACTGGCAGCAATAAGACATTAGTGCAAGAAACAGGAAGGAGACACTAGTGTTAAAAGCTTGTAAACTGTTATAACACTTGGCAAAATGATTCCATACTTGAATACCAAAATGTTTCCATATCATAACTATTAAGTCATTACATAAAGGTCAATCGTAGAGTAATCTAAAGAGTGCACCACATTTAGGTATATAATTCAATAAGTCATTGAATAATAATTCAGCAAAATATTAATGAAAATATCGCAAAATAAGGGCATATTGTATGTAGGTCTACATACTTTATTGGAAGAGGTGGGTAGAAGGAGTGCTCTATACATGCTTAGAACTGGCAGATGGATAATGAGTTGTGTTTCAATATTGTGGTGTGCAATTTATATTAGTTGAATTTAAGATTGTAAACTGGCCTCATATATGTATTGCTATTTCTTTTTCATGTTCCCTTTAATATTATGGTCTCAGTCACATGAGTGCGCCTTCTCAATTCCAATAGGTACAGTCAATTAATTGTAATAAACTGAAAACTGTTCTTAATTTTCATATTTTCCATATAAATTGAAGCATACATACATGTAATCTTCTATTTTGTTTTAGAATGCTACTTTCAACAAAATATTAAGCAAAATATTGCAAAATAAGTCATTATGTAATGACTTATTGAATTATATGCCTAAATATGGTGCAATCTTTTGATTACTCTATGGTTGACCTTTATGTAATAACTTCATAGTTATGTTATCGAAATATTTTAGTATCCAATTATGGAATCATTTTGGAAGTGTTATAATAGTTTACAAGCTTTTAATACTAATGTCTCCTTCCCGTTTCTTGCACTAATGTCTTATTCTCGTCAGTAGGTACCATTCTATTAAATTAACAACTTGTCAGGAATCTTAGTTAGAGTACATGTTTACTGTCAGATACCTAACTGATAGTAAATATGCACAGTCAGGAATCTAACAATAAGTTGGTGTTTAATGGAAGATTGATTTTGAACAAAAGAGAGAATTAGATGACATTTAGGAATTTTAGATTCAGGGATTTATGAATTTGAGATTCAATTTGGGGATATTGATTTTTGGTTCAGGGACTAAAGTGATCATTTTCTACTTTCACTTTAGTCTCCGTGACACCTCATATGTCACGTCATTGTAAAATATGTGCCACAACATCACTTAACAGAATTATTTAATGTCAGGGACTAAAGTGATAACGGAAGTGCAGAGTTAGGAACTTCTTTGTATTTAATTCTGAGTCAGAGATCTTTATGACAATGAGGTACAGAGTTAGGACTAAAGTGACTATTGCTCATTATTTTTCATATGATTATCAATTCATGGTTAATCACATATGAGTAGACATGACAACAGGGCGGGTCGGGGTGGGTTTAAGCATCCCCGTCCCCCATCCCTAAACCACATTGGGCGTAAAAACTGAACACCCAACCCCACCCCCAATAGGGACGGGTCTCCAGCCCCCACCCGCGAAAACTCTATTTTTTATAAAATATTTAAAAAATGCATATTTTTTCATAGTAACAAAAAAACAATAATTATATTAATAATTAAAAATCTAATAAACTTTTCTCAAAAGAGCAAAATAATTATAATAAAAATGTTTTAAAAGAGTAATAATATATTAAAATAGGTTGGTGCTTATGGAAATAAGACTATAAAATTGAATAAAGTAAATTTTAAAAAGCGGTGCGGGGGTGGGTGTCGGGCGGGTATAAGCATCCCCTGGCCCCGCCCCCACCCCCGTACTAAAAACCAAAATTTCCCCCACACCGACACCCAATTAAATTGATTTTTCCCCGTTAAATTTGGGGCGGGGAAAGCCAGTTCTAGACGGGGGCGGAGCTTGTTGCCATGTCTACATATGAGACACGTTGTGTGCATAGCCGTAAAATATCTTAATTCAATCTAAAATTGATTTGTTGTGCTTACTCTGTTTATAAAAACTTAGATAACAATATTTTAAAAGGTAGTGATATGGAATAGGATTATTGACATTATAGTAATTTTTATTTTCTCTCTCTTCCCTCTCTTCTCTCCTTCTCAAACCCTAGCCATTACCTCTTTCTTCTTCTTCTTCTTCTTGTCGGAGGGGTGATTTAGGTCAATTTTGACTTAAAAATCATCCCTCAAAGTTGTTTTTCCTTCTATCCTAATTAAATAAGTGATTTCACATATTTTCAGGTTTCTTTCGTTTGTTTTTGTCGTCTCTGCACGACTCTGTTTGTTTTGATTTACCGTCTTTGTGCGATGTGTTTTTGATTTCCCGTCTTAGTGCAATGTTTATTTGATTCAGGTTGAAAGTTTAGCTTTGAGCAAGTGCAGATCTGATCAATGACTTTGGCGTCGTCAATGTTACAGATCTGGAGACATGAGTATTCCGGAGACTTGAATATAGAGCCCATATGTTACAGCTTTTTTCAAGAAAAAATCACTTTTTTTAAAAAAATAATCATTTTAAAGAGTTTTGTATCCGTTTGTTATAGCTTTTTAAAAAAATCAAAATCTAAAAAAAAAATCTAAAAACAGCTTTAAATGAGAAGCTGTTAAGAGCAGCTTCTCAAAAAATAGATTTTTTTTAGAGGAGAGAGAAAATATGGATTAAAAGATTGAACTAAATTTTGTAACAAAAATCCCTTTTATTTAGTTATATCCAAACAAATTAAATTATTTGTTTAAAAAAAGTGATTTTTATCATGGTAAACAAACGCAAAATAGATTCTGATTTTTCATAAAATCTCTAAAATATAATCTCTAAATTATTTCATGTGAAAATCACTTTTATTTTAATCTGTAACAAACGAGCCCATAGTCATATTTGTAGGCTTTTGTACTTTGCCGTTTTATGCTATTAACATGGATTATTGACGGGACGGGATCGGAGAGAACAAGTTAATCCTTTTTACAATCCCTAACTGAAACTTATTAAAAAAAAATGTGAATGCAATAAGATAGTAAATAAATGTTTAAGATTTGGATAAAAAAATAAAATCAATAGAATTTTAAAAAAATTCAATAAAAAAATGATTACAACTTCATGTTCTCCCATGTAGCATTTGTCCACATATACGAAGCTTAACGAATCCTCCATAAATTAGCCATCTTCTCGCTCCTCATCTTGGTTTTGAACAACAAGTTCATAATTACGGTTTTTGTTAATTGGTAAAACCGGAAATGAAAATTTATTTGTTTGTTCAATTAAAAATTCATCAAAACGGCATTATTCTTTGTGAAAAAAAGTTATGAAATGTTCCACATGCCAACACAAGTCAACTTGTGCCTTAAATAGGAATTGAGACCGACTCAAAAATAGCTAGTGAGTCATGATTTTAAAATAATAAATATCCTCTTGATCACATTTCTTTCAATCCGGAAGTTCTAACTCAACTGGCAAACTGTCGAAATTGTTAGGCCGAATGCCATGACCGGGGTTCAAACCCCGATACCTCTACTTATGTGTGAGTTTATAGTGGCTTTGTCATTTCTTCTATCTACCCAAAAAAAATTTAACAATTAATTTTCATTTTGAGAGTCATTACCACGACCTTCAAAATCTTGTACGTGATGCCACATTTCAAGATCAAAAAATTTAGGCCGATTAGGAAATCCACAAAAAATATTTACCAAATCTTAATCCTTTATTATAAAAGTTACACTTGCCATTTCGTCTATCTACCAAAAAAAAAAATTGAACAATTAATTTTCATTTTGAGAGTCATTACCACGACCTTCAAAATCTTGTACGTGATGCCACATTTCAAGATCAAAAAATTTAGGCCGATTAGGAAATCCACAAGAAAATATTTACCAAATCTTAATCCTTTATTATAAAAGTTACACTTGTCAAGCTGACATGTTAGCCCTAATCCATCCTCATTTCCCTCCCTAACACGTAATTAATGTTAATCAACTCAGTCAACCACTCCCTATATTTTAGCTGTAGATCTCATAATCTCATTTTACTTTCATCTCAGCCGTATTAAATATCATTTAATTCTTTAATCATATCTGTTTTGATATGATTAAACGCTATTAAAAGCAGACAAAGGATAATTAAATGATATTGTTGGTTAGTTTTCCTTAAATGCATACAAGTTGACTTGCCTTTTATGTGTTTACTCGATCATTATTGGCATCCCATTTTTAGGCATGTCAGGTGCACCAACATTTATGACATAGATGAAATTGAAAGTATGTTTTGATTTATGGTTGAAATCATGCATCTCTATAGTCTTGAATTTTAGTTTAGCTTTCAAATCTCATAATAGCCCATTTTTAGGCATAGATGGCGCACCACCATTTATGATATAGGGGGAATTGAAATAATATTGATTTATGGCTGAAATCATGCATCTCTATAGTCTTAAGTTTTAGTCTATCTTTCAAAACTCATAACAACCCATTTTTGAGCATGCCAGGCGAACCAACATTTATGATACAAAGGGAATTGAAATTGTTTTTTTAAGCAGAAATCATGCATTTCTATAGTCTTAAGTTTTAATTAAGCTTTCAAATCTCATACACCACTAATAGTGATATTAACTGTAGATATTTTCTCGATACAACATCTTGCATCTGATGAACACAAAAATTGATTATTGATTTAGTTTTCAGTCAGTAGATGTGAAAACAATTGAGCAAATCGGGTTGATGTTGAATTTGTAAAATGGAACCACCAAACAAACGCACCAAAATTGCAATGAAACAAAGTTAATCATAACCAGAATGGGGAATTTGTACTTGAAGGAAAGGTTATATCTGGAAGTAACATTGGCGAAAAAGTTTTCATACCAGGTTATCTCTTTCACCATCTGATGTTAAAATTCCTTTCAAATTTCAAAGAATACAATTTTCAATATCTGTTTCATTTGCCATGACAATCAACAAGAGTCAAGGGCAATCACTTAAAAGTGTTGGAATTTATTTGCCGAGTCCCGTGTTCTCGCATGGTCAGTTGTACGTTGCAATCTCAAGAGTCACTTCAAAACAAGGATTGAAAATACTAATCGTTGATGGAGATGGAGAGAATACTGATACAACCTCAAATGTTGTTTATCACGAAGTCTTTCGTAATGTATCTTGATGATTAAAGTTCAAACCTTTTTTTTTATGTATGCTACCATTTCATTTTGTTTCTATTGTTGTCGTAGAAGGGAACATATTTTTAAATGTTGTTAAAACTTCTATCAATTATATATGTTTACATTGTTGCGACTTATTCGTTTAACTTCTTCTCGATATGACCCGTGCTATCGCACGGGTCAGGAGTCTAGTATATATAAATGTTAGATAGTCTCCAACCCTAATCCCGCCTTTTTTGGCGGGTCTAAATAATTTTTTTGAAAAAACCACTAACATTTTTATTGAAATATTGTTGCTTCTAAAATGGATATGTAATCCTAAAGGTCTTTTTTTAAGCCACTAACTCTCATTTTTATTGTGTTTATTTCCATGTTTGATTACTTTCACATAATTTAATTTATGACCTTGATTCCATATTCATTTTTGTTGATGCAAACTAATGTTTTTAATTTGCTTTTTTGATATTTTGCATGTCGACCACTCTCAATTATCACTTAGTTTGATTGTTTTTATGACTTTAAATGTAACTCTAAAATTAATAATATAGCCACTTTAATACTTACATATGAAACTCTACAAAACCCGTACGGGTTAGAGTCTAGTTACATATACAAAAAATTAGTTCAATGGTATGACCCTAAGATGTCTAACCTAAATAATGAGCGGGTAAAGGTCCACGAGAATTCACACTACATTGGCGAGACATGTACAATTGCTTATGCCAACAAGGAAAAACCCGACGTGAACACATTTGCTAAACATGATAACGTGACGATGAAGCTACCCCGTCATAATCTTGAAGATAAACACGTCACAAAATAAGGGTCATGGAATGACAAATCACCACCAGTATTTTGCAGGTACACCACCATTTTTCATCACCAACTCCGATGATAACTCCTTGTGTTATACATTAATATTGACGCCTTTTGTAAGTTATCATGTCTATAACAAGTGCTTTGATCTTATACATATGGATATATGGGCGGGGTCCTTTTTATGTTTCATCTTTATTTGGTTACAAATAAATTTTAACCGTTATTTGCGATCACAATAGATTTTGTTGGATATTCCTCATGAAGTTAAAACCAGAAGCTTCCAACTTAGTTAACTTTTTAAGTTCATGGCTAAAATGCATGCATTAAATTTATGTGTTTTGACAATAGTCTATAATTCCTTCAAAATATTTAGATTTTTATAACTTGTGTATGACATAATTCATCAAACTTCATGTGTGGAATTGGAAACCCCACAACAAAAGAGTATAGTGGAGAGAAAACACTAACACATCTAAGGCGCAACTCACTTACCATATTATTTTCATCAAGTAGTCAATTGGCTAGAAATTCATCTATCTTTTTAATCTCTCTTTCACATCTTTTCAGAGGTTCAACTTCTAAATATACTATAAAATTAAATGAGTTCACATCAATAAAATCCAAAGCCAATTCATATTGTTGAACACATAAGCTACTAACGTGATTTTTCCCTAAAAAAAAAAAGTCTAACGTGAGTTTGGAGTCAAACTCTCAAAATCACGTTAAAAAACAATAGACAACGAGGCATATGGATTCGCGTTTGATTTTGTTCTAAATATATGCAACTTTTATTATAGAATCCTTGAGGCGATGAGTTGACTTTCGCCTTAACAAGAGTTTAACACACTCTGATCTCTCCCTCTCAACTATATGTATTCATAATCTGTCTTTGTGTGTGCTGTTTTCTCTTAATACATGGCTATGGCTATGCCTTCTTCTTCTTCCTTTGATGGCGCTGGTCTGAAAAAATATGATGTTTTCATCAGCTTTCGAGGTGACGACACACGCGCTGGTTTCACAAGTCATCTTCATGCTGCATTGTGTCGAAGCAACTTTCATACATACATAGACTACAGGATCGAGAAAGGAGATGAAGTTTCGGGAGAACTTATGAAAGCAATCAATGAATCCACTCTTTTTCTTGTCGTGTTCTCGGAGAACTACGCATCTTCAACATGGTGTTTGAACGAACTCCTTCAAATAATGGAGTGTAGTAATAACAATGAAAATGATAACGTTGTTGTTATTCCTGTGTTCTACCATGTTGACCCTTCACATGTTCGGAAGCAGACCGGGAGTTATGGCACTGCGTTGGCAAAACACAATGATGATAAGATGTTGCGAAATTGGAAGAATGCTCTTTTTGAAGCAGCTAATTTATCTGGATTCCATTCTACCGCATACAGGTTTTCACCGCTTTCCAATACAATATTTCTATATTAGTTTTCTTAACTAGTACTCCAGAACAATATTGATTTCTTAATTAATTTATATTTTCTTTTTGTAAATGTTAGGACTGAATCCGACTTGATTGAAGACATTATCAGAGTTGTATTAGGAAAATTAAATCACAAGTACACAAATGAACTTACATGTAGTTTCATACTCGATGAAAATTACTGGAGCATTAAATCTTTAATAAAAAATGATTCATCAGAAGTTCAAATCATTGGAGTTTGGGGAATGGGGGGCACAGGCAAGACAACCCTTGCTGCTGCCATGTTTCAAAGAGTCTCTTTTCACTATGAAGGCTATTGCTTCTTAGAAAATGTGACAGAAGAATCAGAAAGGCACGGAATCAATCACACATGCAACAAACTTCTTTCCAAGTTACTAGGGGAAGACCTTGATATTACCACTCCCAAAGTAATACCATCCATGATCAAGAGAAGACTCAAACGCATGAAATCTTTCATTGTACTAGATGATGTACGTACCTCAGAACTTCTGCAAAACTTAATTGGAGTGGGACATGGTTGGTTAGGAGCTGGTAGCACAGTCATTGTGACGACTAGGGATAAGCATGTGCTGATAAGTGGAGGAATTGAAGAAATTTATGAAGTTAAGAAGATGAACTCCCGAAATTCCCTCCAGCTTTTCTGCTTGAATGCTTTTGGCACTGTCTTGCCTAAGGAGGGATTTGTAGAGCTCTCAAAAAGAGCGATTGATTATGCCAAAGGCATCCCTTTAGCTCTGAAAGTTTTGGGATCATCTCTTTGTTGCAAAAGTGAAATAGAATGGAATTGTGCACTAGCTAAACTGGAGAAAATTTCCAATGCTGAAATTGATAGGATACTGAGATGGAGTTATAATGAGTTGGATGATAAAGAGAAAAATATATTTTTGGACATTGCATGTTTTTTCAAAGGGTGTGAAAGGAATAGCGTGACAAAAATATTAAATGACTGTGGTTTCTTTGCTGATATAGGGATAAGTCATCTTTTAGACAAGGCTCTTATAAGAGTTGACTATAAAAATTTCATACAAATGCATGACTTGATACAGGAAATGGGAAAACAAATTGTTCGTGAAGAATCTCTTAAGAATCCTGGACAACGCAGTAGATTATGTGATCCTAAGGAAGTTTGTGATGTATTGAAAAATAATAGAGTAAGAGAATGATACCCTCACTTGCTTTCCTAGGCATATGTTTTTTATACATAAATTGCAATTTACTACAAAAGTACTAATGCTGATTTTTTTTCTCCAGGGATCTGAGATTATTGAAGCCATATTTTTAGATGCTACTGAATATACACATATAAATTTAAGCCCTAAAACATTTGAAAAAATGGTAAATCTAAGGCTACTTGCTTTTCGAGACCACAAGGGAATCAAATCTGTAAGCCTTCCACATGGTCTTGACTCATTGCCAGAAACTTTGAGATATTTTTTGTGGGATGGATACCCTTGGAAATCTCTGCCGCCAACTTTTTGTGCCGAAATGCTTGTGGAGCTTTCCATGCAAGAAAGCCATGTGGAAAGACTTTGGGATGGAGTATTGGTAAGCACAGTCCATATATCTATGTAATAGCATATCATTTATGCTTAAAATGCAGTTTTGATCTTCCTATTTTAGCAAAACTGCAATTTTAATACTCCAATTTTTAATTGTGCACCTGGTTTCCAACTCAAAAAATGCATTTAAGCCTTTGATTTATTTCCCCTTCTCGGTCACATGTCAGCACTGGGTCATTTTAACTGTCACCAAAAATGAAACCAATAAGTAAAATCTGTATAATATAAGAAAATGTACTAACTTTTTTGACCAATGGTATATTGTTACAGGATTTGCCAAATTTAGAGGTACTTGATCTCGGTCGCTCCAGAAATCTGATAGAGTGTCCAAATGTGTCTGGTTCCCCAAATCTAAAATATGTCACACTTGAAGATTGTGAAAGCGTGCCTGAAGTCGATCCATCAATTTTCCTTCTGCTAAAGCTTGAAATATTAAGCGTGTTAGGATGTACGTCGCTTAAGAGCCTTTCCAGTAACACTTGTTCTCCAGCCTTCCGTGAATTGAATGCTATGTTTTGCGACAATCTCAAAGATATCTCAGTCACATTTGCTTCCGTTGATGGTTTGGTTTTGTTTTTGACAGAATGGGATGGGAATGAACTTCCATCATCAATATTGCATAAAAAAAATCTTACAAGGTTAGTCTTTCCTATCAGTGATTGTCTTGTGGATCTTCCTGAAAACTTTTCCGACGAAATTTGGCTTATGAGTCAACGGAGTTGTGAACATGACCCTTTCATCACCTTACATAAAGTACTTCCTAGTCCAGCCTTCCAGAGTGTAAAAAGGTTAATCTTTTGCCATGCTCCTTTGTTGTCTGAAATCCCAAACAATATCTCGTTACTATCGTCATTAGACTCTTTAACACTGTCTGGTTTAATCATTAGAAGCTTGCCTGAAACCATCAGGTATCTTCCCCAACTCCAACGTCTTGATGTTTTGAACTGTAAAATGCTTCAATCTATTCCACCGCTTTCAAAGACCGTTGTTTTTTTTATGTTCTGGAATTGTGAATCGCTTGAGAAAATGTTGAGTTTGAGTGAACCATCTGAGAAACCTAGGTGTGGTTTTCTGCTCCTTAACTGCATAAAATTGGATCCACATTCATACCTAACAGTATTAAACGATGCTATGGAAAGGATTGAACTTGTAGCAAAAGTAGTTTCAGAAAATGCATTTGTATATGACCATGCCTGGCACTTCTTACCTGCTATGCCTGGCATGGAAAATTGGTTCCATTACTCTTCTACACAAGTTTCTGTTACTCTTCAGCTTCCTTCTAATTTGTCGGGTTTTACCTACTACTTGGTTCTTTCTCAAGGCCGTATGGGATATGGTGTAGATTTTGGATGTGAGTGCTTCTTGGACAATAATTCTGGTGAAAGAGTCTATATAACAAGTTTCACAAAAACCAGTTTCCTAGGTTTGTTACGTCGTTTCGATCCATTAATCCATATGATGTCAGATCATTTGGTTTTTTGGTATGATGGAGGAAGCTGCAAGCAAATAATGGAAGCAGTTAAAGAAATAAAAGCCATTAATGATGTGAACAACACTAGTTACAATCCAAAGCTTACATTTAGATTCTTTATTCATGAAAATATATACGATGAAGTAGCGATAAAAGAGTGTGGGTTTCGGTGGATGTATAAGGAAGAAACAGTTCCTTTAACAATTTCTGAATTCCACGATGAAGAAGAAACTGCGTCTTCATTAGATTTTCAATCCAATGATCAAGAAGAAATAGTTCCTCCAACAAATTTTGAATCAGATGATCTAGAAGAAACAACTCCTTCAAGAAACAAATTAAAGCTAGACATGTTTGGAACTCCCCCATCAAACCTAGAATTAGACGAAACAAATGATTTGAGGTACATAATCTTCCTAGCAGTCATTATAGGCTCTGCTCAATTTTATGTTACTGGATAATAATTATGTTTATGAGCAGGTGTTCACTTGAAGAGCTCATGCATATTGGTTTTTTTGGAGACCACATGAACACATCGTTTGGTTCCACAGAAGAACAAAGCAATGCTGAAGAGGAGACAGAAGATGTCGAATGAATAGGCACGAGTCTTTTATTAGGTATGCATGACCAAATAAGATCTCAATAGCATGTTTGAATTTTGATCTCACTGGAAAGTAATTTTCGCACTAGTAAGTTGTTTGTGAGTTTGTTTTCACTTCTAGCACCATCAATCACAAATTAATTCTTGCTCACAATTTCTAAAGAACGAGTCTATTATAGGAAATTTCTTTTTCACCCTCATTTAAACCTTCAAGTTTTATTACACACATTTATCATGGTTTTATCACTTTTCTCATCTAAGTTCCTTTTAACAGTGTTTATTAACTATATTTAAGATGTTTATCAGAAGATGCATGAGACTGTTAGTGATGGCGGAAAAAAAACTTTCCAAGATTTGTCAAATTTGAAATTGATGATGGCACTTAATTCAAACCTGAACCTCCTAAGTTCAAACAGAAAAGAGTTATGGAAGGATTGCAATTGCAAGGCCTTAGTGTGACAAAGAAGTCTTGGAGACTAAGCAACGAGCGGCATAAGTTTCTCGGAGAAACGGTGAACAAGTTCTGCTACAGAGGCTCTTAAGTGAGGTGCATCATATACTTAAAACTTCAAGCTTCTCAAGAGATAAAACTGATGAATCAACATTTTGACAAGCTTTCATAAAGGTTTAGTTCTACAAGTTTAAGATTTGGGGCCCAGGACAAAATTTGTCACTCTTTCAGGCATGTGGATTATGTAACAAAATGTAAGTGACAGAAACAGACTGAATACAATATGGTATTTATCTCAATTCTCTCTGTTGTCATAGTTAACAGTTAGAACATTGTTTTCACTTCATTTATACTTCATTTTATTTTATTGAAACACAAACTAACAAATTTTGAATCATAAGAGAAACTTGAATCATGCATACCTATGCTTACTGAGTAATCCACTAAATTTTGTGAGTAAACCACCAAATTGATTCTTGTCTTTGTAACTCACTCTCAAACTAGTCCCTGACTCTACTATTATCGCAACATAGTCCCCGTCTTTCTCAAATGTTTTTCAATTTGGCCCCTCCGTTAGTATCTGTTATCTAACACCGTTTAATGTCTTGATGTGGCACGTTAACTCTGTTAGTTCGAGCATTCTGTCAAAATAGTCCCTAACCTTATCCACTTAATGTCAAATTAGTCTGTCTTTATTCAATTTATATCAAAATAGTCCCTCCAGGAATGAACACCAACTCAGAATCTGGTCAACATCCATCACCTAAAACATCAAAACACGTTCTTTGGTGTTCTGCAAACCCTAACAATCGGAAAGGAAACATTTATCCTTTATCCGTTAAAAAGATAATTGATGGGGTGAATTCAAAATAAAATAAAAATGTAACAAACATAGTATGAATATAGGTCCAGTTTTTTTAGGGTTTGTTATAAACAATGTTAGTTTGGTTTGTTATAATTTGAAAACAACAATCATTTATATTTATATTTATACTTTTAATCAAAATCAAAATTTCATAGAAATAGACCGGTCATAATTTTTAAACTTTAGCGCAATAAAAATAGCAGAGTGTCTGTCTTTACGCTAATAGCTAATAAATATTTTGTGCTTTCACATTGTAACAAACTATATTTATCTTCTGTAACAAAAAAACAAACTATACTTATTTGTTTTTTCTTTCATGAAACCAACTATATAACAAATAATTTGTTTTGAATCACTTCGAGGGAATAACAAATTTGTTTAATGGTATAATTGAAAGTGCACAAGACTATTTAAACAAATTTCAACTTGTAGTTTCTTTAGAGGGTTTGTTTGTTCTTTTCTTCTGTTAGAGGAGAAGAAGAGAAAAGGAGAATAGAAGAGCAGCATCGCATCCATGGCCACGGCGGAGGTAGACTGGTGTCAACTCGATCCAAATCTTCTCAATTTGATATCGCAACAATTCGACAACGATCTTGATCTCATTCGTTTCCGATCGGTTTGTTCGACGTGGCGGTGCTCTTCCATCTCAAATCACCACCATCCTAGTTTAGTGCCCTTTAAGATAAAACATTATTATGATTTTCACGGTCCACCACCATCCTATTTCCTCTCAAAACACAGTCTCTTAATCATCAAACCACCACCACACCAACAAAACCTCCGTCTCCGTCCTTGGTTGATTAGAATTACCCAAAATTTACGTGGCGAAACACAACTCTTCCACCCACTCCGCCCACGTGAATCTCCTTTCCTCCCTTATGATTTTCCTTACGTGCTTGACTTCAACAAATTCTCCCATGTCGTCCATTTGGGAACCTACTACTCCATCGTTAAAGAAGAACGGACCGAGTGCACCGAGATATTTGAATACCGTTACTTGAACTTACAAGATGAAGCTTTTAAAAATGCAATAGAAAAAAGGAAAATGGAAAATGCATTGGAAATGAAGGTTGTTGCTGTCACGTGCCATGGGAAAAATCCTCTCGCTCTTAGCACATTGAACGGTCACGGTCACGGCCATCCACTGCTGTTCCATTGCCGCAAAGAGTTTTGGACGCCTATCCCCTGCATGTCAACGAAGTTTCTAGATATCTGCGTGTTTAAAGATCGGTTTTGTGCAGTCAATAAAATTGGTAGGACAGTTGCTTTTGGACCGGGCGATAGTGTTGAGTTATTGACTGAATATGTGGACGGAGGGGACATGAAATTCCTGTTAGAGAGTGAGGGTGAGTTGTTGCTAGTGGACATCTATGACTCTCATCGTTACGGTTTCCCTGGTGAAGATGGTTTAAAGCTTGATGTGTTCAGACTTGATGAAAAGAAGAAGAAATGGGTCAAGTTGGCGAGTTTAGGGGATAGAATTCTGTTTTTGGGGAATGGATGTTCGTTTTCTGCTTCTGCTTCGGATTTGTCTGATGTCAAAGGAAATTGTGTCATCTTTAGTGATGATGCATTCCACTATGTTGACCAGATGCTTTGTGGGATGTGTGTTTTTGACTTGGATCAATGCCGGCTTTCGCCTTTGTCTGATCATCCTGAGTACTTCAACTTGTTTTGGCCGCCTCCAGAATGGATCGTCAAAAGCTGCATTCGTGAAAAGATAAAAAGAGTATGTTATCTTGCATTCTAGTGTGATTGTGATATGATATGCATTATCGTTCTTGGTTTCTGTTAGATTAGATAAACGTTTTGACTGTCTTGTGTGTGGATTAATCATATGCCTTAGTACTTTAGATAGAAAATAATTTGCTTAGTATAAATTTGGATCTTCTCATTTGGTTTCTAACCGAAAACCTTGTTACTTTAAACAGGAAGAAGAGAAAGAAAGAGGATATGAGACAGACACACTTGGCACTATGCAAATTTAATCTTTCATTATTTCTGTCCTGACAATGATTTCCATAAGTATTCTATTAGCTTGAAGACTTGGTGTTTTGTGTCATTTCCTAGTAATGTTCATGTTTGATACATTATTATTTTGTTTCAATTCTAGACATGGTTTAGTCTTTTATTATTATTTATGTCCTGGCAATATGACAGTGATATCCAACACTGTTTTATTTTCCAGAAGACTTGGTATTTTGTTTCAATTCCTACTGTTTATGTTTGATACATGATAAAGAGTTCCTTTTATATTAGGAATCTTAAATAGTCATATAATTAACCAATATGTGAGTCTTTGGAGCAACAATTTGCTTCTAAGATCAGTGTTAGGCATATGAGACCATGTGCTGAGTTGAAAAACTCAGCTCAGAGAGTCATTGTGCTGCTTGCAATATTTTGAGAAGATTGCTGATAAATGTGTTTTGATACCTTGTTTCTATCCCACTGAACCTGCCAAGTTTATCATTTATGGGAGTCTTTGGTTCTAGCATCATCATCATCATGTTCTTACATGTAGTAATTATAGGACCAAGGCTATCAATTATAAATCAATTGCACCACCTACATGTCTTCATGTTTTCTCTCTACATGCCCAAACCACCTAAACATATTTTTCACCATCTTTTCTACTATAGGTGTTATTCCAACTCTCTCTAATCTTGTCATTTCTAATCTCATCTCGTCTAGTCTTACTACACATCCAACGCAACATTCTCATCTATGTTGTGCTTAATTTATTTTTTTGTTGGTTCTTAACCGTTCAACACTTTGTTCCATACAACGTCACCGGTCTTACACCTGCTTGATAAAAGTTTCCATTCGACTTGAGCAGCACTTTCATCGGTTCATGTTCTTCTCTATTTCAACCACCCTGCTTGAATACAATGATTCACATATGTTTCTATTCCTCTGTCATTTTGCTCGTAATTGAAAACTTACATATATTTGTTTCTAAAGTTGATTTTAACATTTGAGTGAAAGTTGGAGAAACAGAACCAAGATGTGTCGAGATATTTTACTTATATCTTCATACAAGTATTAATTTGTGCAGTTCTTTAGTTTTGATTTATAAGATCCTATAGAGTTTAATCTTTTTTTTCTTTCGTTCTTTGAGTTAATGATGACAAGTGTAATAAGAACCTATAGAAATCTCACTATTTTTAAGCTGAAGTACCCCTGTAAGTATAATATGTGTTTACATCCTCGTTACTGTCAACTCCAGGAAAAATAGGTCAGAGAAAAATATACAGCCATATTACTGTCAACTCCATGAAATATACTAACTAAAGTTGAAAGTTCTAGCAATTATTTCATATTTGCTGCTCAAACTAGTGGTTGATGCACATTTGATTCATTTTGTGTCATTCAAGTAAATTGTGGATGAGAGTGTGAGATATGACCTTGAATGAGTTCCAACCTAAAGAAACAAATAGGCTAGTAACGGTGGGTGTTAGTGATAGAAAAGGATGGGAATATTTTTACTATGACATTACATGAGAGTTGATGACATGTAGTATTGTAAAATGTTTTAATGAATGGGATGAGAATGGATCACAAAGAAAATACTACACAACTAAGAAAAGTGAAGGGTGCCCCATCAGAATTTAGATGATATGGACAAAATCAGATTCTGTGGCATGTAAAAGGATGAATTTTTTTTTTTAGCAAAGGCAAAACTAGGCAATTTTATTAATAATTAATAGGTATAAATGAGAGGGTACATCATAGAAGATATGAGGGCTAGGATGAGATAAAGATGCCCCATAACATGAACAACTTTATTTGTTTGCCTCTTGATATAACCGACGGTAAAATTATTGCGAAATAACAATAGCTACATACATATATTAATAATATCTCCTAATTCTTTATACATCTGCAACAAGCTTGCAGTCTGACTCGAATATAACTAATTGGAAGCCTTGTGCAATAGCAAGCTTGATTGCTTCTAACAACCCCATTGCCTCCGCTTCAGTAGGAGAGGAGGAAAAGAGTGAATAATTGGACATGCCTACCAAGAGCTGATAAAAAATATCAACAATTCAAAGTATTGATAAAAAAAATTAAAAGAACTCAAAATAAGTGTCGACTTTATGCAATGGCCAACAATTCAAAAATAATTTAAACAAATTATTGTTTAATCCAGTTGATTTAGTATCTTCTACTACACTATCTTCATAAATAAACATGACTTTTAGGTATGGTTCACCACAAGACAACTTTAACATCATAAGAAGTGGATCATAAAATACATCTCCACTAATGTTTTACAATATTGTCTCAAATTTATATACTCTTCATCTTTCCAAGAATATGTATCATTGTGTATCCGTCAAGTATGAGAAATGATATTTGTACAACTACTTGAATTACTAAAGCCTCTTTCTCCAAGAACCGAATGTTTAATACAGAAAAAAAAACCTAAATAATTTTGGTATTTCTTAGATACGTATCTAAAAAGTATCAATTTTTGATATGTATCATTTACGAGTACATACCTAATTTTAGAGTACCCATACTTCATAATGTACAAGAAATCAAACTTCTAAACACCTAGGTATCTAGGTGGATTGTCACAAAGAAAAAATCTCGACCAGAGTTAGAGCATATCCAATGCAGAAAATTAAGTACGCTAAATAGTTGAGTCACTATCACATTGGATAAAAACATTTCATTGTAATACTTTTTTTTGGGTGGTGGCTGGAGTTTGAACCCCGACCTTGTATATATTATGCATTGTCTCTACCAGTTGAGCTAAACTCACGATGACTTTCATTGTAATACTTTTAAACTAAGACCAACTTTCGCAACAAAAAGGGTGCACAATTTGATTTGTTAAATGGTAAATACTGGACATCATAAGATAAAACACTTTACTTTAAAAAAAAAGAAGACAAAACAACAGAAAACAAAGTTTTATGATATTGAATAAATTTTTTTAGGCTTAATTGCTCAAATTGACCTTGTAATATTCATGAAGTTTGAAAAATGACCGTATAAAAATAAAAACACATGTTCTAGCCCTGTAATTAAAAATTCTTCTTATTTTGACCCTCTAATATACATGAAGTCCAAAAAAGTGATTTAGAAGTTGAATTTTTTCATGATTTTTTGTATGAATGTTTAGGACGTTAAAATAGAGTTTTCCAAATAAAATTAGAACTTTTCGACATGAGACAAGTTAAATATGAATTTTTAAAGCGGCAAAAACTAAAAAAAAAAAAAAAATATTGAACAAAAAAAAAAATTTTGAGCTGATTTTTTATAGAGGCGTTTATAAAAATACATAGAAAGGATATGAAAAGTTTCATAACTTTTCTAAGACACCTAGATTTATTTTGATTTTACAACCAAAATGTGCAAATTACAATTTTGTTCTCAAAAAGCATATATACTCAGGGGCAAATTTTGTTCCCTAAGTTTGTAAGCATCACAACCTCACCATGAAACTTTATAGTTTTAAAATGAAGGACAAATTAATTATGAATTGTTTAAGAAATTGTTAAGTATAAGGAACAAAAATTCATAATTAACTATTCTTTTGTCGAAAAATTCTAATTTCTTGTGGAAAATCATATTTTAACATCATAAACATGTATGCAAAAAATCATGAAAAATTCAACCTCTGGATCACTTTTCTAGATTTCGTGTATATTAGAGGGTTAAAATCAAGAAGAATCTCAAATTCCAGAACTAAAATATGTGTTTATGTTGTATAGAGTTATTTTTTAGACTTCTGTATAATGCATGGTCAATTTGAACAATTATATTTTTTTTAAAGAATTTAGTTAAAAATTAAAAATTCCAGAGTCAATAAATAGAGTGGCAACACGAAGCAGAGCATAACCCTCTTTCTCGAGAAGAATCTATTTATTAGCTACGCTAGCTAGGTTTGAAATTCAGAAACACTCCATTGGAAGAATTGTTCGGAAGAACCCGAATTTCATTGCTAGTGAGAATAATTATTGGTCAGACTTTACTTACCTCTTGACCGAACTTTGGATCATTAGAGCATCTTTCCTGAAGAACCGAAGGTTTAACACAAAACAAATTAACTTAAATAATTTTGGTACTTCTTAGATACGTATTTGGATAGTATCAATTTTCGATATGTATCATTTACGATAAATACCTAATTTTAGAGTACTCATACTTCATAACCTACAAGTAATCAAACTTCTAAACACCTAGGTATTAAGGTGGATTGTCACAAACTTTTATGATATTAAATAATGGATTAAGTAAGTAGATGGTTCCCCTAAATATACTAACATTTGATTTTAATTTCTTTAAAATATTTCTTAACTTTTGGTCCCTCTAAAATTCTCCATCCATGAAATTAGTCCATACTTCTTAGTCAACTCATGTATAACCTTCATATTTTTTAATAATATTTTTTAGAAACGGGTAGAAAACTTTTTCTATTTTTTTTAGAGATTGTCATAATATTTTACTCATTTTTAAAAAATTTCATTAAAAATATATGAAGGTTAGATATAAGTTGACTAAAAAATAAACTAATTTTAATGGACGGAAAATTTTGGATGGATCAAAAACAGAAGGAATATATATTTATTTTTTAGATCGACATAAGAAATATTTTAAAGAAACTAAAATTAAATCTTGGTATATTTATGGAGTCTATTTACTTATTTAACCCATAAATAACACCAGCATAACCCTCTTTCTCCAGAAGAATCTATTCAGAAACACTCTCGTTGGGATTTACTTAGAATCATCAAGTTCAATGGTAAGTGGCAACACTCTTCTCTTCTCTTTAATCCATTGGTGTTCTAACTAACTAACTAACTCTTCTCTTCTATTATTTTGTTGTTCAGTCGGTTACTCTGCACACAAACCTAGGTGATATCAAATGCGAAATCTTCTGCGACGAAGTCCCTAAAACTTCCGAGGTAGTATTTTCTATTCAATTATTACTTCACTTTTCACATCATTGATTATCTACCACCCTTCAAGAATCACCATACCCAATTTTGCCTTAAAACCACTTGGGTTGGCCTGGTGCTCGAGACTTTGGAGAGTGCTCCTCTTAGGATTTGTTTGCGAGTTTGGAGGGGAAGGGAGGTTTGGAGGGTTTACATGAACTATTCAAATTTAATCAATGTTGTTTAAATATTCTTAACTAAAGCATCCCTGTAGGTCTCAGGTTCGATTCTCCTCGGTGTCAATTTTGTTGGGTTTTTTGGCTTCTTAAAAAAAAAAAAAAAAAAATATCGAATACCGATTTCTTATGGAATATCCTGAATACTTTGATAAATTCTGATTCATTCTAATGAATTACCGCCTAAACTTAGTGTAGCCAATCATATTTTCTGTCAACTTTGTATGATCAGCTACTTTTCTTTTGTCATTTGATTTATGGCTTAAATCTAGAGTTCTTTTGAGGTTTGTATATGATAAACCAGCTTATAATTTTGCTGTGTCACTTGTTATTACTTAAAATTGTCATGTTTTTTATTGGTAATGCACATTATGATTCATAACAAGATTTGATTATCGATTTGAAGAATGGGTCTTCTGATTTATGAAGTCACTGCATAAAATAATAATTTGATAACTATGCTTTGTTTGTCAAACTAAGATAATGATTGTGAATGTAGCGACTGCATCTCTTATGCAATTTTACCCTGAGTTAAATCATGGCATTCTTTCCCTTTTCTGCTGTTTCAATTGGTTGTTCTATATTGGAGTGTTGTAACTAATAATTTAGTTTTCATGATTGTTCAATACAGAATTTTTTAGCGCTTTGTGCGAGTGGTTACTTTGATGGGACTATATTTCACCGCAATATTAAAGGTTTTATGATTCAAGGTGGTGACCCAACTGGTACCGGCAAAGGAGGAACTAGTATATGGGGAAAGAAATTCAACGACGAGATAAGAGAATCTTTGAAGGTGAGTACATCCGCTAATTACCATGAAGCTTTGTTTTTGGGGTTATGCTATGCCTGTGTGTGTAGTATTTGTTAAGCATGTTAGAGCAGAGAAAAACATATTGTTTAGATTTTTGTGTTTGATGCATTTTATAAAACAAACGAAATAGGACATAGAATTGACGAAGTATATGCGTTTCTACTGAAATTGATTGATGAACATGAGGAAAACAGGACATAACTGTTTACTGTTCTCTTTATCTGTCAAATGCTACCTTAGGCAATCTGTTATACCAAGTTCCGACACTTAATTATTGGGTTAAAGTCAATCTTATGGTAAATGAAATATAATTATCTTACAGTAGTTATATTTAAATTTTAAATATCCTATTGTGATTATTTTTAGTTTATGGTGTGGACTGGGGACCTTTATAAGCATACTGGGACATTTCTTGTGATTTATGGAGCAACTTTATACATTTTTCTTCATCAGATTTTCGTGGTAGTTAATTGGCTGTGTTTTTGTGTGTTCCAGCATAATGCAAGGGGAATATTGTCAATGGCTAACAGTGGTCCAAATACTAATGGAAGTCAGTTCTTCATAAGCTATGCAAAACATCCACATTTGAATGGACTATATACTGTGTTTGGAAGAGTAATTCATGGATTTGAAGTTCTTGATCTCATGGAAAAGGTATCTTAATCTGTTGCTGATAATCTATTTATCAAAATTTTGGGTCAGAGCCAATGTTTTAAAAACCGAACTGAAACCTTGAACTGGCCTTTACTTCAGTTTGGTTATTTTCGTGGTTTGATCACAATTTTGTCTCGGTTTTACTGTTTTAAAGCAGTTAAAACATGACTCAAAGGTCTTGCTTGTTCCATGTCCGATTCAATGTTTAAAACATTCGTTGATGATCAAGGTGAACCTCAGAATTATAGGCTATGTTTGGATATTTCTTTAATGAATAGTTGAATGCGATCATTAGGAATGGAAGGGAATTATCATTCCATTGAATGAATGTTTTTATAATACATTGAGTACATTGAGTGAATTATTTCTTTTCCACAAAAAAAAAAAGTATCAGTGGAGAAAAATTGGTCTGTTCACTTGTTCAGTATTGGATGGAATGAATTCCATCACGATTCATTAGTTTTCGTCTTATTAACAACTATCCAAATAATAGATCCTATTATGATTACATTCTATTTCATCAATCCAAACATAGCCTAGGACTTGACTTTGATAATGAAGGTCTACGTTTTCTTAGAAATCATACTTGTGCATCTTTTTTGTTACCGATATACACTTAAATGCCTCATCTAGAATTCACACACCATGCACTCAAATACTAAACATTTGAGAAAAGAATAAATAATATACTTTTTTGTTGTGCAGACTCCAACAGGGGCAGGGGATCGACCGCTTGCAGAGATAAGGCTCAATCGTGTAACAATGCATTCTAATCCACTTGCTGGCTAGACTGGTCTCTCATTTATTCATGTAAACTTAAAGTTTCTATTTCCCAAAACAATAGATCTAACTTCTAAGTAGAGGTCAAGGAGAATTCTTACATGCTGGATTGAGTATTTGATCATAGCTTCTATTGATTTAAAGATTTATTTTGCTAAGATAGTAAAATGTACATCAAACATATTTGAGACAAAATTGTGTGATGGCACAAAGTTTGCCAGCATTGAATACTTCTTTTATCTTTGTTCTTGTGTTGCGGTTCACCTTTTTAATGGATGGTTTGTCACCTTTTGGATAATTACCTCAGGCATTATGAATGTGCCATCAAGTACCCAGTGTCATAAATGTGACTTGAAATTACGTCAAACTACATCAAACTCCAAAGGTAGTTTAAACATAGTGACAATAGAAAATGTTGGAAAATAGTTATTTATTTCAAACCATACATGCTATAAAAGGTATGGGAAGTCTCCTTTCAAACACACTGCAATATCAACATTTCTGGTAAAAATATGAGCAACATGGTATCCGTCGAGGGTCGAAACCTTCATTTTTCTTATCTGTACAATTTTCTGATACTAGGATGTGATACCTGTTCTAGAACTGCACGAGCCATGATCGCAAGTCATGGTTTTTATTGTGGTTTATTGCCATGTTGAATATTGTAGAATTTTGAAGGGAAAAATAGTTGATGTGACCATAATTGCAGTGGTGTTGTAATTGCGACAATCTCAAAAACCTTGACACTAACTTTGCTTTTTTATTTTTTCCGGTTACATTGTTTCTTTATCTTAGTCCTTGTATTAGTTCTCCTGACATAATTTGACTCTAAATACACTTGTTTACATTTCTGTGAAATTACATATTTTCCCCATATATTTGTTTGTGACTGCCAAGTTCGGTAAGAAAAAGAGGGTAAAAGAATTCAACATCAAAAACCACTTATTCAACTCTATCAAGAGGTCAAAACCATCTTAGGCTCTCTTTTTTGAGTCTCAAACACAACAAATGCAAGGGAAAAATATTGAGATATGTATGTGTCGAGAAAAATGATCATGTTTGGAGTAGTGGGAATAGAGTCTTATAGAAAATTGTACTAAGGATTGAAAAAGTTCCCCTTGGATGTGTCACCTTTCATCTTTATACGCAAAGTTCTTCCTTTTGTTTCCAAAATTGACTTTTGCCAATATATTTTAACTATATTTTCACACAAAATACATATGCCAATCCATTACAGAATTGAGTGACACTATTACATGATCTGGGTTTTTAACTTTTGCAACCCTTATGAAGGATATAAAAACTAGCGTAATTGATAGCGACCCTTATGAAGGATATAAAAGCTATCGTAACATTGACATTTCACATTGAAAACGAAAACACAAGTAGTATCTCCCTTATGAAGGATATAAAAGCAATTGAAAACGTCTCTAGTATCCGTGTCGGCTTTCAAAGCATAAAACCAATACACAAAGTAACAAAAATAAGACATGCAAGAAAATCTAAATTAATATCGACCAACTATGATAAAATCATCATCCTCAAGAACTTGAACATCTTTTTCTCCAACAAAATGTTGCCTGCCCATTTCCTTCACCAAATTCACAAACCCTACCCTTTGTTCCAAAGTAAGAGGTACATATGGAAGCCTGAAAACAGGCTTGATAACCCCAAGTTGAGCAAGAGCAGTGTTCAAAGGAATTGGGCTTGGCTCTATAAAAAGCCAATCAAACAAAGTCACAAGCTTTGAATTCAATGTAGGATTCTTACCCCCAAACATGAGCTCCCTCATTAAGCCAGGAACCAAATTGCTTGCAACAGACTGAACTCCAACAGCCCCACAATCCCATTTAGCTTCATGGCTTAAATTATCAACTCCCCACACAACAATTCCTTTATCTGTGTACATTTTCACCCTCTCAGTTCCCACACACTCTTTCACACCAACAAAATTTGGATTTTGAGCCAATATTTCAATTACACTAGGAGGAATATCTTGACCACTCCTTGAAGGTACATTGTATATGATGATAGGGCCTATAGGAAGCAAACTATTATAATGAGCAACCAAACCTGCATGTGAGGTTTTTCCATAGTAAGGGTTTATATGAAGTGCAGCATCCATTCCAACAGCAAAACCTCGCTCGGTTGCGTTTATCGCTTCTTTTGTGCAGTTGCTTCCTGCATTACCGATAACTTTAACTTTGTCGCCGAAACAATTAACTGTGTGAGCAATGAGCATTATTTGTTCATCCCATGTCATTAACTGGCCTTCACCAGTTGAGCCAGCAACAAGAATACCTTCAACACCATTTGCAATCTGTATGTTCACCAAGTTATCATATGCTTCAAGATCTATTTTTCCACTAGGTAAGTATGGAGTCTTAACAGCGGTGATGAATCGCAGACTTCGTACATCCTCAACCGATTTCCTGTAATTACAGTACACATAAAACTTATTCCCATTACCACAAAAGCTTAAAAAATAATTAACATGAAATGTTACGATGTTCGAAAACATTATTGTATAAGTTTGGTTTACAAGTTCTGATTTGTTAACAAAAACCAGTCCTGCAAATGGATCTATCAAATTTAATAGGAGAATGAAATCATTCATATTGAGTAAAACATATATCGTTCAAATCAAACCAATCTTTTACCGCTCTCAACTGGAGGCGAACATCAAGTCTCGCAGCTGTTTGTTGAAGCTTACAGTATGTGTTCCAGGATAAAGAAATATTAACATCATTAAACTAAGCAAAATTTTGATCAATAGCTTAAACTACAAGATTTGGTATCTTTCTAATTCAGTTAGCACCAATTTACTTGTCTTAGACCTCTGAAGTGACCCCCCAGTTATTCTAAACTTAACAAACCTATTTATGATCCATGATTTTTACACATCATAGGGCTAGAATGTAAACATGTTGAGTGAGGAGAGTAAAGTCACAAATCTCAGGCATTTAAGCAGTCAACATGTTGATCGTCGTTGGATTAAGATCGGACGGTATAGCTTTCAAGCTCTATAATTTAGAGTAATAAAAAAACAAAATCTACTTGTTTACATTGTTTTGATCTCGATCTAACAACCATTGATGAGTTGTCTGCGTAAATATATGACTACAGCAAAAGAGAATGGAACAAAAGAAAATCAACCAAACAACATAAACTGCAGACTAAATAAACAAAGAGCTTATGAATTTAATTATGAAAAAATGTTAACCTGCTTTTGAAAGGTAAAACTGATGAATTGGGTTCTTTCAAGAAGGATCTACTACTAGTATCAGTTTTCAACATGTTCATCAGTGAAAATAGTTCAGAACTATAGTTACTTAATCAATCAATGACAAGAAACCAAGAAGTGAAGCTCTTTAAAAAGAGTTTGGTTTAAATGAATTTGAGGAGAATGAAAGGTCAAAGTAATACTTAACAAGAGACAGGATACAAAGAAAGAATGACCACTCACCAAATGCGACCTGGACCAATGAATAAGAATAAAAAGGTTGACACTTTACTTTAGCCGCTTATAAAAATGGGTTAAATGTGTTTTTGATCACTATAAATATATTGTTCTGTCAGCGGCGGCAAAACTAATAAATTTTTTATGAGGTAGTCACTTTTTTTTTAAGGGAATGAGGTGACCACCTACAAAGCAAAATAAAATATTTTTAAGAATTAATAGTAAATTTTACCAATAAAAAATAATAAATCACAACTATTACTTATATAAAATGTACTTCATAAATACACTTAACGCAACAAGAATGAATTATAAATTATGGATTTGTGAATTACCGTTTGAATTAAGATTCAGAAGACTTTTTGATTTAGCAGATAACAAATTGGTTTTTGTGACTGAAATGCATTTTTTGGGGTGGGGCGTTAATGGAGAGGCGTGGAAGTGGAGAAGGAGGTTGTTTGCGTGGGAAGAAGAATTGGCAAGGGAGTGTGCGGCTCTTTTATCTAACGTGATTTTGCAGGTTGAGGTGTTGGACTGGTGGGTTTGGAAGCTTCATTCTTCTCATCGTTACACGGTGAAAAGTGCTTATAATAACTTAACCGTAGCCAATGTTGATTTTGGGGAGGGATTTAATCATGTGTTGTGGATCAAGGTGATTCCCCTCAAAGTTAACATTTTTATTTGGCGTATGTTACTAAATAGAATCCCTACAAAGGATAATTTGCTCAGAAGGCATATTTTATCTTCCATTGATATTTTTTGTTCAACTGCTAATGGTTGTATCGAAGATAGAGACCATTTGTTCTTTCAATGTCTTGTTTATGGGTGCTTGTGGAATTCCGTTTATGATTGGTTAGGTTTTGCTTCAACTCCGCAAGGAAAGTTACTAGACCTTCTTATTCAATTCGGGGGTTAGAGGGCTTCTCCAATAAATCTTGCCTAACTTTCAACATTATTTGGACCTCAGTGGTGTATGTCATATGGAAGGATGAGAGCATAACTGCTTTAATGGAGAATATTAAGATTCAGACTTTCTAGTGGTTAAAGTCTTTTTAATTTTATGTTTTGTTTGATTTTGATTACATATCGTGGAGATTGAATCCTTTGATGTGTATAAAGGCAGTCTCTTAATTAGTTTCTTCAAGTGGCTGTTTTTGTTTTTGTAGCTGCTGGACTTGTAGTTTCTTCTGATACTCCTTATGCTAGAGAAACTATTTATGGTTTTTTATTATATTATTTCTTAGTTTTTTCAAAAAAAAAACAAGAATGAATTATAAAGGGATTTACCAATTACTTATTTTTTAGCTATCCCAGAAAAAAAGGGTTCATAAAGGTTTTTTTTACAATAATAAAGGGTTAATATAGCATTGTTTTCTTTCTTTTTCCCAATTTAATAATAAATTAATAATACTAAAAAAATGGGGCGGGGTGCGTCTATATGAAATCAGTTTGGAGTAATAGTAATAGATTTTTGTTGTTCTCATATTGCATTTGTTAAATTAAAGAACAATATTATTCTTTTTTGGTTGTTAACCCTCCGATTTTTAAAAGGCGGATCAAATAATTCACAGATCGATTGAAAATTAAATAAAATCAAACAAAAAATTATTTCACTTAAAATCAAATTGGGGTAGCCAACTATATATTATTAGGGGTAGCTAGATATATATACGTACCCACTTATTCACTAGATATATATACATACCCACTTATTCAATAATTGTTTTTCTCTTTTGGGTAGCCATAGCCACCCCTTGATAACAAAAACATCTGCCCGTGTTCGGTCCTCGTGAGCATAACTTAGTTGACAAGGATAATGCATTGTCATATGTAGAGATCGGGGTTCAACTCCCGGACACCCTACTCTTTCACTTTAAAAAGTGGATTTTAACCACCAGACTACTTGACAATATGTATATATGTATATGTATATATATATATATATAAATATAAATATATATATATGAGTCAGTTGACACCAGGTGTAAATCAAAAGACTTGCACCAAATTTAAACCATTAAAATTAACTAATCTTACGGTCCTACTAAAACTAAACAAAATTAGAATATTGGAATATTGTACATGATTTTCCCCTTCCCCTCTTCCAAACGGCGCTTGCTGTTCATTCCATCACCATCAATTTCAAATCCACTGACAGTTGTTGCCTCTATGTCTTGATCAATATTTAGGACACATTCTTAGTGTTCATAAAATCTCCTAAATTTGATAACATGTTTATATATAAATGAAAAATCATAAGATTGAATCAATTTTATAAATTAATTTCCAATTTCACTTTAAGTTGCCCTTATGGAGTTTCTTTTCATGACCATGTATCATCTACCGATGCTTGTACTATATATGATCAATCATGAGATTGAATCAATTTGATGACATACAATTTTATCATGTATCATTCTTGTATCAATCGAAGTATTATATTTTATTTTACCATTCTGGTTGTTTGAATTTATCAATTCTTTATGTTTGTGGATGACTATTGATAGGTGGCGGCAAAGAACTTCATGGAAGAAGAGCAATTTTAGGAATTAAGTTGAACCACGGAAACGTTTTTTGGTGTGATTTGTTTTTGAAGGATCACCGAAATATTTTGTTTCCATATTTTAGACCATTGAATTGATTTGATTGATTGGTTGAGATTTGGTGTAAGTCTTTTGACTTACACCTGATATCAATGGATCCTGGCTATATATACACTATATATATAGAGTCAACTATATATATATACTATATATATAGAGTCAGGATTCGTTGACACCAGGTGTAAGTCTAAAGACTTACACCAAATATTGACCATTAGATCTATTTAATCACACGGTCAAGAATAAATATGCAGCAACACAAAAACACACTCATGTACCGAATCAATTTAATTTCACACTTTCAGAGTCTTCTTTCTTGCGACACTTATTATATCATTGGCAAAGATGCAAATCAAAATCAATTCAAACTTCAATCGACGAACATTGCTTTTTACATTGTTTATAATTTTAATATTTGATAACCTTAAAACTCAATTGCAGTTTTCTGCTTAGATAAGCACCATCAAAATTGTGCAGGCTTTTCAAATTTGATGCGAAAATTCATTACGATAACATTGAATCTAATTGAACGAGGGTTAAGTCTTGGTATGGGTTACGATGGTGAATAAATCAAAGAATCGGTGGGACTGAAATTTATGGTGCTTATTAATACTAGTTGTTTCGACGTCAACGATGGTTCGATTCATCATGAGGAAAAGCAAAGATCAGGTGTCTCAATTTTTCTTTTTTGTGGATGGAATGATATCATCCTTTGGATCAATTTAATCTAACAGCTTACATTTGATGTAAGTCTTTAGACAAAGACTTACACCTGGTGTATACACCCCCGACTCATATATATATATATATATATACACTTCATTCTTATATGTCCTCATTGTATGATATTGTTTCGGGAAATACAATACTAATTTGAACAAGAAGAAGATAAATATGATAATGATTGCACAATTGAATTACAAAGCGTGTGATCGATAACTGCGCAAATCTCTTTCAGGATACCTTGGATCTTTTAAGTGAATTACACACTCACTATAAGTTTATTGATCGATGATTGTTATACATGATAAAATTCTTTCAATTACTCTATTGTACTAGAGAAATTTAGAAATAATTTAGGTAAAATTTTATAGATCATAGAAGTATGATTTTCTTGGATATTTTTGCTGGTAAAGTGTATCTAGTTATAGAAAAAATCACTCCGTTTAGTGAATGAAAATAACTCAAAATGTTTCAGCAAATTTGAATGGTTAAATATACTTTGATATTTTCAACTGAATACAACACATGCAAGTGAAAAATATTGATTACGATATGCAATGGCGTAGCCAGGACTCTGGATCAGGGGGTGCAAGTTTTTTGTTTAATAAAAAAAATGTAAGATGAGGTGATGATGACCTAGTACAAGGCAAAGAAGAATAACTTCATACTAACTCAAAATAGAAATGGATTTACATTTACCGCCCTCTAGATTCACGGGGGCCTTACACACGAAATTTTACCATGCCAAACTCTTCAAGTTGGTGTAAGCTTTTTAACTTTAATTAATAGTAACAATTATTATATATTGACATACTAAACATAAATATTAAAATATAAAGGATCTCAACTCATACTCATGTTCACTATATACTATATGCCACTCTTGATAAGTACAATTTACAAAAAGGGAACGAAGGAAAGTAAAAAAGGTACAATAATTATATAAAGGAAAGAATTGCAACACAACATAACTGCCAAGCTGATAAGAAAGAAGCAAGCGGTGCAGGTCAGTTGCAAAGTCAGAAAATCAGGGATTCATTGTGTTAAAATACATAGATGCACATGTAATTTTTATGAAGCCAGGGGATTAAGCTGCATCCCCTCAAGTATGAGTGGCTCCGCCACATGTAAGTATAGAGTATGTAAAAGTCGTACCAACTACCAAGGAATAAAAACTATCATCTTCCTAGTTAAGTTCTTCCCTCTACAGTTGTATCAGTGTTTGTTTGTGTCTGTAGTTTACTTTTCCCAATATGTAAAAACAATACTTTCACACAAAATGTATTAGCAGATCTATTCCAAAACTGAGTGATATTGTGTACATGATCCGGTTTATTTTAACTTCAGCAACTATACTAAGAAACACTGACACTTCAGATTGAAAGCGCATCTGGTGTTTGTGTCAACTTTCACATGATAAAATCCAATACACAAAGTAACTTAAAACAAACATGAGCATGGCAATCTAAACTAATATCTACCGACTATGATAAAATCATCATCCTCAAGAACTTGAACATCTTTTTCTCCAACAAAATGTTGCCTGCCCATTTCCTTCACCAAATTCACAAACCCTACCCTTTGTTCCAAAGTCAGAGGTACATATGGCAGCCTAAAAACAGGCTTGATAACTCCAAGTTGAGCAAGAGCAGTGTTCAAAGCAATTGGGCTTGGCTCTATAAAAAGCCAATCAAACAAAGTCACAAGCTTTGAATTCAATGTAGGATTCTTACCCCCAAACATGAGTTCCCTAATTAACCCAGGAACCAAATTGCTTGCAACAGATTGAACTCCGACAGCCCCACAATCCCATCTAGCTTCATGGCTTAACCTATCAACGCTCCACACAACAATTCCTTTATCTGTGTACATTTTCACCCTCTCATTTCCCAAACACTCTTTCACACCAACAAAATTAGGGTTTTGAGCCAATATTTCAATTACACTAGGAGGAATATCTTGACCACTCCTTGAAGGTGCATTGTATATGATGATAGGGCCTATAGGAAGCAAACTATTATAATGAGCAACCAAACCTGCATGTGAGGTTTTTCCATAGTAAGGGTTTATATGAAGTGCAGCATCCATTCCAACAGCAAAACCTTGCTCGGTTGCGTTTATCGCTTCTTTTGTGCAGTTGCTTCCTGCATTACCAATAACTTTAGCTTTGTCGCCGAAACAATTAACTGTGTGAGCAATGAGCATTATTTGTTCATCCCATGTCATTAACTGGCCTTCACCAGTTGAGCCAGCAACAAGAATACCTTCAACACCATTTGCAATTTGTATGTTCACCAAGTTATCATATGATTCAAGATCTAATTTTCCACTAGGTAAGTATGGAGTCTTAACGGCAGTGATGAATCGTAGACTTCGTACATCCTCAATCGATTTCCTGTAAATACAGTACACATAAAACTTATTCCCATTACCACAAAAGTTTAAATTTTTTATCATGAAATGTTATGATGTTCGGAAACATTATAGTATAAGTTTGCTTAACAAGTTTAGGTTTGTTGGCAAAAACTAGCCACACAATAAGAAAGTAATGAAGCCAGAGATGTTTATGAAGTTTCAGATGCTTGGTGTCACATGTTTGATTAGTAAATTAATTTCTGAGACTCTTTCAGAAATTCTACCAACAACAGAGATTTAAAATTTATCAACTTATTCATTCATAAACAACATAAAATAAAAATTAACATACAGTAATGATGTCAAATGAATCTATTGAATTTAATTGGAGAATGAATTCATATCATATGGAATGAAACATATATCATTTCAATTCACCTATGTTTTACCGCAACTGAGCTGTTCGACTGGAGGCGAACATCGAGTCTCGCAGCTGTTTGTGGAAGCTTGCAGTATGTGGTCCTGGATAAAGAAATATTGACATCATTAAACTAAGCAAAATTTGGATTAATAGCTACAACTACAAGATTTGGTATCTTTCTAATTCAGTTAGCACCAATAACTTGTCTTAGACTTCTGAAGTGACTCTCAGTTTATCAAAATATTCAGTCTTCTAAACCTATTTATGATCCAAATTAACAAGGTTAAAAAGTAACAGTAATATAAAAAATTCAACAAGGTTAAAAAGAAAACAACACACAAATGAAAATGGTGAGAACAAAACATCATTTAAGATAGGAATGGAACAAAAGAAAATCAACCAAACAAAGTAAACTGCAGAATAAACATAGCGATTATGAATTTAATTATGAAAAAATGTTAACCTGCTGTTGAAAGGTAAAAACGGTGAATTGGGTCCTCTCAAGAACCAGCTACTACCACAATAACTTTTCAGCATGTTCATCACTCAAAATAGTTAAGAACTATAGTTACTTAATCAATCAATGACAAGAAACTGACAATTGAAGCTCCTGAAAGAGTTTGGTTCAAATGAATTTGAGGAGAAGGAAAGGTCAAAGTAATACTCCAACTTTTGAAAATTGGGTCAACAAAGTTGATGTATCTAGTCTAAATTTTGAACCATATACATCAATTTTTGTTGACTCAACTTTCTCTTATAAATAGAACCGAAGGGATAGTAACAAGAGACATGATACAAAGATAGAATGATTACTCGTCAAATACAACCTCAATGAATGAATAAGAACTACTTCATCTGTCTTACAATATTAGTCGTTTAGGGTGTGTTTGATGGTCAGGATAGGGAGACAGGATATGATACATTAATCATATCCTGCTTAAATCTCATGTTTGATGCACCAAAGGGATAGGATAAAACAAACCATTTTCCTATCCTATCCTGACTTTCCTTTGTAATTTCTATCATGAATATAGGCTGGGTTAGAAATTATCCTGATGGGATTAGAAGATCATTCCTTATTTATTATCTTGATATTCTGCCATTTTTAAAATATTGTCATTTTAAAAATAATTATAGCATGTATTTTCTATTATAATTAATAACATGCCATATTTATAATATTTAATTAATTATGAAAACAATTTTTTCATTTAATTATAATGATATCATGTTTGTTATCATGTGCGCATCAAACACAAGATATGATTAATGTTTATCATGTCTTTATCATATCATATCTCTATCCATCTTTATATCATATCCTGCCTCTATCCTATCCTGACCATCAAACAGGCCCTTAAGGTTTGTGCACGATTATTAAAGAAATGATTAATTGTGTTGATTTCAATGATAAAATTAATAGCATTTACTAAAACACTCTTATTAATTATAGTTAGTTGACTAGTTAAGTTGGATGAAATTCAATAAATAAGGGTATAATAATGGAAAAATAATAAATGTTGCATTGGTATCGTAAAATGACAATTATTTGGAGAAAAATAAAAAATACTAAAGAGACAATAATTGTGAGATGGAGGAAGCAAAAAGTTGACATTTTAGCCGACACTATCAAAATATGGGTCATGCTATGTTAGCACATGTTAAGGTTTCTACAATGAGGAAATATTTATTCAAAAAAATTTAATTTCAATTTTGTAAGAAATAAATAGGCACAATTTTCAATGCATAATTTCTATCTTTGGGCACATTTAACATGTGTTTTCACTCCACACGTTAGAATAGAGGTGAAAGCAGCCGGCTACGTTTGGTGAAAGGAGGTGTTATATAAACATTGGTAGTTGAATTTTTTTTTATCTTGTTTTAGGGTACCTTAGTTGCAATATTGTATTTTTTTTATTTTTTATATAGTAGTCTAATGGCCGGAGCTCACACAAGTAAATATGGAGAAGTGGGATGTCCAGGGTTCGAACCCTGGTCCCTGCATAAATTATGCAATGTCTCTACCAACTGAGTTAAGCTCACGAGGACCTTGTATTTTGCTTTTACTAGCTACCTAACAACATAGATCTCCAATCTACCAAAATAAAATAAAATAGACATCAACTATCAAAGAGGAATTGTTGAGTTTAGTAATTTTTTAAGTTTATGGAAATTTGCAAAATTATTTAGTTAATTAAAAAATTAATGATAATCCTGTCTTTTTTTTCAGAAAAAAAAAAACTATAATTTCTTATTGTATCAACTAAAACAATAATGATGAGTTATTTTGCACTAGAATTGCAGTAAATATCGAAACTAATTTGAACCAGATTTTCCATTGCAAATTGCCACAGAAAAGAAACCAAATCTTATTTTATTTGTCAACTTAATTTGACAATATGGAATGTCATATGGTTTTTCAACTTAATATCGAGCAACAACAATAAAGTCATCATCATCAAGAACTTGAACATCTTTTTCACCAACAAAATGCTCTCTACCAATTTCCTTCACCAAATTCACAAACTCTCTCCTCCTTTCAACAGGGATAGGAACATGTGGTAGCCTGAAAATTGGCCTAATAACCCCAAGTTGAGCAAGAGCAGTGTTCAAAGCAATCGGTGCCGGCACATGGAAAAGCCAATCAAACAAAGGCTTCAACTTTGCATTTAGTGTAGGATTCTTACCTTCAAACATGAGTTTTCTCATCAAACCTGGAATCAAGTTTCCAGCAACAGAGTGAAGTCCAGTAGCACCACATTCCCATCTAGCATCATGGCTTTCTTCATCGTTACCAGTCCAAACATGAAGTCCCTTACCTGTATACATTTTCACTCTATCGTTTCCTATACACTCCTTGATGCCGACCAAATTAGGGTTTTCAGCCAATTTTTCAACTACACTAGGAGGAATATCATGAGAACTCCTCGTAGGTACATTGTATATGATGACAGGGCCGACTGAAAGCACACTATTGTAGTGAGCAATCAAACCATCTGACGAGGTTTTTCCATAGTAAGGGTTTATATGCATTGCAGCATCCATTCCAACAGCAAAACCTTGCTCGGTGGCTGTAATTGCTTCTGATGTGCAGTTACTTCCGGCGTTGCCAATAACCTTAACTTTGTCGCCAAAACAGTTGACTGTGTGTGCTATAAGCATTATTTGTTCGTTCCAGGTCATTAAATAGCCTTCACCAGTTGTACCGGCAACAAGGATACCTTCAACGCCTTTCTCAATTTGCATGTTCACCAAGTTATCATATGTATCGAGATCAAATTGGCCATTTGGTAGGTATGGAGTCTTGACAGCAGTTACAATTCTCAGACTCCTCAACTCCTCCATGGAGGTCCTATAGATACATACAGTACACACAAAGCTTAATACCCCATGAAAAAGTACCCATTACAAAAGGCTTAATTTTTATCGAAGCATGTTCAAAAAAATTTGAAAGACCAAAACATACAATTGAACACTAGTAGAGTTTTACTATAGAGTAAATACTCAATATGCGTTTTTTCTCGAAAACCACTTTGAACCTTTACTCTTTATTATACGAATAAAATATAAAATTGCTTCACACATCAAAGTTATAGGTCTAGATGAAAAATGAGCTCTGTATTATCCAAACAAAATCTCAAAGTGAATGACGATAGAAAACAAATACATGTCACTATATCATGTGGAGATTAGAGAGAGATAATTTAAATTAGATTAGAAAATCAATACGCAAGACTCATCTGGAAATTCTACTACCCATAACAGAGATTGCAAACAATTCAACCCAATCTACACAAGGCACCCGCATAAATACACATAATTTACAAAAACTGGAGTGATGCATAAGGAAAATATAATGCTTAAACTAAAGGAGAATAAATCAACAAGGAACAGAACATTCATTATTCAAGCTCACCTTTCTTTCACCCCTGAGGTGCTCATTGGGCGGTCAAAACTCGGTAAAGCAGTTGCCAGTTGAGACTTCCGGTATGAGGTCCTGGATCATATAAAAAGATGTTAATATGATTAAACCAACAAAAATTTGAATTATAATGGCAACAATATTTGGCATCTTTTTGATGCATAGTGGAACCAAGTTAAGTGTAGCAACCCCACCCCACAACTTAAGTTTTGTGTACCAGTACACAACTTAAGTTTAGTGTACCGGTACACAGATGGTTGATAACCACACCACAGCGCTGTTTCGGCACTGCCACCACAACCACTATTCTCAGGATGCACCTTTCCACAGCTGTGTCTTGCGTAATCACTGCAATACCATGCTCCAACACTCTTCTCTTAGTTTAGATAACCTCTTCCATGTTTTTTATGAAATTCAATTCACTCCTACTGCTATGCTATGACCAACCGACAACCTAACCGTCAACACAGTCAAGTGTCTCACCTTGATACATACTGCTACTTGAAGCGGCCATGCAGAAACAGCGTTGTTGCAGCAGTAATAAACAATTTGTGTACCAATACAAAAAACTTAAGTTAAACACTACCTACAATCTTAACCCTCCTAATATTTTTGATTATGCCGTCTCACAATCAATTTCAACCCCTGCCTTTATGTAAAAGTCATTTTCAACCCCTGCCTGTATGTAAAAATTTAACCGTAGAAAGGACATTGCAAAACCTTATTTCAAACCAAAAAAAGAAAATATAATCCTAATGATACAAGAACAGGAAATGTTAAAAACAGACACTCCAAAAAGCTCTCTTTGGTAAAATTTATGTGGATATCATAAATCAAGTGGACCATGATTTCTATTTGGTGAAAGACCCATTTTCAAAATGATGACACACAAATGAATCTCACACACAAAATTTAAAATATAAAATATTAAAAAAAAAAAAAAAAAACAACAAAAAAAGAAAAGAAACTCAAAAAAAAAAATTAAAATAAAAAAAAAAAAAAAAAAAAAAAAAGTGCATCAGATAGTGTGTTGTGAATTGCAATGCTAATGCTAGTCATGATCACACACAAAAATTAAGAAACTAAGAAAAATTGCCCAAAATGTAAAATTTTAAGGATGACAGAGACAATTCATAGCAAATAATTGAACTTGTTTCCAAATTACAACAAACACAACTCAAACCAAATAAATAGACACAAAGACAGTCTCCTCTGTTGAAACAACCGCATTACCAAACCATTTGTACATGTCTACCATAAAAATGGTATCTTTTAAAACAATTTAAACAAACAAATTAACCAAAAAGTTAATTTCATTAAAATCCAAAATAATTAAATCAATAAAGTTCCAATCAAGAAAATCAAATACTCCTACTAATAATCATCAACCTCACCGACAAGGTTTAATAAAAACAGTGTGCTACTACAAGTGGGACCAGACAACCCATTTGAAACCTTGCTTTAAAAAAGAATCAATGAAGCAATATACATGCATGTACATAAACCAAGATCTAATGTTAAATGATAAGTCATTGAAACATGTTGGATTAATAATAAAAAAATTGTTGTGAACTGAGTATCTTCATCGTGTAACTGTAACTAGTGAACGAGACTCGTGTCATCTCAACTAATCGATGTTAGGTTGAAATATATATCAATGAAAATAAAATGAAGCAAGAGGTTATTATTTTGTAATAAAGAAAAAAACCTGTAGGTGAGGTTAGTGGTGACAAGTGAACGGAAAATTCGGGAACTGAGTCCTCTTAACATGGCCATTGTTGGATGAAAATTTGGATCCGAGATCCGACCCGATTGAATATCCGAGAGTGGAGTTGAAGAGTGAGGGAAAATGGAGGGAGAAGAGAAGGTATAAAGAGGAGACAGACAGGGAATGAATAGGGCGGTGGGATGATGGGACAGGTGAGAGGATCGAGGTGTGATTTAATTAGGTGATTGAGTTCGATAAGTTTAAAGAAATTATATTTATACAATGAAAAATGATATTTGTACGTCCATACTAAAATAAATCGTTCCAAGATTTACAGGAATTTCTTTCAAAATATTTTTTTTATAGGAAATTTGAATCTTAAAACAATATTTGTATATGCTATATATTTTTATTTTATTTAACCCATTAAAAGTAAAATGGGCATTAGTTAGGAAAGCAAATAAAATATTCCTTCCTTTAAAGAAAAAAAAATTCTTTGATAATAAATATAAGGAAAAAAAAATTTGGTCATATTCATTTTATACTTAATGTATCTTGTTTGTAATACAGTATAAATTAGATAAATCAATTATTGAATGAACTTAAAAAATGAATATTTGCTTGTTAAATTTGAGATCGAAAGAGTAACATCTTTTTGAAAATTGTGATGGCATAGACAGACATTAAATGACTAGAGCGATAAGATATGTGACATGAGGAGAGGATGGTGAGAGGATGAATGTGTAAATGCAAATAAATAGATGAGTGAATAAATTAGTACTCCCTTTGGCTTTAATTATAAATAACTTTTGATTTTTAGATTCATTCAATAAATAATGAATTTCGTCTATATTATATAACATATATATTCTTTATTGAGTGAACTCAAAAATTAAAATTTGCATATAATTGAGGTTGGAGGGAGTAAATAAGAATAATAGTCATTTTGATCTATTTAAGAATAACCACGATAATTATACAGGGTATCGAAATTCTAAAATAACTTCTTATTATGCAGTTCGTTAGTTAAAATAGTCTTTGATATTAAAATCGTTTTTCATCGTTGAGATCAAATCTTTTCGTATAGGAACTAATATCACATTAAGTAAGTATTTATAAGTATATTGAAAACCAAATGACAATATTAACGAAATATTTTAACGTAAAAGACTATTTTGAAATTTTGATTTATTAAGAAACTATTATGACTACTAGTTACATATTCAGGGACAAAAATGACTATTGCCCTTAATAAATATTGTATTAAAGCTCGCAAAAAAGGTGAAATTCCTCCTTATTGTTTTTTACGAAAAAATGTGAAATTTTAGTCATTACACTATTTGATCAACAGAAGGAAGAAAAAAAAAACCTTGTAAAGATATTGTATTAAAGATTTAATGTTTAAACTAATAATATTTTACAATCTTATGAATGACATGTAATAAATAAATGTAAATTAACAATAGAAAATTTAGAGATCAAAGTTTGAAGTTTTTTTTTTTTTTTTTTTTTTTTTAAAAATAAAAGTAAAA
>Ga0228711_1000124_pt1 | contig 67638 bp, 31 predicted proteins | sample MedpolnodulmetaG_2_FD_177996 | JGI IMG/M metagenome (GOLD analysis project Ga0228711, IMG submission 177996) | Root nodule microbial communities from Medicago polymorpha collected in Santa Monica, California, United States - brown nodules | ecosystem: Host-associated > Plants > Roots > Nodule...
TGAATCATTTAAATTATCAACAATTTTAAAAATGCAATTTTAATACCATAACACTTAGTAAGCACACACCGAGAAATTGATCCTAACCGCAAGGACCGTTAAATCTATAAAAATAAAAAGGAAAAGGAACTGCTAAGAAATATGAAAAGGAACTTTTATGTGGTAAACGACATAAAATAATAATAAAAAAAAATAAAAAAAAAAGAATGACCATCAAGAAAGAAACTAAATAACTTCAAGTAATATAATATATGAGAAATAAAGAGGCGGACAAAATTACACTAAAAAGTGAAGTTTCTAATGATAAAATTATCATCTGAATCATTTAAATTATCAACAATTTTAAAAATGCAACTTTAATACTGTAACACTTAGTAAGCATACACCAATAAACTGATCCTAACTGCAAGGGCTGTTAAATCTATAAAAAGGAAAAGAAACTGCTAAGAAATATGAAAAGGAACTTTTATGTGGTAAACTACATAAAATAATAATAATAATAATAATAATAATAATAATAATAATAATAATAATAATAATAATAATAATAATTTTGTCAAAATAATAATAATAATAATAATAATAATAATAATAATAATAATAATGAAAAAGAATGACCACCAAGAAAGTAACCGTTAATAATGAAAAGAAATTGCTATTAGAAAAGGAATCGCTAGGGCATTTGTGGCTTTAAAAAAAATGCTTTAGTACGATATAACAATTTTGGAAGCAACAATTTTTCAATCAAAATGGAAGTGGTTTAGTGGTGAAGGTTGTAATGTATTGTCAAATGGTACCCAGTTCGATTCCTTGAAAAAAAAAATTCATAAAAAGGTTTAGGAGTTTTAATTGCATGGAGAAAGGAGGAAAATTTTTAGGTTAAAATTAGGGTTAAGTATAACTTGATCGGTTAAAATTTATAAATAAGAGATTCCATTTTTTATTGTTAAAATAATTATGAGTTTGCCCACTCATTAATACTCATTATTTCACCAAGACCTTGGTTAAATAGAGAATAGAATTTAATTATTTGAAAAATACTCATTATTTAATTCTACTCTTTCTACATTTTTTTTCATTTTGTGAGTGTGTCCAAATTGTATCCAAAATCCTTGTGACCAAGAGTTTCCCTCATTTCAATGGTCTTCATGGTTAATCTTGACTAAAGTGGGGCCGTGATTGATCTGAGGATTAATATTAGGGAAAATACATTGATATCCACTGAGATCGTTTAAAATGTCATTGACACCACCTCTGCTTTTTAAAGGATAAAACTTACGTCCATTTTCTTATGTTTGTATGGTTCTTCAAGTAAAATTCACTTTTTGTGAATATAAGCGTACTTGCAAAAAGTACAATAATCGTATTAGGGTTTGTATTATATTGGTCATGCCTTGAGAAGGCTCTCAAGGGTTGTATTTATAGTCCTCTATGGGTGTGATTCATGGTTACTTAGTCAATAAGTAACGAGGGTATTTATGTGTTTAGGGCACGTTCTAGATGCTTCTAGAAGCAGATGAAGGCGGCGCCTTGAGCCTCAGGACCCTTCTAAAGGGCGTTTGAGGCCTTTGTGAACATATTAACGGTCCAATAAGTTATAAGAAACTTTGAAAAAATTGTGAATAGTAAGGTTGTTGTTGTTCCTACTGCAAATTGAAGAGTGGAGCTTGGGATTGTTGTTGTTGATGATATATTTGGAACAATTAGTGTTTTGTCAAAGAATTCTACTCTGCATACGTCAAGTGATTATTGATTTGCAGTACAACACAATACAGTGGTGACAGTACCCATTTGAGAATCAAAGGAGAATGGAAAATGATTAATTGCAAAAAACACCTAAAGCAATGGGTATAAAATTATTGTCTGTTACTAGTTGAACTTGTTTTCTATGGAATTTACTTTAGTACGTTTTTGAGAAAATACATATTCACGTTATCAACACACGATGCTCAAACTCTGTAGTTTATAGTTTCTGAAAACCACGCACAGTGGAATATGTGGTGTTAACTTTACCATCACTATGTATTCTGTTCTTAGCCAAAGCAAACTGCACATCTCTCTCACTATTTACCCTCTTCAGCCAAAAAGCTTAAATCTCCCTTTTGAAACGAAAGAAGAAAAAGGAGACTCGTAAGAAGAAAAAAAAAATGTGAACATGTGTCTTGAGTAACAATATACATGCTATATACTTTTTATATACTGATGAATGATTTTGTTACTGTTATACACATTTTTGTTCCCTTTGGCTGTTTTGGGTGTTACAATTAGATACATACAGGCGCTTCTTTCCCATCACAAGGGAGTTGAATTTCATATCAGATCATCTTGATCTTCAAGGGACCGTTTTCGAGCTCGAAGATTAAGCTTAAGGCTTTCGGGTACAGGTGGTGTCCTCCCTCTGCGGAATAGAACTGCAAGAGCCCTCATTTTCTTGCAAAGATCAAATATCTGCAAGACATCATCCAAATATTTATTGTTTAATGTTTTCAAACAACAGAGATTAGAGGCAAAGTATAATTGTTTGGTTATTTTTACCGATGAGGCGTCTATCTCGGCAACACCCTCACAACCTCCTTGCAGCAAGTCACAATACTTAGCTGCCTCATTTTCATCTTCAAAGACCTGCACCAACATTGTCAAATTGTTAAATGATTAAATTTTGGAAAGCTCATATTACAATAAACCATGCAATATGTTGGTCGATAAAATCATTGTTTCATTTTACCAGGTTGTGGGTACTAGGGTACCATGAACAAACTTACAGCTTAGAGTTGTAGGTATACTAAGTAAAACTAATCGGGGAAGTTTATAAATTGCATCCTGGTTAGCATTTACCAAGCAATCAAATTCCAATTATGTTCAAACACAATAGAGACACTAAAATATGTCCTTTGATACTTTCTGATATATTTCACATTACAAAATGTTTGGATTACAGTAAATATCCAACGTTTATTGATAATTTTGTGCGTGTACGTGTGTCTGAATAGAGTACATACCAGCACTCCATCTCTAATATCTTCTACTTGCATTGGAAATTTTGTTCCTCCCCTTGCTTGTTTAGACTGATTTTCTATTGCAGCTCTCCGGTTGCTTCCTTTAGAAAACAATAAGCCAAGCTCTCTTTCAACTTCGCTGTTACATAAAAAGTAAAGTCAAGCACGGAAAATTCCAAATATTACTTGACAGAAAAAAACAGAAAAAGGTGAATCACACCTTATATTTCTCCGGGTTTTCATCGTGCACAATTGGTTTTCCTTTTGGGTGAGTACATACACAGGCTTTGAAGTTTCTCTCCAAGGGTTGTCATCTAAAACTGATGAAAGGAAAATAAGAAACAAAAATTAGAAACAATATTCAAGAAAGAAAAAACAATAAACTGACAAAAGGACAACCTTCAATTATTACAAGTAACAAAAACACTTCATTACTGATATTAACATATACAGATCTCAAACATTGACAGACAATTAAATCAAATTTAAACATTTGCAAGGGAGTTAAAAATATATTCTGTCTCCAATAACACTTCATTACATATGTCATACAACTATATATGCAAAGGTGGCCATAAACTCTGAGAGCAGAGTTGTCAAACTCATAAGTCCACGTTAACTTGTGAAATCTCAATAGATTCGACTTGTATGATTGTAACAGCGCACTTAATACAAAAAATCATGTTCAAAACATCTACACCAATATCTAAACATAATATAATACTGTTGAAGTTGTGAGGTTTTAAATAAAAGAAAGAAAGAAGTAATAAAAACTTTGAATACGATTGCTAGTAACTTGATACAAAATACTAAACACTGGACCTTAATTACAGGGATACAAGACCCCTAACCCGAAATAAACAGGTAAATAATAAAACAAATCATGATAATAACTAAGTAATATGGCAACTAATTCTAGGATATATGTCAATTGTCTGTCAAATGTTTGATAAAATGATCCTAGAGATAAACTAAGATACTCTACATAATACAAAAGAAATTCTGAGATATTTCATATATTTTAACAAATAACATTTTCTTAGTAAAATTCAACAATCAAACTTAGTAATAAAGCAAAGCACAATAACAAAATCTAAATTTTCTATAAGCAATAAATTAAACTAAGATGGATTTGTAGCTCCAGAGTAGACCTGACCCGACTCACTCTCTACACCAGACTGACCCAGCCAAAGTAAAACAGAATACAAAAACATAGCAGTACAACCAAACTAATTCTCAAATCACATGACAGGTTCTCAACTCAGGCACACATAAAGAGCATAATAAGATCAAAATCGATGGACAAATTGACAAATCACAAGGTTTAAAATTACCAAATAGTGAGGATGGAGGGACTGGGTTCCCCGCATTAGAGCGAGACTCAACTTGGTAGAGCTAGGCTTTAGCTCATCTGTGCAGGGTTCATTCATCTCATTAACCTGTTCAGTTCACTACACACTTGCAACAATGGGTTTTCTTGTGTTTTTTGGTTCCTAACTTCGTTTATGCATAGAGCTATTGGGTAGCGACTCCTTCACCTCCTTAAAGATGGGCTCACGTTGGGATGCGATATGCCAATGTGGAATCAAGTGTTGCAAAGGTGAGGTTAATTTCTCGTAAACTACAAAGTCTTATCGTTCAGCTATTGCATTTTGGGTATTTTGAAAAACATTAACCCGCTGTCCTTTTATACTTGTCTAGGAAAAGTAACCAATATATTATTATTTAGACCCGCCCAATTGTATACCTGTTCAACTGTCTAGCCGAATTTATTCACAAACGATCTGGCAAAAGTGAAACAAGTTAACCTGAGTTTGAATTTTGAAACATAGAGTTGTAAACTTGTGCAATCCTCAATTAACTCAGTTTTCCAACCATGACAGATATTAGAAAAAAACAGTTGAGACTAGCAAAGCAAAGTTGTTTTGGAGATTATTGTTAGAAAGGAACGACAGAAATTTTCAATGACCATTTTTAGCTTCAGCCTGTTCTACTCCTTTTTTTTGAACCAAGGATACCATGAGTCTAGAGTGAGAGACAAAACACTTAAGCTAGTGAGATTTATTTGAGGGGCCGATATCTTTTGACAGAAGTTGATACGTCTTCCATTGAAGTAGTTTTCTTACCATCTTTATGCTGCTCAGTAACTGGATACTACAAGTAGGATTTTTCGTTGTATAGGGAAAGAATTTTCCAAACTTTGCTAAGTTGATGGTTGTTTTCTCTTCTAATTTCAATTCCAATTCCAATTCCTTTCCTTATTGTTTTCACACTTCTACTTCTTTGTTTCTCTCATTTAACAATATTGTCTTCTCTTAACCAAAAAGTACAAAACCAACAATAATGAGTATGATGGTATCATCGAATCAATTTAAATTTAGGTCAATCAAATCGCTCATGCTTTTCACTAAAAATAGGTTAAAACAGCCACCAACTATTTGCAACTGTTTTCAGGGGATATATCTTTTTTTTTAATATTTTTGCATTTCTAGTGAGAAAGCCCTATTTGGATGAACATGAGTGCTTATGTTTCAGCTATTCTTATAACAAAGGATGCAATAAAATCAAACTGTTTTCATATAAGCTATAAGTTGTTTTCATAAGCTATCCTAGAAAACTTATAGAATTAAACTGGGTCTTATGTAAGTAAGCTGAAAACTATTGCTATTGTTTCTATAAATTCACACAAACAGTTTGACAAGTGTTTATGTAATAAGATAAGCTGAAATAAGTCAATCCAAACATACCATTAACATAAGCAATTTATCCTTAATCTAAAGCATAGAGATCAATTCAAATTTCAACATGAAAACAAAAAATTAATAAATTCAAGTTGAATTAATCTAAGATAATGAAAATAAGAAAAAATCAAAACATGAGAATAGATACCATCATAGCTGCTAGAATCAAAGGACTGATGAAGATTCCTACGCATGTCATAAGCACGAGAGGAAACTTGCTTCAAAAACTCATCCGAGCTTCCAGGAATTTTCCCATCCATATGAAGCGCTTTCTCCACCTCTTCATCTCTCCCGTCTTCTCCTCCACCGCTGCTGACGTTGCACGACACGTCCTTCCTCCTCGATGTAGAGAAGAGTCTCGGAGGAAGATGGCGGGAGAAGAGAGAGAGGCGGCGGGTGTGTCGACGGAAAGGGTTGGTGGGAGGGAGAGCGATGGAAGGTGAAACTGAAGGGAGAGAATCCATGGAGGTGAAGTGGGACCACGTGAATCTTCTTTCGTTATTTTCAAAATAAAAATCACTGTTTTCTATTTCCCCTTTATTTTCATGTCTATGATTTGTTTAGTGATTTTATAATATCTCTCTGCAACTATAAGATTGATCATTTGAGTCTCGACTCGATCTATGAAACCCGGATACTCTAAAATAGAGATGTATTTGTATCTGATACGTATCGGATACTGATACTCCGCGATACTCTCGGATATGTACCTATGGAGTATCGGAATTAATTATTTTAATTTTAAATATATATTTTATCAGATACTCGACAGATACACACAAATACTTATAAGATACTTCACAGAGACATATCCTGGAAAAACATGAAGTGTAAAAAAAATAAAACTGTGTTGTGAAAATTTAATGGAGATGTATATGATTCAATTTAAGATATGAATCACTCTAATTGTTTTTCGATAACCAATTAAAAATTATGTTTTTGGTGGATGAAAGTAACGTGAGAGAGGAGATTACCTAACATATTAATGAAAATAGAATATGATTTATATGAAAACTTTACATTTTTTATTTTGATCACATGTATTATTTTTTTGTAAATTGTGACTTTTACAGTTATACAGTATTGAAGAGTAATCAATGTTTTTTTAAATATTTTACATGCATATAAATTTTAGTATAAATATTTTGTTAGCGTATCTTAGCCATATCGTATCCTAATTTTAAAAAATTTGTGTATCCGCATACCCGTATTCGTACTACGTATCCAGGCTTCATAGACTGCAATGAATAGTAAAAAAATAATCGCAACATTTTGAAATTTATGGGTATAAAATGCACATTAACCAAAAAATTATAAGTTCTAGCAAGTTTTACGAATAATAAAATGTAATAGAAGAAAGGTGAAAAACCTGTAGGATATCAAAATTTTAGAAGTGGTTAGGTTCATTAATTAATTGAAAAATTAAAAAAAAATAGTTATTGAGAAGTGGTTAGGTTCCTTCTTGTAGAGTGTTGTTGGTTGTAGCTCACCAATGAAGATGCGTGCCTCATTGTGTTGTCTTATGTGTTCACTTCCTCAACACACCCTTGTTTTGGCGACGTTCCAACTTCGTAAGCATCTCAAACTTGATTTACTTGTACCACTACTCAACGTCAAGGGCTTCAAGCTCTTTGGTCTAATTTTATAACCACTTCTCAATAACTATTACTTTCGTCCACGTTTGACCCGATGTAGACCTCAAGATCAATAGCAAAAGGACCACGTTATAAATTTCAGCTATCAAACAAACAAAAAATAAATAGAAATTATAACATTTGACTACTATGTGCCTAAAGTGAGGGCTTTCTGTCAGTCACGTTTTCATTTGAAAACATACGTACATAGAAACAACCAAGTTCATCGGTCATGTGTATTCATGCTGCTGGGATTCTCTGAGATGATAGTAGTAATTGCATGTTAAACAATTTTTCTTTTTTTCATTTCAGACAAGTGCAGATACAGTGTTAGCAAAGGGGTTTTGAATTCAATCAATTGATTTGATTCATACACTTTCAGAACGCGAAACATCGTGACATGAAATGATCAAATTTACTTGCATCAAGTAAAAATTCTTTCATTTCAATATAAACAAATATAGAGCATGAAAAGAAAGACATCAACACCAATCATTTTTTGAACGAAACTTCAATCATGAAAAGTAACAATCGAGAAACAATTGCGGAAATATGACAAACATCCTATGTGGTTTCTATATACAACCCAGCACATACAAAGTATAAAAAATCAATTGCACGCTGACGTATCTTGTGCATATTAGCTAATGAGATAGCTTGTAAAATAGAATAATAACTATTGCAAAAACAAGAGCTCCAATCAAAGATGCAAGGATCCATTTGTTTCTTGTCATTCTCCGAGACATGGCACTTAAAACCTTCTTACTCTTGTCAATAGCATTATCTACCCCATGAAGCTGCAAGGCAGAGAAAAATGACCATCAATCAGCTATCATCACATCTTCTACATTGCATTTGTTAAATTGAAGACTAACAATCTTAATATAAGGGGATAACTGACGCGGTTGATTTGTTTTAACACAGATCCATAGAGAAAATCATATCATGATTCTTTCATGGCAAAAGGAAGGAGGAGAAGAACTATCTAAAGTTAACATATAAAAACACCATTTGAAAAAAGTAGCATTTACATATCACATACCCTTTTATGGGAGCTCAGGAGTGTCTCGCGTTGCTGGTGTAAATCCTGGAGGATTGAGACACCAAGCTCTTCGGTCTCCAGCACGGTTCTGTGGCTCTCCCGGATTCTATCACTTGACTGATTTAATCTTTCCACTGACATAGTTAATCTTTCTCTCTGATCAGAAGATGCCTGCAACATTATCCATATTTCACCACCAAATGATACATAATAAAATAACACTTGATCTACTGCACTACTTTCCTTAATGTCTACCATTTTCAAAACAATACAAATTTCAAAATTCTAGAAATACATGGAGATAAGACAAATGAGAGAACTGGATATGCATTTGGAAAAGCAATATTTTCATTACAAGTGCAATTGATTTCAATAATCTTAAGTTCAAAATACAAGATATGTGGATAGGCTAAACAACACCCAGAGATATGCATGTGCAAATATCTGCAACCTTATTTAGTTGTATTTTGTCTTCATTTAGTTCTTGTTTAGGTAAGATACATAACCTTTTCATTCAGCATTTTTGCATGCATAGCTTGCATTATTTTTCTGACGAAATCTCGTGTCATTTCAAACAAAAATTATCTAAATTTAATTGATATTTGTTTGTCAGAATAACTCAAGGAAATGAGAGCAAATTTGAGAGGAATAACAGGAAAAGTGTGTAATAATGCTTGAAAATGTGAGCAATTATGCTTGATGCATGAAATAGAATATTCAATTATGAGCGTTGGGCGTAATTATGCCCAAACCTCGTGTAGTTAACCCACCAGACCATGTAAGTTCAAATCTGAGCACACAAAGAGTATACCAAGTTCACAATCAATGAGGTTCACAATTACTAAAGAGTGAAGGACTGTAGAACTAGGTTCCCCTTGTTGGAACTTGGACCTGGGCTTTAGCTCATCAGATTTGAGTAGTTCATTTACCTCATTGGCCTAATGGGTTCATTGCAAAATTGCAATTATGAGTTTGTATGTTTCCAGATTCATGAATTTGTTTAAGCTATGAACTATGGGACTGAGACTCAATACAACATCGTTAGCCTCCTTTTCTGATAGGATCACATTTGGATGTTCGAACAGTTTGCAGAGTCGAGTGCTATAACTTAAAGATCAATGTTTTGTGCCCAGTGTAGTGCCCTATCATTTAGTTGTTGCATAATTGGTTTTTAAAATAGCATTGAACATTGTCAGTTTAGGCTTATCGACAGGAAAAGAACCATAGTTTTGTAGACTTGTTCAATTACCGTCAAACTCACGGTTTTAAGCGGGTTTATGCAAATAGCTTAGTTGACACAGAAACGATTTTGTATGTGAGCGACTATTTTGACACCTAGGTCCAACTCGTATGATTCTGAGTTAACTCAAGAACAATCATGCATATATGAAACTACGCATAAATATGCCCGGAAGTGAGTGCGATTATGCCCAACGTCAGACCCTCATCAATAACTAGATGTTCCTGACCTTAGAGAAATGATCGGCAAATTTCTTTCTTGGAAGCAGAACCTTGCGGGAGCAAGAAGCTTGTTTGTCTAAATCATCATGAATCCATCTTCTATCCTCTATAATTCCCTTATTTCTCTTCTCTTCCTATGTGTTCCTAACTTTCTCAGGTTAGAGAATGATGATTCCCAATTTAAACTCTACAAAACATGACTCCTTGAATCTCAACTCAAGTTTCTATCTTTCAAATAAGTGTTTACTTCTACTGTTCATCTTTTCTGCACCCATATTACAGTACCTACTTCAACTACCAGAATTTTTGTAGTGACTTCTACTCAAGCTTCTATCTTAGTAACCAAGGAACATTCAATCAAATAAAAAATAGCACCTTATGAAGAGCCATTATGGTAGTTAGTTTGATTAACAGGTGTAGATACCTTCATTCATGATCCCATTGAGGAGATATAGAAGAGAATAAAACATATCTGACTTATAAAAAAAATGTGAGATAACCATAACTAGAAACACAACTTTATTTTTCCTTCTTTGGAGCTCTGTAAGACTCTAACCAAGAACATGAAAGCCACAAGCTTCCTTCTTTCATTTTCAAGAAATATATGCTACAGAGAAATATATTAGAGTTCAAGATATACCAAATGTGTGTCCGCCCTTCCAGTCTCCAACAAATCGTCCCGGGCAGCCTGATCAGCAGTGGGAGATGTTAACCTTTTAAATTCTTTTTTCAAGTTGTTTAGATCGGATTTGTATTCCCTCAACTTTGCAAGAAGCATTGCTTTTACACTTGGCTGCAGACTTCTTGCCTCAAGATCCATCTTCCGAATCTAGAGAGAGAGAGAGAGATAAGAGGGAAATCAAAAACAAATCGAAGATAATAACTTAATAAGTATAAACTAAGCTGTAGATGTAAGGAAACACTTCAACATTATACCAGAACATCTGCATCATCAAGTCCAGTTTTGATCTCAGAAAACTTTTGCAGCTTTTCTTCTGAAATTAGTATTGATCACAACAAAAATTCAGTACATAAAATAATGTGAAGGTAAATATATTGGCATATATTCATGTCACAGTGACATAAGCATGCTCATGAAAACATTTGACACCCAGCAGTCAGCACTGTAAATATCATCCAGCTTCTCCAGAAAATTTGTTTGAGAATTAATTACAAATGTTAAACAGTGTCAGCAGAATCAACATACGAGTAAAACTGTGTCACTAGGGATCATTAGACTGCATGGAAGCAACAGTCAAATATAAGTCAAGTCCATAGTTACCAAATACACAATACTCTTGTATATATGTTAGTTGGCCAGATATATGTAGTACATATATACATGGGTATATCTAGTTGGTGTGCTAATTGATTAATTGGCACTATCTCAATATATTCTGAAAAGTTAAATTACAAATAATACACAATACATTTTTTAATCAAATTTTAAAAGTAATAATATAATAACTATAAATGTAAACAATGATGTGTAAGTATGTTGTTTTTGTTTTCTTTTACATGAAGAGGAGCCTTAACAAAGAGTTAAAGTTGCGGCAGTGTGACTAGAAAGTCACATGTCCTTCCAGTCATAAAATCAGTGTCTTATTGCAGAGAATAGGGATTCTCCCCCCTCCCCTTTCTCCGCATTTAGTTGTAACAACTAACAAGATCTCTCAACTTACTCTTTTCGTCTGTGTTGTCAGAACATCATAGCTTGCATCCATACCGAGCATGTTTTCCGCAGAGGGGTCAACTGATTTCTATTAACAATGATTTCCTTTTCTTTACCTAATTGCTTTGAGGAATGAATTATATCTCTCAATTGCGAGTTTCTTAACTACTACAAATTATAATAAGTGAAGTGACCAAAGCTAGTTAAACTAGGAAACGGTGATAAAATAGTATAGATTTGGAGAAATGATATTTGTACAACCATTTTATGACAACTTTCTCTCTTATACTTACATTATGCTTTTACTTTCTCTCTCTATTGCTTTGATTTTCATGTCAATACTTGCTTTTCTTTGTAAAGCTATGGTCGTCACATAAATTGTCGTACAAAAGGTTGTTCAAATAACACACCTCAAAGACTTCTTGTGACAAAAGGTAAATGGCAAATGAAAAATAGAGTTGTATTGATTGACACATGTATATTAATAAGCTAAGTGCGGCCTCTGGGTACCACGATTCCTATCCACTAACATAGCTAGCAGCAGGACGCTCTGTTTAAAAGTTATTCAACTGCTAGGCGCGTTTCCACAAGCCACAACCTTATTCTTCCGGTGGAGCTTCCCCACTTCTGCTTTCTCCACTCTATGGCCACATCATCCATTTCTTCGCACACACGCACACTACTACTACTACTTCATCTTGGAGCTGCAAAGCACTGCAGCCAGCAACTGTTTTCTTAAAAACATGACCCCAACACAAAGTGTCTTAAAAAGCGCATAAAAATAATGAACTTGCCAGTAAAAAATTTCAGATAACACATCCCATATGCCCATAGAATGGAATGGTCTCTTCATTTCATCGTTCAGCTGATAACTAGGCTATCTCATCATCTCAAATGAGCTTAATTGACTCCCCTAAATTCATTTTAGTCGTTAACAACCGCGAATAAGAAGAGTGTCCCAAATCGCAGGTGTGATATAATTAAATCACAATTTAGTAATAAGGGTCAATTAGTCAATCAGTGTTGACATAGGACAGTTCATGAAATCATATAGCAGTAGCACGAAATCATTCAACAACACAAATTCATGATTCTTCTAATTCAAAAAAATTCTAGCACAACAAATTTTGAAGAATAACATTAATAATCCCTAAAAAAGTGAAAGTTTGTTGAATTGAAACTTTGAAAGTACCTTGATCAGAAAGAAGAGAAGTAGAACTGCATTTTCGGGAGAGATTAGCAGAGAGATCGCAGTATTGACGCTCATAACCTTCAAAAACTTGGCTCATCTTGGCGAATTTGAGTTGGATCCAATGGTTACTGTGAGGGATCTCAAGTGTTTGTTATAGTTTCATCAAACGCAGGTGTCGACTTTTAGTCTTTGGGATGTCGTTTTGGCTGTTGCCGGTTGCTACTTGCTTATGACGTTAGGTTTTACACAGGTCAAGTTGGAGTTTTAACGATTTTCTCTCTCATACTCGTTTTTTTCATTGTTGTATTGGTTTTTGTGTTATTGCCTCGTTTTCTTTATAAATTATAGTTGTCTTTTGAATGGTTGTTCAAATAACACAATTCGTCAATTTTTTACAAAAATGATACGTGTACAACCATTTTCATACAATTTTAAACAATTTTTTATTTCATACTCACGTTCTGTTCTTATTCTCTCTCTTCTTTTTCTCTTTTTTGACACAAAATAGTTGTACATATATCGGTACTCATTTTCTATTTGGATAATAATCATTTGAGTAATGATATTTGAAAGCTATTTGAGACAACTTGTATGACAACTTCATTTTTCTCTTTTTTTATTAGTAAAAAAAACAATAAAGAGGTAAGAAAATAAAAACATAATGTGAGTATCAGAGAGTTGTCAAAAGTTGTCTCAAGGTGGTTATATAAATAGCATATCTCTAATCATTTTGAAGTACAATAATCTCTCGTAATCTTCTTTCATAAAAAAATCAGCCTTCGAAATTTTAAAATAGTAATTGATTATACATTATGTTGGTCAAAATATTTTCTAGTCAAAATGTCTCATTAATATTGTTATATTAGTCCCTCAATATACCTACTTTTATTATTATCACTAGTGAAAAGACATGCACTCATGTGCCTGTCTTTCCACTCTTTTTATTACACTAACGTTTGAAAATTATGAACGGTATTTTTTTATGAAATTTTAATTTTGATTAAAAGTAAAAAATATAAATGTTTTTTTTTTAATTTTGGTTGATATAAATATTTTTTGCTTTCAAATTATAACAAATCAAACTAACCATGAGTATCTATTTCAATGAAACCAACAATATAACAAAAAAATATAATCTAAATTTTTTTTTTTTTAATGACACCAACAACAATCTTTATTATAAAAAAAGTTGTTGTTTAAAGGTATAATTGGGATAATGAAAAAGTAAGTATAAATACATTTATATAGTTTGTTACACTTTTTAAATGATAAAGGAAAAAATTGGACATTTGTGTTTGTTACATTTTTTTAATATTTAAATTTATTCCTATCCATTTGTTACATGTGTTATTTGTATTGAAAATTGAGGGTATTTTTGAAAAAAGAAAAAGTCAGCTCAAAAGAGCTAAAATAGATTGTTTTCTTTATATATATATTGTATAGTTATTGGTCGTTATAAGCACTTATTTATTGTAGTCCTCTATCAAAAGAGTTAATGTCAGCATTAAAAGACTATTTTGACTAACTAAGTGCATAATCCAATACTATTTTGAAATTTCGATGCATTGGGAGACTATTATGACTACTCGTTACATATTTAAGGACCAAAATGACTATTTGTTCTATTTTCTGACTACTCATTACATATTTAGGGACCAGAATGACTATTATCTTTGTTCTATTTTATTTAATTTAATTTTTAAGTTGTGGTACATTTTAGTTCTTGGGAAAAACCGCAAAGTTCAATTCAATTTTTAAGAAAAATAAACTATAACAAGTTAGTCTCACGCATTCTTACATTTTGTTCGATTGATAAAGGAAATATAGAGGAGAGAAAAGAAAGTGAAAAGAATTCTTTATTCGGTGGTTGGTATGAAAGGAAATTAAAGTAAATCGTTAATTTGGTCATTGATTCTGCACATCGTTGTCACAAAGGTCTCTGACTCAGGATTAAATACAAAGTAGTCTCTGATTGTGCACTTTCATTATCACTTTAGTCCCCGCCGTTAAATAATTATGTTAACTAATGATGTGGCAAAAGTTTTATGATGATAAGGAATATGAGGCGTCACAGGGACTAAAGTGAAAGTAGAAAATGTCACTTTGTTCCCTGAACCGAAAATCAATATCCCTGAAAATCAATATCCCCGATCCAAAATCAATATCCTCAAACTCGTCCCAACGAAGTGTTGCTCTTCGTCTAAGAACTGAGTCATCTTCCTCAATGAAGTTGTTATGTGGTTGCAGGAGACTTGTTAAGTCCTTGATTGTGCATACTTACTATTAGTTAGGTCCTTGACAGTAAACACTTACTGTCACTAAGGTCCCTACTAGTAAACACTTACATGCACATGACATTTGTTATATTTCCATGTAATGGCTGTTATTCCACGCCTACAACATTTATCAAGCTTCCATTCAATGGTTGTTATTCCATGAACAAACAACATGCCTAAAAATTTAATAGCAAATGCTAAATATTATCTAATAATTCACATAACAGGTTTGGCGTTATATCAGTGATTATTATAATAGCTAATATAAAAACAAATATTGAATCAAGTGGCTTAAGTTTCTGTTCTGCAATCATATTGTAGAAATGCAGATGCTCAGATAACTATATTATGACAATATTTGTAAATAATCAATTGAAGTTTACTTGGATATGTATTCTTGAAGCTAATAATCTTTCTTAAAAAATGAAATAGTATAATTGGAAGTTAACATTGAGATTAAAAAGAAGAAACCATCAAGGAATTCAATATTTGATTTTCAGTTCATGAATATTGATTTTTGGGGATATTAATTTTTGGTTCAGGGATCAAAGTGAGAATTTTCTACTTTTACTTTAGCCCCTATAATACCTCATACTATTTGTCAGCGTAAAACATTTGTCACATCATCAGTTAATAGAATTATTTAACGTCAGGGACTAAAGTGATAACAGAAGTACACATTCAGGGACTACTTTCTATTTAATCTTGAGTCAGGGACCTTTGTGACAGCGATGTGTAGAGTTAGGGACAAAAGTGACTGTTTACTCAAGGAAATTATGATGGAAAAACTATGTGTATTAATAAAGCGACATAAATATATATAGAGGTTGGGTTTGAATCTTGAATTTCCCAGTTATTCACTTTAAAGGTCAACTTACCACTTAACTACATGACCAAAAAAATTATATTCTTAAAAAAAAGATATAATTTATACTATATATAAAGAAAATAAGCCATCAGGGCTAGGAGCCCCATCTTTATTCATGTCAAACACAGCATGTTGAATCTCCTCTGTAGTAGGAATGTTTGTTAGTAAAGTATTGACTGACTCATCAATAAGCTATGGTATAACTTCTTCCACAAGCAAGTTATCGTGGAAAACAATGTTAGTCGAAAATAAGCATTTATAATAAGAAACAATGTGATCTGCAATCAAGGAAGGATCAATAATCAACTCATTATTACTTCTAATATGAGAGATTAGCTTTGTTTTGTTCTTGATTTCTGTAATTTTGTGGAAATACTTTGTATTTCTATCTCCATCAACATGCCAGCTAACTCCGGCTTTTTCTTGCCATAAAAGGTTTTGCTTTTTTAGAGCAACTTCCAATTGAACATGAACAACTTTTGCTAGGTTAAAGAGAGTGTCTGAGCGGTCAGATATTTGGATTTGGTGTTGTATATGGTTTAAGTGTGTTTCAATTTTGTCGACACATTCATGAACATTTCCAAAAACTTTCGTGTTCCAGATTTTCAACTTAGCCTTCAGATACTTCAACTTTGTACTTAAAATATGCATTGGGCATCCAACAACATTTTCTTGCCAACAATTTTCTATTAAGGATCTGCAATCATTGTGGAGAGTCCACATACTAAGAAATTTAAAGCTAGGAGGAAAATCTCCATCTCTATTATAAACATTTGCCTTAATTTTTTTAAAAGTACGCATGGCATCTTCAAATTTCTCATCTCATTTAATGTTTTTTTATCAACCAATCAAAATGGATCATGACTCATTTATTTTTTATTAGTCAATCAAAATGGATCATGACTCATTTATTTTTCATTAGTCAATCAAAATTGATCATGACATGATTTTTTTTCATATATGTAGACAAATTATTTTTCATTATTTTCATCTACCTCTTCCTCTCATAAAAAAACCACTTGATTACAATTACCAACTAACCTTAATTCTCTTTTTGTTCGAAACAAGTTAGGAATGCCTAACTTTAGGTTTGTTATACATTAAGGAGGTCTTGGTATAGTCCCCCTCCTGTTTTTTGGTTTTCTCTATTTTCCTTCATTAATATATTTTGGTAGTCTAACTCTTTACTAGCTACTCTTTTTTGGGGGAAAAAAAAACCACTTTCAACCACATTATCTTTTCTTTTATTTGTTTATTTCCTATTTTTTTATTGTTTTAGTGTTTGATTAACATTTCTTATTCTTATGTTGCTTTTGTTTGTGTGAAGAATATTGTGATTTCTTATTCAAAATTGGTGTTTGTATGTTCTTTGTCTTTTACCGGATTCTTATTTTTAGACTTGGAAGCCAATCAAGAGAAAAGAAGAAATGCATCACATATCAATTAGAATATATATGAAGTATTTATTTTTATGTAGTATTTGTTTTTGGAAATGATGTTTATCAATTTTTATTGATTATTGATATTTTATTGTTATAGAGCTATGATCAAGGTCGTGTATAACATAAAGTTTTTGCCTTTTCCAAACATCATGCGTTGAACTTGAGGAATCCATGTTTCGTCTATCAATATACCTATGTTGGAACATAGTGCCTAAAAAACTAAGCAAGTAGCAAATCTATAACCTTCATTTTTTTTAGATAACTGAGGAGATGGGAGGTCAAATCGAAAACACACTAACTCGTGGAGATGGGAGCATATGAGAGGAAGAGGAAATACCACCGAGAGACCAAAACTTAGACTTGACTGCAGCATGGTCATCACGTGACCACCTTAACTAACTTAATCAATATCATCATTGGATTAAAATTAATTAATGGCTAAAATTTGGCATCAAATTAACTTTGACACTTTAATGTCATTTAATCCTCTTGCATACAATGTAAATTTTAACTTACACTTAACACATTAACATCTCTCCATTAAGTGTCAGACTCTCCGTGTTCGTGATCCACCACTTAGAACACTCTCGTTCCTCTACAACGTTGAACCAGGATATCTTACCACAGTTGGACTTTCTGGAGGAGCCAACAATAATGTGGATCAACACATCGGAGAAAGGGCAACCACACAGTGGAAATGAGACTACAGTTTCATCCAAAACTTTAAGGCTTAAGTATGAGTTTTTCACTCTTTTGATGTTCAACCTGCACTCTTTCATCTAATGTTGAACTTTAACTGACTTTTGCTACATCGCAATATTATCTCCCTTAAGTTTGACGGAATTCTAGTACGTGCTTGGCACGGGTGTCCATGCTAGTTAATCTCATTTATCTTGAATTCAAAAAGGAGAGTGATCAAATTGGTGCTTTATGAGGGTAATACAAGAAATAGATGAACAATTATCAATCATATCTTGTAACGAGTACAAATTTTATATTTGAACGATACACTTCAGCCATTCGTTTACAGAAAATAACGTGAAAACAATAAATGTCATAAAAAAAAAGGCATAATTGATAAACAACAACTTATCATTTTTCCAATGAACTAAAATGTATAAGAGTAAATATTTTAATGCCCACAAATATTATTTATTACAGAAGAAAAATGTTATTATTTAAAAAAATAGAAAATCAAAATAGTGAAAGTAGGACATGTGGTAGAATTTTATAATAGGAGATTAGTTTTGTAATTGTGACGGTAATTTGTTTCTAAAGTTTATTTATTTATTTAAATTTATTTATTTTTTAATAGATTAATAAGTAGACTGTGCACAACAAGCCTACACGTTGAGCAGCAGCAACAACTAACCGTCAATGACCGACGTGGAATGAAAGCCATTGGTTGAGCTAACAATGTTTCAACTCCATCCACGTCATTTCCTCAAAAAGAAAAAACCATACACTTTATGTACTTAGGTTAATAATATTTTGAATTTAATTAATATAATTTATCGCGTTTAATTATTGGCAATTTCTACGGTACACTCAACAAAATTGAGTGTACCAGTACACCTATATGTTAAATAAATAGTTTAATGAGTTATTTTTTCTAGAAAAAATATATTTTCTATTGGTTATAATTATAATAATTATATTATATTTTTCAAAAGTGTCGATAAATCACAATTCAACTTTTTTTAATTTTTATTTCTCATGATGGTGAATATTGATTATTTTTTCCATAAAATGTTAAAAAATTAGTACGATTCATATAAATAATAAAATGATGTTTTTTCTTATGAAATAATATTTTTTAAAATATAAAAATCAACAAATATCTCTTTATTATATAAAAATGATCGTTAACTAATTGATTTATCAAATAGGTGTACCGGTACACCTTAATTTAAGGGTGTACATTTAAGGGTGTACCGTAGAAACTCCCTTAATTATTTTACAATTGCATATAATGATAGGTTGTCATGTCAATTAATAAATATGAAAATATATAAATCGATATATTTATTGATTGACGTGACAATATATAATTAAATATAGGTTTAATTGTATGTTTGATCCTTATGTTTATTTTATATTTTAAGTTGGTCTTTTATGTTTTAAAAGTTTTAAAGGTTTCAAGTTGGTCTAAAAAATTAGTCACGTCGAAATAAGTTAGTCCCTTCCACATCATGAATTAAAAAAATATTTTAAAACCGATTTTCTAATTTCGTCACCCGTATTATCTTTAAACTCTCAATTGGTGGAAGAACCTAACTTATTCTAATGTGAGATACATTTTAAATCAACTTGAAATTGTCAAAACATAAAGGACCTACTTAATTTTTTTTATACAAAACCAATTTAAAACCTAAAGTAAACATAAAATATCAAACATGTAATTAAGACTTAATTCTATGAGAATTGGTAAAATAATGGTACACCCTAAAATAATTGTACACCAACAAAATATACTAATTTTTTTTTTAAGGAACAAAATATAATAATTAAACTTTTCCTCAAAAAAATATAATAATTAAACTCTAGTTTTTTAGTAATGATAATTAGAGTAATATTAAAAAAATAGTTGTATATAATTCTCAATTAGAATTAGAAATCATAATTGATGATTGTCGACATAGTTATTAAAATATCCAAAAATGTGTTGAGTTGGCAAAAATGAGTGACATTACATCCACACCTTTTTTGTTTGTTTGTTTAGTCAACAAAACAAAATATTAGGAGAAAGGATATTTACTTAAATTAACAAGAACATAAAAACTAGAAAATGACATTTTATTTGTATGACATTCTTCTGATTTTATAAGTTTGGAGTAGCGAGAAATGCAATGTTGTTTTTTCTCACACACAAAAACAGTTACATAGTTTCAAGCTTTCTCTTTATTCTTTTCTTCTCTTCTTTGTCAAAGCGAGTAATCTCAATTTCAGTTTCTGGGTCTTCTTGTTTTGTACTCAACATACCAAAAATATCTTGATGGGTTTTGGATAAAGTTTTTCATTACTTTGTAAGTTTCTCAATCTGGCTTTTTCATTTCACCACTTGGTTGCATATTGATACAAAATTTGCTTTTATAGAATAATAATCTCTTGATATATGTAGAATTGACACTTCAAATTGAAAGTGTGTCCGGTGTCTAACAAGTTTAGGTGTGTTTCTGTGCCCGACATGTTTAGGTGTCCGACACGGTAACCACACATGTCATTACATTACATTCAATTATTTAATTTTCTCAAATATTATTGTTTTTTTAGGCTTAAATTATTTTTGTTGTCATTGTGTGGTAAGACTAGACATAACAAGATTATAAATGACAGCATCAGAGAGAGTTGGGGTAGCACCTATAGTAATAAAGATGGAGGAAACTAAGCTTAGGTGGTTTGAGCATGTGGAGAGAGAAGACATGTAGATTAAGAAGATTAGATCATATGGAGAATAGTCAAATCACTAGAGGTAGAGGAAAACCTAGAAAAACTATAATAGAAACTATTAGGAAAGATATAGAGATTAGTGAATTGGATAGAAATATGGTATATGATTGAATAGGGTGTCGTTTGATCCATGTAGTCGACCAAACTTAGTGGGATAAGGCTTGGTTGCTGTTGCTGTTGTTGTTGTTGTTATCGTCGTGTTCATGTGAGTGCTTCATATATCTTAATAGGTTTTGTAATATTCATCTTATGATCGGTAGATTTTGGATATCGATTGTGTTTTGTACACATATCATCAACTCAAATTTGAAGAATATTTGACCGTGTTTTTCCCCCACTGCTTGTGTTTGTTGCAACTTGCAGAGTCATACTTATTACGGGTTTCTGAGATTTGCTAGGAAACATGATCGTGTCAGCTCTTCTGACATCCGTTGGGATAAACACAGCTTTGTGTGTCTTATTCTGGACATTGTATTCTATATTGAGGAAACAACCAAGCAATTATGAAGTTTACGTGCCTCGCTTGTTGGTTGAAGGAACTTCTAAGAGGAGAAGTCATTTCAATTTAGAAAGACTTATACCTTCTGCAGGTTGGGTTGCTAAAGCCTGGAAACTCTCTGAGGAGGAGCTGTACTCATCGTCAGGGTTAGATGGTGTTGTCTTTATGCGTATCATAACCTTCAGGTACTATATCTTTCTAGATTTCCCTTCATTAGGGGATAGTAGAACTAAATTATGGTCTTATAAATGTTATAGAGGTCTCCGCGACAACATTGCAACCTCAATTGCAGTTGCATTGACCACATTTGTTCGCATTTTGCTGCAATATCAAGGTTTTTAACGTAACTGTAACTGTGACCGCAATGATGTTTAGAACAATGCCACTATAAAAACATAAAAGGGGTAATTAAGTTGTTTAAGTTTCTCTTATTTAGATTGATTTGTTCTTATATTTCTTGGATGCAGTGTGAAAATATTTACTTTTGCTGGGGTTATTGGAGTCTTTGTACTTCTTCCAGTCAATTGCTGGGGAAATCAGCTACAAGATTTTGATGTTGCTAACTTTACTAGTAACTCCTTGGATGTGTTCACTATATCAAATATAAACAGTGGCTCTAAATGGTAATACTACCTCAAGATTTTATTGTTCTATTCAACATTATGGGATCTTAATCTTTATAAGATTGTTATCCTTTATAATTTGTTTTTCAGGTTATGGGTACACTTCTGTGCTGTATATGTTGTAACTGGATTCATATGCTTGCTTCTTTTTAATGTAAGTGCAGCACTCTTAGCCTATGGAATTTTTTTTTTCTAACTCCTTCATCTATCTTCATATTTTATGCCTTTTAAACCACATTAATTATGACCTTTTAAGATGAAAATGTGTTGAGTAATATCTATTATGGCCCTGTTTAGTAACAACTTAGTTAAGTGTTTATAGAATAAATTATCATACAGGTGCTTATGTATAAGCTATTTCTATATCAAAAGGTGAAATAACTCAATTTTTTTTGTTCCGTATAAGCTATCCTGTAAAGCTTATGGATAAAGCTGAAAACAACTTATAGACATGTCATAAGTTGTTTCCATAAGCTCTTTCAAAACAATCTTAGAAGTGCTTATGAAGTAGTATATGAGTTCAAATAAGGCAATCTAAACAAGCCCTGTATCTTTTTTTTGGTATCTAGAGTTCACGACTAATTAACAGGAATTACCTCTTAATTCTTCAGAGCTTGTTAATAAGCGTGTCTATTCTTCTTAATTTTCTTTGTTAATTGACATATATAAGTAGGTATAGTTTATGCAAGAACCAAGATTGAACAACCTACTCATTTCTCAATATTATTTCAATCTTCAGGAATATAAACTCATATCTTCTAGAAGAATTTCTTACTTTTATTCATCCAAACCACAGCCTCATCAGTTCGCCATTTTAGTTAACAGCATTCCCACTTCTTCTAGTAGCATCAGTGACTGTGTTGACAACTTCTTTAAAGAGCTCTACCCTTCTTCTTATCTGTCACATGTGGTTGTTCGTCGTACAAGCAAACTCCGAAGTCTTGTGGTAAGGATTATGTTGAATTTTAATTTCCTTTCTTGATAATCAATTTTTTTCTCTATTTTACATTTTCTTGGAAACTTTACTTTAGTCTTCTAAAGGGCCGCATAATTTTGTAGATTTGTGTATTGTTCTACATATTTATTGCTTTTAATACTCTAGCAATACATAATAACATTAACATCTTCTATGTGAGTTCAATCATCTTTTCGATGGCATGTATAAGGTGGCTGCTATGTTGATCAAACTTAAGTGCTTTGGTATACTATTTCTGTTTCAATTTGAAGAATTATGAAGCTCATTTCCTTATCTTTTGAATTCCTCAATATAGAATGATGCAAACAATATGTACAAAACGGCTGCACAATCACGACCAGATCCCACTAAGCAGAAGATTAAGGAAGGAGCCTTTTCTCGACTTTTTCAGCAAAGAAATAATCATATAGAGCGTTATGAAAAGCAGTTAGAGGAGATTGCGGAGAATGTAAGATTGAAGCAGTCAGAGGCTTCACTGGCAGGAGAAGTATGTGGTAATCTCTGAATTTTAAAAGAAACATTTTAAAACTAGTATATCAGCCTTCTTTTAACTATTGGAATTTTTCATGTCTCTGTTGGCATAAAGTGCATGCTACTAATACACAAGTAGGCTCGAGCTGCATTTGTATTCTTCAGGACTCGTTTTGCTGCCGCAACTGCTTTCCACATGCAGCAATCAGTCAATCCCACACAGTGGATTACTGAGTTGGCTCCAGAACCTCGTGATGTTTACTGGCCTTTCTTCTCTGAATCATTCATACAAAGATGGATTTCTAAGTTGGTGGTTGTACTCGTGTCTATTGTTTTCATTATTTTGTTCCTTGTACCTGTAGTCTTTGTACAAGGGCTTACCAACTTGAGTCAATTGAAAACTTTGTTGCCCTTCTTGACGAGTATTCTAACCATGTAAGTTAACTTGGTTTATTTATTTGATGTTATTTGGTCATTCATAACTCCTCTCTCTTTTATGGTATCTTGTTTCTCTTCTATGCACAAAAAGAAAAACTTTTAGAGTTGCATGAGAATTAGGTCAATCATCGATTAGGTGACAAGTTGGTGACTGTAGGTTTTATATTTCAATGATTGCATGTTCAGTTTAATGATTTTGTAATATCAGTTAGTTCCAAAAAGTAATATATGGATGCACATTGGGGAATTATACAGCACAAGTAATAATTGAATTACAACATAGTTTTTTTTGTTCTGTCTTCTATTTGGTGATGTACAACACTTTTAGTTTTGAGGGAGAGAAATGAAGTGCATACTGTAGGAGGAAGGTTGAAGGAGAGAAAAAGGTTTAGTGAAGAGGACTATATAGGAGAGGAAAAAACGGTTTCGATATTTTAGACTTTTGGATGTTTTTCCTGGAACAAATATTCAACTCATTGTTTAGAGTAACAAGTTTCGACCATTGATTGACAAGTAACCAAAAAAAAAACCATTGATTGACAAATATCAAAGTCATATATTAAGAAGGGTAAATCAAAACAAATCATGAGTTTGTTGAAATAACAGTCATTGATTTCCTTATTTACACTTTACTCACTTTGGAGGAGCCAACTTCTATCATGTCATGTGCTTCATCTTTTGTTTATTTCTTTCCAATGACTATTGTTAATAAATTCGCGCTATTCAACTCTATTATTTAGAAAATAAAATGCACCCTATGAAGCATAGAGCAAATGAACATGTCAAACTAGGTAGTCAAATTGTGGTCACCTAATCTTGTTCACATGATAGCTTTGGCTTTTTGTTCTGTTTTTTCAAGTTGTCAATGCAAAATCTCTGAACCTTTTGTGGATCTGCTTACAGAAAATTTGTGAGTCAGATAATTACCGGATATCTTCCCAGTCTGATTCTTCAGTTGTTTCTGCAACTGGTGCCGCCTACCATGGAGTTCCTTTCCACTATTCAAGGATACATCTCACACAGTGATATAGAAATGAGTGCAACTACTAAAGTGTTGTGGTTCACGGTATGGAATGTTTTTTTCGCGACTGCATTTTCTGGCTCAATTCTATCTATGGCGTCTACCATCCTTGATCCTACGTCCATTCCTGGGAAGTTAGCAATTGTTGTTCCAGCACAGGTTAGATGATGTTTCTCTCCATTATAAAACATTAATAAGGTTACGTTAGAAATATTTCTGTCTCAAATTATTTGTCACTTTAAAAACCAAGACATAATCTATTTACTTTTTTTTCCCAATAATATCCTCATCTAATTAAATAGTCCACCTAACTATTTCACTGCTATTACTTCAACTATTCCAATTAATTTGGGTATTTTAGTCTTCACAGTTAACAGAACTAATTATTTTGTTAAGAAGCATGCATTACCTTAAATGATATTATAAGGAGACAGAGGGAGTAAACAATATTCTCATTATTACTCATAATTATTTGGTTGATGAATACTAATACACTTCATTAGTCATACTCTATCACTTTAAACGTCCTATGCTCACAATTCAGCTAAATCTATACGCCAATTCATAATAATAATTTTTTTCATTTCTATCTTTTTGATGCAAATAATTTTTGTTTGATTGTAGGCATCATTCTTTATTACTTACGCTGTCACGTCAGGATGGACAAGCGTGTCATCAGAACTCTTCCGTATATTTCCTTATATTGTTAATTTGATAACAAGGCTATTCAAAACTCCAGATGATGAATTTGAACTTCCATATATGCCATACCACAAGGATATTCCAAGGGTCCTTTTCTTTGGACTTCTTGGTATTTCATATTTCTTCCTGGCTCCACTAATTTTACCGTTCGTCCTGGCCTACTTTTGTCTTGCATACATCATTTACAAAAACCAGGTAAGCATTTATTTGGGTATTATTTTTATATCTATCTATTTCTAGAAGGGTCTCTAATGTTGATGAGCTTATTTTATGCCAATGTTGTGTGTACCCTGTCTCTGATTTTGATAACCTAATTGCATCTGTTCTTTATAATTATTTAAACCAAACAAAATATTTCTGAGTGAAGAGACGTGTAGGTATTATAATAATTTCTCTCTGTTCTCCTAATTGCTAAATCCTAGTGTTTGTTAATATTGTGTAATTGAACTTTTTTTAACTAGGACTTCCTAAACTTGGGAAGACCTGCAAGATGTAGCCGAAGAATATTTATTAGCAAATAATTGAAGTAGGATGTTTGGAAAATGTTGAGGGGTATCTTTGTGTTGATAAATGTTAAGTCGTTTCCAAAAGTTAATATGAAATTAAGCCTTTTTAAGTTTTGCAAAGTAGTTATGGATAAGTTGGGTTTTGTATAGCTGAATAGTGATTTGGAAATAATGGAAACGAGAGATATGATTCACATGATAAGGCAACTACTTGTAAGGTGTTTTAAGCATGCTTTCTATTGATTTTAGGATAGTAGTTATCGAAACTATATCAAGGCTCATGCCTTTCCAGAATGAGTGAAGAAATTTGATAACGAAGTACATTAAGAAATGAAGAGGAGAGACCTAAACAAGTTGTATTTTGATGTCTTGGTTCAGTGATTCACTTTGAAGAAATCAAAGAATGACATTTGATTATGTACTCGGGTTCGATAAAAAATTTGAGAAAAAGAATTTAGTTGGTATCTGATCAAAAGGACAGCCTTGAAATATAATATTCAGCACTATAATAATGGTGTAGCTTTTAATGGTCTTTCTCATGCTTTGCCAATTCATGAATACTAAAGATGCATACTTTGGGGTAGTTGTGTGTGGACAAAATATAGAAGACATCATTCTAACTCAAAAATTAATGGTTGATTGAAGACAAATGAGAAATGTCCAAGATCAGAAATTTGATTTAAAACTGTGTAAAGGCAATATTTACAGGAACCATCATTGGTTGTGTGACAGTGTAAAAAGTAATTAATTTTGATTGCCTTGTGAAAATTCCTAACTATAACGAGTAACCATAATATGGCAGTAATTTTATACGTGAAAATAAGAGACACTTCATGAACTTCTGATATTAGTTGAACTGATACTCTCTGCTTATGTATTATGCAGTTTATGAATGTATATGCACCAAGGTATGAAACTGCGGGAAAATTTTGGCCTACTGTGCACAATTCAATGATATTCTCTCTAGTACTCATGCACATCATTGCAGTGGGAATCTTTGCATTGAAAAAACTCTCTCTAGCATCTACCTTGACGCTTCCGCTACCGCTCCTCACACTTTTATTTAATGAGTATTGCCGAAAACGATTCCTACCAATATTTGTTGGATACTCTGCCGAGGTACATTTCAAATGAAGAAAACAACTATGACCTAAATGTTTGCCTGTTTGGATTGGCTTATTTGAGTCTATCGACTAGCATAGGCAGTAGCAAAACTGTTTAAGAGAGCTTATTAAACAACTTATAACATGTCTATAAGTTGTTTTCAGTTTATGTCCATAAGATCTTTGTGATAGCTTATGAAAACAACTTATAGCTTATATAAAAATAGCTTGATTTTATTTATCTTTTGTTATAGAAATGACTTATACATAAGAACTTATATGATTAACACTAATGCTACAAGAGCTTAATTAAGTTGTTTATCCAAATAGACATAAAAGAAAATGAAACCGTTCTCTCTGAAAAACAAAGTTATTGCATTTTGCATTCAATCTGTTAACTCTAATTTCGATTCATGTCTGTGTTTCAGAGTTTGATAAAGAAGGACAGGGAAGACCAGAATGATCCTACATTGACTGAGTTTTATCACAATTTGGTAGATGCTTATAAAGATCCTGCTTTGGTTCCAATTCAATACTCATCAAACACTGACAGTCTTTCCAGTCCCCTTATATCTTCAGCTTGATGCTGAGACACAATGTTATTCACTAATAGAGTAGTTTTTTGGCTCTTTCTTGTATGTGATTGAACATTCATATTTTAAGTGAAATCAAATGCAAAAGTTGCTTGTATTGTATTGTATATGTGTGAAAATAGAGTAGTCTTGGTTTCCAACATAGTGGCCAATTTTGTCCTTTTCTAATCTTTTGCTTTCCACTCTTCAATTTATCTATAGACTATAGCAGTCAACTTATCTTTTGCTTTTCACTCTTTAATATTCTTCTACATCTTGCGTTTATTTAATTGTGAATGCAATATGTCAGAACCAAAGAGCATGCTCAATTGACACATTTTTGTGTAAAGATTACAAAAACTAATCTGAGTATATACACTAAGCTAAGAGGAATGAGCCTTATTAATGAGTCTAATATAAAAACTAGTTGGGAAATGCTAACATGTATAAGACACTAAGTAAAATCATGTATCGGATATTGTGCTAATTTATCTATCAAAATTTTGAAAATTACTTTTTCTCAATAAATACTTACTATTTGTCAAATTCTTAATATATACCTTAAGGATATATATTAGCATTAGCATGATCTAAACTAATTTACAACATAATATGTTGTCCATGATAATTTTCGGAAAAAAAAAGCTATTTGACAATAGTTATTTGTTTACAATATTCCACCTCAAACTCGTGAATGAATATCTATAATTCTCCTCTTACAAGTAAGTTGAGCAAAAAATAAAAAAACTTGTAAGTAAGTTGGTTGGATTGTGGCAATTATTATCAGTCTTCTATCCAAATTTTCCTTTATAAAGTATTGGTCTATCTCAATGTGTTTTATTATGTCACTATGAATATGATCATGGGTAATAATAATACTTAAATTTATTGTTACAAAAGATCTTAACGCCTGTTTGTTTTTACGTCATTTTTTTCTACTAGCACTAAAAAAGGCAGTGAGTTAACTTATGACAACCACTGCATATTTTCCCATCAATTATTGACATCGATTTTTGTACAATTGGTCCTCTTTGAAATTCATTATCCGACAAAAAAAATACAAGGTGAGTTTATGGTTCCCATGACTCCTTTTCAAAACAAAATTATTTGCAATGAATTCAAACATGTCATGAGCAATGAATAAGAGTGTGACAAGTAAAAACAAAATTGAACTCTGAATCACTTTGATGCCAATCTGAAAATACTACTTTGTTCTTATCTAAAAATACACATCATGATATTTTAATTTTTGATCAAATGTCTTTCCAAGCATAGTATTTGATGTTTGCTCTACAATAATAGAAACTTGTTTGGTTTAAGATTTTACATATTTCATTGCAAATATTTTTTAATTAAAACAGTGAATTCTAACATGATGTTGAGCTTTGGCGTATGTTTTGTCTATTTAATACTAGCACATGGTTAGTTTTATCCTCAAACTCTTCATAGAATGTGGGGGGAGTTCATATTAATGATGTTGAGCTAAATGGTTGCGTAAAATATTTATATAGATAAAAAAGAAGAAAACAGAGGGAAGATGACCATCCTTAAAAAAAAAGGGATGATAGACCAAAAACCTATTATTTACAATGATGCAAAACTTAGATAATGATGTGGCAATGCCACATCATCTAATTTATTGTTTTTTTTTTCTCTTATGATCCGTGTAATTATTTTAATTTTTTTGTTTGTTTATTCTAGCAGTCAACCAATAGATAATGATGTGGCAATGCCACATCATCTATATTGAATGGGCAAATAGATGAAACACTAAAATAATGAAAATCTTAAATTATAGAGACACTAATCTAATTTCTTTAGAAAAGACTAAAATCAAAATTTATCCAAATGATAGAGACCAAAACTTTATACGCAAAAGAAATTATTCAATGAAGTTGGATAGAATCAAAAGTATAATAAAACCTTGTCAATTTTTTAATCTGTTGCTTTTAACAACTTAGATTCAAACATACTTTGTAGGTGTGATCTTACAAGAGACCCACATCATTTCCTATAAAAATGTTCTTCATTCTATGCATAACATAATTTACGGCATAAAGATAGTGTAAACAGTATTAAAACCAAGGATGATTAGTGGAGTTACTATGTGGTATACAATCAAACTAAGCATATTTTAAGGCTCCACATTTGTTTCATCATCACATTCAACTTATGTTTGTCTCAAGAGACACACCTTTCCAAGTGCATGAATCATCCTTTCCCACCTCGCCACACACTAATAATGTAAACCAAAGATGAGGCAAAAGTAAGAATTAAAGATAAAATTAATGTCAAAAATTAGTTCTTTCAGATTAGTCGGTTCTTAGATTGGATATAAAGTTTTTCAAAAAAAATAATGTAAAGGATATCTAGAAATAAGTGATATGCATAAAATAGTTTCTTTGTTTTTTTCCACCTTTTTTCCTCAGTTCTAATAAGTAGCCATTAAGAAAATATGTAGCTACACCTCTCTGGATTAGACTAGGAGTTAAATTGATTGAGCTTGATTAAATTTGCGTGCTACTTGAAGTGACTATCGGTTTAGTTTATCTAAAGTGGACAATTTATTTAGATGAAAGAGTTCGCAATCTCAACTTAAATTGCTGATATTTCAATACATTCATAATTTATTATGTATGTCGACACAGTATTAGTCAATGATTTCATCATCAACATTGAATATACTTACTTTATCTCCAAATTAAATTTACTTTAATTTTTTACTTCATTTTTTATTATGAACGTTGGTTGCGTATGTCTCATATATAGCCTTTATGTATTGGTCTCGTTTCCTAAAAAAAATGTATTGGTCTATGTGTATTGTTGTAATCTGAATTTTAACACTATATATTGTTTGTAACACCGAAACTATAATCATTGTATAAATAATACGGAGATATAGTTGCTTTATAGCGTAAAGATAAGTATTATTGACCGAACTGTGTTAATAAAGATTGATCTTGTTCATTATGTTCTATTTTTGTTTACTTTAATTTTGAAGGAAATGTAACTAGTGCTCATGGGACGATGATTAAGGAATTATAAAAGAAAATATTTTTTTGAAAATTGTGTATTACACTTTTTAATAGTTAAAATTTGATTTTTTTTTTCCTTCTACTTTTAGCTTGTTAACTATCTGGTTAACAAGACCCTAATTTTTATTACATGTTGCTAACAATAAAATAACTACACTGCTCAATTTAAAAAAGACAAATATTATATCTAATATTTACGAGAAAGTTGAAGGAAAAAAAAATATAGAAAAGTATATGTCTGCAAACAATTACTTACTAATAAAAAACCATATATACCATGCTTAGACTATAGTTTCTTCTGTGTATCTGCTGCATGTGTGCTAGTGGTTGAATATTCTCAAAGTTTTACCATTGCAATAGTCGATTGTTATGTGTTTCGATTCTGTTTGTGTTGCCATAGGCTTGTAAAAGTGGTCCCATTGCATCTAAAATATTGTACTATACTATCTCAATATTATTTATCGTAAGGGGAATAGAGATTTGGAAGAATCATAGTATTGATGACGCAAGAAGATCAGTTTGTTGATGTACATAATAATTCATGACATGCTGAAAATTCAATGTGCGAGAATTGATTAAAGCCTGCACACAATAGACAACAATAGTGACATAACAATGGGATGGTAATGTTTTAGAGCATAGTGAACTGAAAGTACTGCTAAAGAGAGACAAAATGTTAACCCAAATTGATTGATGAAACCCAAATCCCCATAAGCATAAATAAACAGAATGGAGGGGGGGGAGAGGGTTTTTTTGGTCTTTTTCTCCTAATTTGACTTCTTATTGCTTTTTCAAAGGAAAGGGAAAAGTGTTTCAGTGTTTGAAGGACCATTTATGTGATGGTATTAATGTCAAAGACAGATTGGAAACTACAAAAAAGACAACCTCTTTGGTGAATGCCATTTTACCCTCTCATTAATGCAACTCAAGGGTACATTTCACTCACGAGTAAATCATAAAAAGATTCACAATTTTATGTGAGAATGTAAATTTGTCCACAAAAATATTAGTGGTACCTCCATATATGTGAACAAATTCATAGCACCAAGTTAACAACATATAAGAAGAAAATGAAATTTAACTCAAGTGTTTAATAAAATAGTAGTTATTATATCTATGATTTTATATATCCTTTAGGTCTTGATATTTCTACCCTTAATTATATAGAGAATCAGATAAAAGAAAGCAAAACAACAAAGCCAGTTAGAGTTTTATAAGAATGAGCAAAACTTTTGAATATAAGTGTCACTATAAAAATATATAGTGAAATATAAATAGACAAAACATTTCTTAGCTCAATTACAACTAAAGACTCGTTATGTATTATCTAACATTTTCCGTTATACTCAAAATTAGAGCCGTAAAAAATAGGTTGGGCTAATGGGTCGGTCCATTAGCCCATATTTTGGATTGAGCCGAGTCAAAAAAAGCTAGCCCAAAAATGCACTAGGTTTTTTTTGCCTCAAGCCCATTTGGCCCATACAAAGTGGGGCCGGGCTGGCTCATCAGGCTTCGGGCCGGCCCATTATCGATATTTCATTTGATTTTTGTTAAAAAAAACAGTATTATTTTTTAAAAAAATTATCAACTAATTTAAAATTTATTAATAAAAATATATTTAAATAAATAAACTTAATAAATATGAATGAATTTAGCTTAAAGTTTTAAAATTTTAAAGTTTATAAAATATTAATTTGATTTAATGGAAGAAATAATCTAGAGTTTAATTATTATTCATTGTTAAATAAAAATTATTTACATTTTTATGTCCATCCAACCATATTTTAGCAAAAAATTACATAAAAAAGAGTGAATAAATGTGAAAAATAAAACATAAACGGCCCGAGCTGGCCCATGACCCACACAGGTTAGGTTGGGCTCTAGAATTTCCAGTCCGATTATAAATGGGCCCCATTTATATAGTCGGGCCTCTCGGACTGGGTCGGGGCAGCCCATTTGACACTTCTACTCAAAATGCATTAATATGAAGCAGTGAGAGTTTGTCAAACACAAACAAATAACATAATAATATAAATTTAAAATATCTAATATTCTAACACTACCCCTAAAGTTAAAGCTTAATAAGCTTTAAACTTGTTACAAATTAACATTGAAATTAAATCAAAACAACTAATATCACAACCAATGAAAAAGAGGAATCAAAATGGGTAACCATCGTGGCGTGTAGATAACGAAAGAGGGAAATCATCCAAACAGAATAACTAAATCAAACCAAACGAAACCAATTACCAACTAGAAGAACCAGTAGGAAGAAATGACGAAACAAAAGAAGCAATAGAGAGATACTTAATTCAGTAGCATAAACCCATCATAATCCTCATTTTTAATATACATACCACAACAATTTAAGATCATTGATAATTCAAATGTTTACATGTGAATATCCGCATGCACAAGTTCTAGCATCCAAGTCCACATCCACCTTAATACTTTCATTTTGGAATTGATACCTTGAACGAGGAGAACCAACCCAATATGTTGTCCACATGTTCTGAAATTTCTTCATTTCTAAACGATTATGTTGCATTGTGCAAAGAGGACAAACTCTATCATCTCAAGATTGGTTTCTCTTTGCAGTTCATTGAATATTTCATCATAGTTGTTAGTGATACTGTCAACTTTGGAGTTTTTTGTTTTTTAAATATGTCTTTGTCCAAGCTTCTTTAGGTCACTTGTTAAGTTACTCACATGCTTTACTGTTTAAGTTTTTAACTATCTTCATATTGAACTGGGTCAGAACGGTGGACTTTGCAGAGTCCCACACCATTACCACTTGATGAATCACTTTCACTTGATGGACACACTTTCTTAAGTTTTTGTTACATTTTTGAATTTTTTTACATATTGACATTTCTTTACCTTTTTGCCTTCCCCTATCTTCAACCTTCTCCCTAATTTGTTCAATCTCCTCAGCCAATATTATCTCTTGTTGGATTAGTTATTCAAATGAAGGAGAGTCATCATCAATACAAATATCTTGCTGCTTACGAAGCTCTTGTTCTACATGAGTATCTTGCTGTACAAAAATACCCTTTGACACATAGTTACCACTTTCAATCGTTCAATTTAAACCAATGGTCAATATCGTTTAACTGCATTAAAATCAAGGTTTAATCAAGACCATCTGATCTTCAATCGACAACTAAAATGACTTACCGCGTAAAACTGTGTGAAACTACATTCGATTTCAACTATTGAAGTTTTGAAACCGTTCATTTTTTTTACTAGGCTTTTATATGTGTTTAGTCCATGCAAATAGGGTTCATTTAAAATTTGGTCCTTGTATTCCTTAATCCTGGCAATTTGTCCTCCCAAAATTTAATCACTTAAAATTTCGTCCCTCAACCAAGTTAATCACTGCCATATCACTAATCTAATGAGGTGGCACTGCTAATTGATTCATACGCACGCAAAATGACCAAAATGCCCTTAGTTGTTCCAGTTAAACAGGAAAGGGAGAAAATACCCTCCTCTTTCATCTTCTTCTTCCATTGAAGAAGAATAAAGCCAGCACTATTCCAAAACATCAAAACCCAGCATGTTGTCCTCATCTTCATCACCAAAACGAATTTCGTTTCCATTTATTTTTTCTTTTGTGCAATCAATTTTGGATTTATTGAAATCGATCCATTGATTTTGGATCCCACAAAACTTGCTAAAATAATTACTGTAGCTCCCCAACAAAATCAAAATTTGTATTCATTATTCATCGAACATTATTCATCCAACCACCAAAGGAGGATGATTGCAGATTTGTCGGAGTGTGAACGAGGGAGAAGAGGAAGGAGGATACAAGATGCTCATGGAGAGGAAAGAAGTTTTCAACTAGATAAACCCAGTTCCCTCATCTTCATTTTCCCATTATCGATCTCCCTCTTTCAACCTAGTCCAGATTCCATTCTTCTTCTTCTTCCCTCACTCTCTCGAACAAGAGCAACACAATCCATATCTTCTTCTTCCATCCCTTCCATGTTATCTCTTCAAGTTCTATTTTCTACTTCTGATTCGTTTTCGACCCAACGGTTGGAAGAGAATGGGAATGAAAAAGGGAATGAGAATGGCGAAAACGGCAACAAAAGCTGATTTTTGAGAGTAGTTGAGTTGGTTCAATTGATGACGAAGGTTCATTGTGACAATTTTGAAGCAGATCGATGATCAACGTAAAGGATGATGTTGCATTTGTTGAATCCACTGAAGCAGTGCTGGCTTTATTCTTCTTCAATGGAAGAAGTTCTTCTTCAATGGAAGAAGAAGATGAAAGAGGAGGGTATTTTCGTCCTTTCATGTTTAACTGGAACAACTAAGGGCGTTTTGGTTATTTTGCGTGCGTATGAATCAATTAGCAATGCCACCTCATTAGACTAGTGACGTGACAGTGATTAAATGGGTTGATGGACAAAATTTTAATTGATCAAATTTTGGGAGGATAAATTGTCAGGATTAACGAATACATGAACCAAATTTTAAATGATCCATATTTGCAGGGACTAAACACGTATAAAAGCTTTTTTACAATTATCCAATTTTCTTTTCTTTTCTTGTATTGCAACCAATGCAAGCACTATTATCTCAAAGAATAGTGCATAAAAAAACCGCCAGGAACAAAAGCCCAAAACAAAGTTCCTTTATTAGATCTCTCACTCTCAAGTCACACCTCTTCTCTGTTCCTGTTCTTGTTCCCACCACCCTTTCTGTCTCTTGTTTTGTTCTTCATATTCATCTCTCTCTCTCTAAACACAGTAACTGTAGTTTCTGTTCTTTGTCACATCTTCAAACTATAATATCAGAAAAACCAAACCAACAACAATATTCTCTCTTCTCTTTCTCACTTCCCATTTTCTTATTCCAAAATCATGGAACAACAAACACAAGAAAACTCAACCAACAAAAACACTAACCAAAATCTCACAAACAAAACAACCACTTTCATCACAAAAAATGGAACAAACTCTCATCAACATCATCATTACTATCATCAACAGCAACACCACCACCAACAACAACAACAGTATCAGAATCATCTTCAACAATACCAAACTCAACTCGGTTTCTACAACAACTACCAACATAAGTATCAAAGATATTACCCTGCTCTTCTTCCTTTACCTTCACTTCAACAACTACCTTTGATTCCATCTTTCCCTCAAAATCTCAAAACCCATTTGCACAAACTTCCATGCAAACTCAATACTTCTCCTTCATCAGAATACAATCTTTCTCAACTTTCACTTGATCCTGGTAAGTAAGCACCATTCAAACATACCCTTTTGCTTGCATTCTTTGTTTTTTTTAATATAGATGCTAAAAATTTATTCTTTAGGCCTTGTTTGTTTGGTTTTTTAAGAAAAAATTTTAAATTTACTTTGACTTATTGAAGTGTGTGTGAAAAAAAACATTTTTTTTATTGTTTCTTACTCTTTTATATACTTTTTTAACATTGCATTTGGGGTTGTAATAATTTATGATTTGTTTATATATTATGCATTTTTTTAACTTCAATGAAGCTAGGTTTTATTCAGATTTTACATTGGTTTTGCTGTTTTTAATGCGAAAATGTAAGGTACTTTAAGGTCACTGTTTCACTTGCAGCAATTGATCCTTTATGTTTTTGAAACATGACATTTTTTTGTAACTTGAGTGTTATATTTTTGCTTAGTGGTTTATTTATTTTTTGTTGTTAAAAGTAGATTTAATTTAAAGTGAAATGATCACTTGTTTGGTCTCACATCAAGTCAAAATTGATTTATTCTCAAACTTGCTTTAATAAGAAGCAACAATAATTTACTTTTTGCTTTAAGCACTTTTAGAAATTATCCTAATAACATTCTTCACATAAGATATATCTAGTGTGAGATAAAAAAGATACTTAGTTATTTGAGCTTACAATTAATTTATGCAAAAATGATGAATCATCTTATTTATGATAATGATTTAGCTCCAAAGGAACTTCAGAAGCAAACTAGACCATCCTTTAAAGAAGTTGATGGGAAGAAGCTTATTTCAACAAGGAAGCCACATGAAGTAATTGTTGCAAGGAGACCAGATTCTGGTGGACAAGAAGGTCCTGTGATTTCTCTCCTTGCCAACCATTTTTTGGTGAAATTTGATTCATCACAAAAAATATATCATTACAATGTTGAGATTACTCCTCATCCCTCTAAGGATGTTGCTAGAGAAATCAAGCATAAATTGGTAAATAACAATGCTGAGATTTTATCGGGCGCTTTGCCGGCATATGACGGGAGGAAAAATCTTTATAGTCCAATTGAATTCCAAAATGATAAGCTTGAGTTCTACATAAGCCTCCCAATCCCAACTAGCAAATCGACATCACCTTGTGAGAAACGTGAACAACATAAACTTTTTCGGATAAATATCAAATTAGTCTCGAAGATTGACGGGAAGGGGTTGACTAACTACTTGAGCAAAGAAGGTGACGAAGGGATTCCGCTTCCGCAGGATTATCTACATGCTTTGGATGTAGTCTTGAGGGAAAGTCCGACTGAGAAATGTATACCTGTTGGAAGGTCATTCTATTCGAGTTCAATGGGGAGAAGCAAAGATATCGGTGGAGGAGCTGTTGGATTGAGAGGCTTCTTTCAGAGTCTTAGACCAACACAACAAGGACTTGCTCTCAATGTGGATTTCTCGGTAACTGCTTTCCACGAGAGTATAGGAGTTATTCCGTATTTGCAGAAACGTCTCGAGTTTCTTAGAGATCTTTCTCAAAGGCAGACAACTCAGCTAACCTGTGAAGAAAGGAAGGAAGTAGAGAAAACGTTGAAGAACATCAGAGTCTTTGTTTGCCATAGAGAAACTGTTCAGAGATACCGTGTCTATGGCTTAACTGAGGAGACAACTGAAAATCTTTGGTTTCCTGATAGAGATGGAAAGAATCTGAGGCTTATGAGTTACTTTAAAGATCACTATAACTACGACATTCAATTCAGGAAGTGGCCATGCTTGCAAATTAGTAGGAGTAAACCTTGTTATCTCCCTATGGAGCTTTGTGTGATCTGTGAAGGACAGAAGTTCCTTGGGAAACTGTCGGATGATCAGACGGCAAAAATACTCAAGATGGGCTGTCAAAGACCGGGAGAACGAAAAGCCATCATCGAAGGCGTCATGAGAGGAAATGTTGGTCCTACCAGGTATAACTGCAATGCATTACTTTCATATTTCTTGTTTATAGAATATGGTGTATGATTCTTTGTACATTCTTGGTACTTCTATTCTATGATCATTTATGTATTTGAGTGAAATTTCATTCTGATTCCACACAAAAAGCACAAAGTTCAGATTAGTCTTCAGAAGAAAAGCCAACCTTTTGTCCCTTGTAAAATAAACCAGAACGCTTAAGTATCTTAACCAACATCCATCCACAAACTGTGTAACCGTTATTAAGTGATTACGTGGACGGTTAAATGGACTAGGTGGCATTAACAGTGTTTAAGTGATTGTTGCATTGTTTTTGAATTAGTTTCTTTCTAATTTCTAATGCTTTAAAAGTATTCCTTTTGACAGTGGTGACCAGGAAAATGAATTCAAACTCCAAGTCTCAAGAGAAATGACAAAGTTGACTGGGAGAATTCTTTACCCTCCAAAACTAAAGCTTGGAGATGGAGGTCATGTGAGAAACCTGACTCCTTCACGTCACGATCGCCAGTGGAACTTTCTAGATGGCCACGTCTTTGAAGGAACTACAATTGAAAGGTGGGCACTAATAAGTTTTGGAGGCACACCTGAGCAAAAGTCTCATATCCCAAGATTCATAAACCAGTTAACTCAAAGATGTGAACAATTAGGTATTTTTCTCAACAAGAACACAATTATTAGTCCACAGTTTGAATCAATCCAAGTTCTTAACAATGTCACAATTTTGGAATCTAAGCTCAAAAGAATCCAGAGTATTGCCTCAAACAATCTACAGCTTCTTATTTGTATAATGGAGAAAAAACACAAAGGGTATGCAGATTTGAAACGAATTGCCGAGACAAGTGTTGGTGTTGTAAGCCAGTGCTGCTTGTATCCGAATCTCATCAAATTAAGTTCACAGTTTTTGGCTAATTTGGCTCTCAAGATCAATGCCAAAGTTGGTGGATGCACTGTTGCTTTGTACAACTCGCTTCCTTCTCAATTACCGCGTCTTTTCAACATTGACGAGCCGGTGATGTTCATGGGAGCTGACGTCACGCATCCTCATCCTCTCGACGATTCAAGTCCATCTGTCGCTGCTGTTGTTGGTAGCATGAACTGGCCAACAGCAAACAGATATATTTCAAGAATAAGGTCTCAAACACACAGGCAAGAAATTATTGCAGATCTCGGTGCAATGGTTGGAGAATTGCTTGAAGATTTTTATCAAGAAGTGGAAAAACTCCCAAACCGAATAATTTTCTTCCGAGACGGTGTTAGCGAAACTCAGTTTTACAAAGTGCTGCAAGAGGAACTACAATCAATAAAACAAGCATGTTCAAAAAGGTTCCATGGTTATAAACCTTTTATTACCTTTGTAGTTGTGCAAAAGAGGCATCACACAAGGTTGTTTCCTGCTGACACCGATCAATCTTCGACACACAACAATTTTCACTTTCAATATGAAAATATTCCACCAGGGACTGTGGTTGATTCTGTGATTACTCATCCAATGGAATTTGATTTCTATCTATGTAGTCATTGGGGTGTGAAGGGAACAAGTCGGCCAACTCATTACCATGTCTTGTGGGATGAAAATAAGTTTACTTCAGATGAACTGCAAAAGCTTGTTTACAATTTGTGTTTTACTTTTGTTAGGTGTACTAAGCCAATTTCATTAGTTCCTCCTGCATATTATGCACATTTAGCTGCATATAGAGGTAGACTCTACCTTGAGAGATCAGAGTCTTTAGGTTTGTTCAGAAGTGCTTCTACATTATCAAGAGCTGCTACGCCGAAGACACCACCTCTACCTAAACTTAGTGAAAACATCAAGAAGCTTATGTTTTACTGCTAGTGATAGCCAATCTATGTAGCACCAACACTTTAGATTAAGATCGCATTTGATATGTGTTGGTGTCTGACACTGAGACTTGTGATTACATACTATCCGTTCTATTTTTTCAAATTATTATCAGTGTCTACGTGTTGGTGTTTGTATTTGTGTTGGTGCTTCATAGGTATCTATTATGTAAATGTAATTTGATTTTTCAATTGTTTAATTATATGATCAAGCTTTTGATTTCTGTGAGAGAAGAAAATGAAACACATGGGAAGTATAGTATTGTGCAAGATAAATGATCAGTGGAAGATAAGCAAAACATATATGTAGTCTTTGCATTCTACCTAACTGAACAACTCATAAAGATGTAATATTTAAAGGCCAAAATGTTGGTTAGTCAGAAAGGATTTCTAGCTGTATTTCTTTACAAGTTAAGCTTATGACATTCATTAAGTCCTTAGGTAAGTCAGTTCAGTTTCAATGGCCCTTCAATTGTTAACTTATGGTGTGTTTGGGTTGTTTCAAAATTGATTTTGTATTTTGTTAAGTATGATTTTAGTGAAAATTGTGTTTGGAATCTGACAATATCACGATGATATCGCGCGTTCGAGTGAAGATCCAACTACCTAACGATAGTACCAAACATGCATGTGTTTTTATTTTTGTCCAAAATTTTTTCCTCCAAACCTCAGTTTGATTAGAGTAGAAAAAATGTAGTTTGTGCTAGATTGATAAATTTACATTAATCAATTTTAGGAAAATCACTTCTAAAATCATCCAACCATTTGCTTGACTAGGATGCTTTCGTACACAACTTTATGCATTCAAACTCATTTTAGAGAAAGTGCAGTACTCCCTTCGGTTATACTTATAAGCAAATATCCCTGTTTTAGATTCATTGAATAATCAATGTATCTGAACTAATTATCGTCTAGATGCATCAGTTATTCAATAAACTTAAAAAAATAATTTAAATAATTTTTGCTTATAAATGTGTCTGGAGGAGGTATGTTCAATCTTATTTTTAACGAAAAATCAATTTTATAAAATTAATTCAAAAAGAATTAATATTTGCTATCATAGAACCATATACTAAATCTAAATCACACACTACATGCCTTAGAAGCATATGCTAACTAGTTTAGGTAAAGGAATAACTGAATTAGACAGATAAAAAATAGCTTCCACACTAAACAACAAAATCAAGCCAAAAGCAATTGGATCAGGTCAGCATAGAATATTGCATGGAAAAACTATATGAATCACACAAAGTATATATAAATATAAATATATGCATTGTTTTAATAAGTTGCATGTATGATATAGATTCTTTGGATTCAAGTATATGTATACAATCTGTGTGCATGCAGCAGCAGCAGTAACTTGTGAAAGTAATTAAACGTGAAGCAACTATTTACTACATAACTGTAAAGACAGATTGACCTAAGTACAAGTATTAAATAAAAGTTGTTTAGTCAAATAGTTGCTATAGATATATGCTTTATACACTCATACAAGTAAGCATTAGTGTAAGTGTAAATAAAAAGTAGTACTCCAGACTATCTTTTTGCCATGCAATGCAATGCAACCATTAATAAAGTGTAAGTAAGTGACTTCTTAAAAAAAAAGTGTAAGTAAGTGACAGAGTTATTAAAAAGAATCCAAATTTCAAAGCAAAAAGACAACCAACCATGTTTATGTTATGGGTATACATAAAATCAATTGTGTAAAAAACTGTTGTTGGGTCCCATTGAGAATGGTACAGAAGATAGGTAGCTCAGTTACTGAATCACAGTGCACGGCATATGCCCCTCCTGCCACCACAATAGTATTATTGAGGAAAATTACTCTTCAAAGTTCAAACTCATGAAATTGTTTATTCTCTTGTATCACATGTAGAAGTTAACAACCGCTTGACGTTTTTCAACGGTTGTTAGATGCCTGCTGACACTTTTAATAACCGTTGAACCAACTTAAAAATTGATTGAACCAATTTTAAAAGGGCCAGCAACAATTAACTTTTGTTGAAAAACGTTGAACGACAGTTAATTGCCGTTGATATAAGAGAATGACCAATTTCATATGTGAGTAGAATATTTTCATATTAGAGTGATCACTTACTTTACACAATGTATGATTGGGATTTCGTGTCAATTTTAAACAATCTCATACCATTTAGATCATATGGTTGAGGTCAGTACCTATGTGACAATGTTTTTGCAGATAATCTAGGTAATATACAATGTAGGATTATGAAGGTTGCTTGTTTGAGTTGAAAGTGCATCTTTATTCAAAACAGAAGATATCGGGGTTTCCTTAACGAATGACTCTAGAGCACTATTTAATAATCTAGAAATTTAGAAATTAACTTTTTAAAAAATCGAACACTTCAAATTCTAATTTATTAAATAGACATATTTTCATATAAAATTTACTATTTAAATTCTTTAACGGTGTCTTGTAAACACCCGTTAGTATATCCTTTATATAAACCATGTAATTTATTTACATATTGAACATTTATTTTTTGTATAATTTAAAATTTCTTACTCACACTCAATACATCAATAAAATTGAAAAAGAGTCCACATCGAATAAATTACTTTATCGAAGTGAACAACAAATTTAAACCTCTCAAAATATTTCCTCCTCCAACCTAAAGAAAAATATAATAAATAGTTAACATTTTTTGTTTTCTTAATGATTAAACTATATGAAATTCAATCGTATTAATCTCTTTTATTAAATATTGACTCAATTATAATTTTTGAATAGTTTTTAAATGAGTCACATGCAAGCACATTATTCTTTATAATTATTTTGCTATATATAATATATAACAAATATCTTTTTTTTGTTACAATAATATATAACAAATATCTGATTCCTCTCATATTTTTCAATTAGAGAGATCTTCACTTTTAAACTCGTTTAACCCCCTTTTAATTTCAAATTCTCTAATTTCTTTTTTCTCTCTCTTAAAAAACCAATGCTTTAAGATTACACATGACTCTCATGTGATATGAAAGATAAACTACGAAAAAAAAAAGGAATTTAAAAGGAAATAAAGACCGAGCGAAGCTGTCCCTTTCTCCCTTTAAACTATAAATATATAAAGGAAAATTCTAACTAGTGAATCCTCTCATTTTAAAACTATGTTATTTGAATTTTCTGAAGAAAAAAAACTATGTTATTTCAACAATTATTTTTGGAATAACCATCAAGACAATCAAAGATATTTCCTCAAATCATTATTATAAGCAAAGCAACACTTTTCAAGTTTATTGATTAATCAATGAATTTTATCAATAATATAGAACAATACATGAATTTAAAAAGTAGTTTTTTGACTTATGATAATGATCGAAATAAGTATACAAATATTAACTCAAAAACAAAAATAATATAAAGAAGCTAACAACATAATGAAAATACAAAATGCGTTTAAAAAATTATCATAAAATGGCATAATATTTCATTTTCATATTTTATTGAAGTTGGCAACACTCATACCAATGTTTGTATTGTACATCTCTCTCATACTTTTAGATATTGGTCAGATGCTTTTTCAGTACTACACGTCCATAGCTAGGGAAGGGACAGAAAGAGTTGATAAATAAATGAATATGGTTTGTTTCTGTCACTGACAGTGCTTTGGCCTTACTAGGAACCAGCTATGCTATCTATTCGATTACCTATACAGTAAGCAGGTACAACACACACGCTTTAGGTTATTTGACTATCATTTGTATAATAATTTATGAAATAACTATAGATTTATTAAAAAAATAAATATTTACACAAAAATTAAAACAATAGAAAAAGAAAGTGAAAATATAACGTGAATATAAAAAAGAAAATTATCGTAAAAGTTGTTAAAAAATAGTTGTATAAATATAATTTCTCATTAAATTATGTTTTTCTTGAAATTTTAATTTTCCATCAAGTTCTCTCAGTTTTTCGTATAGTATAAAATATCTATACTAAAAATGTCTTTGGTTGGGCTGTGAGGAGGATTGCTTTTCAATTTTCATAGAATTTGTTTTGGAAAATAGATTTTTGTTAAAATATATTCATGCAAAAGTGAGTTGAATTATAAAAAATGTATCTCAACATAAATCATATTTATAATAAAAAAACTACAAATCTTAAATATGATATAAACGAGAGTTGGTTTATTTTTGTGGTGTCCGAGGTTAGAACCCCGAACCTTATATATATTATGCATTGTTCTTGTCAACTGAGTTAAGCTTATGAGAACTAACGAGAGTTGGTTTAACAGACGAAGAAAGTCTATTACTAAATGGAATGGAACGGAACGGATTAGAATGGAACAATAATTCCATTCCATTGTTTGGATATTTTACTATGGAGCGGAAGAAATTATCCATTCCATGGTTTGGAAAGTAAGCGGAACGGAATGAGTTATAAATCATTTATTCCATTTTTATTCTTCTATAAAAAATGTTATATAAAGTTAAAATATATTATCTTATTCACTAAAAAGCATATTATCTTTGAACGAAAATGACGAAAATTTTATAATTTATATTAATGGTATTAAATTAAATTAATAACAAGATAAAATTTTATAATGAACAAAAAGTGACACATGCTTTTGGTATATCTTTAATATGCTTTTAATTTAATTTAATTTAATATCTTTAGATAAAATTTATATAACATTTTATATGCTTTTAACGGTATTAATTAAATTAATGACCAAAATTTTATATTCGAGATCAGATAGAGTATAGTTTTTAGAAGTGATAGAAATTGCATAAAAGAAACGATAGAAATTGTTTTTTTTAATGCAATACTTATGTTTTTGAAATATTTAACATGCACTTTTATGATACAAATTAATACGATTTTAATAATAAAAAAATGATATTTATACAACATTCATTCTAAAACTAGAAGAAAGAAAAAAAACTCTATTAAATGTCATGAAGTTGATTTTGTTTTTATACGACTTGTTTTATAACCTCATGATGGCTCGAAATTGATCACATCAAAACAGCACAGCAACACTTAAAAGAAGCAACAGCCTTTTGATCAATCACCAATCATGATGGCATCAACTGAATACTGAACCAATGAGACAAGCTAAGACATGACGTTACTTTATATGCTGTATCTGTGTGTTTATTATTGTATGATTTGCATTATATGTACAACAAGTCCCATCAATTCCATCCCATCCTACAATTACTTTTCCTTTGAAATTAATTTACAACTGCTACTCTATATTTGTAGCTTATGTTGAACCAATTACTTGGATGCCAAAATTTAATTAAACTCAAATTATATCTAGTTTCACTTCTGTAATGTCTGGATAATTCAATGAATGTACCAAAGCTCTTCCATAATTTACGTTACCACAATCATGTGATGGGTAGTAGCTACTAGTTAGCTAGTGTGGGTTGGGACTTCTTGCTGGAATCTTGTGGTAACTTTGGATTTGATTCTACATTTCTACTGTTTATTAGATTCACTTGCTACTTGGTATCTTTTTTATGAAATGGTATCTTTTATTCTTATCGCTTAAAAATGATATTTGTACAACCACTTTATGACAACTTTTAAATAATTTTCTCTCTCATACTCACATTATATTCTTACTCTCTCTCTTTGTTTTTCTCTCTCCATTGTTTTTGACCAATGAAAAGAGAGAAAACGAAGGTTGTCAAATAGATTATACCAAATAGTTGTTCAAATATCATTGCTCTTTCATCAATACATCTAAAATTGAGAGTATCACATCAAAAACATATTGCATGCCAAAACAACTTGTTTTTGTGAATAAATCGGATATTCTTTGCATGTAATTGTAAAAATTAATTCTTCAAATTGAATAAGACTACAATGATATATATTTTATACAATTAGCCTTTATATAATAATAACATTACCATAAAAAGTTTTTTGAAAGAAACATTATCATAAAAAGTTATTTCCATTCTAAAAACTAATCATAAAACAATGTTTAAAAGGTTGGTACATTAATCATCCCCTGTCATTTGTCAATTGGCATAACAACATAATCCAACATGCAACAAAATATATTTTTTTAATGATAAATGTTAGTGGCTAATTATTATGTTAGCATTTTCTACCTTGTCTGATTCAAACAAGTGAGTTACCTAACCCCAACGCAAGTTTCCACATGAACCCAAACCGATCATTGACCAAAGATAATATCACCGTTATTCAAAGTCATAGCCAATTATAGCCGTCCCAAGGAATGAATATCTCCATTATACTCTTACATTGGTTTTTCTCACCCCTGAATCCATTCCGATGAACAAAAATCACACTTTTTATGCACATGTATTCATTCGTTTATATTATTTATAGTCTAATAATTATGATTTCATTGTGTTAATTATTACAATTTTTTTTAATATACATGAAAAGAGGCCGAAAATCCAGCATAGATTAGGGGTGGGATAAAATTCATCCGGCCCGCCTTGGTTGCCATGCCTACTTCTCAAACCTGGTATTTGTTGATAAAAAAATCATTGCCATCTTTGTTTTTATAAACAGATTACCAGAAATTTTAATTGAAAACTCAACTATAGAAAATCATATAAGTAAGGACTTGGGTGTTTTGTTAATGTTTCTGTTCACGGTTGGTCATCAAAATACTTTACAAACCCTGCACAAAAATTAATTAGAAAGACAACTATGACTAAAAGAAGAGATGCAGTATTTGATAACGGTTAAATACCAATCCAAGTTTTTTCACATGATTGCATTTCTTCTTCATAATTGTAGTGACAAATTCTAACATAAGCATCTCGGTGTGTACTCTGTAAATATCAAAATCTACGTTCTGGTAAGGGTTTCTCAGCTGGAAGATCAAGTAATTCTCTAATCCCTTCACAAACCTGCATTTAGACAATTGTGAAAGTTCTCAAAACTGTAAGTAAAATTATTAGTTGGATAGAAATAGATTTGCAGTTTTCTTCAAATGTCTTCAGGGAAAACTCAATCCTGGGTTTAATCCAGAATTATCTCAACATTTACAACATTTTCCTCAATATTTTTAGCAGTAGAATCATCACTATGGCTGAGGGTAGACTAAGTGGGTTTGAAATGCCACATTGGTAAAGATGAAAAGCTCATAAAGTGATGTGGGTTTGGGAATGGATTCTCTCATTAAAGAAAAGACAGTGGTAGCCTATTAATCGAGTTTAATAATGACTGGGTTTTAGATGCAAATGATTGTAAAACTTGTGAAATTGTACAAATAACTAAAACCAGTGTGCGAGAAAAAAATTTAAAATGAAAATCAAATAATGGTTGTTTCTGATCATATTTTGGTCATTGCACTTGTGTTACTGGATTCTAAAACAGTTTTGTAGATATTGATAAAAACATCTTATTCAGGCTATCTATTTGATAACATAGTTTGCATTCTAATATCCATAAGACTTATGCCGTCTAGAAGTACAATTTCAGACAAATTATGTTGTCTGAAATTGGACTTCTGAAAACATATAGTTTTAGAAATGTAGGAATGAAAAGTAACCCCCTAATGCTTCAAGGGTACTTCGTCCCTGATCCATTTCAGCTAGGATCCAGTGGGGTAGGCTTGGCCCATAACAGGGAGTACAGTTACAAGCAGTAGATATCAGGGAGTCAATTAAATGAAGAAAACAGAGTGAAAGTACCAGTTTAATTTGGGCTTTGATCGAAGCAATTAGTTTAGTGTACTCCTCTATCTGCCTGCAATATACAAGTGATTCTTAAGTACGAGATTACTCAACAATATTTGCAACAATAAAATGAAAATTGTGAAAACTAAATTAATCAATCATTTTAAGAGATGATAATTGAAGGCCAGAGATAAATTTGTCCCAAGATAGGCATAAGAGTTACTGACAGCCATGCTGTATTGTTGTTAATCCTGGATAGCAGCGCGTCCTGACGCTAAAACCACTAAAGCAGACTAGTGTGGTTGATATTGCAAGTATATAACTAGCCGTAAATCCCAAAGTAGAATAGAAAAAGAGTGGTGAAAACAACATAGAACAAAAGCAAGAAGTAGGAGAATGTCACGGTCGCGAAACAAAAGAAGTGAGCAAAACAGATGAGAAACCTTCTAGAAAGAGTTGCAAAAGTTGCAGACACCTCCACAGTATCTGGAAAGATTAGCCACTCTAATCGAAAATAAAGTGGGTAGGGTGCTTGTTGGTTTTTGCAGAAACACAGAGAACAGAGGCCCTACGTGGCTCTTAAGTAAACTTTGCATTGAACAGATGACAATGTTACGACGGACAAGGCAGGTAGAAATACGAACACTGGAAATAAAATTGGAGCAACCCCACATAAAAGATAATACAACATTATCTTAAGTGGTTTGGGCATGTATAGAAAAGACTTGTAAAAGTACTGGTAAGTAAGGACAGTAGACTGGATGGACAGTCCAATGGTTAAACTTGGAGGGAACAAGATAAACTATAGGCACAAACCAAACATGTAAGAGAAAGTTGGAGGTAAATGCTGTGTCTTTAAACCCAATAAAAATACATGACGAGACGTTATAGCGTCGGTCGATTGCAGCATATATAGCAACCCACATAGTTTAAATTCACTTTTAGTCCCCCTAATTTTAATGACTCACAATGTTGGTCTTCATATTTCTAAATCCACTATTTTGGTCCCCCAATTTCAAAATTGTCAGATTTTTTTCTCCAACTTGACATTTTGGGGCAAGATTTTGATAATAAGACAAATTGGCTGCTTCTATGGCAACTCAGTTGATGACATGACACTATCTAGGTGGACTTTCACTTTAATGATTCATTTTCATGTCCTCAATTCATTTGGCACATAAGTATCTCGTCCCATTATAGAAAACCAACTCCAGATGCATAGGTTGAGAAAATAGGGGCCATAGCTACATTTAAGCATTAATATATTAATAAATTATTTTTTATTTGTTGTCATATTGATCGTATGAATTGCCAATCAGCGAGCTCAATGATTTCATTACTTGTTCCATTTCAAAATCATTGCCCCAAATTCCTAAACCCACATTTTTGTAATTTTTTAGTCAAGCTCTCAAAACTATCTACTTATTTTCGAACTCGTGAGATGATATAGCTCACCTATGATTTAACTAACCTCTGCTGCACATTATCAATTAACAGCTTTCATCCCAAACAATTCCAAATCATATTATGGAAGGGAAGACAGATAAATAGGAAGGAAAAATACAAATATAGTCATGCCATTCACTTCTCCATGTTCAAGATAAGACACAGTTATCTCCACTTTTGAAGTATCCAGGCTTCATAGACTTACCCATCCGGATGGGGAAAAACGATTTTTCTGGATTAACCCATCTGGTCGTGATAAATAAGGGTTTTTTCCCCGTCCAGATTGGTAAATCCGAATGGGTGAGGTTTTTAAAAAAACAGGGGGGGGGGTAAAAGTAGCTCTCAAACTAGATAGTTAACCCTAATATGTAACCCAGCTGCAGCACACAAATACAGTGTCATTGTCTTCACTTCTTCTGGTTAGTGACTGTGCGTCTTCACTTCTTCTATGACTGAATATTCTCGTATTCATTACGGTATGGGACCTAGGGACAGTGATTCATCCCACCGCGGGTTATATTTGGTGATTTTGGGATTTTTTGGGACGAAAACCCGCAAGTAGCTCTGTAACAGGCCTAATTTTAAGGCTATTTTGGGCTTTTACTCTATTTCTCTTTTTCACGCCTTCGTGGTGCCACTCCAAAGGTGAACCTATCTGCTATCTTCTTAAAAAGAAGGCGGTCGTAACTGACGCTACTCCATTTTGCAACACTCTGCCACATGGGAACAGACACCCTTCACTGCGCTGCTATTGTGGCGCTACAGACCTCTATTGACAACAGAGACCAGATCCACATCATGAGCTGCCATTGCATTGGGCTCGATCTAAGGGTCCCGTAAACAATCAGTTGTGGCACAAGCTAGCATGGAGGTAGACTATAGAAGTCTAGCTCATGTTACTACAGACATTCATTGGATACAAACATTCCAGTTCCGTTCTCTAGTCCCAGTGTTTTGTGATAATCAGAGTGTCATTATCGTGGTTCATAATCGGGTTTTGCATGCCCAGCTAGCATATGGAACCGAAATTCTTTGTTCAAGAAAAAAATGCTTAGGAAGCAGCTCTCTGTAGTCAATGTTCCTGCTTAGGAACAGTGGGCTGATATGCTCACCAATGCTTTCTCTCCACCCAGATTTCAGCTTTTATGGACATGCTCAGTGTGTTTGAGCTTGCTTTACCTTCTCACCCACCTTGAGCTTGTCAGCGGTGCATGAGAATTACTGTATTTTTCTGCTATGGAAGTTAGACTGGAGTTAATTAGTTTTTTAGTTAGTTCACTGTATTTATGATGTATTTTAACAGACTGGAGTCAGTAAGCAATATTTCACATCTAAGAAATCCCAAACACTCCCTTGTGCTAGATTAATTTTTACAGCTTCAATAAGGCTATATATGTAAAACCAAAAAATTATACCTGGTGATCTTTTCTTCCCTTTTCTCTATAAAGTTTAAAGCTTCAGACCAAGTAAACTCCACATGAAATCCCATGCCTATATCCACAAATATGTGTTGTGTATTGGGCCTGTAAAGTTTCAATCAAATACATAAAATATGAAAAAATGTGCATTTCCATGGACTGAAGACAAAAAAGAGATTTAATTGTGTAGGCACAAATAAAAAGCACTGGCTGTGCTGATGAATGATTAGGTAGTTTGCCAAAGGTTCTCGGGTTAAATTTCCAAACATTGGTTGCACCCTGGATCGGCGGAGAGAGGTGTCTAGACACAAGTTGGGCAACATAGAACAATTCTTATTGTTTATAATATGGTGATGACTGATTTTATAAAGAACATATGTCATAAATGAAAGAAAATAAGTTGATCCCGTGGATTGGTGATAAAATACAAATGTGTCTTACAAAATTCATAAAAAAATCAAGAAAAGGTGAAATTAAAAGAAAGAATTAATGCTACTGATTCTCAAAATCAGGCAGCTAAAAAGCACGTGAAGTAGGATGAAAGCTGAAATGTTTGACGACTTACACTTCTGCTTGCACGTACACCTCAGAGCCAAGGTTGACCATAGTTCTCAGACTGGTAACACTATTCTTCTCCAGGTTTTCAATGTTTCTTCGCAAATCAACACTGAGTGAACAAGTCAAGTGTATTCAGATGGAACAATAGTACTTCACTTAATGCATCATTGAATTTGTACTAACTCAATTTGTGCTAGTCTCCAAACTCAGCCTACAAGTATAATTTACATGTGCTACTGTGGATTTTAAGGGAAATGGATGATACAAAATTTTACTGTGTTAAAAAGCATGTCATGATTTTGATACTAAATTAATCCTAATAGTATGCATAAAAGTGAAAAAGGATACAAAATTTTCTGTTGTTCAAAGACCTTGTCCCTGCAATGAAGAAATGAGAAAAATAAGTAAACGTGACTCTGAAACCCTTGAAATAAACAAAGCAACCATTCAATGTAGAAACAGCTTTATGAAGTCCATTTTGCAAGTTCATTATTCAAGACCTCGGAAATTAGTTTATGTACTCAAAGGCGTCATGCATGTTTTACTAGAACTAGAAAGACTTACAATAGAGAAAGAACAACATTCACTTACGGCATTTCACATTATAAACAACAACCAAGAATAAAATCTACAAAGTAAACACTATACCTCTGAGCGGTAACATGAAGAAGATCAGGTTTCAAGCGTTTATCAACAAATTCTTCATACTTTTGAATTTTTTGCTGACGTAAATTGTCCATAAGAGTCCTAGCAAAAGTATAAGCCAATCAGGAATGATTAGTATATGTATACATATGTGGCAAGTTCATGTCTATATTCCCAGCAGTGGACAACATATATTACCCAACTGGCACATGATCGTTAAAAGGGTATTTATTGCAGCTTATGGTCGTTTCGGTATTTTATCAACCATGTATCGGGAATGAGACTTGGTAGGTGCTGCTGCAGCGGATTCAACTACCACGGCTTGGTTGATGCAATGGTTTGTGCAGGTTGTCAAAATTGGGATTTTGCTTCAGGTCGAAAGGGAAGAGCAAAATTGAAAATAGTAAAATCACAATCAAAATCGAAGGATTTTACTCAACTACTTTTGTAGAATTGATATACGAAATCGTAAAATCGCAATCAAAATCTATGGATTTTACCAAAACAAAAATAATGCTAAATATATGTTATAAATTGTATATAGTCATAAATGACTCGGTTTAAAGTCCACAAAATACTTAAACATATAAATGACTAAAAAAATGGACAAAATCCTTCAAAACCCTTTAAAATCCTGCGATTTTGCATGGATTTCACGATTTTGTGTGATTTTGATGCGATTTTACTAGGATTTTGCCTATTTTGGGATTCTGCTATGGATTTGAGTCGTTGAAGGTGAATTAAGTCGCAAAATCCTGGATTTTAGGATTTAAGTCGGGATTTTGACAACAATGAGTTCGTGGTGTGTGTGAGTTTATAGGTTTAAGTTCTCACCCATTCAAAGTGAACCTATATCTTGTTAAGGGAACAGTCTATAAGATATCAAAGAATGAAACAAAAATAATCAGTAAACAGAAATGTCCCAAATTCTGTTGTTTACAGATTAGAATAAACAATACTCGAGATCAAAAGCCAAATCAGAACACTAAATTTAACATACAGGTCAAATTTTTTATAAGCAATAGCTCATAATAAATGAAATTCATTTTATCATCATGTAACGTAAGATGCCTAATTAAAGGAATGTTAAGTACATCCAAATATATCCACTTGCTTCTACCACTAATCTTCCAATTCATGCAAAAAGGTATTTAATGTAACACAGAGCATAGCTGGAATTCATTCAATATTCAATATACATACACATAATGTAGTTTTGTGGTATTATTTTCCTTTGTCATGTCTAATTAATTCAACACGGATTTCATGTTAATACGCCAAACATCAATAAAACCAGGTAGTTTCTAGCAAAGAAAGATTAGCCCATATTATTTCAAGATAATTTGTTACTATAATAAAGCCTCCAAAAACTATATTAATATTTCATACCTTGCATATCACAATCTAAAGAAAAAGAAGTCTGTTGGATGGGATGACTATGTGTACCCTAATCAGATTCAGTATCTAAGCACAAGGTCAAGATATTTTGATTCTAGTTTGTGCTAATATTTTTTCTTTCTAACCCACCATAATTAGCGTCTTAGCTCTCCAGTGGGCGCTCTACTGTATCCCCACAAACTTAAGTCTGTTGGGGTTGCCACAGAACCAATCATCTACTTTGTAGTTGCATCTAATATTTTATCATGGAGTTGGGTTGGGATAGGATTATAGAAAAAAGGGAATTCTTGGGTTCCTAACAGGTTGCCTCCTGAATAGGCGATTCTAAAAATCGAACTCAGGTTTTTCTCTTTGAAGAGAACCATATCACCAATTCCCCCACCACCATGTTGGTTAGTTTGGGGTAATATAACTCGGTATTTCCACCATCTCTACTGTATCACCTACCTTGCATTGTTTCCCACTTTAGCAAATACATCAATATTACAGTATTACTATATGGTACAGAAGCAGCTAATATAGACATGTCAATTCGATTCAGAAATGTGTGGTCCAAAGATCTAGAGAAAGTTTGAACAAAACAAAACAGTGTCTAATCACTGAACGATCAAAATAATCAAAATGATGGTTAGTGAGGAGTTGGAGAAGTTTGAACACACCTTAACTACGAGCGAAGAAAAAACTTCAAACCTAAGTCGCCTAAGTCAGTCCCTGAGAAGAAAAAAAACCCTCTTTTAGAGTCGTCTGATGATCACAATAGGATACAAATTGATATGATAAAGGCCTAATAGAGTCGTATCCCGTTTTTGATGCGTACATGATTACAAACATCATAATACTATAACATCATATCATGCCTTTGATGCGAACTTGATAATGATAAAATAGGATGGAATAATCTTCAAATGACAAAATTATCATTGCGTAATAATCACACATATAATTTTTCTATGAAATGAACCTAGAACAAAGGCAAAAGTCCGTAAAGCTTAGCTCAACTGACAATGCCGATATTATATTGTTACGCTCGGAGTTCGAAGTGGAGAATCATGTATGATTAAGATAAACCAAAGTTATTTAAAAATTAAACAAGAAATTCGTGAAAAAATAAACGGAAAAGGAGGGTTGAGGTTGAAGAGAGTTTAAAAATGGAGAAGCTAGGGTTTGGGATTCAGCAATTGAAAAAATGAGAGAGAGAGAGAGAGAGAACGAACCGGAGAGAAGTTAGCTAGACTTTGGTGTTCGAACTGCGGCGAGAGACTGCGACGGCGATGAGCAGAACGGCGGCGTCGGATTTGACGACGGCGGGTTGAGGTATGTGAGACGGGTGCCGGGTTTCAAGTCAATCTGATCTGGACTGCACTTCAGTGACTGTGGCGCCAAAGTCATGGTGCCATTCAACAAATTGTGGCCGTATGATTCTTTTAACGAACCATATTATGACACGTGTCAAGTCGTTGTTTTCTTAAATTTAATTTAGAAAACAAAACAAAAACTGAGTATTTTGATAGAGAGAAACACAACATCGTCTCTTTCTCTCTTTTCCCAACTTGACATACATCAACAAATTTTGCTCTTCTCATTTCCAAAGGAGTGTTACTTTTTCCACCTATTTCTCGCGCCCCCTATTTTTTTTCTTTTTCAAAATGTCATTCGGATTATGTAATCCAAATTTGAGGTTTTCCCACCCTAGGGTGAAAAATGAGTTTTCATAATTTCAGATTTTTTTGGATTTTATAATCCGAAACAAAATAGGGCGTGCTATTTGATTTTTTTGGATTATATAATCCGAACACCTCCTAAACACCATTTTTTCCAAGTGAAAATCAGTTCAGATTATATAATCCGAATTGTATCAGCACAAATTCTAAACATGTTTGTAACATGAATCATCATTTTATGGACAATATTAATCTTCCTAACTCTCATCTTTCTGTTTTGTGTCATTGTTAGCTGTTCTTAGTCAAAAATTGGATTTTTGGGCTACTTGATCAGATTGCTTCGAAACATCCCTAGAAAATCAAAAGAAAAAAAAATCAAGGATCAAGACTCCCGTTGAAGAGACTTCTCTTACGGGACTCCGCCCTTCAAAATCCAAAATTCCATCGTTTAGACCTATTTTTAATTTTTCATATTCTCAGAAAAATCCGAATTTTTTTTCATTAGTTTTATTTGATTTTTAGAATTTTTGGTGGTATTTTTATGATTTTATTTGACTGGTTTTTAGCATTTTTTACTTAGTTTTTTTGTTGTTTTAAAAAGCAAAACTCAAAACTGCTGAAATGTGAGAGAGTCTGATGGCTGATTATACATAAACATTGAATTTTTGAAAATTTTACAGGTTGCGTGAGAATTGGATAGGGTGGGAAAAGTAATAGTCTTTCCAAAATTGCCCATTCATACATGAAATTTATATTATCAACCCCAACAGGCTCAATCCGCCGGGCCGATCGGTTTAGCCCGCTATTTTTAGCGGGTTGAGTCGAAGTTTTGAACCCGCTTTCTATAATTGGCTCGTCCCGTTTAACTCGTTGAAAAAACAAAGCGGACACGGGGCAGGTTGGGCTGGCTCACTTAACTCGTTTTTATTTTTTATTTTATCCTTTTAGATTTATTTTGGTTGTTCAATTTATTTTAGGATATGTTTTATGTTATAGATTTGTTTTATGTGGGTGAATTTTCCTTATTTTGCTATTAAGTATAATGTTGTGTTCGACAATTTCTGTTTTTCGAGGGAAAATAGCTTATAGCTTTTCATTAATAATCAAAGTCGAAATATAAAGAGGTGCAACATTAAAGATATGGGGACTAGCTAAGAAAGTGGCCTCTCGAGCTAAAGTGTGAGCGACCTCATTCGCTTGTCTCCGACTAAACTCTACCTTAGAGTTTTCAAAGTAAAGATTACAAATTATTCTACACTCCTCCACTATTGCTCCAAACTCGGTTATATAATTGTTTCCTCTATTAAAATAATCTACAACCTTCTTGGCATCCAATTCAAAATCCACATTTGTTAGTTGTAGTTCATGTACCCATTGGATAGCATGTGAGAGTCCCATAGCTTCTCCAACATCTGTTGAGCAAACTGGATTCGACTAAGTCGTTTTTGCTCGTATAAAATTTCCACCCTCATCACGAATACAAAAACCAAAACCAACACAGTTTAAATCATCCGAGAACGACGCATCGTCGTTACACTTTAACCTACCATGCGCCGGTTTCTGCCATTTAACTAGAGTAGATTGCACAACATTGTTCACATCTGTTATCAGCGGTACAACTGAATTCAGACCAGTTGATGTAGCAACCGTGCTGCTGTGCTGCCTTGCGGTTATTTCCTATTCGCATTCTTCCAGTTGCCTCACACGATCTAATATGGTCTGGCTTGTTTCCGTAACATTCTGCCACAACCTCAAATTACGGCTCTTCCACAAACTCCAAAGAACCGTTGCAAACAACTCAGTTTGGACGCATGACCGTTCTTGCAGCAACACAAAGATGATTTCAGCCGTTGTGTTATTTCTTAGCATTACCGAATTCACCTTGCTTATAAGCAAACAATCCTGCCATACTTTCCTTGCTCGCGGACAATCATACATCACATGACTTGTGTCTTCATAACTTTCTTCACACATAGATGAAAAATTCACCCCTTTATCCAGTAACCGTGCTTGAGTCAGTAAACACCCCCTACAAATTCTCCACAATAGATTTTTTACTTTCGGGGGGACCTTAAGTTTCCAGATACGAGACCATTCACCTTGACGAAACAAGAGAGAATTATCTGCTCTATTCTCCATGCATAACCTGTACGCACTTTTAACATAATATTGTCCATTTTTCTCAACTCTCCAAATCAAATCATCCTCTTCAACTTGACGAAACAGAGGAGTCTTAAGAATTTCCTGGACAGTGTCTTGATCAAAGTAATAATTAATCAAGTGATAGTTCCAATAATTATTATTATGGGAGAATTAACTTTTGCATGTGTGATGACTTCAATGAATTGACCAACACCCCAGATACATCCTCCACTTCTTAACCAAGACGCTTCAAAAAGAGGAATTTTGATACCATTTCCAATTTTCCATCTGACACCTTCATGGACCACCCTTTTTGCACAAAAAAATACTTCTCCACACGAAACTTAGGTTGTGACCAATCTTTGCCTCAAGATAATCATTACGAGGAAAATAGCGAGCTCTAAATAATTTTGTTACCAAACACTCAGGTTGAGTTTGAAACTTTCAACCCTGTTTTCCTAACATCGCCAAATTGAAAGCTGTTCAGTCTCTAAATCCCAACCCTCCTTTCGAGTTCGACAATTTCTTAATTATCTCGTTTTTACCACAAATTTATTCGTTGCTGTTCTCGACCGGCCAAAAGGACCTTTGGCCTATTTACTTAGGCCCAATACAATCCAAAGCCCAAACACCATGTTTGACAACATTACTTGCGACACACCCCTTTCCCACAAGGGGGTGCACGGAGCGAGCGAGACCGGTTCAAACGAACCACAACGTCTCTCTGCACGTTCCCGCAATAAACTCTCTGGCGGTTACACTTCCCACAATTTTGTAACCGCCAGAGGCAGGTGTGCCATTACAACGGCTTTGCAGCCCTCCACCTCTATAAATAGGGGACTCATAGCAGACCCCAAGGTAGAATCTAACTCTTCCTCTAAACCATCACTCTCTAATCTCTACTTACTTGAGCGTCGGAGTGCCTGCAGGTACACACCCCCCATCCACTCCAAGAAGGCATTCTGACGCATTCTATCACCACTCAAACCACCACATTCAAAGCACCGGCAGTCACCTTCTGACCAGGTACGACCAGTGGCGCCGTCTGTGGGAAACTATAAGCTCTCCCCGTTTTTATACTCCTAAAAACCAAAGCTTTCCGAAAAATTACCATGGCTACCAACAGTGCCAACTCCCAGATACGAAGTGAGATTCGCATCGCTCAACGGGATGGCATGACATCTTCACCTTCTCCTGGGGGTACACCCAGAGAGGAACCGATACAAATAATTCCTCTCTAAGAAAGGCCTCTGCGAGGTCCTACCCGACCTACAGATACACCTGAAGATGCCACGCCAACTAGTGCCCTCGTCAGCAATCTGCTCCGCACGGTTCAACGACAGACGTCGTTAATCGAGGAACAGAATCGACGCCTAATGGATCTGGAGGAAGCACGTCGTCTAGTACGAGCCAAACAGACTCCTTCCCTAGTATGTAGCAGAAGAGGAAGGAGCCCTCGCTAGTCACGTTACAGATCCCCGCGGCATTCAGTAAGCGTCAGATGTCCGAGTTATACCAGGAGGTCGGTCAGAAGGAGATCACCCAAACGAACTCCTCCAAGGCGGTCTCCTCCGAGACGATCCCCACCTAGACGATTCCCTCGAAGGAGATCCCCGCCAAGACGTAACGGACGCGCTTGGTCTTCCTATAGCTCTTGGGACACTCGCGATGCCCGGAATGGTCGTAATGCTTACGGTCCATTCACTCGGCGCATCCGAGAAGGTCCTATCCCCCGCTGGCTATAAAAGCCTCCCCAGGCGGACTCATACGACGAGACAACCGATCCGGACGAGCACATCGAGAACATTGAGGCAGTTCTCACATACAGATCGGTGCAGGGCGCCGTAAAATGCAAACTCTTCTTCACTACGCTGCGACGAGGAGCCGTCACCTAGTTCAAGAACCTATGGAGAAACTCCATTAACTCATGGATCAACCTCTGCTACGAGTTCACGACCCATTTCACCGCTTCAAGGATGCAACCAAAAACAGTGGTATCCGTTGAAGCCATTGTTCAAGGAAATAGCGAACCTCTCCGGGTTACATCGAGAGGTTCAACAAAGAAGTTGTTTAGGTAAGAGGTGCCGACGAGACAATGAAGCGGTACCTCATCGCCAAAGGTCTGCGCGAAGGTTCAGACGTGAAAAAAGCTGTCCGTTTGGATCGCCCAAGGACTTTCACCGAGTTCCTAGCGATCGTAAAGATCTACATATCATATGAAGAAGAGCTGTACGAGGACAACCTCATCAAATCAAGGAAGGAGGAACCTATTGTTGAATCCTCCAAAAAGCTTTTCCATGAGAAAAAGAGGGAAGACAAAGTAACTCGTGAAGGCAAAAGACCCAACAGTCACTTCACCGAGTATACGCCCTTGGCCATGTCCAGGGAGAAAATCCTCGCCGAGATCGCAGTGGCCGACCTAACAGAAACTGGCGTCAAGTCACCAAAGGCTCCATCTCAGGAGAGGAAGGGAGTTGACAAAACAAAATATTGTCGATTCCACAAATGCCACGGGCACGTCACCGACGACTGCATCCACCAGAAGGATGCCATCAAACTCCTCATCCAACGAGGACGGCTCAAACAATTCATCAAGAGCCCCGAGTCGGAGAGAAAGACCGTCGAAGTCATCGGCGAAGGCACCGAGACTAGCAAGATAATCACCATGTCCGTGGAGCACCTGGGCGATTTCCCCGACAACGTGGAAATCACCCCCTACTCCTGCACTTGGGAGCAGTTTCCCTCTGCCAACGTCATCACGGGAGGAACACTGAACATCTCCTTGGGAAGCATGAAGAGGAAGTTCGAAGACCTCATGAGCGTCAACTTGCTGGCCCCATCCAACCATGGAGGAAGACCACCTTTGGCGTTCTACGACTCAAAATTACCTGGTGGGGCCTCAAATTCAGCCATTCCTTTGCTCGTACGAGCATCAATGGCCAACACCGATGTCCGTCGAGTCCTAATTGACACAGGGGCCTCATGCGACATCATGTACACTGACCTGTTCAAAACTCTTCAACTTACGGAGAAAAACCTTTACGGCTTCAACGACTCGTCTACTCAACCATGGGGTTACGTGAAACTACTGGTCACCTTCGACAAAAAGGAGGCCAAGAAAACAATAAGGATCCCATTCTTGGTGATCGATTGTCCTTCTCTCTATAATTGCATTATAGGGAGAACCGGACTCGACCAACTGGGCGCTGCATGTTCAACCGCTCATTTGAAGTTGAAATACCATGCAAAAGATGGCATCATCGCCTCTCTCAACGGAGACATCGAAGCTGCAAAAAGATGTTTCCTCCAGGCTAACAAAGCCCAGAACTCGGTTTCCCAATCCAGCAAACCTGTTGAAGACAAAGGGAAAGCTGATGCGAGCACTCTGGATGCAAACTTGGTCGAATTTGACCCTATGTTCACTAAGGAAGACCTTAAGGAACAAAAAAGGGAGAAGAAGGATCCGCTCAACGCGAAACTTCTTAGACCTATTCCTGACGGTGAATTCGAGTTGGTCCCTTTCGGGAACGACCCCTCGAAAAACTTCAAGATCGGCAAGGATCTTCCTGAACTTGTCAAAGCACAGCTGATCGCCTGCCTCAGGGAGAACGCAGACCTATTCGCCTGGAGCGCGACCGACATGCTCGGAATCGGCCCTAGCGTCGCTTGTCACCAGCTGACAGTGGATCCCAGTGTGAGCGTTGTAGCCCAGTGACGTAGAAAGCAGTCTCCTGAAAAATCAGAGGCTATAGAGAAAGCTGTAAAAGACCTCCTAGAGGCAAATTTTATTTCTGAGGCCAAATACACTACTTGGCTCTCCAATGTTGTACTTGTCAAGAAATTTAATGGAAAATGGCGTATGTGTGTTGACTATACCGATCTTAATAGGGCCTACCCTAAAGACGCATATCCTCTTCCTAACATCGATAAACTCGTAGATAATTCCTTTGGCTACAAACTTTTATCTTTCATGGACGCCTATTCTGGGTACAACCAGATACCCATGGCTGAAGAAGATAAAAAGAAAACAGCTTTCATGACCGAATCAGGGAACTATTACTACAATGTAATGCCTTCCGGTATGCGAAATGCGGGGGCTACTTATCAACGTATGATGAACAAATTCTATGACAAGGCACTTATGGGCGACATCCTTGAGGTCTACATGGACGACATGATTGTAAAATCCCAACAAGAGGTTGATCATGCCACCCATCTCAAAAGAGTGTTCGAACAAACTCAGAAATACAACATGCGGCTCAACCCAGAAAAATGCACCTTCAGAGTACAAGCAGGCAAGTTCCTTGTTTTCTACCTAACCGAAAGAGGAATTGAGGCGAACCCAGATAAATGGCAAGCGTTTACTAAGCTTCCCATGCCCCACTCCAAGAAATGCATCCAAACACTCAACGATATGCTAACTGCCCTCTCAAGATTCGTGGCTAAGTCCGCTCAACATGCTCTCCCTTTCTTCAAACTCTTACGAAATGAGACGAAGTTTGAGTGGATAGACGAGTGCGAGAACGCCTTAAAACATCTAAAACAGACCCCCTCAACACCTCCAGTTCTCTCACGACCCGAACAAGATGAAGTACTGTACCTATACCTTTCTGTTTCCTCTGACGCGGTAAGCATCGTCCTCATCAGATAAACATCGGAGGGGCAGAAACCAGTCTACTTCACCAGCAAAGCGTTGCTAGGGCCAGAGATGAGGTACCAAAAGATCTAAAAGGTGGCTTGAGGCAGTACTTCTTAGCTCATACGATAATAGTCCGAACGGACCAGCCCATTAGACAAATCTTGGGTCGCCCCGATGTGGCTGGTCGGGTGATGAAGTGGTCACTCGAACTATCTGAGTTCGACATACACTACGAATCTAGAAAGACACTAAAGGCGCATGTGTTTGCAGACTTCCTTGCCGAGATGACCTTCTCGATGGAAGATAACACAGAAGAATGGATCGTCTTCGTAGACGGATCATCCAACTCCAAAGGAAGCGGAGCTGGAATAATCATAGAAAACAACAAAGGTATCGTTGTTGAAATTTCTCTTGGTTTATCTTTTCCCGTAACCAATAACACTGCAGAATACGAAGCCTTCTTGGTTGGCCTACGAACCGCCCAGGACCTGGGAGACAAAAAAGTAAAAATCTTTACCGACTCTCAGTCGGTGGCCTCCCAAGTCACAGGCGAATTCCAAGTCAAAGAGGAAACAAAACTGTCACACAAGAAGTCCTCAACGAACCAAGCGTTCAGAGACAAAAGGCTCAGCTCCACGAAATCAACTCAATTATTGGGATGGAGGATTGGAGAGGACCCATTTCTCGTTACATAGCGAACGGGGAACTCCCTTCCAATCCGCATGAAAGGACAAGGCTGAAACAAAGGGCTTGATCATTCACTTTAGTGGAAGGAGTCCTATACAAAAGGGGTTTCATCACACCTCTTATCAAGTTTTTGGGACCTAACGAGACCCAAGAAGTCCTCGCTAACGTCCATGACGACATCTGTGGACAACACCTTGGTGCTAAAGCTCTCGCGAAAAAGGTCCTACGAGCAGGATACTATTGGCATACCATGTTGAAAGATGCCTAAGACTACGTAAACCTTTGTGACAAATGTCAGCAACACGGGGACATGCACCTCGCACCCCCCGCTGAATTAACATCCCTGGTTTTCCCTTGGCCCTTCGCATTAACCTTCTGGGACCATTCCCTAAAGCCACCGAACAACTCAAATATATGGTAGTTGCCATCGACTACTCAACAAAGTGGATTGAGGCCGAACCATTGGCGAAGATCACAGCCAAAAACGTACTTTGTTTCTTCAAAAGGAACATCCTAGCAAGATTCAGAGTACCGAACCTAGTGATATCCGACAATGGGACTCAGTTCACAGACTAAAGATTCCAGGACTACCTAAGGAGGATCGGAATTAAACAAAGTTTCATCTCCGTTGAACACCCTCAAGCTAACGGCCTCGCCGAAGCAGCGAACAAGGTCATTCTACGAGGAATACGAAGAAGGCTGGATGCAACCAAAACTAAATGAGCTGAAGAGTTGCACACGGTCCTCTGGGCCTACAGAACTACTCCCCATTCCACTACTGGCGAGTCACCTTTTCGACTCACGTATGGGACAGAGGCGATCATACCCATTTAGTTAACTGAACTCACTTGGCGAACTGACACCAACACTGACTTCCCGGCCAACACGGCAAATCTACGTGAAGAGCTCGAATTTATCGACGAAGTCAGGAGTGAAGCTGCCTTGCGAGAAACAGCGCTAAAGAAAAAAATAGCCGCACGCCACAACAAAAAGGTCATAAGGAGGGAATTCGAAGTAGGCGATCTCGTCCTCCGGCTAAACGAGAAGGACTCTGAAGAAGGGAAACTCGCAGCCAACTAGGAGGGACCCTACAGAGTCTGGATGAAAACCAGAACAGAGGCTTACGAACTCGAAGATCTCCACAAAGGCATAATTCCAAGAACTTGGAATGCCGAAAAACTCAAAAAGTATTACACTTAGATGGCAAACATCGCCAAACTACTCTAATGTATATACTCAGTTCAACACGACAAACTTCATGCTCTCCAGAAACGAGCAACTAAACGGAAGAGGAAAGTCGTGCCACTCCAAATCCAAAAAATTAAAGGATAAGAGAAATCTACACGACAGATTCTCCTACTCCTCAGTATGTACGCTAACAGCTGCGACATCACTGCTCAGCATGTTAGGTAGAACCCCAGCTCGCGATGGGTGATTCACGCCTCAGTGCGTTGAACTTAGATTGATTTATTTGTTCATCCGCTGTTCTCCGTCTAAAACATAACTTTGGATACACATTCAGATAAACAATCTCTTGGATGTGAAATGCTTCTATCAAATACTCCGCGTAACAGTTAGAACTCTCACGCCCGAATTTTCCCTTGCAAAACAACGCAAAAGGTAAGACGTTCCAACAGAGCAACAAATACTTGGGAAAAGAAAGGCAAAGCTTTGATTCAAAACAACGAGTTAAAGTAATAAGGTCGCAGACGGACATGCAAAACTCCCTAGTCATTAATTCATTTCATCGAAACAATGACTGACTGTCAGGGGTAGGCCGTTCCACCTCAGCGAACTTACTTCATTTCAAAGGTCGCCTCGCTTGCCAAAAACGAGCACCAAGAAACAGTCAAAATACTAAGAGCATAACGAATTGCTACACTTTGTAGAAGCATACAAGTCAAATAGTTTGCTCTCAACAAATACTCCGAGTAGTATAAAAAGCCTCACGCAACGAGCACTCAATTCGAAACATTATACTTTAAAATAAAACAAACATTTTCAGACAAAGTATAATTAGAGACAAACGAATTATATTGCAAGAGTGCTAAAACCACAAAAGGCGCACAATGTCATTACAAGCATGGTTGCTAAAGAAGAGTGATTAAAATTACAAGGCCGCACCGGCCTGGGCTTCATCGACATGCCCAATATCTTCCTCAAGATCTGGAGGAGGAGTGATCACCCCATCTTTTACATCACTGAGAGGGTGAATTCCCTTGTTGTTCAAGTCAACACCGGGGTTCAACACCTTCAGCTGAGCCACTGCGTGATCAAAACCAAGCTTGATGGCGCCCACCAAGCTTCCTTCCAGCTCACCAATCCTGTCCACAAGGTCAACACGCCTCAGGACGGCCGTGTCTTCCGCCTCATCCTCCCCAGGGAGGTCTGCCTTCTTCAAAGCTTCCTCCAAGGGCCTTCTTCTCCGCAGCAAGCTGAGCACGAGCCTCTCTCAACTCATCACTATAACGAGACGCCAAGTCCGACTTCTTCTCCAAGAAAGCAATCATGTTGTCCTTCTCGGAATTCACCGCCTTCGCAGCCACCAGCTCAGCTTCCATCTCAGCCATATTCTTAGCCATCTCAATCCTCTCACGGGTAAGGGCATCAGAGCGCACCACTTCCTCTATGGAAGAGTTGTTCATGTACACCGCAACTTCCAAAGCTCTCATCGCGCTAACTACTCCATCAGTCATTGCTCGGGACTGTCCAACAACTCCTAAGTCACGGATCACCTTCAACTTTGAATCACTCAGACAAATCGACGCTTGGGGGCCAAAGCGGTTGGACTCGGACCACACCCTAGGAAGCTGAAACAGGCCTTCACCAGTAGAAGATGCATCCTTAGAAGGAACCAGAGCCTGAGTCTAGACCTGCTTACCCTTACCAAGAGGGGCAGGCCTTTTTCTCTTTAGAGGGACCTTCTCCTCCTCAGGGTCATCGGACATGCGCATAGGAAACCATTTATCCGCCGTTCGCCCTTGACGCTCATCTCTTTTTCTGCTGCCACTACTTTGACTAGCGACCTTCTTGTTAGCTTTGTTCAGCAAGGAACGAATTTGAGATATCTTCCCTACATAAAGAAGTACAAACAGAATCGTTAGTAAAAAGCATGAGTCAGACAAAGGAAAAAGAGTAGCAAATCAAACCTACCAAAGAGATTCAAGGGGTCCTTCGAAAGCACTAAATAACGAGTATCAATAAAGCAAGCCATGGTGACCTGATTCCCCCGCGAATCCAACACAGAGCTACCATCCTCAGCTACCACCTCCAATCGAGAAAAAGAGCCCACGAACTCAAGCATTCGGGCGAAACTCGTCTTGTTTCGATCAGACAAGCCAAGGTAACTATGCCTAAACATAGCCGGTTCATGCTTGAAGTGATTCTTGGTCCAACAGAAAGAAAAGGGTGGCATACGCTCTTTCACAACCCTAACATCCTCATGGGGGCGCTCTACCACCTTCAGAACGCTACTCAACGCCACCTCAGTCCGCGGTCTAACCAGAGAGAACCTCGTCTGGAACTTCGTGGCCTCACTAGTGAAGGCCTTGAACAACACCGTCCGCTGACGGAAAGACACCCAAGTATGCCCACCATCTTTATCCAAACCTCGCTAAATTGTAAAGAGGGCGAAGAACAGTTCTCTTGTGGTTGGAAGACGTAAGAAGCGACACACTGATTCAAAGGCCATCATATACGCGAAGGAGTCTGGCCTCAACTGGGAAGGACACAATTCCAACCATTCAAAGACACTCGCTTGAAACGGAGAAAAAGGAAGGTTAAAACCCACCTCCTGAAAGACAGCCTCATACATAGGGATATGATTCGCCGAGAATCGCGAGCAAACCCTACCCGAGGTAGTAGGAAGGATGATTTCCCAATCCTCTTTCCTCCCAATCAGGCAACGCGAGATTTTCACCGCACCATTGGTCGAGAAAAGCGAAACCGTTTCTAGGGTTTCCTTCCCTATCCAAAAATGCTCGTGCGCAGCATCGCTGTCCCTACCTGAATCACTTGCCATAATCAAACCTAAAAGAGGAAAGTGGAGGAGGATCAACCCAAGAAACTCACACTCATCTCTCTCTGAAACTAGTAGGTCTGATTGCCATACAAAGGGGTTTTCGAAAAGCTCTGGCGACATGGCGGCAACCCAGACAGGGGAACATGTAACTACAACGAACATGTACGGGGACGACTAGGCGCAATCCTAAAAAACTAATGCCTGTCGCCAATGTTTTTCTAAAAATACAAAAAACAGACAGCAAATCCTAGAACTCCTTACACACGGAGGAAACCACTGTAACAAACGGCAGAAACCACTGAGTCGGAGTAACTTCTACCCTAAAAAGCATGCATTTCTACGGTTTCATAAACAGGAAACTAAAGAAGCTAAGTATGAAATAAGGGAAAGGAGAATCATCAGAGCATTACCTGTTACGATGGATGAACTGGACTGGAAGTGAGAAGTTGAAGACTCAGAAATGCTTTGTCTTTAGAGGAACTCTTGGAAAATTCTCTAAGTTTATGAGAAATGAAATACTGTGATGTTCCAAACAAACGTTTGAACTATTTATACTCATTTCATAAAACCTCCCAAAGGCCACGAAGCCCTAATCCGGTGCTGCCCTTCACATGCAACTCTCTACTCAAATAGCTTGCCTACGGTCCTTATTAAATCAAATCATCCATCCAAGGGCTCTGATCACTCGTAGCGGTTCTCTAAGCGTCATGATTAAATCAACGACACTGATGACACCTTGGAAACACAAACCAAGAACACTCTGCAGACTATAGGTACTCAAGTACTGCAATAGCCTTTACACGTGTCACTCAGAAACCAAAGGTCATGTCTCCTCAATCTTTCTCTCGAGACGTGGACATTAATTGCGGAATGACAATTGACCAAACTTCCTGACGAGGGAATCTTTCCTTCCGACCTAAGTCAACCAAGCACTCACATGCCGGACATAGCCCACTCCATTGGCGAACTCGCTTGGTCAGGGAACAAAGGGGGTTCGGAGGATAGCGAGCGCGTCCACACACCTGCTCGCACAATCCTCACAACACTCTTAACCACCAATGCAAACGGTACCCATATTCAGAGGCGTCTTCACATCCGTCAAACGAGATCGGCTTACTCTCGAGCAGAGAGCACATAAAAGCGAACTTCCTTTCCATGGCCAACCATGAACAACCAAAGATGCCCGCACTTAAGTCATCACTCCTGGACATGAGCAACGACTTGGGGGGCTACTGTTTTGGACCGGCCAAAAGGACCTTTGGCCCATTTACTTAGGCCCAATACAATCCAAAGCCCAAACACCACGTTTGGCAACATTACTTGCGACACACCCCTTTCCCACAAGGGGGTGCACAAAGCGAGCGAGACCGGTTCAAACGAACTACAACGTCTCTCTGCATGTTCCCACAATAAACTCTCTGGCGGTTACACTTCCTACGATTTCGTAATTGCCAGAGCCAGGTGTGCCATTACAACGACTCTGCAGCTCTCCACCTCTATAAATAGGGGACTGTTGAGTCAATAATTAGTCTTTAAATTAGTGTCTTTTATTTAATATTTAAGTTTATTTTAATTAGATTTAATATGTTTTTATTTCCTTCTAGAACTATTTTACTTCAATTGCAAGTTATTATATTTCAG
>Ga0228711_1000125_pt1 | contig 67374 bp, 44 predicted proteins | sample MedpolnodulmetaG_2_FD_177996 | JGI IMG/M metagenome (GOLD analysis project Ga0228711, IMG submission 177996) | Root nodule microbial communities from Medicago polymorpha collected in Santa Monica, California, United States - brown nodules | ecosystem: Host-associated > Plants > Roots > Nodule...
GTTTCTTTGTAATTTTGTTGTCCGAGCGTTGTGTTGTGTTGTTAGTCGTTTGATGAGTTATTCAATCAATGGTTTGTGCATCAATGTTGCAGATCCAAGGACATGGCTATTTCGATCACTTTAATTTTATGACATTGTTTGTAGGCATTTTGTTGTTGTATGCTATTAACTTGAATGGTGTGACTTGTGATCTTGTTTGCAAATCAACCCTTTGTCTTTTACGTTTTTATCGACATTGAATGATGTACTTTCTTAATTTAAATGAATGAATATTGTTTTGATTTTGTTAAAAAAAAACTCACTCGAAACCTACGCACCATTCTATGTGAAAATTATTTTCAAAGTGTAAAGTGCATATTACCTAATATCATAGCAAGTGTTAAATTTTATTTTTTTAGAGGGAATAATTCTCAAATTGATTTTTTTTAGGGAATTCTTAAATTGATTTTTCTTATTTTCTAGTTAAACTTTGAATTACCAATGTCCACTTCCCTAAAAATAGTAGAGTTTTTTTTTTAAGAAGGTAAAATGGAATTTATTAAAATCACAATGAGTCTTGACCAGCACAAGAGATGCTAGGCCAAGAGTCGTAAAATAACAATATACAAATGATAGATGGGGAGCCTCCAATTGTAAACCCATAAACCCGTGCATCTAAGACAAAATCTGAAAACCCACATGAAACATCACCTAACAAATGACTATCTTCAAAAACAGTAAAAGGAAACACCAAGATCAAAGACAACCCTTCGCACAACAACATAAACAAAAGTTGTACCAAATCCCTCAAACATCTCACAAGCTGCCACAGAATCCGAAACTAGATTATTCAAGCCTACCCCATCCATACCACCACACAAAAACTACACCTCCAAAACCCCCCAACCATCACGCAAGCAGCTAACTCCATCACACCACACAAACACCAATAACCTCGCTAACCTTCCCATTGGCCACCACCCATTTTGCAACCGTTTAAACATCATCGAAAACAACCGTAAGAAACGATTTTAATGCTCCGTCTTCCTACTGCATCACCGCCACCACACACCACAAAACCACCACCACACACACAACCCGAAACCTGTTTCTTCTCACCACCGGTCCACCAAAAAAAATCACGATACAATCATGTATCCCATGAAGCTGTTGAAAAGAAAAGCCAAACAACAGTTGGAAAACTACGGCTTCTACCCATAAAAAGCACCTTCACTCCAACATCTCCTAACAAAACCCCTCCTTCACTAAAGAAATGGCACACACGCTCTACTCATCACCAAAAAGACACCACCACACAGAGAAAACAACCACCACCTATCTTTCTCAACATCCACCACAAATACGGATCTAGATCTGGATCCAAGTCCGGATCTATAAACTTCAACCACAAGCCACCACTGCGAAATCAACACTAGCAACCACGAAAACCACCATTAACCGAAAACCCACACCTCCATGAAACCCAGCCGCCGGGGAAATAGCTCGGAGTCACAACTGCGAACTGTTGCTACAACCTCGTAATGCCACCAGTGCAACGGTTGCCAGAGGTGAGTGATGCGGAGGTCGTGCCTCGTCGCACCACCATCATAAGGATCTACATCTCGAAGATTTGAGGGATAGGGAGGCGGCTAGGTTTTTTTCCCAAGGGAGGCGGCTTTCTTATACGATTAAGAAAGTTAATTATCCTAAAAATAGTAGAGTTAACTCCAACAAAAGGAAATGGTATTTTTAGCACTCTTTAAAGCATTCATAATGGTGGGTGTTTCACCTGGAAGATGAAGATGAGGAAGAAGATGAAGAAAGTGATATAAATTAGGTGTTGGCGATCCACCGTTAGATATGATGGACGTCCTTTATCCAACAGTTTTCTTGTTTAGGGGTTTAAAATTAATAAAATAGGACCAAATTGATGACTAAAACAAAGATAAAGGACCATTTTAAAATGTTTAATAGCCAATAGACCAATTTAAAAAAAAAAAAGAATTAAGTTAAGGAACCGAATGATAGATTAAAAAAAACAAATTTTTTATGTTCGGTCAAACATAAAAAAAAATGGTTATATTTTAGGATGTAACCATAAATACATAAAGTGTAATTAGTAAAATTTAAAAAGGATTTGCAACTTGCAAGTGTACGGTAGCAGGGTGTGGGTAAAACCCTAAAAAGTAGTCGAAGGAAGATAGGTGTTGTGAAGAGTGGTAGCGGCGGCACATATCGCGAGAGAAGAGAAGAAGGTAAATCCATGGTTTCAGTTGGTTCAAAAGCATTGCGAAGAAGAAGCTCAATGGGTCGAGAAGACAAGAAGAGTAAGAAACCTAAGAAGGGTTCTTCTACTCATGAATATGATACGCCCACCGCATTTGACAACAACAACAACAGTTATTCTTGTTCGCGTATCAGGAAACAGGTTGACCCTGAAACTACTAAATATTTGTCTCAAATCGCTAATCTTTTTGAATCCGACGGCGTTGCATTGGAGGAACGATCACTTATATGTGCTAATGCACTTGAAGAAACCAAGGGTAAAGAATTTGAAATTGCAACTGATTATATTCTAAGCCACACTTTGGAAACCATCCTTCAGGGTTGTGATGTCGATAATCTCTGTGCTTTCCTTCATAGCAGTGCCAATCAATTCCCCTTCATTGCTATGGATAGATCAGGTTCTCATGTTGCCCAGACTGCCATCAACTCTCTCGCTTCTCATCTTCAATACGACGAACAACATACTCACTCTCTCGTTGAGGAAGCTCTAACCCTTATATGCAATGTCATTGCCGCCAATTCTCTCGATGTTATGTGTAATTGCTATGGCTCCCATGTGCTTCGGACTCTTCTTTGCCTTTGTAAAGGAGTACCCTTAGATAAGTCCGGATTCTATCTCTCTAAATCCACTACTGCTCTCGCTGAACGTTTGAATTTCAAACAATTCTCTTCAAACAAGGATGCTTTTCACTCTGGATTCCCAAATTTATTGAATTCACTTGTTTCTCAGATGTTCAACCATGCTACAAAATACATCAAGTCCCTACAACTTGACCAATTTAGTAGTTTGGTTTTTCAGGTATTCTATTCATACTGTAGAGTGTAGAGACAATATATTTCAAACTTCATTCTAATTTTATTTACCTTCAATAATCAATGGCAGACAACTCTAAGGGTGCTGGCAGGCAATGATGAACTGTTGTTAGATGTCATTCCTATCCTTCTTGGCTGCAAGAGTAAGAACAATGCTGAGGGGAATCTTATAGAGACTGCAGTAGTGCCGGAGCTCAAGAATTTGTTCAAAGAACCTGGCTTTAGCCATCTAATGGAGGTATAAGCAACCTAAAGGAGGGAACCTGTTTATAATTACTTATATTATTGCAAGAACTTCCTTATAATACGAAGGGAAGTTTAAAATATTCTCACGTTCCTTCCAAAACTGTCTATTCTGTGCATTTTTCCTATACTTTTTCAATGTATACTATTATACATTTTCAAACTAACCCTTCCACAAATGTAATCTAAAAGAAAGTTTGCTATTACAACTTACAAGTAACTATGTCAAGTTATGTATTATTGATAAGACTTGTTAGTCCCAAAATTATTTTTCATGGTTGACAATGGTCGGACCGTTAGATATATCATGCTTCTAAATTGTTCTGTGATTCTTCATACAACCTTCGTGTGATGCATATTTTCACAGGTCATTATATACCTGCATTTTTTTTACGGTGGCATCAATGAAGTTCTGTTTCTAAATAGACATTGAGGTAATCAATTTTTCTAAATGTTTTACAGGTTGTTTTGGAAGTGTCTCCCACAGCCTTGTTCAATGAATTGTTCACAAAAGTATTCAGGAATTCCTTGTTTGAGTTATCGTCTCATCAACATGGGAACTTTGTTGTTCAAGCATTGATTTCCCATGCAAGTGATCAAGATCTGGTATTACGCGTAGTTTCTTTTTCATTTGAAAGTATTGATAATTGATTTACTTTTTTAATCTTAGAAATTTAATGCTGGCCATCGTTTTATTTTGTCCAGTATAGGATTCGTTGGATTATTTTGCATGCATTGCATTTTTCTATTTTCTATTGCATGTTCTTTTAATGACATCTATTTGCATTATAACTTGTCTTTGCAAAATGTTATCCCTATTTCTGTTTTAACTTTTTCAATGCTTTGGTAGATGGAACTGATCTGGGATGAGCTTGGGCCAAATATGGAGGGTCTTTTCCAAATGGGAAAGTCGGGAGTGGTTGCTTCACTTATTGCTGCATGTGAAAGGCTTCATATTAATGAACATAAGGTTTGCAATTTAGTTATCATATCTAGGATTAGTGGGTTCCTATATACTTGCTGTTACTTTTTTGATGTACTGAAATTATTTTATGTCATTTTGTTCCACATCTTTATGAAAAGTTTAATTGCATTTCTGTTCCTTTGTGGCAGTGTTCTCAAGTCCTTGCTAAAACAGTGTGTTTAGCAGACGAGTCTTCAAAATGGATTGTTCCACGACTACTATTTCTTGATAGCTATTTCAATTGTGAAGATAAATCCAATTGGATCTGGCAAAATGGAGCAAAAATGAACGTCATGGGGTCTCTGATCCTGCAGTCAATATTCCGGTTTAATAGCGTAAGCAATTTTCTAGAACTTGCATTTTTTCTTTCTTTCCGGTTTTGATTGAAAAAGGGTAAGAGGGAGCATGCAGATATGTTAATCATCTCAAGGTATAGCACGGGAACAGGCAGATTCCCAACATGGAAATGTTATGTAGAACTATTTTTTTTTGGGGTGAGGGCATCCTTATTATGCAGAATAGGTCTCCAATGGTTGGTTAAGCCTTTTCTTAGAGACCTTTCACGAGGTCCTGAAATGGATGCTTCAAAGAAGATGCAAGCTGGTCTTGAAGCACTTCTAAGACTATCTATAAGACTTCCATCACCAATTACAACCTTGAAATATTGATTAATAAGTCCTGCCCACTGTCTATAAGACTTCCATCACCAATTACAACCTAGAAATATTGATTAATAAGTCCTTCCCACTGAACTGTAGGAAAATAACTATTTACATTGAATATGAACAGGGTCTAGGGTAAACTAAAATACTAAATATAGGAGAAGTATGTTTGCATTTTCAACTTTGTTGGAATCTTTTGCTGTCACTTCACTTGGCACATTCTTTTATAGGTTAGATTGTAGCTTTGAAGTTAGACTTACGGTTGTCAAACTCTCGAGTTAACTTAGAACTGTACGAGTTTACAACTATAGGTACCGAAATCGAGTTAACTTGCTTGCAAAATCATTTATGTTAAACTGGGTAGTATACAAAACATTCACTTCACAGTTGCAGTGCTCTATTCCATGTATGCATCTAACATTCTTACACAGCTGCGAGCAAAACATTATTGAATCTCAACCCCATAACTCCAAACGTATTAAGAGACTTGAGTTTACGTAGACTCTTGGAGTTCGACAACCTTAGTTAAACTTATTCTTGAGGCGCAGATGTGGTATATATTGCTCCTACAAAATTATCTTTGACTGTCGTTTTATATGACAATGTGAGGAGCTTCAAGTGGTGTTGTAGCCTTTTAAAATTCAGGAAGCTTAATGTTTGGGGTTAGGGCAAGGGGTCTTCCAATTTAGTGATGATTTGTTATTTGCATGTTTTTTGGGTAAGATAGTGATGCACATTCAGATATCTGGCAGCGTGGTGAATTTTTTATATTATTATGAATTATGATTTACTGGGTTGTCCGTAGTGGTGGCGGATAGTGTCACAATTGTGGAGGAGTGGTTCCGAGCGGGTGGCTGCCGCCTCAGAGCTCCCCGATACGTTGTGGTATAGTGGCGTCACTGGCGTGGCCAGTGCCGCGGATGACGCGTATGGTGCAACACTTCAGGGCCAAACCAGAGGAGATGAAGGAGAAATTGAAAAAGAAAGGACTTAGCACGATTTCTGACCTGATCTGAGTTTTCTGGCCCCAAAAAGAGACCATGAAATCTGCATGTTCCAACAAGAATTGCGTTTTCCTGCTTGAGGCTTCTATCTCAAGTTTAGAACGGAAGCCAATCCCCATGGCCTTGCCCTGCTCCTGTGATTTTTACAGCTGCACACGTAGCTGCTGTGTGTGTGCAGCACAAATGTCTTGCTACAGGCCAACATTACACAACACATCCGTTAAGTCTACTAGATTAAGGGAGAAGAATACGTCTAGGCCCTTAGAGTGCATTTGATCTGCTAAAAAAATGAAGGACATGACATGGCAACTCTAGTTGTACAATGTTGATTTATTAAACTGCTTCAGGCACATGACAAACTGGAAGCATGGGACAAGACAAAAACTGAAATTCTTGTCCCTCACTAAACCACAACACAACTTTTTGTTTCACGTACAAGTTGTCTAAAATACCAAAATAGGCTTATGTCCACTAAAAATCGTATAAGACCAAAAGTCATTCAATACCATAAAAGTTTGTCTTGTGCTGTTCTGCCTTATGTTATGTTATTATTTCCAGTATTTACTGTTTAGCAGATCAATCACACCCTTAAGGTCCGATCTAAAGAAAAATACAACTTAAACGCATCATAAAAAGTTAGGCCTTTGAGTACCTTAGGCTTTTAGACCAATAATTGAATAGAACAATAATAATAGTAATATAATGATAGGATTAGGACCAGTAAGAAATCTTCAGGGAATAAACCGTTTCAGTACACAAGGGAGTTCACTTCCAAGTTATTAGATAATTCGAGGAATTAGAGGCCTCCCAAATAATTTCTTATTATGCAAAAGTGACTAAACTAACTAATTCACCCTATATTAATAAGCTCGGCCTAACACCTACCTCAACAACTAACTACTGGCAGTTACAATTTTACTAATCAGTTATATAATTCTGTTAATATCTTCCTCTCTACTCCTATTTAGTTACTTCCTAACATAAACTTGTTTAATAGGAGGTTTCCCATTTCTATCATATAAACTAATAGTAAATAATTACTTGTATATATTTGTATAAAAATATTTAGATGCATAGTGTGTGTGTGTGTGTGTGTGTGTAGACAAACTAGATGACATGTTATGCTTATTGTGGAAATCAATGTAAGCGCTATGCCATATATTGCTAATCCTGGTTATATTATATTCAAACAAGTGGTGCTTTTAAATCTATCTTTTTATGCAAGGTAGAATGCCTAAAACAGTTTCCAAGGTAGAATGCCTAAAACAGTTTCCCATTTATTATTGATTTCACTTGTGTTACAAAATGGTATTCATGTGCTGTATTCCTTCATTTTATTTTTACAGGAATATATAAAACCTTTTATCACCAGTATAACATCCATGGACACAGCTCATGTTCTTGAGACGGTGAAAAATGCTAGAGGATCACATGTTATTGAGGCTTTTCTGTGTTCAGGTGCTCCTGGGAAACAGAAGCGCAGATTGGTTGCAAAGTATGTTTTTCAACTCTATTTCTTGTATCTTTTTTTTTTCTTTTGTGAAATTCTTATTTATGCCAAGCTAAAGGAATAAATGGAACTAATAGCCGATGTTTTATTACTTTATAACTACTTTATAGGATTCATATTCAAGTTTAGTTTCAGATACATGCACATTAGATTAATATATTTTATTTGAAGTTACAGTTTAACCCTTGTGATTTGGGATTCTTCAGATATTATTATTTGAGTTTTGAAAAAAAATGGTTAGCTATTGAAATTGTTTACAAATTTGAGAGGACGGCAAATTCCTAATATTTTAGCCGTGGACTCTAGTTTCCAAAACCTAAGTATTGGAGGGTGTATTTATTTGTTCCCATAGTTTTTAGCTAACTTTTTCTAAACTTCAGCACGGTGAAAATATCAAGAAATTTGTTGTGATTTAATAGCTTTCAAGAGTATTGAGTGTCTCTATCTTTTCCCTGTCTTTTGTAACTTGTTTTGTAGATTACAGGGGCATTTTGGAGAGGTTGCACTCCATTCATCAGGTGTTTTTACCATTGAAAAGTGCTTCACAGCTTGTAATCTATCACTAAGAGAGACTATAGTGTCTGAACTATTGGCTATACAAAGTGAGCTTTCGAAGACAAAGCAGGGCTCTTACCTATTGAGGAAATTAGATGTTGATGGGTATGCTGTTGTATATTTGATGTGTTATGGAATTTCCATATCTATATACAGGGAATTAGAAATAGAAAGCATACCATATACAGGGCTCAAGCTTTTTTCAGTTCATATCTTAAAGCTTAGGAGTTAGAGTCTGACATATGATAGACCATTGTTGTAATATTGTGTTTCCTTTGTGTTAATCAAGCTAATCTGCAATACTTATGCTTTTGATTTATTGCAACAGATTTGCTGCAAGTCCAGATCATTGGAGGTCAAAGCAAGCATCCAAAGAATCTACTTATAAAGAATTTTATGCTACGTTTGGCTCCAGCGATACAAGGTCAACCAAAAATGATGGCTTTCTTGCTGATACCTTAAATAATAAATCTAATTCAAATAATGTGAAGGAAATGAGAAAAGAAATTGACCAATCCCTTGGTTCTTCTTCATTTCTGAGCACGGATGGCGTTAACAGAAACCCAAAAAAAGCAAAGCAGAAAAACAAGAAAAACACCGAGATTGGTGGAAATGAAGATGACTCGAGTAGGAAAAAGAAAAGGTCTAAGAAGGAAAAGGTTGAAAGTGGATATGATATTGCTGCTACTGAGGCAGCCAAGACTGCAAAGAAACGACAAAGAAATCGTGACGCATCTGAGGCTTCTGGGAAGAAATTAAAGACATCAGACGAGTAGAGTGGAAGACAATTTTGTTTATTGAATTTTAAGAAAAATGATGGCATTAAGCGTGGTTAATTTATTTGCTCTTTGCTAGTAATTTTGTATCATCTACCACCTATCTGAGCACTTAGTTACTGCCAGTGCAAAATATAGAAAATTTTCCTCCAATGAATGCCCTGGGAACCGGAAATACATGGACTTAACTTCAAATATTAAGATCATTCTGACTTTTCCAGATTCTAAAATACAAAATTATTAGCTTTTCAAGTTAGTCCCTAATTTTTTTTATTCACTTTTTGCCCCTATTTGCATTTTATAGGGACTATTTTGGAGGACTAAAAATATTCTTTTTCTAGGAAGTTTTCAAAACAGGGACTAAAATTACGGAAGACTAAAATTATCGTTCAAATTTTATAGGGACTAAAATTTTATAAGCAAAAAATATCTTTAGATTCACTTAAGTTAAATACATCAGTTATTTAATAAATCTGAAAAATAAAATGTTAATAATTGAGACCTGTGAGAGTAAATTGCGATGCATAGTCATTGGCACTTGGCTTTTGAATATCAGTGTACAAATGAAATAAGAGAAGAATAAAGAGTAATTCTGATATGGCCGTGCTGTTTGTCGTCTTTTCAGCCATGTTTTGAAGGATTGAACCTGCAGTGGAGATGTAATTTCTGTAAACGATTAAGCAGTTTAAGTCACCTGCTTTAACAGCACAGCACAACAGTCACAAAAAGGAAAGACTCTAAACTATTTAACGTAACAGTTACTACTTGTTGTGAGAGATTTGATTTGCTTGGGGGTATCATTCGGAAACTTGAATCCACATGTTTCAAAAGATTATATCTATTTGCACGCAGAACCTTGAGAGAACTTGATGGCAAAGAGTGTGCTTGTATGGCCCTAGTACTACTCGCTCTGTCCACTCGCATTAAGAAAAATGTATAAATAAAGGAGAGAGAGAAATATGGTTTTAAGTGTTGTTGTTAAGTATTAGTGCATTCTCCACTGTCATAAATGTAAAGTGAAATATATTGAATTGAGAGTGATGAAAGTAGTATTAATTAAAGTTATATAGGAAAAAAAGTAATTGATATTTTACTCAAAAGTGAAATGGGAGGGAGTAAGAGATAGTACAGTCTCGGGAGGGAGGGAGAGAGATCTTCATTGTATTGTGAAAAATAATACCAAAAGGAAAGAAAGAACAAACCAAGAATGTTCTTCCCATTTTATGGTTTAATTATTAAATCATTTGAATGACTGTTTCAGAGAAGTTTCTACCTTGGCCAAGAAGACTGTGGTTACAGACAGACAGACAGTATGGTCACCACAGTTACTTCCCGGTTTGTTTCAAATTTAATTTCCCGATTGATTGCTGCTGCGTCAGTTCGGGCGGGCTTACATAGTTACATTAACATACCTACATGTACATCTATATATGTACTTAAAAAATATAATAACGAATGAATGAATGAATAAAACATTGAGAAATTGGAGTTCAACACTAGCCAGCCAGCTAGCTTTGTCCTGCTGCTTCCTTTGGCTTTGTTTGTTGTTGGACAGTAGAAGTGGGACTCCAAGGATTCAGGCTCATGATGCCTCTGCTGCTGCTGCTCAAAAGCCTCTTTAATGACTTTAATCTCCCTTCCGCCGAAGCTAAGGGTGATGATGAAGTAGTGGCCTCACACTCACTGGGTATATCAATCCTTAACATTCTATTTCCTTCATTATCACGTCTGTTGTTGTTATTTATAGTATTATCACTATCGGATGACGGTGAAGAAGTGTTTTGTTCCGAAGTAGTAGATGAAGAAAAAGAGGTTATTTGGTTGTGGTTGCCCCAAATCAAGACATTTGTGGGAAAAGCAGCAGCAGCAGATGTTGATGATTCTACTTCTACTACTACTGAGGAAGGAGGAGGAGTTGCAGCAAGTGTTGTCCTGCAAAGAGGGCAGGTTGAGTGGGAATGGAACCACATATCAATGCAATCTATGTGAAACATGTGATTGCATTTAGGCAAAACCCTCACCTTTTCTCCTTCAACCACTTCCGACAGGCAAACCGAACACTCCAAATCCAAACCATCTTCTTTTGAATTGAATATTGATATGGGTAGGGAGTTGAGTACCGAAGGATCAAGACCACCACCCTCTTGACCACTACGCCGGCGCCTTCGGGATTGGGAATTGTTGTCACTGCTCCGACTCTGGGTCCACCAGAATCCCTTGGCAAAAAGATGGAAGAAAAGAAAAGTAACAATAACCATGAAGAGAAGAATGATGATGACCACCATGATCTTGCCGGTTATATCAACGGCTGGGGAATCACCAAGATTATTATCACTTGCCAATGAGTCACTCATTGTTGAAGCTTTTTAGAAGCGAAGCAGTGTGGCTAGGTATAGTTGAACTGAGAGAGCTAGGCGTGTTGATGTGTTTGAAGTTTGAATGAATGAATGAATGAGAATGAAAAAGAGGAAGGAGGGAAATATAAGATATAGGTAGGAGGAAGGGAAGGTAGGGGAGACTAAGAAGAGAGTTTGTTCAAACCTCCACAATGGACTTTTGACTTGGCAATTTGAGGGAGGGAGTATTCAGCAAGACAAAGACAAGAGAAGAAAAATATGACGCCATTTAATTCGTGATATGAGTAGATAGATATATCAAACTTTCCTTTCTCTTACTGCCATGTTTCCGGGATCTTTCTTTAATTGTTTCATTTCAAACCCAAAGTCAAACCATTAGCAGCAGCCTCTGTATCTGTAGTAGTCAATCCCCCCAACTTCTTCTACCTCCCTTTGACCCTACCACAAAAGGTAACAATTCATATTATTCAAACACCCCAAATTAATATAATGTCTCCTTCAAATCTGGAAGTGCGCTCCTCCTCGATGTCTCAGGTTCGAATTTCTGTGATGTCAATTTAGGTGGGCTAATTTAACTTCTTCAAAAAAAAATGTCTCCTTCAAATCATTTTTTTTGGTCAAGAACAAGGGTAATTTTATATTATGAAAAGTGCCTTAGGACATTGTTTAAAAAATAAAAATAAAGATAGTTTTTGTGAAGAATAACATAAATTTGAGATTTTATAAGACAATATATTTTTATAAATTCTTTATCTTATTTAGTGTACATATGCATAATATAATAAAACCTTATATCATATCTTTATTCAACTTTATTAAAAATAAATATATTTCCATTTGTTTTAAAGGATATATATCCATATCTAGTTTTAAACTTGTAAATGATAAAATTCGGTCACAAATTTCAATACAAACTTACTACTTTAAACTTCTTTTTTTTTGAGAGAGAACTACTTTAAACTTCTTATCAATGCAAACTTGTCCATGATAAAAAAAACCAATAAGTAATACAATCCAACTTTCTATCATACTTCATAAACTTCACGACACTCCTCTACGTTAGGTGTAATTTTGCACCTTTCACCCTTTCGGTAAATAAATAAGGTTGTGTATAAAATAGAGTGAACTTTGGACATGAGTGGTGACCAATTAAACAAAGCTCGCGAACCATTCACATGCTCCAAATCTTTTTTTTTTTGTCAAATAGTCTAATGGTCGGAGCTCACACATTTTAAATGTGGAGAAGTGGAGTGTTTGGGGTTTGAACCCCAACCCTTACATATATTATACACTATCTCTACCAACTGAACTAAGCTCACGGGAATTGCTCCAAAACTTATTTATTATTCACAAATTAGTAAAAGAAAATGATTTGAAAATCAAATAAAGCAAACAGAATGAACGATTAATATCCCTAAAAAACTATGAACAATTAATAACTTTTATAGTCTCCCTTGAAAAAAAAAATATACTCAAAGTGAAGGGTCACCTTCTCTCGGTCTTCTTCATATAATTGATTTTTATTTCGTGATTAAAGGTATTCATGGGTGTGTGCTGACTCACAATGTCTTCTCCCTTTTAAAATTGCTCATTCACTTAATTGTATTCTGCGTGAGTTAACTCACACTTGATTTTTTTCAACGTGAGTTAACTCACACATACACGTGAATGAGAAAAAAACAAAAGGGAGTAGAACAATTTTCAATTTGTTAATTATCTGATCTCGATCATTTACGGGTCTAACGTGACCCAATCTGCTACAACCCGCAAAGTTTGGTTCGAGTAATGGGATTACGTTTTTGAACCCACGAGACCCACAAAACTGACCCACTAGTATTGATTTATTATAGGCTAAATTGCAATTTTGGTCCCTTAACTATTTAGATAGTATCGCTTTGGTCCTTTAATTAAAATTCGATTTATTTTGGTCCCTTAACTTCTCCCCGTTACACATTTTGGTCCTTTTCGTTAATTTTAATTCAAAAACGTTAACTTTTCTTCATTTTCTTTTGGAATTTTTCTGGGATTCTTATTGTTGAAGGTTAATGCAGATGATATGAAGATAAAAAAGAGAGAAGAAGATGAAGAAAATCTAACGTTTTTGAATTAAAACTAACGGAAATGACCAAAATGTGTAATAGAGAGAAGTTAAGGGACAAAAATAAATCGAATTTTAATTGAAGGACCAAAGTGATACAATCTAAATAATTAAGGGACCAAAAAGACAATTAAGCCTTTACTATATTATTATCTTAAGAGAAAAAACTCAAGAAATATAAGTCAATTTTTTTATCTGAGCTCAATTTATACCAAAAACAAATATGAACTCAACTTAACCTTAATTTCATTTACGATAGATTCTCATTCCAAACCACAATTTTTTTAGAATTTTTAAAATAATAATTTTTCTATCAAAATTATTATTTTTTATTTTAGACACACAACCCAATTCAACTGCTCACAAATCAGGTTCAGGTTTGATAGTGAAAATGCGAGTTGAGTGATAAACTTCATCTGTTGAAAGTTGAACGAGTTGAGTAACGAGTTTGTTCAACATGACCCGACCTATGTACACCCCTATTCGTGAGCTTTGTGTTGCTTTATGTTTTTCAGTCTCGTAATAGTTCTTTTGTTTCGATTCACAAGTAAGTTTCGATCCATTACAAATTCAATCATCGTAGAATCAAATTTCTGAAAAAAAGTGACGTGAGATAAGCAATGTCTTTAGGTGCGAAAACGAAGGCCAGGGAGTAAAAAATTGACGATTAAGAATAGCGATATGCAAAATAAAAAAATACAAACTATAACAAAGAAGAATAAACATAAAAAAAATGAAATACAAGAAGGAGATACCATGACTCTAATATCATGCTACAAAAGTTTTTTTTTTTAGGGAATATGCTACAAAAGTTGATAGGCGCCATTGTATAGAAAATAAACATGAGTTGGTTCCTTAAATTGATAAAGATTTAGCTGAGATCTTGCGAAAATCTAGGTTTGAGTATGATGTGAGAATTTTGTTGGTGAATAGTATAATTCTCTATAGGTGGTCTTGTGGTTGATCCCGGTAAACTTTCGAGATCTAATATATTTTTTTGAAACAATAGATGATAGAAAATATATACTTCTTTAAAAAAAAAAAAAATACTAATTAGTAAATGAGAAGTAAAAGTGAATCCAATATGATTATGATTTCTGCTCTTCGCCTAGCAAGTTTCGCTCCCACCTAGACAAACTGACCAAAATACCCCTGCGTTAATTAATGCAAGTGTAAAAAAAACGTGATTTAGTTTTTATACATGCGTGACTTAAGTCACGCTGCGTGAGTTAACTCACGTTGGAATTAACACCTACGTGAGTTAACTAACGCTAGTTTCAAAATTTCAAAAGTGATTTCATCATGCCTTTATTGTTACTACATTACGCAAGCCATGAGTCACATATTTACTGACTAGACTTACGTCGGTAGCTGTTAATATAGTACGCAAGCTATGATTTCATCATGCCTTTGTTGTGCTCTGTCGGAAAGATATCAGTTTGCAAAGCAGTAACATGTAACCTCACCTCACGTGTTAATAATTATGGACAACTTGATGAATGGCTGGACAACAATAAAGGCAAAGGCATAATATTGCTACTAGCGTGAGTTAACTCACGCAGGTGTTATACCCTGCGCGAGTTAACTCATGTGGTGTGACTTAAGTCATGCATGTGTAAAACAAACGAAATTTGAAGTCATGTTAATTTTACACGTGCGTTAGTTAACTAACGCAGGGGTATTTTTGTCAGTTTGGCTGGGTGGAGCGAAATTTGCTGGGCGAAGAGCAGAAAACTATGATTATATACCACTGGAAACTAGAGTCTCAAAATTTGAAGTCATGTTAATTTTACACTTGCGTTAGTTAACTAACACAGGAGTATTTTGGTCAGTTTGGCTGAGTGGGAGCGAAATTTGCTTGGCGAAGAGCATAAATCTATGATTATATACCACTGAAAACTAGAGTCTAACACAAATGCAAGTTGTGAGTGTGAATATTATAAAATTTATAGTACCTAGTTGATTTCTATATACAGATTTTATAAAGAAAAACAAACTAACAACAAAATAACTAATGATTTGCAAAATTTTAAGTAATTATATCTATGATATCTAATTCCTCAATCGGGTATCCTCTTTATGCGCAAGTGGAAATTAATTCCTAAAATCTTATGACACTGAAATGGATGATAAATTTTTGTTATGAGTTTTAATTAGGGGTGGGTAAAAAAACAAAAAAACCGAACTGAACCAAAAAAAATTGAACCATTACTAACAATTTTGAAACTTAACTGTACTTAACTGAAAAAGCATGCTCAACCCTAGTTTTAATGTTGCTATAGGTTCAAGCTCAAGTTAAAGTAGAAGAGGATTGTGTGATCCCATCTAAGCGTCATTGATTATAGAATCCAAATAGCGAATGTTTAAATGAAAGGATAAAAGGAGTGTATAGAAATGATGTAGTAGTAAAAAGTGGAGGTGGATATAAGAAAGGAGATATGGGCCGAGTGAATAGAAAAGAGATAGTTGTTTGTCTGTTATTCACAAAGAACGAACGAAGGAAGCAACGTTATCCTCTTCTCTGGTTTGGTTTCCATCGAAATCCTTCATTCATTCATCCATCTGCGTCGACAAACATGCTCTCTTCTTTGTTATTCTAATAATAATAATAATAATAATAATAAATTCCTCTCACTCTCGCTCGCTCGCTCACTTGCTGAATGAGCCCCCATGCCTTTGATTGGTTCGTACTTTTACATCTCTTTTTCTCTTTCAATTTTGTTTAATTCAACTCTATCGCTCGTATCATATCATATTGGTTATTGATTATTATTGTATATTATATTATTAACAACAGAGATAACAAATGCACATTTACTGAGGGCTCCATTACCATCATATCATTCTATTAGAAGAATTTCATGCTTTCCACTAGACGATGCTTTTACTACTACTAGTAGTAGTAGTAGTAGTAGTAGGACTAGGAGGAGGAAGAGGTTTCCATTCCTCGTTAAAGCCGTTGCCACTGCTTCTACCATCGTTGAACTACCGCCTAAATTCAACAACAATCACCTGGAGGAGCCTCTAAATCCTCATTCGATTATGCTTCATCATAATGATGATGACGATGAACGACCACTTGATGAGAAGGAGAAGTTGAGAAGATTGAGGATTTCTAAAGCTAATAAAGGAAACACTCCATGGAACAAAGGAAGAAAGCACAGTCCCGGTAATTAACTAACTAACTAACTAACTAATCAATTAATCTCCTTTCTCTTTTATCTAATTATACTTTTTCCTATTTCAACAGAAACTTTGCTCAAGATCAAGGAAAGAACACGCATCGCTATGCAGAATCCTAAGGTGATGTCATGTAAGCATATTTTTTTGTCAATTTATTATCTATCTATTCTTAGTGGGGGTTTCATCATGGTATATAGGAAAAATAAAATAGATTAGAGGGAATCATCCAACACACTATTCAATAAAATTCTTCTTTTCTTTCTATCAATTTTCCAATTCTTTTCTTTTTCTTCCTAACAAGTCCTTTCCTATCATTTCGCAATGCAGGTCAAAATGAAGTTGATTAATCTTGGACATGCTCAAACGTAACTATAAACCTTTCCATCACCATTTTTTGTTACTTTTAAATGTTGCTTCTTTCTTTATTATTCCTTTTACCCCATACAATCTCCTTCTTTATGGATTGCACAGTACAGAAACAAAAATGAAGATTAGTGCTGGAGTGAGAAAGCTATGGGAAATGAAGCGTGGAAGGAAGATGGTGCAGGAGAGTTGCTGCTTTGAGTGGCAGAATTTAATTGCAGAAGCATCTAGGCAAGGCTTTGTTGGTCAGGAAGAGCTGCAATGGAATTCCTATGAAACCTTGGATGAACAGCTTAAGCAGGAGTGGCTGGCGAGTGTTGAAGAAAGGAAACAAATGGTGAGGGCACCAGTTAGCAACAGAGCACCCAAGTCCCCTGAACAGAGAAGGAAAATTGCAGAAGCTATTGCTGCAAAATGGGCTGATCCCGTAAGTGTATATGTTTCTTGAGTTTTTGGTAGATCTTTTGCTCAGTCAGCATGCTATTACAGTCTCATAAATTAGTTGTCTGTCATTGACTTTAAAGAAGTTAACATTTTTTTTAAAATAACTTTGATGTTTTGAACACTCAACATTGTCCCTCCCATGATTAACTAGAAACACATGCAGTTTCAGGTAACTGGATTCTCTTGCTTCTAAAGGACGCATTTGGTTTCAAAATTGTTTTCTGCTTTTATTTCTTCTTGCACCAACAATGACATAAGTATTGATGTTTTCTTATTATTCCTGTTTTCCAGTTTTGTAAAAGAATGGTGAAAACAACAAATTTTTGTTCTTCATGTTTTTACTACCTATACAGATTCTTGTAATTGCGAACGAAAACAGGAAATTGAAATAGAAAATGTATTTGCAAATTAAAAACTGGCCCTGATGTTTTGTTGAGCCGAATCTCATAACAGATTTTTGTAAGCTACATAGATCAATTATAATAGAGGTGTCTTTTTACTATTAGAAATATTATATTAACTTTTGTTTTGGCTGTAAAACCTTTCTATGTTGATATTCTTTCATAAACTGCTCTCCAATAAGTGCCTAATATAATTTCTTTAATAAACTGCCCTCCAATAAATGCCTAGTATAATTAAAAAGTTGGGTCAAAGGCCCGAGGTGTAAATTCTTTTATAAGAGAGTTCCTAGCACTCATCTCGTTTATAGTTTATACAAAGGTTGGAGGGGGAGGATGAAGTGCGGTCAGAATAGACAAAGGTCTGAACTATACATTACATGTTTTAGATGGAGATGTTGTTACCTAATGAATATCAGAATAGTCATTGTTGCCCTATATAGAAAATGGATGTTGATATGCATGTGTTTCCATCCTTGTCTGTGGACTTTGATTTGCAATCTTGCATGTTACACGTTACACCAAATGGTCTAGATAAGTTTTGCCAAAGTGTTGTACCCGGAAAAAGTTGTCAAAGTACTTGTGTTGAGAATTAAAACAGACTTGCAAGTTTCTTTTCTGTAGGATTTTATTTAGGGTTGTTTCCCCCTTTTTGGTATTTTTCTCTCTTCAGGACCAACATATTTTTCTTTTAAATCAGGATTACCGTGAAAGAGTCTGCTCTGCAATTGCCAAGTACCATCATTCTACTGAAAGGAAGCCTAGAACAAGGCCCAGTTATAGTGCACAACCCACCAAGAAGAGGAAACCCATTACAAAAAGATATTCTGATACTAGCATTGTTATTAAGAGTGCCTCCAAAATTGTTAAGCCGATCCAGCTGAGAAAAAGAAAATCCCCTGCCTATAAGGATCCTTTGGTGAATTCCAAGCTTGAGATGATAAAGAACATCAGAGCACAAAGAGCTTCCGTGGATACCAGACAAACTCAAGCCATACAACAAGCAAGGTAGACCCATTTTAATACTTATTTTAATGGATTTCTTTTGGATATTTCTGTACTTATACCGAAAATTGAAATTTAGTATTTCTGATTTAACTTCTTTTGAAGCATATAAAATCCTAAGAAAATGTTAAGAACCTCTTTGGTTTTTTATGATCATGGTGGATGCGATGAACATTGGTTACTTCTGTTTTGCTTTCGAGATTAAATCATAAAATTACAGGTTTAGCTTTATTTGATTCCAACAGTAACTATTATCCTGTATATATTTTCATGAAATAATGTTATATGCTCAGACTATTGATTGCTGAAGCTGAGAAAGCGGCCAAGGCACTGGAGGTTGCTGCGGCAAAGAGTCCCATTGCTCAGTCTTCTCTAATAGAAACCAGAAAGCTTATAGCTGAAGCTATTCAATCACTTGAATCCATTGATACACAAAAGATAGATGACTGTAGTGTCCCTTCGGTTAGTTTGAGCGAGGTCAATCAGGAAAACGAATCAGCATTTGAAGTTCGAAACCATTCAGAAATGGCCCAAGTAAATGGACACACAGCATTGTCATCAAGCTTCTACAAGTTCTCTGAAGATTTTGGTGAACTTTCCCTGGAGAGACCGGTTAATGGCGTTCCAGAACTTCACCTAACCAATGGATGTGCTTCTTTACCTTTCAGTTTGAATAGCCGGATAAACCAAGATAGCCCATCAAATCAGCAAAGGGAAACAGAACAGGATGAGAGCAGCGAAGACGAAACAGATCATTCTCCAACTGTGATGGGAATTCAGTCCCTTGAAGATGAAACACTATCTAGTTCCCCTATTGCAACTAAAAAGTGGGTTCGCGGAAGGCTTGTTGAAGTGAGTGAAGAAAATCAGTAAAATGTGTAAAGCTTAGCCCAATTTTCAAACATAGTACAAAACTGTTTGCTGCGTGTTATATAGATCACCATAAATGTCTTTCTTCAACAGTGTGATCATTGCAATGCACTCCTCCAAATCATTAGCTGACCAGCCACCAATTGTCTAGGTAGACATATGGAGACCAAAATAGCTTTAGCTAAAGAGAGAATGTATCTATATTAGTTTATAGGATCATCTACTTCAGTTGATGTTGTTACATTAAACTATAAATTAATATTATCTTCTATTATGTTGGTAGTTTTGTAGCAAGTGGTGGTCGGATAATAAAGCGAAAGGCACTGGGTGGGCGAGTGTTTTCAATTTTTTCATATTACAAGCTGATTTTTAAGATAATATTTCTAAGAATTTAGAAAATTACGCATTTCATGTTAATTAACTACTACCCGTGGGCCATACACAGAAATGCAGTTTCATATTTTCGAGGGATAATGATAGAAACACGGGAATTAGGAGATGGAATAGAGTGTTTATTATATGAAAAAGATGTGCAAGGCTCTTGCACATCTTAATGGGTTTGACGACACCTAGACAAGTTGTTAGTTATAGTTGGAAACAACAATGGATTACTAATCCACTTCAGGAATATAATATTATGTTGGTTCCAAGAGTTCATTAGAATTGGAGAAACAATGGCGGGCCAAACAAAAAGGAACCATGGGGGATGCCCTCCACCTCAGACTCAAGTTCAAAAAGGTTTACAAAACTCTCAAAAAAAGTGTGGCGTTATCCAGTTGCGGCAGAGGCGAGGCCACTTGGTCTGTAGTTGGTGGATCTCAACCTCATAGTTCAAAAAGGTTTACGAAGACTTACCATGCATGGGTTGACATATTGGTGTCTCTGCTCTGAGGTTTTAAGACTCATGTTTTGCTACCTTTTCGAGGAAGATGAAAAATTAACTATAAACTGGAAGGTTCACTGCGCATTGTAGTGAAGAAAACCACAACAAATTTCACAAACTATAGTTGTTCCCTTTATCATTAACAAGAATGTTTACATGATATTCTTGACAAACATTTGTCTCATTTGTCTCGTGTATGAATTGTATTTTTGAAGAAAATAATGTAAAAATAATAAAGTGACAATTTGTCTTTTTTTAGAAAAAAAATGCTAAGCAGTTCGCTTGAAGCATTGCTTAAGCAATTAAAGAGTAACATTTACGTAGAAAGTGATGTAATTATTACTTTACGACAATTTTAACTTGTATTTCTAAGATAAATAATCTAGTGTATTCCTTAAATAATGTTCTTAGAACACTTGTTTGCAGGACACTATTTTTCGTTTTTATAATAAATAAAAACGTGTAAAGATTTTTGAGAAAAATTGTTAAAAAAACCATATATCAAGGGTAACATGCACGGACGCAGGTGAAGTCTATTAGGGTCAACTGACCCCACTCTTTGGTTTCTATTTTATCTAATTATAACATGATTTTCCATCTTGACCCTACTTTAAATATTATGTTGACCCCACGTAACCAAACTAATACACTAGAGATAAAGCAATGTCATATTTGTAATTTAATTTTAAATCTGTTAAAATTGTACACCCTTCGATCACTACTATAAGCAAAAATAATATTTTAGATTCATTTATTAAATGATTTACGTGGTCTAAAGACCACATATACGTTATAAATTGAATGAATCTGAAATGCAAAGTTTTACTTATATTAGTAAAGTGATGATATAATATAACTCATGCTAGTACTTTCTACTGCATTTATAAAAAGTGGATTAGAGTTATCACAGTTTACGAGGAACAAAACATTCACATTTAAGTTTTAACTTTAAAAAAATAAATGATTGATTTTTCATTAAAACAAAAAGAAAATGCTCCCAAAAGGATAAAATGAAAAGAGCACTGATAGTAGACACCTCTAATGTGTACAACCCTTTGTACCACTTTGAAAAATTTAAGTTAACCAAATATATGGTATGTGTGACCATATTTATTTAGTTGTGTGACCATTATTTATTTGGTTAACTAAGAGGAAAAATAGTGATCACGCACATTTTAGTTGCGTGACCGCATTTTTCAGCTTTTAAATGCTGGAAAAATAGTAGTCACACAACTGACAAAAATGTGGTCACACAGACCATATATTTGGTTAACTGAAATTTTTGAGAGTGTTACAAAAGGGTGTACACCTTAAGGGTGTCTACCTATCTTTATTCAAAAGAAAATTAAGGTAGTCCGTGGATTTATTCTCAAATTGGATTTACAAATCCAAGTCTCAACTTGAATTTATTCTTAAATTGCTTATGATGAAATATACTAGAAATTACTAGAAAAATTGGAAATTCGATCTTTTGAACACTTTTCTAATTTAGATGAAAGGAGTGATCTCTAAAGAAAACTTTTGGAAACTATAAAACATTTTTTATCCAACGTTATATTTACTTTTTTTAAGGACGTTATATTATTTAGTTTTAATGTTAGAATTACTAAAAACGAGGACAAAAATTTCTCAAACATTACTATTGTATTAGACGACTATAATTGTTGAAAGGAGTTTCTTTGCTACGAATTTTGTGAAAAAAATATAGAATGAGACGACTCTAAATTTTGAATTATTGTTTAATAACATTCATAGACACATGTATGGTAATCTCTGATTTATGGTAATATTTATAGATTGATATATGATGACATATTTTTTGTACTCTCTAATTTTTCTTAATGATAATGATGTCACTATTTTATTTGTTAAAGATTTATATATTTCTGTATAAATATTTATGATAAATAATTTTGACAGGGGTAATATTGTAATTTTGATGGTGAATCGATTTTTTAATTATAATAAATAAAAACGGGTAATGTTTGTTTTTTGAAATAAATTGTTAGAAACACGATCTTAAAGAGCATCATCATCATCATCATAAACAAATGCAAGTCTCATCATCACCCAATAGAGCGTCAATCTTGTTCCTTCTTTTCATTACAGTAGATTGGTGAAAAAACTAACATCAACCTAAACTGAGTTTCAACTTTGCAACCAGTTCCTTAAATAATTTACTCTATATCACAAAAAGAAAATGGTAACTCAAATATCATGCAACACCCATTGTCTGTCTTAACTTGGTTAGAAAAATGTGCAACCAATCTAACTTAGAAAGACGTATTTGAGGGGTTAGAAAAACAGGGAAAAAATGTGATTAGTACAACATTAGCTTTTGAGGACATTGTAATTGTAGCAACACAAAATTAGATATCTCGTATAGCTGACTCATCACTTCCTCGCAGGGATCCTCCATGATCACTTCCAAATGTGAATGTCCGTCTGCTCATGTTAGCTCGCTGCACTAATCGTACCAGTGCTTGAACCACCTCTGACATTTGTGGTCGAAATTCAGGCTCCGGCTGCCAAAAAAAATATACAAATTGGAATTCATTAACACAAGCATATATTTTCTATCGACACACACACACACTCATATTCTTTTTTCATCACAATACCTGTACGCAAAGAGCAATAACATCAGCAAAACGTGATAGAGATTTAACAGGATATAACCCTTTCAGCGTAGGATCAACCATTTTAGCCAATGCATCAATGTCATGAAGCTGGGGTGTTGCCCATCGAACCAAAGACTGCTCTTGTCTTGCCCTTGAGCTGTTACAAAATGTATTAACAATCAGCACCCACAATATTATACTATTTGTAACTTCAAATTGGGCAGGATCGGTATTTCAGTTGTTACCTATCAAATGGTCTGCGTCCACTCAGAAGCTCCAACATGACAACCCCAAAGCTGTAGATATCACTTTTAAAGGTATACTGACCAGACAACGCAACTTCGGGTGCATCATATCCAGATCCAACATTATGGTTTAGTATCTGAGCATAACAAAATTATTAATTCAACAATTCACCAAACTTAATGTCACTGGGTAAAGAGCATGATCAACATCCCACTAAAGTGCAAAACAATTATAATATACATACAACGGAATTTCTGGAATGCAGATTTTTTTTTCATCGGTAAATTAATAGAATCCTAGGGTACTACACATTTTACCTTGTTAGATTTTAAAAATAGCTAATAAAACGACTTTTCCCAACAATTAACCCAACTAGCGCACTTTTATTATTCATTGCAAATAGCTTAACCAACGCAATCTAGAAGCAAGTGTAACTGCATTCATAATACAAAAATTACCCGCTTTCACATCAAGACTCAAAAAAAGTTTGTCTAAGCTTTCACATTTTGCCATGTTTAGGGAAATATGCTCTTTTGGCCCCTTATCTTTACAAAAAAGTTGCGATTATGGCCCCTTTTTTGGGACACATGGCGGCTTCTCAGCATAGTTGGGAAAATTAGGGGGTCAAAATTGCATTGTTTTTGTTAGGGGGCCAAAATTGCTACGGTGGCAAACATAGGGGGTCAAAAGTGCGTTTAAGCCTATATTTATATCTCTAAGCTTGTCTAAGCTACTCATAACTTGAGAAAGCAACTAGGGCGAGTTGCTATACATAAAACATTAGATGCTCAACCCAAATATTTGTTTACTGAATTAATATTATAACCAATGCCAAAATAAAAAAGTTGGACAGTTAGGTTGAACCAGTCAAGTCATTTGTAGAGATTAAAGAATCCAAAAAACCAAAAGATTTAAAAGCATAGAAGATGATGGTAACCAGATCGAAATCACTAAAAGAAACTAGTGCTAAAAAATAGTTTCAATTTTTTTATTAAATATGAAACTTTGAGTAAAAAAAAATGAACATGTATAAGGCTGACTTATAGAGGGCTATTATTTAGTGGATTGTTATTAATTTTTCATCTTATAAATCATATAATATTATCCATCAAATCATCTATATTAATTTGTTTGTTAATTTACGTTTGTTTATTAATTGAAATAATATATATTATTAAAAATATGCATTTAATTATTAGTAGTTTAACTTCTTCAAAAAAAAATTGTTACTGGTTTGACCATACATAAACTACATTTGATTCAATAAACCATGAACCAATGGCTTCACTGAACCTGATTCAATTCCTAGTTGGGGTTTTTTGAAAATTAGGCACAACTCAACATTTGAAATTGACCAATTGATATGATTAACAAAGCCTAAAAGTAAGTAAACACTAACAGCAAACAGAGTAAAACCATTATTGACAACATACAGTTCCATAAATTCTAAAATCACCTGCTCTGCATTTGGAATATAGCTTGCCAATCCACAGTCTGAAAGATGAGGATTAAGCTCTGCATCAAGTAGTATATTGGCTGACTTAATATTCTTATGCACAACTGATAGAGAACAAACTTCATGCAAGTACCTGGAACAAAAATTGTGCATAAAGTTTGGTCCTGAGTCCCAGATCTCTAGCAAAACATAAATCATATGTTGCCACATATAAAAAATCAATTGAAAACTCCAGTTGTAATTAAAATACATTGATTTATTTAGTGAAGCGACATTTTTCAAGGTGGTAGTGGCTAAATTTCATATTTTATAGTCCAAACTATTTAGTGAAGCAACATTTTTCATGGTGGTAGGGGCTAAATTTCATATTTTATAGTCCAAACTAATCTTCCTGCTTTTACATTTTCAAATTTGAACCTTAGATATAGTAACAATCCATTCATTTTTTAACTGGAAAACAAGAGCAAGTTTCAAAGGAGACCTTGATTTAAAATCAGTAAAACCATAGAAGTCAGCATATGTAAGTTAGGTAAGATGCTAAATGAAATCAATAAAGCAGGATGAGAGATGGGAATGAGTTAATAAATCAATGGGAAAACTGGATTTACAAGATTAAAATAAGGGAAATGCTAACTTGTGCCCGCCCTTAGGGCACATGTTAAGGAACTAACACTGGAAATTTTGTATAGGAAATTGTGACAATTTATTTTTCTAGAGATTGAAAATTAATGTTTTGTAATAAATATTTACCATTTATGGAATCCTTAACATGTTCCCTAAGGGCACAAGTTAGCATGACCCTTAAAATAATTAATTATGCAGTGATGAAAAGATTCCCCAAAGATGGGATCTTCTAATCCCATTAGTGCAAAACTTACTCTAAAGCACGTGCAGTCCCCAAAGCTATCTTGACACGGGAATTCCATATCAATGGTTTACTGTATTCATCTGACACATGAAGGTAGTCATGCAGTGATCCATTTTTATGAAACTCGTAAACTAAGAGGTGTTGTCCATGCTCCGAGCAATAACCTACAAGCTCAGTTACATTTGGATGATGTAAACGGGAGATGTTTGACACTGTTTCTATAAAATCTTCTGAAAAATCATTGGGAAGGACAGATGAATCTATTTTCTTCACTGCAAGAACCTACATTTTAAAAAACAAAAAACCATTAATAACTTTTAAGCACATGCATTGATTCAAGGCTTGTCCACAGTATTAGAATTCATTGTATCTGTTGGGATAATATTAGCTATATCTATGTTCGCATGGGTTTCCATGATTGTTTGCTTTTTTTTTTTCCTGGGGATCAAGAGACTAGAAAGATACTAAAATAAAGAGCCTTATTTGTATGAAGAATGCGTGCATCTACATTTACATGCTCGTTTATTGATACTATGCCTTTTCAGGGAAAATTGCATAGTACCATGACACAATTCTTTGCTATTGGAATCAAGTAGAGTGGAATTGCATGACTAAGGGCCAAGAAATACCTTTCCATCATCAAATTGAGCATGGTACACACGCCCAAAAGACCCCTCACCAACGAGATGATCCACACTGAAGCTGCCAGTAGTAATTTGAAGATCGGCTATAGAATATGATTGCAAATCTGGAGGAGCTGTTATAGTCTTCTTGACAATAGTGGGCTTTTTTGAGAATTCATTGTCATCAAATGATTTATGACGATCGATAGGTGGGGGTTTGAGATTTATTGAGGCAGAAGTGTCAAACTTCTTCAAGCCAAATGCAGGAGAAGTCTGCACAGATGTAACTTCTGCATTGTGACACTAAAATATGTTAATTTGGATAAAAAAGTTGAAACACAGAACTTAACTTTTGAAAGTTGTACTGAAGGCATTAATTTGGTTATGCAGATTTATAATGAGAAAAGGACGGACCGGTTACATATAAGTAGCAAATAAAAAAGACAGCATGGTGTCGTCAATTATGAAGCATGAATTCTTCCAATAAAATAGTATTAAAATAATTAATAGCGTCTTGGCTTATAGAACAAATTATCCACTGATAGGATGTGAAAAATATAGATATACATGTATTAGGAGACTAGCTCCTGAATGCAAAGGAAGACCTCTGAAAACATGGAAAACTAAAAACAATTACATAACATGAAAGAAAAGGACCAGAAAAGAAAACAATGGACTCCCCAACACCCAGGAACTGCCAAATTGCACTCAAGTATTTCCTAACTCTTGTACGCACCCACTGAATACCTAAAAATACCCCACATTCTGCCACAGATCCCTATTCATTCTCTTCCCTCAGCAGCACTCCTACTCCTAGGCTAGCCTGCCAACTGCCTAGCCTGTTTCCTTCTTGTGGATATAAGTGGGCAACCCACATTCCAAGGCATATTCAAGTTCAAGCCAGGTTTTCCTCCTACAATACGCTCAGGCTAAGGGTGTATCATCCACCTAAATGATAGATGGAATTGTAGACCTCATTTATCAAAAAGCAGAATTGTGTAACAATCAATAGAGTAGGTGGTTTCTGAAAATATAACTAACTTATGAAGTGAAAATCTAATAGAACAAAAAATGGAAAATGCTCTTACTGAGCAACATGGAATAAGGATGACCTCATCATGAAAAATAATAAAAAATGTCTGTAAATTGTATGCAAGATGCATACCAGGCACTTCATTTGAAGGAAGAGGAATGGTAGACTGATTCCCCAGTTTTTCTAAATCGGAAGATGACTTCTTGGATTTTCTCTTCACCAGAAAGAATGCTACAATTGCCCCAACAACAATGACGGAGATCACAATTCCAGCTATGCCACCACCTCCTATTCCAGATTTTTTGCCTTCATTGCTTGTGTCACTGTTGACATCTTGTCCAGTGGTACTTCTTCCACCACCAGATTTGTGGTGTTGGTTGCTTTTAGGTACTGGAGGTGTCCCAGGAGGAGGTGGTGGTGCAGGTCCTGAGCTCCATTCATTACCACCCGTCCTGTGAATAAATTTATCCCATTTTTAGGTCTTATAGAAACTAATGGCCAAAAATAGATCCGTAGTTACCAAATTGCAAATTATGGCAAGACTTACTGAAGGTCTATGTTTTTCAACTGCTCCGGTATCCATCCAGTGAAATTATTGTTTTCTACATTCCTGAGAAGAATTTGAGAAAATAAACACAAGTGGTTTCTTATGGAAATATTGCAACGAATAATAATAAATGATACAATAGAGACGCACAGACTATTCAGAGGCAGATCAGCAAGAATATCAATAGCGCCTGTAAATTGGTTGTTTTGCAGATACCTACACAAATGTAAACATGCAAACTTAGAATGAAATCAATAACATGTAAAATATTAGCACAAAACATAAAAAATTAGGATATCTACATGGTGGTTATGCCTGTTAGTGAGCTCATAGTCTGAGGGAGGTCACCAGTCAAAGAATTGAAAGAGAGGTCTCTGCAACGAGAAAAATATTTCAACTCAATCAGCCCTGAATTATTATCAAAATCCAAAAACATTTCCAGTTGAAAACAAAGAGCATGTAGATATGAAACTACAAAAACCATATGGCACGTGATATAGTGCTGTATGCTGTTTATATAAACGTCTTCACATGCAACGAAAAACAAAAGAAAAATAGTTTAAATCATATATTGAAGCTGAAAAGTGAACATGATCAAAAGAAATCTCACAATTTGGAGAGAGTAGACAAATTATGAAAGTTGACATTGAGTGCTTGCTGGAGCTGATTGTGATTGAGATTCCTACATACATTCTCAAAAAGAAGATAATTAAAATGTTTGATAGGAACAAGTAGAATAAGTTTGAAAGAAGATAATAACATACAGGTCTGTGAGAGAGGTGAGGTTAGAAATAGAGTAAGGGAGTGGGCCAGTGAAGTTATTATGAGCAAAATTTCTGCATAGAAAGAATGAAGATTGTTAAAAAGAATAAATAATATGAAAGTTAAAATGAAGTGAAGAGTGAGAGATAGAAGACATACAAGCGGTGTAGATTTGGAGGAAGTTGGTATGGTATAGTACCAACAAGATTATTGTTACTCATGTCTCTGCAATAAAATGGTAAGAAATTAAAGATGATAGATTTTGGTGAATGAATTAATAATAATAATAATAATAATAAATGAAATCTTACAGAATGGTGAGAGATGTGAAGCCCTGTAATCCATAAGGCAATGTTCCAGTAAGAGCAAGATTGGATAAATTACTGATGAGTAACAAAGAATATTAATTATTAATGATGAGAAAGCAAAGCAAAGCAAGATTGGATAAATAACATTACATACATTTGAGTAACACGGTTGTCTGAACAAGTAATGCCTTTCCAAGACTGACCACATGGATCATCACCGTTAGCAGTAGCAGGCCAACCAAGTTGAGGTGCTGAATTTACGCTTTGAAATATAGCATTTACAGAGGCAACTGCATGCATCATTCATTCATTCATCCATTTAACAAACATATATATTTGAAGAAATAGATAGTAATTAATTAATTAATTGTAAGGGAATTAGGTAATAATCCTAAAATGGGAAGTAAAAGTAACTAACCATCAGTTGGATCTGTGGCAGCAGTGGCACCATTCAAAACAAGAACAATAATAATGCAAGTCAATAAAACCATCATCCTCTACCCAGAAAAGAAACAAGAGTGAGAGACTATATTCTTCTTCTTCTTTACCAAAGCAAAGCAAAGCAGAGAAAGCTCCACTCCACTCCACCCACACTCACACCCAAATAAACCACCACCGAATTCCCACAACAATCCAAAGCCACACAACAACCTTATTATTATTCTATTCTATAATAACTATTCCACTCAAGTGGGTTAATCACTTAAATATGACTTCGATTAACACCTAAATTTCGGATTACTAAAACTCTTTTCTGTAAAATTTAAGATTAATATAAAACAAATTTATCTGTTTATAAATATATAATTTAAACATATATGTTAACAAATGTGCATATTTTTATTTGAAAAAAAAAACTCAATTACTTTAATTACATATATTGTAATTTCAACCGCCACTTTTACTTGTGTAATTACTGTAATTACATATATACTTTTCTTTCTATTTTTTTTAATTTATTTATGACTTCTCTTCTTACCAATATTTATCTACGACTCTTGACAAAAATTTTTTTTCATCAATAACGTCAAAAAAAATTCAATAACTATAAACTGGTGTATGTGGCGTAAAAAAATTACTAATATTCAATTTTGATAAATAAACAAAAATAACGAGTGAGCATTGAGAATTTTTAAATTTTGGTAATAGCAATATTGCTGCCCCCTCAAAAAAAAAAAAAAAGAAGCAATATTGCTGCCCGTTTTTAATGGCTTTTTAGTTCTTCTATTATTTTGTGGTGATAAATGATAATGAGGGGTCAATAATTTCAAAAGTGTCGGTCTTCAGAATATGGCAATGATGATATTTATTGATAATAAAGTTAATTATGTTTTATCCCTATAATATAGGTCATTTCCAGGTTTACCTCTTGTAAAATATTTTTTTTGATTTACTCCCTGTAAACTAATTTTTTTTTCCAGAAAACCCCTCTAATAGGTCATACAAAAACCAAAATTTCTGAAAAAAAATATATAAAAATTCGTTTTTGTATGGCCTATTAGGGGGTATTCTGAAAAAAAATTATTTTACAGGGATAAATAAAAAAATATATTTTATAGAAAATAAACCCGAAAATGACATATATTACAGGGAGTAAAACACTATTAACCCATGATAATAATTGATAATAATATAGAGATGATGATGATGATGCATTATATGTGACCGTGTCCAACAAGTAGTATGATGAAGCATTGAAGCCAAACTCAGTTTTGTACTAGAAATGTATATCTCATCTGTCACCATCCAACCGCGAGTGTAATTAAACCGGTAGGATAAATAATTATTTTTGTCTTTGAATATCTAACAAATAAATACAATAATTTTTTAATGTGTCGAAATTTTAAAATAGTCTTTAAATATGCATTATGTTTAAATATTCTTAAACATTGAGAGACTATCAACATTACGCGTTAGACAAAAATAATTATTTATCTCATAAACCTTAAAGTGAGAAGGCCACTAAAAACAACATTAAACGCCGTAGCAAACCTTATTTTTACCTTACGTAAAAAAATTGTGTTTTAGCGTAACATTTTTCTTTAATTCACACTTCACTTAGTTATTTTTACCACTTTATTGTTACTTGTAAAGCTAATAATAGAGAAAAGACAGATGTGACATGTTATTGTTCGTCTTAATGCTAGTGTTGGTTGCGCGGTATAGTGAGGAAGGTGGAAGGTTGTGTTTTGGTGGGAATGGAGGGTCGGTGTGGTGGGATAATTTGCTGAAAATTAGGACGGGTTTGGTTTGGTGAATGAAGGGTGGTTAGTTAACAATATTGCTCGAGATGTTGGGAATGGAAGGGAAACCTGATGGGGGTTCCGTCAGAGGTCAGTTATCGTAGACTTTTTGAGTTGGTGGAGAATAAACTAGTTACTGTTGCAGATGCGAAGGTGATGGGTTGGGGTGAATCCAAGAGGCTTAGAGGTGGCATAGGAGCCTATTTGCGTGGTAGGCAGTGGCAGAGCCATTAGGGGGACCGTGGGGTGCCACGGTCCCCCGACATTTTCATATTTTTTTACTATTATTATACTATCAAGCATGATATACATATTTATCAACTAGTATAGTATACATGTTGTCCAAACAAGAGATTAGACCCATTTCTTAGCATTTTTGAAGTTTTTCCTTTCCTTTTTGACTTAATATATTTTCTTGCACTGTTTATTAAGTTGAAGTTTATGTATAATATTGTTTTTCCACTAAATTTAACTTAAAGATTTAAGTTGAAAGATGGTTTATGATAAAACAATTTCACTCATTTCTTTTACTTAAAAATTCTTAAATTGTGTGTATATTGACACTAAAAATTTATTTATTTTTACTAAATTATTGGATTTGGTCCCCCCAAATTTTAATTCATGGCTCCGCCCCTGGTGGTAGGAGGAGGAGTTGTTGAGGGAGAGTGTGAATAGGTTAGCTATTGTTATTTTGCAGGTGGAAATGACGGATCGGTGGGTGTGGAATCTTCATTCATCCAAATGGTATACCGTTAAAAGTGCTTATGAGAACATGACTTTTGCAGATTTTGATTTTAATGTTGGTTTTAAACATGTGTTGTGGCTAAAAATGGTTATGCTTAAATTCAATATTTTTGTTTAGAGATTAAAGTTGAATAGCTTACCTCTTAAGGATCCCTTGGTAAGACGTCAAATCTTGGCATTATCCGACAATATTTGCTCTACTGATTGTGGTTATGCGGTAGATAGAGACAATCTTTTTATAAATTGCAAGGTATTTGGTTCTCTTTGGCTAGGGATCTCAGGTTAGCTAGGTATTTCAACAATTCTACATGGAAACATTTAGGATCATCTTTTTCAGTTTGGCGGCTTAGGGGGTTTTCTAAAAATTCTTGTCTCGCTTTCAATGTTATTTGAATTGCAATTCCTTGCGTCATTTAGAAGGAAAGAAATGAAAGAATTTTTCAACAGAAGACTCATGATATTCATGCTTTTAGTGAAAATGTTAAGCTTCAGATTTGTTGGTAGTTAAAATCGTATATGTATTATTTGATTTTGATTATCTGTTTTGGAAGCAGAATCTATTGTTTTGCTTAAAAGCTCTGTTGTAATTTCTTTTCATCATTGCGACTACGGTTTCTTGTAATGTAAACTTTTTGGATTGTTAAGATGTTATGACACATCTTATGCTAGAGGAGCTTTTTGTGGTCTTAACATAATTTAATTTCTTTAGTTTTTTCAAAAATAAATGCTAGTTTTGAAGATTAATTCCAACAGAGTATTGAATATTAAAAATTCATGAGATTTATTACGTTTTTAATTAAACAATTAGTTTCCAAATTAAAGAGTAAATTTTTTACTTTGTGACTTAAAATAATTAGGGTCATGTTAACTTGTGGCATAAGGGTATAAGTTAGAGATCTAAAAATGGTATTAAAACATAAGTTTCGAATTGAAAAAATAAATTTCAAAATTTTCAAGATATTGAATGCACAATTTTGAAAATTATATTTCTATATTTGACTTCAAAATATAAATTAAATTAAATTAATAAATTTGAAACCTAATAAAAGTAAGATTCAAAGCGGATGCCTCACTTGCCACTCCCTTCGAATGACCTTGGGTTCACCTTTTCACTTAAGGTCTATTTGGTTCATGAGAGAAATTGATGAGATATATTTTAAAATTGTTTGATGAGGGGAGAAATTTTAATGCTGTAATAAAATATAGGTTTAAATGCACTTTTAACCACCACTCCAAGCAACAAGGACGTGAAGTAGTTAACGTCCTAGAGGGTGTTTTCATAGAGATTGAAATCCAATTTTGTAGAATGAAAATTAGGTGGTCCTGGGTGATATTAGGCGATTTATGAATCGGTGAGAAGTTGATCAAAGAGATTGTTTTCAGATGTAGAGGATGATGAGATCTTGATTCCATTTTCTGCACCTATTTTGGTTGGTGGAAATAATGCTACAGCGAATGTGGCTAATTCCAAATTTAAGCCATATAATGAAATAAATCTTTGGAAGAGAAGAATGGCACCACCCTGGCATCTTTAGTTGAATCACGTGCTTAAGCCAAAATAAATAATAAAAGACAACAAAAATGAAAACTAAGTTATAAAGCAATACTAAGAAATAGAAACAACAACAAATAGAGTAATAAAAAAGCTTGAGTTATAAATAAAATGGACGTTCTTAATGATTGGCGGGGTTGTTGATTGGTGAGGAAAGAAGGAGATGGAGATGGGAAGGGAAGAGATGAAAGGGAGTGAGATGATTAGGTGTGGAGGGTGTATGTTACTATTGTAGACTTCAAATAAATCCAACCATATATTAGTAAGGAGGATTTAAAATCAAAAAGGGAGTAAACTTGAGGGACTAAAACAACACATGCAAAATTAGGGGGCCAAAATTGCATTTTTATTAAAGTTGAGGGGTAAAAATTACATTTAAGCCTAAAATATAACATTTTACATCATTTTCATATTTAAGATTAAATTAAACAACGGGCATTTGAGTTCAAATATTCTTTTCCCTTTAAATCTACTAATTTTGGAGGTATCAAATTAAATAACAGACATTTAAGTTTGTTCTCGACCGAGCAAATCCTTATAGACCCAATGCCAAACTTGCCCCAAATCTAACATTTGGACCATTTACTCGCGACACACCTCCTCCCCGCGAGGGGGTGCTTCGAGCAAACAAAGACATGTTCAAACAAAACAGTAACGTCTCCATCCACGACTCTCGCGAATCTCACGCGACGGTTACAACTCCCGCGAATCCATAACAGCCAAGCCTTACATGTGCCTTATACCATCCACAATGGTGAGTGTTTCACCTATTTAGCACCAAGCTAAATAGGCACCCTCATTGTGGAGTGGTATTTATTGGTGCTTATAGAGAAATGTGTCTATAGAAGGAACTTCTCTTTCTTCATTTTTTGTGTGAATTTCATTTAATATTTTCTAATGAACTAAATTAGTGTTTTAGAAATGTAATAATATAGAGTTATTAGAGGGACCTCATAATAAATTTTGTTGTGGTGATGGGTTGGAGGAGTTGAGTTTTTATTAAGTATTTCCATTAAAAAATTATAAAATGAATGATGTGTACATGTGGGACCCACTTAAGCACCCAAATAGGGGAGCTTCATTGTGAATGGTCTTACAACGGCTTATGTGTAACACCCTATTTCTATTAAAGCGATAAAACACGCGAATAAATCATTTATTCAAGAAATAGACGTCACGTCATCAACAAATAATAAAAAGTTAGCATGCATATATAATTCTCAACAGTCGCAGCGGATATAAAATTATAAGTCTCCAAGTATACATGCCATGAGATCAATATACATCATCACATAAAATCTTTAAATTCCGACATATGGGTCAAATCTCAATAGTAAATAAATCCAACAAACATAAAGACCGACGTCCTAATCTAGGACTCCAAGAAATGATAACGGAGATTAGCTCCCGCTATCCAAGCACTCGCCAAAAACAAACTACTCCTGCACTTCGTTTACCCATTCATACAAATAGGTAGGCGGTCAGAACCACTGGGGGTAAGCTTCACATCAATCATAATCAACATAAACAATTTGACATAACTGAATCAAGTTAAATCTCAATTAATCATCAGGAATAATTAACTTTCATATACATATACACACAACAATTATAATGTCACGAGTATATATTCATCAAACGCACCTACCAACAACAACCATCATTCACATGCATCACTTAAGATTCATGCCAATATGATATGCACCTATACGATACATATATGCATGTGGTACCATATCTCCGACAACTAAATGCCAACCGAACATCTCATGTAAGAGTGTACCTCCTCTTACGATTCAACTATGTAAAAGTACACCTCCTTTTACATTCCTCATATGACTTAATATGATTTATGATGCATGGACATACAAGCAAAGACCTAATAATGCAAAACTTTCAACATATACATCCACCAACAACAATGTAAAAGTACACCTCCATTTACATTGACCAACTTTAACAACAATTGCATTATCAAGTATTTACGTCCACACAATCAACAATTCATAATTCAAATAAGAGTCCTCATCACATTATCAACAAACATCCACATCAATCGTCATATATATATATATATATATATATATATATATATATTAATCCACATCAACTATATAATATGGCTCCACGGCTTCATACACTTTCTCACAATCCAAGTAAAAGAGAAAATACAACGCTTTATGATAAACAACATTTTCAACACCTAACAATCATTCACATATCCTCATTTAATCATATGAAGCTATTCACGAAAGCTTTGCAAGGTACTCGGTCTTAAAGACCATTTTCGACAAGGTTCGTCTCTCATTTTACAACTTTAAAAATGATTGGAACAATTAAATCAAAACCAACTAAACAAGGTCAAATGCCTCAACTATGTATACACTTAGATCACATAAGAGTGCAGTAGAGTATACATGTGTGTTTTCATCGGCTAACTTCGACAAAATCATCAAAATCACAAGTTACGGCAAGTTCGTATCATTTCTTCTATATTGCAAAACCAATTCATTTTCAAAACAAAACCAAGCTAGATTCAACAAGACATAGGTTAAATACTCTTAGACCTCTTAATTGAACTCGTAATACTTCTAGTTTTGAGGTTTGGAAATCAACCATTAGTTTTGGGTCGACTTAGAAATAGTCATGCTAAGTTTGCTTAAAATTTCTCCAAGACCTACTTGGAGTGTTTTCATCATAACTCAAAAAGTAAAAATTATTTTGATGTCAAACCAAATCCATTGGAAAGCTAATACAATTATGTAAAACTTTCATGTTTACACCAAAGGCCAATTCAAAACAGAAATGTGTGAAAAAGACGCAAGAACGCGAAACAGGGAATGCTGTCACTGTGCAATTTCGCTTATAGTGAAATTCTGGCTGATAGCGAAAATGTTCCAGACAGATTTCACCAATAGCGAGTTTCTAGCAAGTTTTCCCCTGTTGTTACGGTTTTTACACCATTTTTCATCCAAAAACCCAAATTTTGATCCCCCAACATTCAGATTTGTTCCCAAAGGTTGTTTATAGGTTTATGTACATAAAAGACACTCAAAACTATATAGAACTTGAAATCAAAACATCATTTCAACAAAAATCACCATTTGACCCATTTTTCATGAAACCCTTCAAGAACAACACAAATTCACTTCAAGCTCTATGATTATGATTACCCATGACATCAATCATCAACAACAATATCTCATAACAACAACAACAACAACCAATCATGAATTCATCGACAACAACATTATATTTCATCAATTTTGAGTGAAAACACAAAGTATACATATATACACATCTTGAGCATGTAATTTCATCATCAACAACTCAACCAACGTCAAATTCACATACCCAAACATTACATCAAAGCATAAACACGAATTTCATCAATTAAAATCATAATAATCACTTTGCAAAATAAGCACTTATGCATAGAATTAGGGAAGAAGCTATAACTAAGAGATTATGAATGAAATCTAACCCCCTTAATGAGTAACAAACCTAGCACAAGCTTCAATTGAGCTCCTATGGGTTCTTCAATCTTTCTCTCTAACCCTTCTTTCTTCCTCTTACCCCCTTTCTCTTTCTTCCTCTTCTCAAACTTGTAAAATGATTATCTATCCCTATTTTCTTTAAGGACCAATGTTTATATAGCCTCTACACTTTGGGCTTAACCCTCTTAGTGTCCTAATGACTCACAACATTTATAAACCAACCCCCAAAGTTCCTCTCTACTAACGGTTAAAATAATAATAACGATCACTTACGGTTATAAAATAGATCACCACTACCCGCTAGTAACTTACTAAATAATGGTTCTCAGTCGAAACGCTAAAAACAATCCCCATCATAATCACTAATTTACCCTTACTCACAAAATGACCAAAATACCCTTCTAATACCGAAATCCTATTAAAATACACCATAGACAATTTAATCACATATAACCATAATTAATCACACACAAAACAATTAAAATTAAATCTAGAGGAAATCGGGCTGTTACATTATGCGCCTCCACACTATATAAAAGGGACTCTGAGTAGCCCCCAAAGTTTGATTCACTTTACTCTCCTAAGCCCCATTCTTTATTCAATACCGACTTAAGCGTCGGAGTGTCTGCAGGTACACACCTTCCAACCATTTTAGTTGAAGCAACCATCTGAAACCACCGCATTGACAGTTACCTTCTGATCAAGTACAATCAAAGTTCAAATATCAAAACATCTTCTTTTCCCTTCAAATCTACTAATTTTGGAGGAGAGCTAAAATTAGTTTAGAAGAGATTTTTATCCTCGTACCCGTCTTCCAAATAATTGAAATTTAACATAATTCTTCTCATCTCTAAGAAGTTTGTGAAATCCCGCATTCCTAGCCAACTACAGTGCAAAAATAAGACCTTTAAGTTTTTACATAAGAACATTTTAAGTATTCAAGAATTGAACAAGGCCAGAACAACATAGGCCATTAATATTACGAGAGAATCCTCCATTGGCAACTCTATAGTTAGTCAAAATAGAACCATCTATATTAAACTTTGTCAAACCCAATGGAGGAACATTCCAACATACCTGAATCTAATGATGGATGGAAGCACAAACCTAGTTCGAGAATTCTATTAGTATTAAGAGTTTTAGTCCCAACAAAATTAACACAACCTTCTTACACTGGTCAATTATACCATGCAGGAAAACTATCTCAGTGGACCAGTGTATATCCACATAAAAATTAACACTACTCCCTAAACCTAAGTAAATTTAGTCCTTAATTACTCTGGTCTTCACTATAAATCAGACTTGTATATACCAACTCATTCGACACCTGAATAGAAACACATTAGTGGGAATACCGTTTTTGAATTTTTTTCAAATTAACAATCTTTCTCAAGGACATATGTGACGAGTAAGAATCATCTCTATTTGTCAAGATAAATATAGTATGTAATTTGGAGAGAGAGAAACACAAAAATTATAGAGTCCGACCGCCAAACCATCATGTATGATTTCAATTTCTATGTGACCAATATAATTGTGCGGTTGTATCTAGCGAGCCATTATGACATACTCCATCCGTTTCATAATACTTGTCGTTTTTGAGAAAATTACACATACCAAGAAATCAAATAAATTTTGTTATTTTTTATGAAATTCTTTGTGTTTTTTCTATAACACCCCTATCCCTTTATTATTTCATTCTATTATTTCTCTCTACAATAAATAGGTAAGGGTAATATTGATAAACCAATAATTAATGTTGCATTGAAACTTGAAATTGACAAGTAAAGTGAAACAAAATTATTCTCCAAAAACGACATGTATTGTGAAACGGATGAAGTAACTCATTAGTTAATAAAATGAGGTAAACTTAGTTGTTCAAACATGTAGCAAATAATAGGTCATATATATGTTTGTGTATAAACTTACCTTTATACCCATAGATTTAATAAGGATTAATGTAAAAAATGGATCTTTTTGTTCAAAGGGAAAAGGTCCATGAAGTTTAAACCTTTTTGAATGACAAGGTTAATTCCCGTAAATATAATATTATTATGCATGATCATTTAAACTTTATGCAGAAGGAAAATATTATATCAAAAAGATAAAATTATAAACTTTTAAAATATTAAATACACATGATTTTCAAAATATCTTTTTATATTGGATTTCTTAACGTGCGGTGGAATTGCAGAATTTCAGTGTTTTTCATAAATAAAATAAATAAATAGGTTTCCCGTGAGTAAGAAGAAGATTGTTTTGTTTTATTTGTGTTGGAAATCGAAAAGCAAATGTAGATGTGTGTGCAATATAGCTCCGTATAACATTTGGGTTGTGGTTGAATGTTTTGTTTTTTTATTATACCTGTCATCAACCACAAGCTAGCCGTAATATAGAGCGAGAGTGATAGTGAAGAAAGTTGGAGAGGAAGAGTAATGAGTTGGGTTTGTGTTGTAGCGCGTATATTGGTTCGTTGTTACCTTGCCTTGCCACCTGAAGAATTATGTTCTGTTCTATCACACACGTAACGTAAACCTCTCTTTCAGTTCATTTCATTTCATTTCATTTCTTTTCATACTAAACCAAAGAAAAGAAAGAAGCATTTGCATCATTGCATGTGATGTGATGGATTCGGAGTGGAGGTATCTGATTGTGCGTCCTGAGAAGGGTGGTTTTGTAGAATTATTCCGATATGCTTTTCTTGGTCGTGACTTTCGCCGCTTTGTCGACCATTCTTCTTCTTCATCTTCATCTGTTGATCACAATTGGAGTTGGAGATGGGTCATCCTCTTTTCCATTCTTGTTCGCAAATTCATATCTTTCTTTGCTATTCCTATCTACTGGACTGGATTCTTTCTTGATTTTTTCCTCAATCTTCTTTCCCTCAACGGTCTCAACAACTTCATACACGGAAGAGTCTTCATACCTGAAAGGGGTTCTCAATCTTTTGTAAGTACAATTGGTCACTTAGACTCCAGGCTTCATCTTCAAACCACAAATGGAGATGGAACCTTCCAACCACAAATGGGCAACCGTGCTTTAATGGATCTCTGCATTATGTCTTCCAAGATAGCATATGAGAACCCCAAACTCATCAAAAATGTCGTCAACCACCATTGGAACATGCACTTTGTTGATTTCTATCATTGTTGGAATGGTATGTATAATGTATTATATTGCATTAAATAATTATTTCATTCAATTCAACTTTTCTCACTTCCTTCCTTCATCAATCAATTCATAGATTTCCAGAAACAGATGTCCACTCAAGTCTTCATCCTATGTGACAAGCTCAAAGATGCAAATTTGGTATTAGTCAGCTTTAGGGGCACTGAACCTTTTGATGCTCATGATTGGTCTACTGATTTTGATTATTCCTGGTATCAAATCCCAAATGTCGGAAAAATCCACATCGGCTTCCTAGAAGCTCTTGGTCTTGGAAATAGAAATCAACCCACCACCTTCTACTCTAATCTCCAAGAGAAAGATACAAATAGTGCTAATGTTGGACCTAATCACTCTTCAAAAAACAACTCTAGCTCATTATTCTCGGGCACTGACTCCGATGAGGATCAACCTTTAGTTCCTGAGAAGACAGCAGCGGAGAAAACCGCATATGCCATTGTGAGAAGCAAACTCAGAAGCTTATTAGAGGAGCATAAGGATGCAAAATTCATAGTTACTGGACATAGCTTGGGGGGAGCCCTTGCCATATTGTTTCCAACAGTACTTGTGGTGCATGAGGAGACGGAGATAATGGAAAGACTGCTTGGTGTATACACATTTGGCCAACCTAGGATTGGGAATAGGCAGCTTGGGAGATTCATGGAACCTCATTTGGATCGCCCTGTTCCAAAGTACTTCAGGGTCGTTTATTGCAATGATATTGTCCCCAGGTTGCCTTATGATGACAAAACCTTCTTGTACAAACATTTTGGACAGTGTCTTTACTACAACAGCCACTACATTGAAAAAGTAGGTATTTTTATCTTTCTTTTATTTATTGAGACAAATTTATTTTTTGAATCTGCCATTTGCTATCTTTCAATTTGAAATGTCTCACATGTCAGCAAAGAGGCTCGTTAAATTATTGCACCATATATTCTTTTTTTAAACTTGATGACAATATTATAGTTCTGTTGACTGTTGTATTTGCACACAAATTCATTTGATACTAAATGTGTTATTGGATAATTGAATAATTTTCAGTTCTAAAGAAGTTAGTATCAGATTCATTAACTCATTCTTCAAAATATTTAATTTTATTGTTTTGGTGTTTTATCATCACCAAAGAATGTGAAGGAGGAGCCGAACAAAAATTTCTTCGGAATGAGATTCATATTATCACAACATTTGAATGCTGTTTGGGAGTTAGTTCGAGGCTTGACAATGGGTTACGTTGAAGGAGCAGAGTATAAGGAAGGGTGGTTTCGCATACTGGTAAGGATAATAGGACTGGCACTTCCTGGTTTTTCGGCTCATTGTCCCACAGATTATATCAACTCTATCAGACTTGGGAAGGAAAGCTCCATTCACATGTCTTCTATCTAAGAATTCTAAGAAGGTCTCTCATGTATTATGTCGGCCTTGTTCTCTGTTCCTGGATGTTGCTCGGTTTGTCAGGTGTCTAAAATTCATACATGAACCCCTTATGGCTGTGGTTCTTTTCTCTTGCAAGGTATATATTTTTGGGTAGTGATATTTGAACAACCATTTGTGACAACTTTTATGACAACTTTCTTTTTCTCTTTTCATATTGGTGAAAAACAACAGAGAAAAAAAAGGAAGAGAGAGAATAAGACAATATTTGAGTATGAGAGATAGAAAAAGTTGTCAAAAGGTTATCACAAAATAGTTGTATACATATTATTTCTCTGGGCTTTTGGCCCTCTTTTGTACCAAAAATAAATAAATCATTTCTCCATATTTTTTTAGGGGTTCTTATGCAAGATATTGTTATCCCTATTATGTACTTTTTATGTTGGTGATGAAGAGTCTGTTATAATTACTACCAGGTAAAAATTTGAAGTTGAAATAAATGCATCCATGACAAGTTTTGTTTAAAGCAATCATGGTATAGCAACTTATTTTTGTTTTAACTAGCTTTGAGGAAATGCTTCCATGGCAAGAAACCAACATCTAAATTCTAAACTATAATAAAAATAGAACTCGTAACAAAGGTATTTGATTCAAGTATCAGGTTTTGAATCGTTGTCTTTGTGAAAATTATTGAAGTATCTTATTGTAAATACAGAGTGAAAATTCATCAGTCCTCCTGCACACTTACATATATATTGCGCACGTACGTACAGTACATATATATTCCCTAAGAAAAATAAAATAAAATTGCATGCTCTGCTCTCAGTAGCAGAGGTGCTTTATTATTCCTTAACACAAGGCTCTCAACAAGAATAGTTTATGATTCTGAATCTCCATCAGTAATCCCCTTACCAAATTGAAAATATTGGTTTCCAAAAGGCCACCTCGGCGTTCAGTGTTTCAGTTAACAGTGTAAATTCTACTACTTACAATGGTCCAAAAACTTACTCAACAGCTTTGAATGGTGGAGTCTCTATCTTTTAGCATTGCATAAAAAAAGAACATAACGACCAATTACTTCAATCTTAAATTCACTCAAGTAGGTCCATGTAAGGTTTACGCCGTGGCATCAGACTGTATGGGCTGATTGGATCGCCTTCAGGTCTAAATTTTTGAGTCTCAAAACAGATTCTACATGTCCTCTGAGAGTGTGCAACTCCCCCAGCCTGCAATGCATTTTAGAATTGAAATTATAAAAATGCTTGCTATTCCAATACCTCTTTAGTTTTAATCAGTAACACAACTTTAAGTGGGGGGAGCCAAAATTGAACGTACCTGGCTATTTCAGCACGTCTTCTGGCCTGTTCTGCTATCATAGAAGACCGCCTTCCACTGACCTCCAAGCCTGAGGTCATCTGATTCAGTCCTTGCAGACTTCCCTGAGAAAGAACCCACTTTGCTGCCCTATCTTCCGTCCCATAGTCTTTCTTAGATGTAAAAGCAGTCTGTTGAAATACACAAATCAATAAGCATACCGCAACTAGCAAAGGCTTATCTAATTGGGACAACATTATAAGGCGAAACGGGAGGGATTCTTTACTAACCTTTCTGTCAAATAGCAGATTCCATGCTTCTCCACTCAAGGCATAGCGTACTGTGAACTTGATGATGTCCAAGGGTACATAGAAGATTAAACTGAACAACCATATAACACCAGCCCATCCCCATCCAATCCCTCGAATTTTAGCAAAACTGATATTTGCATAGACTGCGATCAAGGTGGCCACCTGACCATAATCCATAAAACCCAATCCATTATTCAACAATAGTAAATATTCTAAATTTCCCAATCGGATTCATGTAATGGACATATTAAAGCACCTTGTAGGAGCTACATATATTTATAAACTTTACCAGCTGAGCTATTACAAAGGCGCACATCAGTAAAGCTCCAGGTCTCTCCAGAAATGACCAACCACGGCTACGAGTAACAAAAATTAGAGCCTGGCTAATGATGCTAACTTGCAGATATACAGCTGATGAAACTTTCTCACTGTCACTAGATAAGGTGGTTACATGGAAGTGGGTCTGCAACAACACATTATTTAGCTTAAAAATGTTCGTTGAATGAAATCAAATTTTTATTTGAGGGTTTGAAAATAAATAGAGAAACATATAGTTTTGTACCTCAAAGAAAGTGGTCTCGACTACTGCCCAGTAGAAGAGGACAGTAACCAAAGCAAGGTAAGTGCCAATCACTACTCCTGTTGCAAATATCTCAGGCAGCCTCCAACTGTCGGGTGTTGGGGATGGCCTTACTCTGTCTTTAGCTATGGTCATGATAGTCCCTAATTTAAAACGGTTAAATATCAGTTTACTGTCTTCATTCTTGTGTTGTCATTTAGTCACACAAAATTGTTGAGTACAGTTTCCATTTATCATTTATGTATGTATTTACAGAAGAAAAGGAAAATAGAAGCAAGTTTTCGGATGGAAACGCTTATCTGAGATGTATTACCATCATTTAGGATTGCAATGATCAGGACCATGAAGGGTGGAAAATCATACTCCCATATCGATGCTAGGAGAACAAAACCAAGCTGCAAGAGGATATAGTTTGACAAATTATATGCAAGTACAGAGGGACTTATTTAAAGTCCAAGATTATGTAAAACAAAGCATAAAAAATATAGCACTGAAATAGGTGATAGGAACTTATCTTACCACTATCCTTATTGTGATGGAGACTGCATATATCTGCAATCATGACAAATATGAAATTTACTTCAAATAAATAATAAAAATCATGAAAGACTTTAATTGAGTTATTAGTTATTACTGGATATTACATTTATAATAACTGGTGGTCTGAACAATATATTTACCTGATGATGCTATTTTCTTGGAATCAAGCTTTCATATTGAGGCTATATAATATATGAAAGTAGAAAAGTATATTTCTTCAATGGTAATATAAAGGAGAAGAGGATTTTGCATACTCAACTGTATAATTTTTCATCCTTTGAAATATAGCTCGGCTAGTTAACACAGCGCTGATAATAACACTTAAGCCAGGCTCAGTTAAGACTATATCAGCAGCACTTCTTGCGGCATCTGTAGCATCAGACACAGCTATTCCAATGTCTGCTTTTTTCAATGCCGGGGCATCATTTACTCCATCTCCAGTCATTCCAACAACATGCTGTTTTTCTTGTAAAATTTTAACTATTTCATACTTGTGTTCTGAAAGTATTCGTTGATAAAACTAATCATTAAGCAGATTTGGTGAAAAAAAAGCATTTATGAAAATAACAGGTAACCACATCCGCAAGATTACTTCTTATTTGGGTGGAAAATATTAACTAATGTTGACTATGGATTATTATACAAGATTACTTTTTATAGGTTATTGGAAGCTGAAAAGTGTAACAAAGATCAATTGCATAAGATTTTGCTCATGTAGTTCATCAATGTTGTATCATTCTCTGTATTTGTTTGCGGGGATAGTGAGGTTGCTTTATGTTTGTAGTTTTTTACTTATTTATTATTTTGATATAATGGAAATGATAGGATAGAAGAGAGTGAAATATATGATCAGAGAGGAAGCACAGAATTTCTGAAATATCAAATTCAAATACCAGGAAATACACCAGCAAAGCCATCTGCCTTTTCAATGAGCTCGTCTACAGGGAGAGCTTCATTCTCATCTTTGTCGCGACCCAACAAAGATGAAGAAGGGTACATATTTGTCCCCATGCCAAGTCTTCTGCCCGTCTCCTTTGCAATAGCCAACTGATCCCCTGCATTGACATGTAAACTGCCTCATCAAGACTTCACCATTTCAAATGTGCTAGTGCATATAACAAAATTAGCTGACATAGCAATATTTAACCATCTTATTAGAAAATATTTAAACTTGAGTTAGATTGGAACATGGCATTGGCATGACTTAATATATCCGCGGAAGCACACAGTTCTCTGTTAAAGTAACAAATGACTAAACTATAGTCTTCTATTCTATCATTAGAATATCATCATTACCTGTAATCATCTTAACACAAACACCAAGGTTAAGTGCTCTGCGGATGGTCTCAGCACTATCGTGTCTTGGTGGATCAAACAAAGGCAATAAACCACAAAACGTCCAAGGACCTCCAGGGCTATCCTTTGATTTTTCAGGTACTTCCTGAAAGAGGTTATAATCCATCTAAGAATACAAACTAATTTTTATGTGATAAGCCAAAGGTTCCATCAGCTACTGAATTAAAACACATTATTTAAAATAATCCTTCATGCAAAGTTTGAAGTCGTCACAATACACAGGTTCATTTCCCTTGTGTTAAAAATTATCTTCGATTTAGAGGTACGAGGGAAACAAGGATCAAACTCTATACCACATAGTTATAGAGACTCTGCCACCATATCATGAAGGGTGAAAGCATATGAGTCGTTTCCTATCTAAAGGTATGTTTGGATCGAGGGTTTTAAAGGGATAAATCTATTTTTTGGTCTATATTTAAGGTTTTAAAGAAATTGAAAGAATAACATGATAGATGATTAAATAACATTTCAATTACACTTAATTTATTTTGAGAAACATTTTATAGCTTCCTTAGTTTAGAAAAGAAAAATAAGATTTTATCTCCCTCCAAAATCCTCCATTCAAACATACCCTAACTTTCTAAAATTGCTCAAGTTATGATCGTGTCTTCTATTTTGGAAAACTTGCATCAGTTAAAACATGAATTGACATCTCTTCATTAAATTCTCCTTTCAGCAGGAAACTAAAATACAGCAGGATAACTGGCTGCTATACCTGAAAAGCAACTGCAAGAGATCGCAATCCCCTTTCAGCAAATTTGTCTATGATTGTATGCACTTTTCTGGAAATCATGTCTTTCTCTTGGCACATATTTAGAATCTGATATTCAGGAAGAATATAAAGGAAATATGAAATTCTGATACAAAATTAAACGGCACTTCAAATTTCTTCATTGTAAATAAATTTTCTCTTTTGGAAAAGGCTCCTATGAGATAAGCTGTGATTTAGATTTGAAGTAAATGAGAAACCGTTAAGCAGTTAAAATATTCTATGCGTATTCAGCATCTTTCATAAAATTTTGATACCTGTTCCGGTGCTCCTTTGCTGGCCCTGTAAAAGTTGCCATCAGAATCGATGTATGTTATTGCTGTACGTTTGCCTACGGGATTGAATGGTAGAAAATGAATTTCAGTTATGTTTGCACGTGCCTGCAGAGAAAAAAATGGGAAAATCATTTTTCTTTCATTAGTATGCCATTGCTTCCATATTGTTGAGGAGTCTTGGGAAAACTTTTGTAACGCATGTTTCTTTGCACTCTACCTCCTTTGGATCAGCTAGCATATTAACGATGGCAGCATCAATGGCATCCTGATTTTCCAATCTTGCTGCCCTAGCTGCCAGTAGAACAATCATATCTTTGTCCATATTGCTGTTAAAGACCTGTTTTTACAAGTAAATTCTTCAGGTGAAGCTCTAAGTAAGGACAGCATTTCCCATCAGTCCTCAGCTATCTAGAAAACTAAGAGAAAGATTATCAAAGTTTAACACTCTTATATGGATATAAAGGTATTAAACTATTCACATGCCTTCACCTAATAACTTAAGCTAGTGGGAAAGTTGGTTCATGACAAACAGTGGATTTTTTATTTTATTTTTTCAATTGTATGACTTACTTGGACCTCAAATTTTTTTTTTTTATAGTGCTACTTTAATACTTTACTGAGGGCGGGGAATAATTTCTTGTCCTCTAGAATATGTCAAAGTAGGGCTAAGTAATATGCTCACCTGAGCAGTTCCAGATGGCAATTTAAGAGACTTTTGTCTGATAACCAAACAAAGAAAATGTGAAATGAAAAGAAAATCGGAAACAACCTAGTTACGATCTCTCTTTCTACCGTGATGCTTCTGCATATACCATTTTTCTTAAACAAATAAAAGAAAGTAATAGCCGTTACAATATTTAATACTGTGAAGCTTAAATGGCTTCAAAATTCAGCATATACTCTCCAAACATGATATAATATGGAGTTTCAATAGTTATGTAAACGACTCATGAGGACTTCTGTCCTAGCTGATGATTTAGACATTAGGTCCTTATTTGCATTTTGTTTCTTGATTCAAAAGCTTTGAACAGAAAAATGTAAAAACAACTGTTTTCATTGTTTAAAATTTGGAAACAGTTAACAAAATAAATATAATGACAACTTTGTAGTTAAAACAGAACAAAAAATGAAAACGAAAATCAAATGGGCTGTAAATGTTTCGTTAACAACATGGATAGTGTATTTTCAAATGTACTTTTCAAGTACCTACCTCTATACAATTCCGATCAACAGACAGGCGATTAAGCGTAAGAGTACCCGTTTTGTCACTGCATAGGACATCCATGCCTGCCATTTCTTCAATTGCTGTCATTCTTTTTGTGATAGCTCCCTTAAGAATGAAGTCAATAAAATAAATAAAGAAAAAGCACAGTCAGTTGTGGAAACATCTGCTGTAATTCTGTAGTCGCCATATGCTCTATGTGATAACTTTCCCCAAATGATTCTGGGGATATATGATTATCCTTAGGAGTATTACAGAATTTGCCAAACTTAAACTACAGTTATGAGTAACGCAGACAAAAGCTTAAATTAACTTCATCCCATTTGTTTGAATCTTAGTGCCAAACATAACTAGTATAAGGGGAGGGAATTTGATACGGATTATACTACTTTAAGCTAATAGATAAAAACTTGCAAACCTGCTGAGAAAGGCGATGGGATCCAATGGCAAGTGTTACAGATAATACTGTTGGCATAGCTATGGGAATTCCTCCAATCAGGAGAACAAGAATGTTGTTGATTCCATCCCTGTACGATCGGTGCTCCACAGGGAACATTAAAATTATTTCAAGAATCATCCCTATAGCTATAGAGCAAATGCAGAAGTTACCAATTGAGGTAAGAACCTACAGAAAAGTAAACAATTAGATCACAGTTTATTTGAGGGATTAATCAAAAACTTTGCAAAAATAATTTTATATTCAAGTGAATTTCCATATAAAATAAATAATTTAATCTTCCTTACTCCTCTGTGCCAGTTTTTGTCATAAGTAAATCAAGCCAGGAATTGTATTGCAACGCCCTTTGTAAATATCTTGGCTTGGTCATTTTTTGAATGAATGAGACGATGCTAAAAAATGTAGAAAGTTTCTGAGAGTTACCTTCTGAAAATGTCCAACAGCTTCGGTACTGTCAACCAAGTGTGCTGCTTTTCCAAAAAAGGAATGAACCCCTGTTGCTATCACTACAGCTTCAATCTCTCCGTGTTTACACGTTGAACCTGAAAAGACCTCGTCACCGGTTTTTTTTGTGACAGGTAGGGACTCTCCAGTAAGGGCTGACTGCATGAATCAAAACCAAGTCATTATAAGAACTCCGTCCTGATTCTTGATCAGTTATATACAGTTTATATCATGAAAAAATATGTAGTGAAAACATTAATGAGAAGAAACTTGTAACACAATTTTTCTTTATTTCCGACAAACAAATTAAGACTTGCCTGGTCAATTTTGAGAGGGTCTCCTTCAAGCAAGCGAGCATCAGCTGGAATGATATCTCCTAGCTTTATGCTGATTATATCCCCAGCTACTAAAATAGTCGCATCATCTTCTTGCCACTGACCATCTCTTAGAACCTGAATGATTAGATTTACTCATTAATGGTACATGCAAGGAAGGTACCATAATCAAGTTCAGGAAGAAGGTAATTCATTTATTCCCTAAAAACTCTTAGGAGGAAGGTCACCTTTGTTCGAGGAGCTAAGCGAGCCATTAGTGCTGCTGCAGCAGTACCAGCATTATTTTCTTCTATAAAACTAATTGTTGAGTTTATTACCAGTAAGCATATAATCCCTACAAAGTCTTGCCAATCAGGACCCTCCTCCTGAAATTAAAATACCTATTCAAATAAGAATCAAGAACAAAATTGGAATTAAATTAATGTTGAAGGTGAAGTTTTGTACTGACTCCGCCATTGGCAAGGACAATTGCCATCAACGCTGCTGCTTCCATAACCCATGAAAGAGGATTCCACATAAAGCTAAGAAACTTCAATATTTTGTTCTCCTACAACAAAAGTTGAGGATGGAGTTATGGTTAGAATTACTTTTACTTGCATAATAATGCTAGGTATGGATAGTAAATTCTGTATATGTTTGCTTCATAGGAGAAGAGGTCTTACTTTCCTCTCTTCGAGTTTGTTTGGGCCAAATATGTGAAGTCGGGATTCAGCATCGTCAGATGAAAGTCCTCTTGGTGATGTTTTCAACAGTTCGAAAACTTGTTCTAGTGGTATGCGCTCCTGAAGTCACGAACATGTTAATACAAAAATTACAAAATGAAGTTAAAAATGCAAGAACAAAGCTAGTTACCAAATCAATGCCCTCTCGGTTGAAATTGCCAGGATCAAGCAAAGGTTTATCCAGTTCTTCCTCAGCCATGCTGTTTACAGTTTAGTACGTAAGTATAGTATAGTATAGTATAGTAGATAAATATGAATGTGAGTTAGTTAAGTATGTTATAGTACCAGTTGAGTTGACTGTTTGTTAGAATACAAAATGAAGGAACGATCACTGTCACTCACTCATCACTACACCTTCCAACATTAGATTAGTTTTGCAGTGTGGGTTCGGTTGGTGGTTATCTACATTTCCATTTCCATTTTCAATGCAAAATGCAAATGTCTCAATTTCTATTGGCGCTGCACCTTCCCACATTAGATTTGCAGAAAGGACAAACAAAGAAAGACCGTTGGCTTCCAACTACTTTTCAAAACTTCCCTCAAAATCTAACCTTCTTCAACTTCTACTACTAGTAATAATGGTACTGCTACTGTCAAATTCAATTTATAGCTTCTAATTTCATTAATTACCGTTTTATTTTTGGTGTTTTAAGTAAATTTTATATTTCACTTTACTCCTCTAAAAAAAAATCGTTTTTTTTTTGATCGATTGAGTTACAAATACAAATTTTTTTGCTCCATTACATACACAACTCTCCTTTCAAAGTTAAATTACATTTTTTATTTCTTATTTTTATTTTTAGTTTCGGTTTGATACTTTAAATTCTTTAAAGTTTCAATTGCATTTCATATTTTGACTTTAAAAAAAAGTTGAATGCATGAATTTTAAGACAAATTTTTTTATATCAAATTCTTTAACATGTACTCTCTTAAACATATGTTAACACTTGTTGATGCTTAAATGTGTCTCTTATATATGTTTTAGTTTTGGCAAACCCGCACTAGAGGTTTTTTAACTTAATTTAAAATTGAATATTTTTTCATGAACACACTTTTTTTTCATGCTCCTATTATACACCCTCATGCGGCACTAAGGACATTTTTGTAATTTCACCTCACCTACCACTGTCATCACCCATCTACCACACCCTCCACCTTCTCTTGCCACTTTCACCCATCGACCATACTCTCGATCACCACAACACTCATCCTTGCCCTCCGCCTTACCCTATCTTCATCTCGCACCAGCAAATCAACACCCAAAAAAACCCTTATATTCTCCATCCATTACCACCATCGTCTATGCTTCGATGCCAGTCACACCCTAAGGGAACACGAGCACTATTCAATACATAACCACGGACTAGAGACCTTTAGATCCATGTCGGTGACGATCAAATCCACACTGAGGAAAAGTAAAACATTAGAGGGGAAGAGAGATAGCAAAGAGGGTGACTCCGGAAGTGACGAGTCGGAGGGGGCGGCAAAGTGGTCAGAGAAGATAGAGAGAGAACATTCAAAAATTTTGGACATGGAATAAGCATAATTTTTTATTATTAAATTTTCTAACTAAATGGTGGTAGAAGAGGGGTATGTCACGTATGGGTATGTGTATCGGAACTCTTTAAAATTTCGAACAAGTTACTTATCTTCTTTCTTTTTGTCAAGTTAGTCGTTTATCCTTAAACTGTTTACAATGTTGAACAAATCACTTTCATTCTTAGTCAACTTCTCTTACAAATTTGTGTATTGATCATTGAATGTAGTCTTCGTTGTCGGTGATGCGACGCGCTCTACATGTTCTCCATATCACCATCTCCAAACCCCTTTCTTAGGGTCATTCACAAACATGATCCTCCAATTGCGGTGGTTCAACATGCTTCTGTTTCGTGATGCTCGAAGATGCTTCCGTGTTTGAGTTTCTTCATGATGGGATTTTTTAAGATTTGATTGCCTTTGTTCCTTTCAGACTGTTTTATGGCGTGATCTATCGATATTTGGTTCCTTCATGTGACTGCCACTATTCTAGCCTGATTTAACCCTCCTTTGTCGTTGCTCTACATTGGTTTGCAAGATTCGTGAGTGGTGGTGGTTTTTCTTGATGATTTGATTTAGACCTGGTGGATTGTTCTTTGTAGGCTTCGAATTCTTTTCATTGCAGTATCATTTTCAAATTTGTTCTAACCGCGTTATAGGTTCGAGGTTGTTTCAACTTTTTTAGATTCGGGTCACCATATTAATGTCCTCATCAATTCTTCGTGATTGAATATGGACTGTATGTTTAAACATGATCGAGAATTGGATGTTGTCATAGTAAATTACAAGTGAATGTATTCGTTATCGTGCTGATGGTAGAATTCTTTCGTCATATCAAAGATATGGATCCAATGCTCAACGACTTACACACTATATTATTTGCAATTTGATTTCGAGTCTGTATATAGGCTCGTTATATTGTGCAAGTGGTGCATGGATGTTGTTGTTTTCTTCAGATCAGGATTGTGGCTTCGTTACTCATTAGGAATGTTACATATGAAAATTGTTGTTCTGACTTCAAAAGCTTCCTAATGACACATGAAAGTTACAAAATTGCCCCCAGCAGCAGTTAACTGCCGTTCACACTAGTAAAATAAACCAGTGTAGACTACACTTTGAAATCCAGCCATTTTGGCCTGTTTTTACCTGTAATTTCAAACGACAATTCCGCATGAAATTTAACTAAAACAACATCCAGCAATTACAAACATCAACATTTGATAGTTTATCAATTATTCGATAACATTGCACAAAACCGATAATACGTTAACGTTACACAATTGATGTATATTTTGCGTAGAAACGTCATAGCAATCCATCAACAATGATTTGGAACCAAGATTTTGACAAGATTTTTGAAATGGGGATTTGTTTAGGAATGGTAATGGTGAGGTAAGGTGATGAGTGAATCGAAGGTAGGGTTTTCTGGTTTTGGGGGGAAAAAGCAACGGCAGTTAACTACCGTTAGGTCCAGCGGCAGTTAACTACTGCCGGTTAGCCCAACGGCAGTTAACTACCGCTGGGGGCGTTTAAGTAAATTCCTTGTGTTATTAGGAATGCTTGTATGTCAGAACAACAATTTTCGTTACATATTATCCTATAGGGGTGTTTTGTTTAATTTGGGTCAGGTGGAAATTGTAAACTCTCAAAAACTCAAAAGGCTAATTGCACTTTCCCCCTATCTTTTGCTAATTGTGCGATTTTGCACCCCCTCTTTTTTTTTGAGCGATTTTGCACCCCATCCCCCCCGTCCTGGTTAGATGGACCTTCTTGTGTTTAATTGCACTTTTGCCCCCTATCTTTTTGCCAATTGTGCGATTTTGCCCCCTCTTCTTCATCTTTTTGCCAATTGTGCGATTTTGCCCCCTCTTCTTCTTTTTTTAGCGATTTTGCACCCTTTCCCCTCTTTTAATGATGACTTTGAACAAAACACAATATATTGACAAAAGATGGGGTGCAAAATTGCTCATAAAAAAAGAAGGGGTGCAAAATCGCTCAATTAACAAAAGATTTATTCAAAAGTGCAATTGAAACACAAAAAAAAAAAATGAAATTAAGTCAACTCAAAATACTTAAACATCTTTGTAATTTCTTCAATTGAAACGCAACAAAAAAAATTATTTATTCAATCACATCCGATCGTTTGTTGCTTTGTTTTGTGAATTAAAATTTAGATGGTATTTTTTTTAATGAATTAAATATGTAAGTGACCGTTTTTAAAGATTAAGTACGATAAGACGATGTCCATAAAAAGTAAATTAAAAAGAAAAGAAAAGAAAATTGAATTAGCTAGGCATGAAGACATGAAGTGAGGAAAAGCAACCCATTAGGTATGGGTGACTGAAGATATTACAGATGGGCATATTGTTGTTTTCTTGTACTGAAACAATTCATCACAGCTCACGCTGAGAAGTTAGAGAGAGAATGAAAGAATCTGATGAATGAAATGAAACACCTAGGATTAAAAATAAAGAATCCGAATGCAGATGCAGAACAGATGAAATAATAATGTAGCTGCGTGCATTCACGTCCCTTCGTACAAAGCTCCTCTGACTCAGACCACTACCCTTTTGAAGCATTCACCCGTGCCAACTGGACCTGTCAATATTCCACACCCAGAAAGACAAATTATCACTTTAAACTAAACTAAAATCAATAAACAAATCTTCAAGGTTCCGACATGTTTTTGTCAAAATAAATAAATAAGCTGACAAATATTCAAAGTAGTACTATCAACTCCTTCAAAATCTAATATAAAAAAATGTTATTTTCAATTAAAAAAAAAATTCTTTTTGAGTTCCTTAAATATAGAAGTAGAACTCTCTTCTTATTTACCGATCAGATTAATTAATAAAGATTAATTAATAAAGGTGACAACTAGAGTACCTATAGAAGAATGATGAGTAATTTACTTCAACCAATAAACATTTACCTTTTTAGGTGGTGTTCATGAGCTATCTTGACCCCAACAATAAATTGCTCATTTTCATCGGTCGATGGGTAAATTACCCACCAATCTTCAAAGGTAATTTAGAAAAAAAAACCATTAATAAAAGGGCAACAAACCTGTAATAGGAGTGATGGATGGGGCATAATGATGAGTTGGGTGGAATATTTGAGGTGGAGGGACACCCATAGCCTCGGTTGATCTATAGACAGGAGCAGGGTGGTGGTGGTACATGATCGGCATCGCACCGACAATAGCCTGCCTCGGCGGCGGGTACACGTAGCCCCCACCCATTCCATAGCTCAGTTTCTGCATTCATGCATACGTCCAGCAATTTTTTTCAAATTAAAATTGAAATATTTCTTGTTATGCAATAATATTGCTACGTACTGTGAAGAAACAACCACCTACCTGATTGTAGTTGTAGTTGTAATTGTAATTCATATGATGATCTGTTGCAATGTAGGTGGGCGTGGGCGTGTACCTGAATGAAAGAAAGAGATTCATTAAAACAAGGATGTCCCATGTCTCTCTCTCTCTCTCTCTCTCTGTTTGGTGATATACTTATTTATAATAATAGACAAAAAAGCAAGAATAAAATAAAATGAAGGAGGAATAATTAATAAAATATATACCCGTAGAAAGGAATGGCGTGATGATGATGATGGAATATTGGGGAAGGAGGTGTGGGTGTTCCCACCGGATAATACCATTGAACCTGCTGCTGGTTGCTGCGGTGGATCTTTGGAGGAGGGGAAGGAGGAGGAGTGATGATGGGAGAAGACCTTGGACGGCGAGCACCAAAAGAAGCGATATTGCAGTTGGCTCGGCGACCATTGATGATCACAGTTGGTTCCTCGCAAGCCTTCTTTGCCGCCTCTGCTTCTTTGAATGTTACAAATCCATACCCTTTGGATCTTCCGGTAACCTTATCAGAAATTATGACAGCTTCAAGGATGTCTCCGTATTTTTCAAAGTGTTCTCTTAATGTGTCTTTCGGAGTTTCCCAGGCAAGACCTCCAACGAACACTTTTGTCAACGTTGTGTCCCCAAACTGTGATGGTGATCCATTGTTGCTGTTGTTGCCCATCATCGTCATGATCAATATCAATCTCTAAATATCAGTTGGTTCAACCCGCTGCTACTAATTAATACTAACTAGCCAGTCTATAAGAAAGAAGGAATTTGATGAATGATGATGAGCACTCACTCACTCGCTAACAAAGTATTTGGGTGCACGTTACTACTTATTAGTATCTCTGAGAGATAAGAGACAGAGTAATATGGTTAGTATTATACTAGTAATTTATATATAAAGGCTGGCAAGGAGGCAATGACAGATAGGAAGACAGGTAGACTTTGATTAAGCATTAGCAGTCATCAACGTGATCGACCATTCTCTCTCTCTCTCTCTCTTACCGCTCATCATGCAGGACTTCCAGCCAGCCTAGCTGTAGAAAACAAAATATGAAAAACAACGCCCCCTGTTTTCGAAATAGGAATACGTGCATTCAACTGTTTGCCGCATTTAGACACTCAGCTCAACCATGATCGACTTATTCAGATCCAACTATTTGAATAGTGTGATCTTGACTCTACGATCATAATTGAGCTGATTTAGTTGATGTATAAAATAATTAATTACATTCAACTTTGTCACTTGTTTTGGCCCCATCTTCATTGTTTATTTCTCTTTTTCTTTCTCATATAAAAATTAAGGTTAACGTATGTTTACCTCCTGCTGTTTGGACGAGTTTCAGTTTACAACCGTGTAAGATAAAAAGTTTGAGATTTCTCTCGTCATATCAATATTTTTTGATTTTGGACTCTGATATTTGTGGCTGTGCAAAATGGATGAAGTGGCATGATGATTGGATAATTTGATTTCTTTCAATATTAATTGGCTTTTCTTTTAACTAAAACCCTAGTTTTAAATCATAAAAATGATTTAAAATTTAGATTATAAAAATAAAAATTATTAATTATTTTTAGAAAAAATAAATCATATGTAAAAATGAAAAGAAGTAAACATGAAATTTCATCATCTTCATCAAAATTTCTCATCCCAAAATTTCTAAAATTCTTTACATTATCATCAAGTAACACAAAATCTCTTAATATTCATTCACTTTCAAAATCACTTTCTCCAAAATTTAAGAATCATATCAGTTTTAAAATCCCTTTAACTTTCTTTTTCTTTGATATTAAAATCATTGAAACTTAAATCCAAATTTATTTTCTTAAGAAAAATCAAAACTTGCAGATTTGAAAAGTTCATCCTTTTTATATTTCATTGAGAGAAAGGCTAGGACCAAGAATAGAGTGATGGTTCACCAGAGAATATAAATATGTTGTCTTTTACTGTTGTAATCAAATCTTATATAACATAAATTGCAGTATTGTTAATTAAATCTGTTGAATTCCTTGTAACATAAATGGTAGTAATCTCAATTAAATATGTCGCATTCCAAACAACAACAAAAAAGGGAAAATTGAAGAAGATGAAGCAAGGTAAAAGAAGCAAGTTTTGTATTCCCTTTTTAATTTTATTTTTGGGAAATGCTAACCGGTGCCCCTGAGCACTGGTTAAGGATACTAAAAAGGAAATTATATAGTAATTAATGTATTAAAATTGTGTAATTAATTTATAAAATATCAAAAACAGTTTTCTTTTATAGTAATAAATTCTTTTTTTGGTATCCTTAACCAGTGCCCTGGGGACACCGGTTAGCATGACCCTTTATTTTTTATTCTCTTATTGATATTTTTTATTTTCTTATTGGCATTTGATGAGTCACTTTATTTAATAATGCCATATCCTCATAAAAAACCAAGTCAGTGTGCCATGTCATTAATTATTGCACAATCAACATGCCACGTAAGTTTAAGATGTTATTAGGGTCAAAATTAAAGAATCTTTAAATGGTAAGGAGAAATCTCAAACTTTTTATTTTACAAGTGTGTAAACCAAAACTCATTCAATGGCAGGGAGTAAAAATATATTAACCTTAAAATTTCAAAAGCAGCTTCTTCTCGCCCAAAATGTCACTTGAAAATTGTTAAAGCTTATCTAGGTAATCTTAGAGCATCTCAATGGGGTCCTTACTTAACAAGGACCACTCCTCATTAAGGACACTTCATTGGAGAAAGAAAAAATGAGTTTCCGTTAAGGAATGGGCAGCTATATAAAGACCTTCTCTCTCCTGGGTAACTAACGGGTCCCACGTTTAAAAAAGTAATAAAATGTGTACTACTTGGTCTCACTTGCATAAAGGAGTAATAAAATGTGTATTACTTGGTCCCACTTGTAAAAAGGAGTAATATGTAAATTATTTTTGTTTAATTATGTAAAGATAGTGTGACATATTTAAGTACTTTTCATTGGAGTCCTTATTAGTGTATTGTCATTGGAATCATTGAGTACTTAAGGTAGTTTTATTAAAAAATTATAAATAAGTGATGTGTCACGTGGGGTCCATTTAAGGAGTCCTTGTTAGGGAACTACCATTGTGGATACTCTTAGAAGCTAGTCAATATCAAGTGGGATCCTCCTCAAAAGTACTTCATTTATACTATATATAAAGAAAACTACTCCTTTCAGCACTTTTGGCTGACTTTTTCTTTCCAAAAATACGATAAGAATAAATTTAAATATTAAAACAAATGTAATAACACGATATGAATATATATGTGTGTCTGCTTTTTTTCCCTTTATCATTTAAAAAGTGTAACAAACTAGATGCATTTAAAAAACTATACGAGTATATTTATACTTACTTTTTTATTATCCCAATTATACTCTTAAACAACTCTTTCTTTAATAAAAATTGTTGTTGGTGTCATTAAAAAAAGAATTTAGATTATATTTTATTTTTTTGTCATTGAAATATATATAATCATGGTTAGTTTAGTTTGTTATAATTTGAAAACAACAAACATTTATATTTTTAGTTTTAATCAAAATCAAAACTTTATAAAAAAAACACCGTAAATAATTTCCAAACGTTAGCGCAATAAAAAGAGCGTGAAAACGGACACGTAAATACTCGTCTTTTCACTAGCTGTGAATAATGAACATAGTGTAATTATAACTGTAACGAGAGTGAAAAATGAAAATTAGGTTTGTACAGGCGTATGCAGTGAGAAATCATGTGGCCCGTACATGTACAAAGACCAACTCCAATCTATCTATATTATATAAATTTGAGGGTTTTCCTTTCCGGCAAATTCTATGGTACACCTAAAAATTTGAGTGTATTGGTACACCAAATCAATAAATTAATGGTTAAATGTATTATTTTTTGAAGAGAAAAATTGTTTTATGTCACCTATAATTATAATAATTAAATCTTATTTACCAAAAACGTCAAAGAAATAAAATAAAATTTTTCTAAATTTTTGGTACTCATAATAGAGAATTTTGATTATTTTTTACAATAAAATGTAAAAAAAATTAGTATGATTTTTATAAACATTAAAATGATGGTTTTTCTTATGAAATAACATTTTCTAAAATATAAATATCAACAAATACCTCTTTATTCCATAAAAATAATAGTTAATTTAAAGATTTTTGAAGTAGGAGTACCAGTACACCTTAATTTGCGGGTGTACCGTAGAAGTTCCCTTTCCTCAAACGTATATATAGAAATGTTTTCCTCTCCCTATTCTTATGACACATGGCGCTATGAACTATCCCAAAATTCTCATCTATATCTATACTAGTATAGTAACCCGTGCCAAGCACGTGGAAATAAAAAACTTTTTTGATCAAATGTATAGATTTTATATTATATTATCTTAAAGTTATAAGTGTGGTTATAATTTAAATTTGATATGGAAAAAAATATCATCTTAATTTTGTATATGTTTTGAAATATCTAAACATTGCACATAACGATTAAAGTATTTGGATTTATACTTATACTAATTATTTGTAGTATAAGATGTACTCATTGTTAAACTTAGCATATGTAATATTTTTGCAAAAATATGCCGATGTACTGTATACTATTATTTGTTGACGTAATATATTTTATTAATCATAAAAACTAAAAAATTTGTATTTTTTTATATAATAGTCAGTGTTAGATGTATACACCTAGTCTGTGAATTCAAACGTTAAATTTTTTACGGGTGTGTATAAATATAGTTTGGGTTACAGAAACGCCGATTGTTATTTGTTTTTATTTTTTACAAAACCAATAGTCTAATGTAAATATTGTATTTTAGGGTAACAACAATGTAAAAAAAAAAAGTTCTGCGTATTGTTATACCTGAAAAGTGCATCAATTAAAAGTCAATGGCAGAAGGATCTGCTTATATAGAAATTGCATGTCCTGTAATGACTAGTACGCCTTAAAAATAAATTTAAAAAAAAAAAAAAGACTTCCAAACAATACACAACTTTAGTTTTCTAAATTATAGCAACAACAATTTTAAAACATAACCAATGATCATACTTTTTGAAAAACTTCACGATACACAACATTTGTGGTCTCCTTGCAAACATTATTATCTTCATCCAAGATGAGCAACTTCAAACCTTTTCTAGAAGTAACTCGAGAGACAGCGACATAGAGTTTTCCATGCGTGAACACAGGCTTAGGGAGTTTACTCGAGATAAAGATTGACGCTGCCTTTTATTTATTGTCATTGCAAAACAAAGCGTCAATCGAAATTGTCTGCACCTGAATTTGAAGGGTAGTCCTGGATCACTCAGAATAAGATTCATCCTGGGAATGAATACCCTAATACCTTCCCTTTTTCCTGTAATTACGGTAGCAGCTATCGTGCTCTTCCCTAGATGTTAACTGTCAGCCTCATACCATTACACAATCCATTGGCTTGATCGATGTTTCTCATCAGCATAACTGGACATCCCACCCTTAGTTTCAACCGCTGATTTGGAATTCCAGAGTTCTTAATACCATATAGAAATTTCCTTGTGAACCACTCGCTTTCGACATCAGAATTTTCACCCGATCGACAAACAAAATCAGAGCTTAAATACTCTTTCTCTTCACCTGGAATCATTGACATCATATATTCGTTAACATGCTCAACCGAATCAAGCGTTGGTGCAAGTATTCCCCTTTCTTGGAAAAATAGCGGGTCACCAAGGTTATCATTCAAATCGGGATACACAAAGTCTATAAGTGACATCAACGGATTTGTTGTGTCCGATATGAGCAAATCTTCAGGAATTTCTACCTTCATTTCACCAATCTTACCCGAAGCGTCGTTGCAGTCTCCAATTCAGAGTATCCACTTGCCAAAATTAGCAATTTCTTCCTGCTTTACAGGTACCGAAGATGCACCCAATCTCATATTAACAGTAAGCCTCAACACATTACAATAATCCCATATCTTTGATGAATTGATTGAGGCATCAACAGTATCCTGCCTCGTTCCTTTTCGGACAACATGCAATATCTGCCTGAAATCACCACCTAAAACTACTGTCATTCCACCAAAAGGTCTAAACTCGTTTAGGGGATCATTCTTGGACATGATATCACGCATTGATCGGTCAACTGCCTCAAAACACCATCGGTGCATCATTGGAGCCTCATCCCAAATTATCAACTTTGCAGCACGCACCAGGTTTACCCTAGGACTATCCTTTTCCATCGTGCGCGACGATGCCTCATTAATCTCAATAGGGACTGTCAGCGTCGAGTGCGCGTTCTTCCACCTGGTAATAGAAGAGCCTCTATACCGCTGGATGCAACATTCAATACAATTAACCCCTTCGATCTAACATCAGCCGACAATGTTTTCCATATAAAGGTTTTTACAGTACCACCGTAACCATATAGGAAAAAGAAACCACTGTCGTCAGAACCAACAGACTCCATGATCTTGTCATGCACACATCTTTGTTCATCAGTCAACATTAGTAACATATCAACATGTGTCTTTTCCAGTTCATCTTTGTTGTAATTTAGCTCATCAATGATAAGCTTGTTTGTGAAAGTTGGCATGTCTGCTGCGTTTGGCCTGGGCATAGATTTGAAGTCAGTAAGCGACCGTCCGTTTTCCTAAAGTAGCATTTCAATTTCAATCAAACACAGGTTCTTAAAGTCATCGTCACCGATATGCAGATCTTCATATTGAATGTAAAGTCACGAAATTAAAATTAACATCTTTGCATGCATATGTGTGCACGTAGAAAAGAAATAAATAATATCAGCTTTATATGAGAATCCTTTATATTTAAACATATCAGCCTAAAAACTGTGGAAAATGCTGAATGGTATAGTAGAGTTAGTAACTCTTAGTTTGTTCTTTACTATATCCTAAAAAAAGTACCTCTTAACTACTTAAACTACTCTAATCACCCTTTACTATATCCTAAAACACACACCCCTCGAAAACAACCTTGTCATCAAGGTTGGAATGTGCTAAATTTCTTAATGTGTAATAGTCTTCAAATGTATCACCCTTATCCCTATTTTTTATTAGTGAAGTATTGTTTTTCTTCACATCTTCAACAATAAGATGAGTAGTTTATCTCCAATTCCTTTGTATAAGCTTTTCATTTTGAGAAAAAGAGAGATAACTGATCTCAGAACCATTTGAAATAAATTATTTGTCTAAGAAACTTTTATAAAAATAATTGCCTCGTCCATGTCATTTGCACCCTGATGCTAAACTCGTCATCCCAGAATTCCAAGCAGTATTTGACTTGTGTTGCTTAAAAAACAACAACAAAGGAGTACGCAAAGATAAGTGCAGTGGAGACAACACTACAAAACATATTTCAGTGGACACATGTTTTTACTTTGAAGTTTTATGTTACCTCTTAATGCATTTTAAGTGCAACTTTTCCTGTTAAAGTTGCATAATGACACGCCATTTGTTCTAATTCTCATCAATGACAATTACAACATGTTCTGGCCTTAAAAAAAACATATCATTATGTCTTGAAACACGCCTATTTTCACTTTTGTCTTTGTCATAAAAACTAAAAATGATAGTAAGAGAATATATGCAATGCAACAAAAAAAATGATATTAAAGTCACGACTCAATTCTTAATCGAAAAAGCTTCTTTCAGCTTTACTCAAACTAAAAAAATAAGCTTATTTGTAAAGGATTTCCCAAGCCATTATTTATTTAATGCGAAAATAAATAGATATAGGAACTGCTACAAAATGATGTCATGAATGCTCACTAATCTAGATAACGTGAAAAATTAATCAATTAAAGAACATAAAATGTGAACAAATTAATCAAGATATACATAGTGGAAAGCTATATGTGACATTTTTGTGACATTGACAGTAGGTCATGCATTAACCTTATGTTGTTTGCATTATTTGTGGGTGTGTTGGTGTCAGTTTTGCGCTGCTATTACGTGATGTAGCCGCTAGCTGGGAGGCTTCTGTGTGTGCATAATTGATGTTGCGTCCGCTTAACTTTTCTGTTTTTAGTTGCAGGTATTTCGGCATGTTGTAGTCTGCTGTTGTGCAACTGTGATTTTTTAGAGGATCTTTATGGGCATTAGGTTGTGAGATAGGGGTACTCTCGTGTAGGCAGCACCACGGTTTATCGTGGTACTTTGTTGGGTTTGGTCTTGATTAAGGCAACCTAGTGTACACCTCGGCCGCATGATTTTTTGGGTGCAGGCGTGTTGCCTTTGTTGGTTCTTGTATTCATCCTTTGTTCATTTCCGCGAGTGCTTGGCGTTTCCTACGCCCTCTCGACGAAGAATGATATTTGTCGTCTAAAAAAAATAGTGAAAAGCTCTCTGGTGTGTCTACTTTGTTAGGTAGCCTTGAATTTATCTCTGTTTTACTCAAGCTATTGTTTCCTTACGTGCATACACTCGTATTTAAATTCTTTCTTTCTATTCTATATATTGTTGTATAAACCTGTTCTCATGAAATAAAAAATATTTAATAGTGTATTTGTTTATTTTTTTTGAAAGAATATTGTATTTGTTTATTATCACTACTTAAATAGATAAATATATTTATTGAGATAGGCTTACAATACTTTGAGCACGACTATGTTAACCATTTTTCTAAACTGTGCCTTTTTAGCCAAAGAAAAAAATGCAAAAATTAGATCGTAAAAATACAAAAATGGTGCATAGATTTCGTAATAAGTACAATAAACATTACCCGGAATATTCAGACGCTTCCTACATTCAAATAAGATACCATCGGACAGTAACTGCCATGTCGCATCCCATACTATATTAGGGCTCGTCGTTGTGCCAGTGGTTAAGAGATGCACAAACAACCAACGCAATTGAAATAAAGGAATAAGAAGTTTGAGATACTATGGTCAAACTAAAACGAAAGAGTAAAGATTAATCTAACAACTAATTACTAACATTTGTTATTAAAATAAAGGACAATTGTTTCAATCTCTCCAACATAATGATATTTGCACCAAGAATATTTTACATTGACATTTCACAAAAAAAAACCTTATATTTACTATTGTTAAATTCACCCTTTTAAAATGATTTTTTGATAAGATCTATGGTAGCCCATATTCCTATTATGATTGGCTTGTGAAACTTAGGCATGGCAATAAAACCTGTACACGCGGATACCCGACTGAACTCATCTCGATTTGATGGGTTTTCTCCTTTGATTGGGTTTGGATTTTGCCCAATTTCAAAATACGGATATGGTGCGGGTAATAGAGATATATATATACTCACTTCGAACCCGTACCAAATATAGAAATATATTGATATGTAACATGCAAGTCTCTAAATATTATCCCTAGTTTTGAGATATTTTTGAACTTTTAATCACTGTAATCATTACCCTAGTTTAAAATTGACTAATTACCTTATGGAGAGGTCTCTTTGATATCAAATGTGGTGTTGGGTGTTTTCCCATTTCAATACTTCTTTTACCTTGTGTTCTTGAATCTGATGATAATAGTTATAGTTTGTATCCTCCTCTAATGTCTATCATGTTCGAGTATGGTAATATATATCTCATAACCTTCATTAAATAAGTTTTGAAAATACTACTTCCATTTACCCTTTATATCTCTTTCCTGAATAATAAATTTACTCTCTTCCAATTTAATACACTTCACTTGATCCATATATCTTTTCTTACTTTTTTGTCCCTTAGCAAGAACATATGATAATAGTTATAGTTTATATCCTCCTCTCTAATGTATCATGTTCGAGTATAGTAATATATATCTCATAACCTTCATTAAATAAGTTTTGAAAATACTACTTCCATTTACCCTTTATATCTCTTTCCTGAACAATAAATTTACTCTCTTCCAATTTAATACACTTCACTTGATCCATATATCTTTTCTTACTTTTTTGTCCCTTAGCAAGAATATATATAAACTTTTCCCCCTCATTGGCGTGTAAGGATTGGTATAACTCATCAAAAGCTTGTGATCTTGCTGCATTCAATGCCTTATCGGTCCCTTTCTTAGCTCTCTTATAATTTTCCTAAATATTTGTACTTTTGCACCTATACCACACTTTAAAACATTCTCTTTTGATTCTCACTTTAATTTGAACATTTTGGTTCCACCAAGATTTTTTACTCCTAGCTAGGTTCAAAATCTATTAATTATCCTAGTGTCTCTTTTGCTGCTTTGCTAATCTCATATGCCACTTGTTCCACATATCATTTTCGCTTCTATGTAGTTTCGTACAACCTTCCTTTAAAATCTTTTGTAGGAAAATACTATGTTTTTCATCCTTTAAATGCCACCACTTGATCCTTGTATCCCAATCATGACATTTCATCTTCTCTCTTCTCTTAACCCTTACATCCATAACCAATATTATATGTTGGATAATCAAACTCTCTCTAGGTAAAACTTTAAGTCCAAACAAATATTTATGTCAGAATTCCCAATAAGAAATAAATCTATCTGAGAACATGATATCTCACTCTTGTATGTAATAATATTCCTTTTTCTTTTCCTAAAGTAAGATTAAAAGACAACAAAAATCTAAGATGGATTTACCGAATGCATTTTTCTCCCCAAGGCTATACCCTCATTCACGCCTTCAAAACTTATCAAACACTCCTTACATGCTCATTTAGATCCCCTCCTAGAAAAATATTCTTATTGTGGTATATCTTGAATTAAGCCTTTCAAATCCTTCCAAAATTTTACTTTAGGATATTCTTCCAAACCTACCTAAGGTGAGTAAACACTAATAACATTAAAGATGTCTTATTTTCTTTCAAAAAAATAAATTAAAGATGTCTTGTTAAACTACAAATTTGTGGGCTACAATCCAATCTCTTATCCTCTTTACATTCACAATATCTTTTTTCCATTCCTTATCCTCAATAATGCCTACACCATTTCTCGATCTAACTATTCCAGTTTACCAATGCTTAAATACTGAACTATCTAATTCTTTCGCCTTTTCACCCACCCGCTTAGTTTTTTTGTTGGCACGTAAAATTAATCTTCCTCCTAGTCATAACGTCAATGATTTCCATATATGTTCAAATAAGGGTGCCTTTATTTCATGTTCAAAAACAGATCCTACTCTCTTGAACTAACTTCTTTACCCACACTTGTTCACAAATATGTGGGACCCTTGCTTATTTGTTACTTCATTCAGGCATTGATGTATCCACATTTGCTCATTTAACATTGTACTTGAGCCATACAACATGTTTCTTCTAGGCCTGACCTAATGTTCACACTATTATATACTTGATCCATGTCATAGAGATTCAAAGTGTTTTAATTAAATTCAAGTGTTTCAATTTTAAACAGTAGAATCTAGTCCAAGTCATGAAATTTTTAAGATATATAATGTCATTTAATTAAAGGGTTTTTCTATTATGTACAAATTTGCACATGTTAAGAAGTTTAAAGTAGTATGTTTGATTTGGAACTTGTGTATTTTCTATTAATATATAATTTTTTAATAAATAGTTGCTGCTTTTAGTTACTTTAATAAATAACTGTTGTTTTTCAATAAATAGTTTCTACTAAAAAAAAAGTTTTACTTTTCAGGAGAAAAACAGGTATATTTTTATTTTATTTCTTAGGAAAAGAAATTGTTTGCTTGGTATAATATGAATTAGAGTATCCGTTGTACTCTCTTTTATTATGTATTATTTTCCATATTAAAACTCAACATTTAAATATCATATTTTATTCCTTTTCTTCTGATAAAATATCTTTTTTAATTTTTATTTAATGCACATTAGGATTATAGAAATCAATTATTGTTTTTAATGATTTCTATAATAAAAAATATCCATAATAAAAACACTAAAAATAGAAATTCATGTAAATAAAAAATATAATAATCATTTATAAGTATAATAGAAATTTCCACAACTAATTAATTAGCTTATCTTTAACTTTCATTTAAAATTTAAGGTTGACCATTATTTTTCTGTTAAATTTTAAATTAGCAACCACATAATGTCAAATAAGTTATTTTTCCCAAAATTTTTATCAGTATGAAGTTCATACTTTGATTGATTCTCTTGATTACCAAGAACTTGCTTGGTTTGATTTATTTTTTATTTGAAAGATGGTTTAATAATCCATTGTTTACCAAGAATAGTAGAAACATGTATTGAAGATGGGGATGAGGGTTAAGAGTAAAGACAACTAAGAGAATGAGACATACCTATTTATTATTGTCTGATTTAAAATATTCCTTGAATTTGTTTTTTGTGATTGCCTTGATTGAAGCATTTCAAATTTTTACAATTTGTTTACCTTTAATGCAATTAATTCATGGGTTTTATTTTTTAAAAAATAAAAGAGGATTTTTTTATGATGGTTTAAAATTATTTTATTTTTTGGTACAAAAGAGGGACAAAGCCCAAAGAGAAAGAAAACTAAAAAATTAAACAGGGGCATGTAGGCCTCGGAAAAATCATCAAACAAAAGACTCTGAAGCTCACTAGGGGGATTCTCCAGAATATGAAAATCTAGAGAATCCATCGAAATGCTGAAATTAGCAAGCCAATCTGCACTTTTGTTGCCTTCACACCAAGTATGGGTAATTTTGATAGTCCAACTCAAACTCAAAAGTTGTCGAATACGCTTGACCAAGGTAGGAGTCGTTCCACCAAAATTGCAATTTTCAGTAATCATGTCGACCAAAACCTTTGAGTCACTCTCCACTATAAGATGAGTG
>Ga0228711_1000126_pt1 | contig 67352 bp, 39 predicted proteins | sample MedpolnodulmetaG_2_FD_177996 | JGI IMG/M metagenome (GOLD analysis project Ga0228711, IMG submission 177996) | Root nodule microbial communities from Medicago polymorpha collected in Santa Monica, California, United States - brown nodules | ecosystem: Host-associated > Plants > Roots > Nodule...
AGTGGTGTTGGAGAATGTTGATGAAGAAAGAGAGGTTGTGGTACCGTGTGTTAAAAGCCCGTCATGGTGAGATGGGGGGACGGCTTAGTGAGGGGGATAAACATGCATCAGTGTGATGGAAATCGATATGCAGAGTTTGTGAGGGTGTTGGTGGGGGGTTGGAAGGTGGTTCGATGATAACATTCGTAGAGTGGTAGGTGATGGACGGGATACCCTTCTATGGTATGACAACTGGGTAGGGGACATACCGTTGCGGATAAAATATCCTCGATTGTTTGAGTTGGCGGTTGATAAGGAGTCTAAGGTAGGGGATATGGGGAGGTTGGGATGGGATGGAGATGGAAGGGTGTGGGTGTGGAGGCGATGTTTGTTTACATGGGAGGAGGAGAGTGTGAGGAAGTGTTCTATCCTTATATGTAACGTTGTTTTGCAGGATAATGTCCAGGACTACTGGCGGTGGATGTTAGATCACGTGCATGGGTATTTAGTGAAAGCAGCCTATCATTATATTACCTATACAAGCGCTACTTCAGACAGGTCTCGGGTTGATACTATTTGGCTTAAACATATTCCTTCCAAGGTGTCTTTGTTGGTTTGGCGGCTCTTTCAAAACCGGCTTCCGACTAAAGACAATCTGGTGAGGCGGGGTATTCTTCTTCATATGGATGGTGCGTGTGCAGTTAGTTGTGATATCATTGAATCAGCTTCACAACTTTTTTTGCATTGCAGTACTTACAGTCAATTGTGGTCTAATGTGCGAAATTGGTTCGACATCTATTCAGTGTCATCTGGTGAGCTTCGACATCATTTTATTCAGTTTACCAAAGATGACAGGAATGCCAAGAACTAAACATTTATTTTTAACTGTAATTTGGTTTGCAACTGTGTGGGTGATATAGAATGAGAGGAATAATCGTGTCTTTCAAAATACGATATCCGACCCTTCAATGCTCACTGAGAAAGTCAAGCTAAATTCATTCTTATGGCTGAAGTCTAAGTATATGTTTGGTCACACAGTCAAAACTATCCAACGCACGTCATGTCTTTCAAAAGCAATTTTAACGTGTTTGGTTCTCCACATACACTCTACCACCGTCGTATGTTTGCTGTTTCAGAATCGATTCTTATAGAAGTTGTTCTCCCTACCTTCTTGGAATCAAGTCTCTGCCGTGAAAGTAGACAGTCTCCATTTGTATCTTTTACCCTTGAACCTCATCACTTTCTTTAACATCTTTTTTTATATTTGACAAATCCCTCCAGCTACATGAGAAATTTGTTACTTCTGATTGTTGTATGCGTGTTATTTTTGTTGTTGGGTAGTTTTTATTTTTGCAGAAATCTCAGGCAAGGTTGAAGAAGACACTGTTGAGGGAAGAAGAAGGAACGGTGGTTTTTGTCATGACTCCAGTTTGTTTTCTTGTTACATGAAAGCCTACAAAAAGCCTTTTTTAATGGCCTGATGATTTTAAAATTTTGTAAAATAAAAAATAACTAATTTTTTTCGTAGAACTTTTTTTAATAATCTTTACAAAGTTGTATTAAACTTGAACATAAAATTAATAACTAACTAAAAATGGAAATGCTCTAAAAAAACGTAAAATGAAATTTGTAAAAAAATTAATAAATGAAATCTGTTTTAAATGCACATATAGAAAAACCCATTTTGGTCATTTTCATAACTATTTTGACACAAAATATCCAAACAATATCTTTCATATGAATCACTTCTAGAGTAAAACTATCCAAACATAAATCATTTTTCATTCAACTCACTTTTAATCAAAATCAATTCTACAAAATCAATTCAATCAAAATCAATTTTCACCACCGCATAACCAAACACACGCTAAACAGGTGGCCTTTGCTTATACCTACCGTGATTGGTGGAGACACTCGCTATCCTGTATGGGTGTGTTTTTATAATTTTGTTTTGTTTCTTTGATGAACCTCTGGGTTCGGTGACTTTGTAATTATGTAAACACTATTTTTGGTTTTTTTTTTGCACACCTTATACAAGGGGAAGTGTGATTTCCAATAAAATTTTATCAACCAGGTGAGGTAAGCCCAACCTTAAATCGGATATCACACTCACTATTTTCATTTGACTCGCGTACAAGTTTTAAATTTAGGCAGGCTTTCCAATATACTGGTTGATAAAAAAAAAATCACAGCCAATGTTGGGCTTGCCTCTCTTGCTAGCGAAAAAATATTGGGTTTGAGTCACCTATTCTTACCAACTAGTATAGTAAAAAACGGTGGCATTTACTATACACAATGCACAAATTTGTGTATATTTACAAAGATACTTTTCCAATGCACAAGTTTTATGTACACCATTAGATCAATGAGGAGTATCAATTTTATCGGTCTAATTGTACTATATTTTTTTTACATTCTTTATCATGTTATTTTCTCAGAATTTTACATTCACCCAGCACTGATAAAATCCCAACATGATTAAGGGGGTGTATTGGATTGAGATTTCAAAAGAATTTAAAAGACATTTTTAAAATAAAAAAGTCTAGTGGTATTCAATTAAGACTTTTATAAAATGTAAACAAATCTTGTGGTATTCAATTAAGACAATCATGACTTTTTTGTCTGGGCAACAAAATCCGTTGGTATTCAATTGAGATTTCTAATGACTTATGAATTGTCTATTGATATTCAAAAATTTATAGATTTTGATGGATTCTTGGATGAAGTGAATTTTGTGAGACTTTTTAGTGAAAAATATAAATACTATTCTCATCCAACAATCTCACACAAACCCTTGAGATTTTGTCATTCTCTCTCAAATCTGTGTCTACCCTCATTTTTTCATGTCTTGCTTTCTTCTCATTCTTTTTCTTTGTCAAATGCTTCAAAAGTCTCTAATTACTTATGATTTCTTGTCTTTTGCTTTCTTTTTCCTTCCAAATTCTTGTTTTTTAATCGATTTTTTTTTTCTTCAATTTGTTGGCTTTTTGTCTGAATCATCTTCTTTTTCTTCTGTAGCTTTTGTTGAATTTTTCCAACAATTCATCTATTTTTAGGAAAGAATCCATTGTTATTTTTTTTCCTCTTTACAATTTGTTATTATTTTTAACACTTTGTTGTTATTTTTTCTTCAGACAATTTTTTCATTTATTTTATTTGTTTAGAATGATTATTTAGGGAACATCAATATTGCTATTGTGAAATAAATAGTTTCTTATATATATATTACCGACCAAATGGGGGATTCACAACAAAAAAAATGACAGAGGAAAGGGGAAAGACAAAGATAGTTATATAGCTTTGAATCATGGATGAAACTATTGAGTTGTTGTACCTTCCCGATCGAGTTATAAATAAAAGGGTTATTGATGATGTCAAATGAGTCATTTGAAATCCTAAAAGTTTGAGTTATAAATCCAATAAAATCCATTGAAATCTTAAATGTCTTTTTGTAAATTCAATGAAATCCTCTGGTATAATCTTGAGTGTAAAAAGTCTTTTATAATAAGTCTTTTAAAATCTTAAAGACTTTTTTCACCAAAATAGTCTTTTAAAATTTCAATCCAATACACCCCCCAAGTTTGTTATTGGCTGGGCTTAACTTTGTATCGTTAATAATCAGGTTACAGAATTATTTTTCCCTTCATTATCATCATCATCTTATTAAACATTTTATTTCTCTGTAAAAACTATTGAATGTTTTAATATTTCAAGTAACCCAGCAAAAATAAACAGACAAGTATCTTCTTCAACATCTCATCCTCTTCAAACTCAACATCTTGATTCACATTTTCACATAAAAACCACATGATTTTCACATGATTTTACAGAGTTGTATCAAAATGTGCTACAGATCTGCAATGATAAGAACAAACTGCCCATAATCGATTTTCAAAACTAGATCTACATATTACAGATCTGGAAGAAAAAAAAACTCTTGATATGCTCGATGAACATTGATTTTTTTTTATCTAAACTGCTAGTGGGAAAGGATGAATGGTGCTTGTGAAATATTGTAGTCATCTGTGACAATCCAACAATTAATAAAGATGAGCTGCATGTATGTACTCATGCCTCAACTCAATAATTCCTTGTTTTTCATAAGTAATATAAAAAGAAAGAAGATTTGCCGATGAAAATAGAAAGAAAGAAGTTGAATAGATTTATTGATGATAATCATTTTGAAGTTAATGGACAGAAGAAAGAAGATTTGCCAATGAAAATGCAATCGGGGGATATGAAGAAGGTGAAGTGAAAAAATATAGTGTTGACATACTATAATAAAGATCCATGTTCCTCTTTTATCTAATGGTTTCAAAAAAACTTTCTTTAACTTGTGCATGGTGCACAAATTTGTGCAATGTGTATAGTAAATGCCACCGTAAATAGTTTTTTAAAATCTTACAGGTCAACATTTCCTGCTTCATTTTTTGATGGGATAAACATAGCGTATCAACTAGATGTGGTGGGCTCAAAACCTCAATTAAACTCGTCTAAAACAACGAGTTAGCGGACAGAGCCCATCTCGCCACTCATATAGATAGTGCCTCGTATGTATGTATGTATTTATGTATGTATATTGGACTATATTTATTGTGTATTATACTTTGGGTGCTTCTCTTCAAAATGTTGAAAACATGTTTGAATATGGAGTACCCAAAAATGCTTGTCAAATCTACAATTCATATATAGAGCATACGATTGAATTAGAAGTGTGTCTTTTTATGGTGTAAATATCTACCATTCAATATATTTCTTTTATCATTTTGACCACACTTTTGTAAATCAAAACCAGTGGCTGAATTTTAATTTGAGTCTCTAGTCAATGAAGACGATTTGTGTACACTTTCACCAAATTAATTTAGTGAAAATGTACACAAATCCTCTCCAGCAAGAGAAGGTCGAAGCAATAAGAGAAGGTCGAAGAATTTGTGAGATCTAAAATTCTTCAAGGTGTGGAGGAAGATTTCATAACTTCGAAAGGAAAGGAGTTTTAAAATTAGAAAAAAAATCTATCCATTTTTTGTTGTTAAGGTAAAGTGACTATCATCCACGAGTATTTAGAGACATTAACTCTTTGAGACATGTATGAGCAACAAAATTCTTCATTCAAAGTTATAATGTTTTAGGAATTAATTTGAATTTAAAGTTAAATTAGACGAGGCTGAAACAATCTCATCCAATCGATCAAGTTCTTTTGACGGTTAATACCTTAACTTCTATCAAATATTTTTGCATTTGGTTTAAGTAATAGGGGTGTTTAAAAATCCCATAAAATTGAATCAATCTGATGAATCAAACTGAATTGTACATAAAATTTCAAGTTCAACCTAGAACTTTATCCTCTTCAAAAGAAACTTAGAATTTTATCTATTTATATACGGTCTACATTTTTTTATGTCTCTTGACTTTTTTTACATGCATTAAGGGTGGGAATAGGCCAGGCCGCCCGTCAGGGGTCTATGACTCGACCTACTAAAAATCCGGTCCGGCTTAACTCGTTTAATAAATAGGTCAAACTTGAGCTTTTTAAAAAGCTTATTAATTTAAATAGGCCAGACTAATTAGGCTTATAAAAAAGTCTATCGAGCCTATAAGGTCGACACGTATATGAGTATATATTATTTTTCCACATTTATTATTTATATTTAGTAATACCAAAAGAATTTACATTTTCCCACATTTGTTGGTTACTGATTTTGTTATCACATTGAAGATTTTATGCATTTTTTCCTGCTGATTTTGTTTCCAGTTTTTTTTTTGAACAATCAAAAATGGAATATATATAATAATCCAAAGAGAATTCTCAAGCACAAGGTGTGCTAGAGAATTCTCAAGCACAAGGAGCTCAACAATGTACGGTTACAAAGACAATAGTGAAAAATAACAGACAATATAGCCAATGCCCAAACAAACAAAGGGGCTTGACCACCACATGTGAAAATTATGACGAATTGTAATGTTAGTAGCCTTCATCCACCAAAACGAATGTAATTTGACTTTCAGTTTCTTACTGTCTGGAAGCTTGTTAAGTTATCATTTAAGACTCATATGGTTATTTGATTTGTGTGAACTGTTAAGACTTGCTACTAATATGCAGAATCTTAAGTATGATTATTAGATTAAGATTGAAATCCTTGTGTTATCATACACGATTATTCTTGAGTTTCTATCCATCTATAAATTTTACAATTGTGTTTTATTAGTATAATTTGTACCTAATAATATATGTTTATCTCTATATTAAGTATGTTGTACAAATTGAAAAGAAAGAAAAATTGATGAACATACATTATTTGAAATTTGTAACACAAACTAGACTTTTAGACATGCTAATAGGTCAGACCAAACTTTTAAAAAGATCAGATTAAGCTTAAAATAAAGTAGTTTTTGACATATAAAAGATCAAGGTTTATACCTTAGTTTTTTCAACTAAGCCTAGCCTATTTAAGCAAAGTCCAGTTCAACCCAACCTATTCGCATCCCTACATATCATGTCTTCTTTTTTTAAAGAACACGCCATGTCGTAGTACCGAGTACCGTTTAGAATGGGATATCAAACTAACTTAGATGAGCTGGTTATTTTTATCACGTAGAAAACAAATTATAATCAACTAATCACTGTACAACTTTCAAAAAATAACCACTATACAAGAATGAAGCTAGATCCAATGACAAAAGAAAAAGAATGAAGCTAGAAATTAATTGTTTCTACAATGCTAACTCGGTTCCCTGGAATGGAAAGCAGCTCATGAGCAAGATCATTGAATTCGAGTGCGCTTCCATTGCATTTCGATAGCAACTGAGTGGCTTGTTCCTTTGTTAATCTGATTTTCACTCTAATTCCCTCTTTTTCTCCAAATTCATTACTAATACATCTTCTCTTCCCAAATTGATCCTCTTCGTTTTCTTCTCCCAAAATGGTAGGTTCTGAATCCACAAACCTGACTCTTTTCTTCATTGTCTTGCATGTAGGTTGCTTTTTGGTTAACTCCCATACATCTTTTGTTGCTTTGATAATTTGCTCTACTTTTACCTTTTTATGTGATGTTTTTTTAAGGCAAGCAAACATGGTGCTAATCATTTTTAACTAGATAGAGTTGAGTTTTTAATTTTTGATAATAGAGTTTTGAGCTTTTTTTATCAAAGGAAGGATGGAAAAGGTACGTGTATATATATAAGATAATTTGAAACTAAGGAGGATTGAGTGATAGTGTTTTTGTTGAGGGAAAATGAACAATCCAAGAGCGATTTATATACTGATTTGGTTGAACGTGTAGTGTCAATTGGGGCATACAAAAATAATAATAATGAATTGTGTTGCACAATTTACCATTGAAATTTTTGTTAGCCAACGGGTATCCTAGTCCTAGATTTATTTCCCCGAAAGGAATGGGTGTCCTAGATATCAACCCAAGAAATTAGTCAAGTCAATAATCGATTAGTCAGGCTTATGTGATTGACTGTAGCATATTCTCTCAAGAAGTGCTCAATATATATTAATTAATTGGTAAACAAGATTAAAAATTAAAATAAAATATTGGAAGGAAAGAAATAATCGTTAATGTCTAGTTTTTAGGTCATTGAAGTTATTCAATAGGTTAATTTCAATTTTCTTTAACATACCAATTTTAAATAAAAAGAAACTTAAGCAATTGATTATTAAGGATTTTATAAGAAAATATTATATTGTGTATCGGATGTATTTGTAAAATATCTTTTTTAAGCAATGTGTAAAATAATTATACATTAACATAATACGCTAATTAAATTTTATATACATGTAAATTTAGGATTGATATTTAGATGTACTGTACACTTATTATTGAAGGGGTCAATAGCCTTGTCAAAGAAGAAAAAGCCTTGTGAGTTTCGAGGGGATTTGCCTTCTTCTTCTTCTTTTTTTTTTTCTGTCATCACACGTACGAGTATGTGTAACATAATATATAAGACAAACAAAAAGATGAATCTATATCCCTCAAGAAAAAGAAGATGAATCTATATATAACACTTGGGCTGCTAATGAAAGTTGGCCAGTTCAAGAAAGTGACATGTGTGTTTTTCTTTTTGAAATAAAGAAATCTTGAGCTTGGCCATACATTATTGGAGTTATTTGTTTTATATTCAACAAAATATAGTAACTCTGATTCGAACTCCAGACACCCCATTTTTTTACATTTACAATGTATGAGTTTTAGCGACTAAATTACTTGATAAAAAATATAGTAACTTTATGTTGCACAAATTTGTTTTTTTTATTGAATGTTGCACGGATTTGTTATTGGGAAATATACCATGTTTTTAGAGATTAAAAAAAAAAAACTCGTCTGAATAATTTCTTTTTTTGAAGGGATGTCATCAGAATATTTTTTGTTCAAAAAGTAAATGTCTTTAGAATATTTTTGTTAGTAGAAAAATGATAGGTGAATTTCTTATTACTGAATTGTTTGAAGAAGACAAAAATATTGTTATTTTTTCCGATCATGGAGCATGGATCGCATAACACGCTCTAGCACAAAGGATTTAGCATCAATTATCTCATCAAATTTTTTGTAATTCCTCCCATATGCTCCAAAACATATCAGGGAAATGGGACGTGTCTTTGACGAATAATACTTGTGAAAGGTTAAATATCATTTTTGAACTTTTATGTTTTTAGAGGGTGTGACCCTAACATTCCTCATGTTGTTAATTGTTGGATGCGCCGCACACACGCTCAATACACTATTGTTTGAACAATAGAGATCCACTTAATATGCTAGAAAATAAGTATGATATAAAATAACACAAGACATAACAACACAAGATAAAGCAAAACAATACATAACAAACTTTATCTTATATGATATGGTGGACAAAAAGTTATTGTGGTATTTTAGACAACTTATACTTGAGACAAAATCAATTAGTCAACATCTTAAACGATTGTTATTGTTTACTAACTCACACTTAATCAATCATTCAATCAACGTAATTAGTTAAGCTACATATTTAACCTAATTTCTAGGGTTAAAACTACAAGAAAAAAACTCTATGGCCACGACCATTTTCTATTTTTATATACTGCTCTCCTACATTGCCTATTTATGACATGAAACAACAATGTCTGCCGTCAATGTAGGAGAGCAGGACACCGGAAAAAAGAAACAACAATGTCACTAAAACTCTATTATTATAATTATTATTGTTGTTATATTCAAAAACAAAACTTTTTTATTTGTAACCAAAAAAAAAAATTCACAAACAAAACTTTGCCACCAAATCACTCTCTTTGGATCAAACTCAAAATTTCATCAATCTTCAAATCAACTCAAACTCTTTCTCTGCATCGATCTTCAAACTTACTAGCTAATCGATTATCTATTGATCCTCTAATCAATTATTGAATTATCATAGTATTTTTTTTTTTAACAAGTATCATAGTAAATTATTCTACATATTCTAGTACATCTAATCAATTATCGGATCTTTAAAAAAAAAATCATCAGGTCAAAGCATCAAATACAAAATTTATAGAACTGTCAATATATTCATGCGAATTAACCAACTTTCATCATCAATCATCAACAACAACAACAAAATAGGCATAGCATATAATCAACAATTATCAGCATCATTAGACAAATTCCCTCAAAAACATCATTATATGAATAAATCACCAATCATGTTTATATGTTTTAATCAACAATTATCAATTATGCTATATATTTTAATCAACAATTATCAACCATATCATCAATTATGCATGTGCCACTCATTATACATAAGAGATAGTCTCAATTTCTCAGATAACGTAGTTCACTGCCCCACAACGATTAACCTTGTACTTCATTTTTTTTTTTTCCTTCCAATTTGTTGATTATATGGTGATTGCTAATGTGATAGTGATGATTTATGATCCAATTTAGATGTGACTAATACTTTAGAATATGATATCAAACTTAGTTGAGATGGCTATTTTATTCACATATACAGAAAACAATTTATAATCAACTAATCTTTGTACAACCTTAAAAATAAAAATAAAAAATCACTATACAAGAATGAAGCTAACTAGAAGAAATTGTTTGTACAAATGCTCCCTCACGGTTCCCTTGAATAGAAAGTAACTCACGAGCAACATCCTTCAATTCAAGAACACTTCCATTGCATCTTGATAGCAACTCAGCTGCTTGTTGTTTTGTTAATCTAATCGTCACTCTAATTCCCTCTTTTTCTACTAAATCATTACTACTAATACATCTTCTTTTCTCAAATTCTTCATTGTTGTTTTCTTCTCCCAAAATGGTTGGTTCTGAATCCACAAACCGGACCCTTTTCTTTGTCTTGCATGTAGTTTGCTTTTGGGTTAACTCACATACATCTTTTGTTGCTTTAATAATTTGCTCTACTTTTACCTTTTTATGTGATGTTTTTTTAAGGCAAGCAAACATGTTGAAATCTTTTTTAACTAGATAGATCGAGTTCTTAGTTTTTATCAAAGGATGGAAGGTAAAAGGTATAAGATAATTGGAAACTGATGAGGAGGATTTTGAGTGGTATAGTGTTGTTTGTTGAGGCATAATAGAGAATCCAATAATGATTTATATACTGATTTGGTTGAACACATACAAGAAGTGTCAATTGGAGCACAGAAAAATAATAATAACGAATGAGTCAAGTCAATAATCTATTAGTTATATGATTGACAGTCACATATTCTCTTTAGGTTTGCTCAATTTAATTATATAAATATAAGTAAAACATTGTAACATTGTTAAATTAAAATATAAAAATCATTTCATATTTACTTTTTTTTTAAGCAGTTAAAATTATTGAATAGGATATTTGAATTTTTCTTTAACAGCCTGACCCATTTTAAAGAAAAAAAAAAAATTAAGAGCATATATCATCATATATAGGTACTGATACATTCAAAAGGACTGTATATACTAATTATTTTTTTTTTTTAAGGGAGACTGTATATACTGATTAATATTGAAGGGGTCAAACCTTATGGTTTTTTATTTGAGGACATTATTCTTATTGGTCATCTCACCACGTGTAAAGAGAATATACAACACCTGGGCTGCCGATGAAGCTTGGCCAGTTCAAGAAAGTGACATGTCTGAATTAAAAAATGCAGAATATCATTGGAATTTGGAGGCTTCTACTGTGCGAAGTACTGATTTTAAGCAGTGCTCCCTTAATTATAGTTACGTAACGTGAAAAACTCGCGCAAAGTTTAAATTATTTACCTCAGACTTGTAAAAAAATAATTCCTCAAAGTCTATAGTGTGTGGTTGAATCGTGACATTTACATAATGACAAGTGAGTGTCGAATTAACAGCGTGCTATATGCTCAAGAAGTGCAGCATAATATACCGTGATTATGACAGTATTAGTAGTTTTTGGGAGACTAATATACTAAGAAATATAAACCAATTTTTAGCTAATGGTAAATAGGAAGTGTTTCTAATCTATAGGTTATGTTTGCTAAGTTCAAACCTCTAGCTTATAATCGATAGTCTATAGCGTATAAGTTCATATAATAATATGTTTGATAACAAAAATTCTCTCGTAAGTTATAACGTTTTTTTCTTGAACTTATATCATTTTTTAAGATGAAACTTCAAATGTAGTTTTAAGCTTATATACTTTATGGTTATCAGTAATTCAATGTTCTTATTAAAATGACTAAATCCGACTATGAAATATGCACTCCCTCTTGTTTTGTGACATGTACTACTAAAATCTGAAACGAAAACTGTGATAAAAAATGTAAGTAAAATTTTAAGTAATTATATTCTATGAATGATATTAGCGTAGTAGAAAAAGCGAACCAAGAGACACTCCCGGACACTAGTTTGTATAAAGAACATTTTAGAAAATAAAATACTATTTACACTCCAAAGAAATAAAATTACGTACTACTATTAATGTTGAAATTTGGGGTCTAATTCATCCTTACAAAACCGGCTTGTAAGGTGAGGATTGCCTTCTTTTTATATACTCTTCTCAAGAGTCTCATCTAGATGATGCGGAACTTGGGGTTTTTCCCAATACACCCCCTCACGTCCAGCACTCTTTGGGCTTGGTGCGTGGATAGGTAGGTGACCCTTGAATTCGACAAGCTCTGATACTACGTTGAAATTTGGGGTCTAACTCATCCTTACAAAACCGGTTTGTAAGGTGAGGATTGCCTCCTCTTTATATACTCTTCTCAAGAGTCTCATTTAGATGATGCGGGACTTGAATTTTTTCCAATAACTAATGGCTCAAAAAAAAAACTGAATTTCTTATTGTTGCTTATATTTAATCATTTATAATCCGTGGGAGTAAGAAGGGAATGATTTGTACCAAAAAAGTCACCGTATTTGTTGCAATTAACTACGTACAATCTTTGTTGATTCTCATATAATAACCGGAGAAAATCCGAGGCACACACAATGGAAAGATGGTCAAACAATTCAATAAATGTTGAATAGTAAAACAAAATATTAGTAATAATTCATAAATCAGTCTGTGTGGGGTTAAGTTCTTTGTTTTTTTACTAAGAAAAAAGGTCACCGTATTGATTAGTTTTCCATTTCTTTCTTCTTCTGTCTCTGTTGAAGATCAAATCATGTCACGACTCCTTAGAATAGAAAGTGATGCGAAGAATGAGTTGTACAAACAACGCGGTTTGCATAGAAACTGGGCTAAAATTTAGAGACTAGGTCGTTCCTATGAAAGTTTGCTCTTTTGGCCCTTTAATATTGTTATTTTTTCTGCGGTGTTGGGGATTCGAACCTTAAACTCTACATATTTTATGCAATGTCTCTACCAACCAACTGAATTAAGCTCACGAGGACAGTATATTGTTATTTTCTCACCGGTAAAATGTTGCTATATTAATATTTTCTCCCCGATAGGATTCATTGGAACTCCAGACCTTTAGTTCATTAATCCTTTAATTCTTTAGCTCAATCAAGTGAGTTACTTGCCCTCCACTTTAATGTATTTTATTCATAAAATAAATTACTAAGATGAGAAAAATGAATAGTTAAGGGAAAGATTTCGAAAAAGTTATCAAAGTCACCAAATCTCAAATTAGCCAATTTTGTCTTCAATAATATGTTATGTTTCGACTTTCAAATTAGCCATGCAACCGGTGTTCATACTTTATAGTGTTGACTAGTAAACTCACTCGAGTTTACATTTTTAGGTGTGGAATTAGTGTCAACTCAGCAGTAAACTCGTTTTTTTTGTGAAATCAAATTTTGCACCAAGTTTGAGCGATTTAACTCGCAACAAAATCGGTAAAATAGGATAAACTTATTTGATTTTAAGGGAGATTGCGGTTTTACTTTTAAAAAAGCCTTTTTTGATGGCCCAATTTTTTCTTTCAGCCCCATAAGCCTATTAGCTTGTTTTTTTTATTTATTCTTTGTTGGATTTTTTATTATATTGTGGGATAATTTTGTGTATTTTAATACAAAGTTGAACATTATGATTTAATTTTGTGATTAGGTATATTTTGAATTAATGACCTGCTTACTAGATTTTTTACGGAACCTATTTACATCATTATTGTGTGTATATATAATAATTTTAACTTAATTTTTAATTTTAGGTAATATAGTTTTACGAGTCGATTTTACCTAGTTGAGATAAAAAATTGTGTTTGAGATCCTTGCATACAACTTTATTAATGTGAGTATTTGGGTTCCAGAAGCATGGAATATACGAGGCTAAGTGATAGAGATCTATGACCTAGTTTATGTTAAGTTGACCATAAATTACCACTCTTTAGTTGATCAAGAAGAAGATACCTCACTTGTGATAGAATAATGGCCCTCTAAATGTTTTTCATCGTGATTTTTGGGTCATATTTTTAAGTCAACTCACGTGTATTCTTCACATTTTTGAAAGAATTTTTACAAATATGTTTATAATATTATAAGAGCATCTCCACAAAATTCAAATTCTTTTAACACTATCAATTTTTAAGCGCTAAAAAATAAAATTTCATAGTTGATTCATCCCTTGTTAGAAAGGTATAAACCTTTACAAGAGAGATTTATATAACATCCTAAACATGATTGTGAAAAATAATTCAAAATCTAACGTTACGAAACATTTTAACTCTAACGGGGCATATTAACATTATAATTATTTCGACTAACGTTGTGCACAATCTGATACTATTTTAAAATTTCGCTACATCGATGAAACTTTTTTAACTACGACAGAAATATTATTTACCTTTTGTTTTAAAATACTCAAACATTATTTTTTATTTACGGATTTTAATAAAAAAATATTTTGGTACATGAATTTTAATAATTCTTTTGTATTGCAGTTTTTTATTCTATTTGTTTTTCTTCTAATTTTCATTTACTAGGTTATTAGAGCATCTCCAATGGAAGGTCCTTACTTAACAAGAATCACTCCCCGTTAAGGACCTCATTGGAGGAAGAAAAAATGAGTCCTTATTAAGCAACGTGTCACTATATAAGGATCTTTTCTCCCCTGGCAACTAACGGGTCATACGTTTAAAAGAAATAATAAAATATGTACTACTTGTCTCAATTACAAAAGAAGTAATAAATTATTTTTGTTTAATGATGTTAAGTTAATAAGACCTATTTAAGTACTTTTAATTGAAATCTTTATTAGTGTATTGTTATCCTTAATATGTACTTTTATTAAAAAATTATAAATAAGTGATGTGTACACCTGAAGTCCATCTAAGGAATCCATATTAATGGACTATCATTGTTGTGGATGCTAGGTTTTGTAAAAAAAAAAGAATTATGCTTTTCTCCCAATACATTTTGCTCGCGCCCAAATAACCTTGCATGAGTTAAGTTGCGCAGCGCATGTTAAGATGCGCAAATTTTAAAACATGCATTACTTAACTAATGTAGGGATATTTTCGATATTTCAGTTGGGCGCGAGCGAAATGGGTCGGGTGAAGAGGAGAATTCAACAAAAAATGTTAGTTGGCCCATGTTTCCGTGGGACCACGACGAGTGCAATGATGGACGGTGGATATGCTTTATTACAATTCCACAGAGGTTAATGTCTTTGTGGCTGCCTTAGACAATTCGGAGAGTTGTGTTGTGTTGCGTCGTTGAATTCTGAAATCGAAGGTTTGTTTTGTTTGCTTTGTTTGAACGATGGGTGGTGCAGGTCACGCTTTGAAGAGAATCCCTCGCATCAAGTTCCCCAATAGACACCAAAAACCATCTGGTACTCTCTGTCACACACATCAATTTTCCTTTTATTTTTTTCTAATTTCTCTGTTCTTTATCCTTGTTGTTTTCCTTCAGAATCTATTATTTTCTGATTCTATTATAGACAAGCTTTTTAGTGGTAAATGAGTTGGGATGCTGAAGGAGTTTATGATTATTCGATCTCTGTTGCTAACATTTTTACATTAATGTTGTGACTATAGGAATACCTGGTTGAGATTAAAAAAACAAGGTTAAGTGTAAGTATTCAGGAGGATTAGTCTGTCGTTCGTTTTATAATTACAGCTATAGGAATTCCTTTTTTATAATTTTGGATTTCATCTGATAGCATAGCAGTAAGACCGGAGATGTTGTGTAGTACAAAGTGTTGAGTGGTGAAGAAACTATACAAAGAATAAAATAAGCGCAGTGGAGATGAGAATGTTGTATTGGATATGTGTGGTAAGACTAGATAAGATAGAATTAAAATGAGAATATTAGAGAGAATTAGGGTAACACCTATAGTAGAAAAGATGGTGGAAAATAAGTTTAGGGGTTTGAGCAGGTAGAGAGAAGAGATGTAGATTTTGTAGTAAGGAGAATAGATCAGGTGGAGGATAGTCAGATCACTAGAAGCGAATGAAAACCTAGAAAAACTAAGAGAAACTATTAAGAAAGATTTAGATATTAATGAGTTGTACTGAAATATGGTTTATGATGGAACATTATGACGTAATTTGATCCATGTAGCTGACCTCAATGAGGAGGGTTAAGAATTGATTGTCATGTTGTTGTGGATTTTGTTCAAACCAGGCCTTCATTTTGATCATGTTATTAAAGTATCTAATTAACTGTGTTTTCAATTGCGGATCGGAAAAAATAGCGTACAATTCTGCTATACTACAGTACTATTGTGTTGCTATTTAACAACCCTTTGTACTAAATAGTGTATTGTGGCCGGAACTATGGCTCCGTTTGTTTGATCCAAGTAGTCAATCCACCCAATGAGACGAGGCTCGGTATTTGTTATTGTTATCTTATCTGTGATGATTGATATAGGAATAGTTGGATATTTGAGATGAGTAACAAAAAAATTCTTAAATGATTTCTTGGTTGACTACTAGTAAATTTCCAATTCTTAAAATTTCACTGCAGGTTCTACCTCTGAGGCTCAAGCTTTGTCTTCGAAAAGCGATGGCAGTTTATCATTCTTTTCAAGTTCAAATGCTTCAACAACATTAGGAGGAAAGGCCTCTCTTCAACCCAAAAGAACTCCGGTGACCAATGAGGAGATTGATGCAGTTTTGGTATGTAAAATCTCTTTGTTAGTTTTATGTCGTTCACATTTCCTGATTACACTTGTTACTTACTATGCGCATAAAACAACACATTTCTGGACTGATAAAGGAACAATAAACTATTAAAATGTGCTACATTAACAATGGAATTCGAGCAGCATCGAAATTGAAACTATATTGTCTATGTGAGTTTATGGGCTAGTTAATCATTCTTATGTTCAATCCTGCCAATTGCACGAACTACTAGGTAGGCTTCTATGATTCAATCCATAAATGAATATTCTTATAGAGAAAGAAGAGTACTTTTTTCCATGAGTATGCATGTATTTTCTTGGGTTTCATGTTTCTTTTCACTTGGTTATTTCCTTTTTTTTTATTTGTAAATAAAAATATTTTGCGTATTTACTTTGGCTTTTTGCTCAATTAATTGATCAGTGGTACATTTCTGATAACTGAGGTAGGCAATCAATTCATATTGAACCATGAAAAATGATTTTGGCTGTCCTTATTCTTACTTCTATTACTAATTGAAACTTCTGGAATTTTGGCAGTTGGGTGGCTGCTTCTAATCGACTGTCCTCAAAACAAACTGTATGAACATTTTTTTCTGTGGCTCTGATTTAATCAAAGTTCACCGACGACAGTTCCTTTTTCTTTTTGTTGCTCGAGTGTTATGTCTAAACACTTTATTGATTCAATGTGTCAATAATCCAATCCGATCAGGATTGAAATTGAAAACTACACTATGTTATTATCTCTCTTGCTAACCAATTTACCTAGACAGAAGGTGCTTTAATCTCTTGTGATATCTCTATTCTCAACAATCTCTTGTGATATCTCTATGTTATTATTTCTGATTTTTTACGTAATCTTTCTTTTTTATACTTTTTATACTATGCATTTAATATTTTACACATAAAGAAAAACTCTTTTATTTTTACCAAAACCCACTCCTTACATTTTAATCGTTGTTTAAATATATTGGCAATTATAAATTTAAATAGACTAGATCGACCAACTATTATTTTTTTATAATAAAGATCGACCAACTATTGTAAAGCTATATTTTAAGGGTCTTGTTAACCAGTGTTCCCGAGACACTAGTTAAGGAACCACAAGTAGAAAGAAAAATCAAATTTTGCATTGAAAACAACATTTTTTTAACTTTCAAAAAGTAGAATACACCATTTTCAAGATAAAATTTCCTTTTGTAATTCATTAATTAGGGCCCCAGGGGCACTGGTTAACATTTCCCATATTTTAATTATATAGACAATGCTGATTTTTTTTTATAAGTCTATTTGGCGAGAAAAAAAAGTTAAATTTACCTCATAACATTGCTATGAGATTATCCAATTTTCTTAATAAAAAAAAGAGAGAAAGTGAGATTATCTCATTTTATCTAATTTCACCTCATGGTCCCTTTAGTTGAAAATTTAAACAAGGTGAACCATATTCCTTTGCTCCACTTTTTGAAACTATATCCATCCTTTTTTTAGCAAAGACAAACCTAATTTTGAACACACGACACCATATAGTAGGGAAGAAAGGAAAGAAGACTTTTACATTGAGAGATGGTATCTCCTAATTCATTACAAGGAGCACTAGAGAGAGAAATGACATCCACCATGAACTTACAATATTATTCAAACATCAGTGTTTGCATATCTCTAGCAATCGCCATTTTTATACCTTCTAAAAAGGTTGACAACTTCAACTTCTAAGGAGGTGACGCTATAACGCGTCCGATCAGGTTCACCATAGAGAAATTGCCTTGTAGAGTGTCTAAAACACATGTCATACCCCACGATAGAATTATTATTGAAAGAGGCACAATCAACATTACACTTAATAGTGCCAATGGGAGGTTTAGACCATGATAAAAAAACTGATTTGTACCATGACGCGTGTGTTTTGCCATTTGCATATATATTTAGTTTCTATTTAAATCTTAATTGGACGATCACAAAAGTAAATTAGCATACCAAAATTAGGAACCAGAGAGAATCAAAGATGAGACTTTGAAGAGAAACATATTCTCAGATCTTAAGTCAATAGCACTGACCCAAGTGAGTTAATTCTATACATGATTAATTAAAATAATTTAACTAAAATTATGTAACCAAAAAGAAAACTAAAAAATATACTCCATTTTCTATTAATTTTGAAGCAGTGGCGTTTTTATTTGCATTTGGCATTAGCTGTCGTGTTTTTTTGGGTTAAAAACAAGTATTGGAGTGGTTAGTCAACGACATACAATGGGTATGATGGTCTTTCCACAATAACCGCAACAGCAAAGTGAAAGAAAATCGGTGAATATAGTACCGAACACACCCGCCTCTTGGGCATCGAGCCATTTTCTATTTCCGGAAAACCTTTCTTTACCTTCTACTTCTACTCCTACACCCCCTCTCTCAAGGTATGTACATGCTCCTTTCTTCGTTCTCTTTTCTTCTTACAATCTTACTTATTATTGTTGTTGTTATTATTTTATTTTTTTCTATTTCCCTTCTTTGCATCATGCTCAAATTTATGTGATCCATATTCCATACTTTTGTTCGTTTTATTATTAGTGATAACTCAAATTTATTTGATCCATACGTTTGTTCTTCTTATTATCAGTGATAACTCAATTTTTTTTTTAATTCTTTCGGAACTATATGATGATTTCATATACGATTGTTGTTAAGTCTAGAGAATTAGGTTTGGTAAATCACCAAAATTTGGGTTGATCTAGCTTAAAAACTAATACAAGTTTCTCATTCCAAGTTGTATCCGATTTTCGCTAGTTGTTGTCTTTGTTTTTAACTGGCCAAAGACGGGCACTAATGTGTCTGTTTATCGGCTCTTCTGCTGCTCTCTACTGTGCTTAATCGTACATGGAAACAGATATCAGTTTTGACTCGGTTATTGGAACGTGACCAATGATGCTGTTCTAATTTCTTTGGTATTGTTATTTGTTACTGTTCCAGGAAAAACATCCTCCACAACTCTCATTGGTTTCACCGTTAACTATAGGGTCGACCTTCCTCCGCAAAAGAAGTTTAATTTCATGGATGATTGTCCTGCAAAATTAAAAATCATCCCTGATCACTTTCAAATTCCAAATTCAAGTATAGAATCTATAGAATCTTCTCAGAGCAGACAATTATCTACTTCTGAAGAATCTGGAATTGATCAATCTTTAAGGTATTGTTTACGGGTCAAAATAGCAATAATAAAAAAGTTATCCGGAGACTTTGAGTTTATTTGAAGTAAGTTACTCAATTTAGCTTAGTTTAGGTCCTCCCTCCATCTGTGGACTCGAAGAAAACTCAGGACAACTTTCATGTTGAACTTGTTTACTCTACGAAAACTATCATGGAGGTCCGATACTGGAGATCAGGAAAAGGTTTGATCCTAGTAACTTTTGTGCTTTCGATCATTTGTCATAGTCGAACGTTTTCTTATATCCTACCTATACAAACTTTTATTCTGTAGGTTGAGCTAACAGCTGCAGAAGTAGAGTCACTTCGATCGGAGCTTGCTGATTTAGAGGAGAGGGAAGCTCACTTGAAAGCTCAGTGAGTGATCCACAATTTTGAACTATTTAGGGATTTGGTGTCATAATCTAATTTAAGCGTTCATTGATTAGCTTTTTTCTTTAAGTTGCTATCATTCTTTTGTTTGTCTATCTCTTTAGTCTTCAGCGATTAAAGAAGCAAAAAGTTAGGAGTTATATGCTAGAATTAGATTTGGACCATAGACATGTTTTTCTGTTTGTGTAATACTAATAAAGACTAAAATGAGTTTCAATTTCCTTTAAATCTTCATTATTCTCGACTTCACTCCTTACTAGCAATTCTTCCTGATTTGTTGTACATACATTAGTTTTCTTCGGTGTTGGAAGTGCTATATTGAAAAACAAGGGAAATTTACTGTTTTATATCTAACGTATTTTCGTTGATTATTATTATTATTATTTTGCTAAAATAATTATTTTTATACACAGGTTGCAACATATTGATGAAGTTCTGCGGTCAGCTCGTCTATCTGGCTATTTAAACATTAGAACTGTACTTACTGTCCATCCCTTCTTTAATTTGTTTTGAATTGGTTTCTGCTTAATTATTTTATTTTACCAAACAAGTTGGCATTGATGTGTTTTTTTTATCCTTCTCTATAGAGATGGGCAGCACTTCCGGGAGAACCCCCACCTATAGATGATACTGAAGTAGATGATTGGCTTCCTCGCTTTGTCGTTCTTCATGGAGCATGTATATTCTTATATTTGTTGTGTACAGGTAAGGTAACTTATCTCCCCATCCATTTCTTCTTCTTTTCCTACAAATCTTGGTTTTCATTTTTACATCATTACTTTGTTTGCGAATAAGTAGCTTAGTGCAGATATAGGAAGAAACTGATCAGTATTATAGAGAAAATTTGTATAGCCCCCATTGTGAAAAATGGTAGAATTGTACAATAAGTGGTTTATTCTTGTGTGAAAATATGCATAGAAGCCTGAAGAGTAAATCAAATCGAGGGTAATCTAACTATCATACATTGAAGGCCTGGCAAAATTATAAGCCAGAGAATAAAAAAGGATTTAGAATAATGATTTTTATTTAGCATGATTTACACACTAGGATATTATGTCATTTAATTCATGTAGCCAACCCTACTTACGGGAAAAGGAATTTGTCGTTGCTTTATTTTATAAGTAACTTGGTGAGTGGCTGGTTCTGGCAAATGGAATGGAGTGAGAGCTGGAATGTGTCAGTAGGTCATATTTGGTTTGATCAATTTAATGGAAATAAGCATTCTCAGGAGATTGAGTTTCCTTAGAAGTATAGAAAACGATTAAATCACAAAAATAATGGAATGGCTATTCATTTCTTTAACTCTGAAAATATTTTTGAACCATTTTGTATGTTTCTACCCAACAAATAATGTAGGATGACAAGTAGAGTCACTCAACCAAAAAACTGTTTGTTTGGCCCACAATTTAAAATAGGGCCGTGCTTGATTTAGTTTAAAAATCATATCTACTTTATTTTTTACAATCAATTAGAACATACCATCCTGTCATCCCTTATCCATAATAGTTCTAAACAAAACATACAAATGAACACTTTTTTCGCTATTCCATCAAACCAAATATGACCTTACTTTTCGCTTTGTAGTTCTATTTGTTAGTCCTAATCAGGACATCTAGATTTACCGAGCTAGCCAATTTTTCCTGTACATAAGTTGCATTTTTATTTTTTCAAAGTTAGCGAATGAAAAACGGAAGCACTGGAATCGCTTAATCACCAGATTTGTGCAATTTCTTCCTCACAATTTGTTTGAACATATTCCTACAGTTATGAAACATTAGTCAACATATTGTTAAGGATGTCTAACCTGTTTGTTTGAACTCCGTACTTTCTAACTCAAAATGAACACTCATAAACTTGAGATATCAGAACTAGGCTCAAGAGTTCTTTGTATCAATGTCTTTAACCTGCCTATTAATGTCAAAGGCCTGATAAGCCAAACAAAACTTAGTTAGAAGAGTAGGAGCGGCCAGGAATATACTCGACAGTTTGGTCAAAGAAGCCCTCATACCATGCTGTGAATTAACTTTCCAAATGCTTAAGTTATTTAGCAAAAGCCAAAGTTTGATTTTTATTAACATCTTTGAAAAAAAATTGTACATGGTTGGTCAATCAAGTGTATTTTATCTCAAGTTTTCAGATGATTGGCGTCCATTTACAAATGCATCAATATTCAATACTTGTTGACTGATAAAATGGAAAAATTGCAGATATAAGTCCTCAGGACTCAACGCTTCTATCGGATATTCTTGAAGTAGGGAGATTGCCGTGTTTTAAGCGTGACAATGATGATATTCAACATGCCTTTTATATTTCAACACGTCATGGGTTTCGCTATGAGTGCTCAAGCAATTCTATGATACAGGTGTGTCCAAGTTAAGATAATATTTGATTCTGTAGAGTAGTTATTATTATTACTATTATAGTTCAGTTTCGCAATATGGACAGATTCTAAGTGACTTACATCATTTTAATTTTGTAAACCTCTAAATATAATATGTCTTCCGTCACATTTTCAGGTGGACTCTTGGTTAACAGCTTTACAAAGTTACACGAAATTAGAGTCTGATAGATCGGTTCCTAATGGTTTGATTGAGATGTAACACAATTAACGAGTTCAAGTGGCATGACTCTAACCACGTTGTAAATATGGTTCTAAGCCTTTTTCAGTAATTGAATGAAGATTGAAGACAGATGCTTTATTTGTCAATTTTGACTCTTTCCAAAGCCTGTTTGAGCCTTGCAATTTGTTCGAGAAGTCCTTACTTAAATTGGAGTTGGTATATCTAAAGTATAAGCATTAAAACTGAGGGCTAATAATACCCAAATAATAAGTGCTGTTGACATTTATTAAGTTATGAACATGCTAAATATGCAGGAAGGGTACATTTTTCTGGAATGCAGCAATTAAACAAAAACAATTATAGTAGTATAAATTAGACACGATGACGGAAATTAGACATTTGTGCATGGTGCAAGACCATTTTACTTATGCATTTTAGACAAGACCTGTTTTAAAAATATCGATTGTAATTTTCAAAATTTAAAAAGGAAAATTATTGGACTTAATAGTTTTAAGCCACCCCAAATACAAACTCTTCAAAATTAACTCTTTTTTTTTAAATAAAGAGGGCTAAGCAGCAACACGGGATGTGAAATGGCAACTAAAGTTCAAAAATCTCTTCGCATTTGGTCGAATGCCCTAACAGCCGTATGACTTAAGATTTTTGCAATTTGTAGGGTCTTCGGGCATCAATGAACCACAACGGTTAGCAGTTTCGCACATTATAACCCGCCGCCTCAAACAACCGTATTTTCAAGGTGAGGTACCTGAGTTCGCAAGGTGATACAAGATTTGGGAAGATTTTCAAGTTTCTACATAAATTGTAATATTATTTGTGCTGCTACTGAATATTCTTAAAAGGAGTCAACACCAATAAACTTAGTTATAAGAAAAATTCAAGATCATCTACGCGTTGAAGCTTATAACCCACTAAGTTTGTTTGAAGATAGAGTTATACCAACTCAAGAGGGAGATATGAGAAAATCTTCATGACTACATTAATGTACATTTACCTGGTTAGTATGGGGTATGGCAACTATTGAATATGCAAATGGCAAAATCTCTGACGAGAAACGTGTGTTGTTAATTACTTATTGTCGTTGGGCTCACCATCAAGAACCTACACCTACCTTCGGTCCAAACATTTACTAGTAGGGACTAGGGAGGATGAGTTTGAAGTGGGATGGGATGAGTAAATTTTATTAAAAACTAGAGGGTTTTCGACATAAAAATTCTTGATATGGTTTTGCTCTGCTATTCTCTTTATTTCTTCTTATGCTTAGAGTCAATTTTGAAGAGAAAAATTATGTAAGGCATTTTCCAACACAAACAAACAATGTTCGACACTTTAAAGACGAATGTAACAATTAGCCATTTTAAGATAGAAAAGTGTGAATTGTGAACAAAGGAAATATATTGAAATCACTATGATAATTATAAGTGTTTTTATTACAAATTACTACTCTATTCATTATCACGTCACTAACCTATAATGTAAATTTAAATTAATATTTTAAATCAAAATAAAAGTAAACTGTAACAAATATAAATATGTGGAGTCGATTATGAAACAATTAAAAAAAGGGTCTTGTTAACAGAGCACTTGTTAAGAATACACAAATAGAAATAATTGATGAATTTTAACTAGAAAAAGTTACATTTTAAAGTTTTAATGCATTGAATGCACCATTTCCAAGACAACATTTCTTCTTTAATCTTCTTATCAAGTGCCTCTTGTTAACAATTCCCTTAACACACACGCATCAATTGGAGTGAAAATGTGTTAAAGTTCTTAGAACACATGTGAATATTTTGGCCAACAATAATTGACGACCAGAACATAAAGTACTCTTTAACTACCGGAACAAGCAATGTACATAGCATCTTTCTAGCTTGTGTTTCACGTTCAAGCTTGTGCTTTCCTCTTTTAGATCTTCTTTAGCAGTTACGTTGAGATTGGTATCGAAGCTTCACAGACTCATTATTTGTAATTGATCATGCTAACTTTGTGTTATAAGGGCACACTGTAAGTAACCTAAAAAGAGCAACTTTACATCAGAAAACAAATTTGTTAACTTTTAATACGTATATTTCTATAATGAGTTTATTAACACGTGCCCTTGAGGGCACAAATTAACATTTGCCTTTATAATTGAAGTGACTTTAAACTTTGATCCGTATTTTAGCTTATAGTGGGGTCATTACCTACATATTTATTTCCATAAATGACCACTGTTTAGTGGCTCTCTCATGAACTTTTCTCCTAACAGTTTTTCTGAATCACTTTCCAAGAATCAGATATGAAGGAAGTGCTTCAATTTTCATTTTTTAAATAAAAGCTGATAAAACAAAGACTTGGAATATAAAATGACATTACAAGTGTTTGTATTAGAGAATGAGCCATCAAATGCATAGTTTTAAAAATGAGTTGCGTTATGTGAACAACCATTTGTTTGATAATTTATGGGACAACCATATATTTAGAAAGAAAATGTGGTATTGACACGAAAATCAAAGCAATAGAGATAGAAAGTAAAAATGTAATGTGAGTATGAGAGAGAAAATTGTCACAGAAGTTGTTAAAAAATCATTGTAAAAATATCATTTCTCTTTAAAATTATGTTGTCCATCAAATTGCGTAGTTTTAAAATTATGTTATGAATGTGAAAAAACGCTAATAAATGCGCAAGTGGAGTGTCTGAAGTTCAAACTCCAACCTCTGCATATATTATGCATTCTCCCTACCAACTGAACTAAGTTCACGGGAATAAAGATAGTCGTTTTGGTTATACGTATACTCTAGTTTACCAAAAATAAATAAATTGTGTGTAGAGAGAAAAAGTTATCTATTTACACTTTTTTAAAGCATGTCTAGTGAAAAGAAAATGATGTATTAATTTTTTTTAAGGAATATCTTGAAGTATAGACTTTGTATGCGTTGAGAATAAATTGTCTATTTGATAAATAAATCGAAAAAACTACAAACTTATCAATTGACATTTCATTTTAGGTGAAAATGAAATGTTTAATAGAAGGGATTGTTAGGGAAGAAAATATAGTTATTTTGTTTAAATTATTATTAAAAAAAAAGGAACGATTGTAAAAAAAAAAAGGAACGAAATTGAGTCAAGAAATTTAATAAATTACGAGAGAAAAAAATTATATTAATTATTTTTTTAGGTTTTTTTTCTAGTTAATTAGTTTAAAAATGGAAGAAATTATAAGAAATAAAATTTAGTCAAAGAAAAGAATTCAATTACTTTGTCATCCAAACAATGAATTTTGAAAATGAAGGAATTCATTCACTTTACCCAACGATGAATTCTGAAAATGAAAGGAATTCAATCGATGCATTTGAATTCCTTAGAATTTCAAATTCTCTTGAATTTCCAAATCCTCCATCCAAACACACTCTAAATTTTTATAGTTTTATTATAGATTTTCTCTATTATAAGTTATCTTATTTGAGATATTATTCAAACATTAATATTAATTTATCTTTTAATCGAGATTCGAACATTGATTCACCACGTGGTTAAAGATTAGCATTTTCGGTTAGACTAATTTCATGTTAGCTTAGCGAAAACTTTCTCTCAAAAGACTATTTTATTAATATTATGAATATGATGATTATGATATGATTAAGAATGTGATGATAACATTTTTTTTTTTTGAAGGAATGAAAAAAATCTATCAGTAAAAAACAACGTATGGCCCCACTCGGCACTCACGTAAATATCTGAGTTATTGTCATATCTCAGTTTGCAAATATTTAATTTGAAGATGGCAAAAATCGAAAATGAAGATAAAAGAAAGGTGGAAAATGTAAAAACGAACACGAATAAAAAGCCAAGCTACAACAAGAGAAGAGATCCTAACATCACCACCAACCAAATCACATTCACATATCACACATCCTTAGATTCTTCTAACATGGCCTCACACCTCTGCAAATCTGCTTCCAGAGCCGCCAGGTCTCTTCTCTCCGCTTCATTTCACTCTCGTAAGTTCTAACTGTGTCTGATTCATATTCATATTCAAATTATGATTACATATTTAGATTCTGTTTCATTGAATTTGAGATGTTGTGTGCTGATTAAATAATAAATTTCACAGAAGGACGCGCTGTAGCGGCGGCTGCAGCTGTTGCATCCATCACAAAAGTGCCATTATTTGCTTCAAATTATGGGAGAACTGGTTCTGGAAATGGATCTACCTCATGGATTGCAGGAGCACTCGCTCTTCCCGCTGCAGGTTTGGTTTGGTTTGGTTTGATTCAATTATATTATTATATTTATCAATCAATTGACATTAGATCTTATCATACTAGCAAGTACATTTGTGATTGCTGAATTTAGATTGGTCCAATCTCGATCCAACAAACACTGATGTACTAACTGCATGAATGTGTGATCATTTATGATTGCAGGCTATCCAAATCCTTAAATGTATATGGTCATAATGTAAAATTAAAATAATTTGCTTATTTTGGTTTCAAGAAAACATAGATAAAGTGTCTTTTAGAAATGGAAGAGGAGCCTTGTACCTTGCTTGATAGTAACATTGTAGCTTCCGAGACCTCTTCTACATCAATTGGACTTTACTCCAGCACAGGGGAATAAAATTAATGTTTTGGATTTAGTATATAGACTTTATTATTTCCAATAGACACCCCTACATCATTACATGAACCTGTTTTAAATCTTCAAACAAGCCTAAATTAATCAAATCCAATATTGTTCTTAATTTTTTTTTATCAGTTCCTGTTGGTATTTTTCTTTTTGGACATATTCTTCAACTTTCATCATGGATATCTATCCTCCTACAAATTTGTTTTAATTTATTAGTTTATCAATGTAATGATCACTAGTTAATGGTAAAGTTTGAACAAAGTCTTAACGGTTTACTTTATCACTTTATGCTTTGAATTTTGTTGGTGGCTTCTCAAAGTTGCCTATTATAAAAAGTGAAATTATACCCACCTCTTCTAAAGTATTATCAATTATGCAATAAAAAAAATAGCACACACCCTTCTCTTTTTTCATATAAATCTTAATCATCCTTATTTATTGAGAAAATTGCACGCTTCCTTTTAGTTCTATTTAGATGACATTCCCTTTAATTTTATATAATATAAGAGAGTCACTTTGTTCAGCCTATTACAATGCTCAATCTTTAGCTGGATATTCAGCTAATAAGTCTGTTTAATCTTTGTCATGTCTTGCAGCTTACATGCTCCAGGATCAGGAGGTGCATGCTGCTGAGGTACGCATAACTTGTCTCTATCTGCATTTGCATGTCTATTTAAACTCCTATCAATGCTTGTTTTCTTTATTTTTTGGTATGACTAAAATTTGCAAACCACGTGTTTACTTTTTCCTACTCAGCTGGAGCGCACCTTCATTGCCATTAAACCTGACGGAGTTCAAAGAGGACTGGTAAAGTGAAAACTACTGTATTTCTTGCACTTCTTCATGATTTGTTTGTGAAACAGTGTTGTAGATGCAATGCCTGTGAAACATTGACACTGGACACAACTCTGACACATAGACACCGGTTATCGTATAAGAAAATGAAAGTGATTGAATGTAATCACATGTGTTGGTGTCTTTATTGAACACTGGACACACTTTCAATCCAAAGTGTATGTGCTACATAGTACACTGCAACTTTTTGTCTACTCGCTGAAAAAGAAAATTTAGATTCTTAGAAGTTTTTTCATTTTCTTTCAGATTTCAGAGATTATATCTCGTTTTGAGAGGAAAGGCTACAAACTGGTGGGAATTAAAGTGTTGACTCCTACAAAGGAATTTGCCAAACAGCATTATCATGACCTAAAAGAAAGACCCTTCTTTGATGGCTTGTGTGACTTCCTGAGCTCTGGCCCTGTTATTGCAATGGTTAGAAATGATTCAACATATGGCTTTGAATCAACCATACAAGCTGGTGTTTATGTTTCTAACCCGTGCTTTTTGTTTCCGAAAAAATTTATGTTATAGGTGTGGGAAGGACAGGGAGTTATTCTCTACGGCCGTAAACTAATTGGAGCCACAGATCCACAAAAATCAGAGCCAGGAACCATTAGGGGTGATCTGGCTGTTGTTGTTGGAAGGTACTACTCCTTCCTTATTATATTTATTACCTGTCATGATAACATGTCCCTCTTTGACCAAAAAGTCTAAAGTACTCCTACCATTAATCTTCATTAGGTGGTTAAAATTATTTTTGTAATAGCGGAGTGTGATTAAACAGATACACAAATTATTATGAAGTTTGTTGAAATGCAAATTGTGCTGAATGAACTTTAAGATTACGCAAAAAAGATAGAAAATTTGTCTGTGATGCTTGGATTGGTAGCCATGAATGGTGGTGTATGATGGTGGTGTACCTGCATACACTCCGATGTTTAAGCTAAGTGGGTGAGATGCAGGTACACCACCATCATTGAACATGATTGCTGCCATGAATTCCAATCATACACCCCACCATTTGCGGACCTGGTCTTCAATCAATCCACCAGCACTGTCAAATTGCATATCTTCCTTGCAAAGTAATAAACAATTTGAAACTGGTTAATATACTCAATATAACAGACAGTATGAATTTTTATAGTATCTTGCAAGGAAATAGGCTAGTTGCTCTACCTTTTTATTTGATCATCTCAATGCTATTATTGCAGAAATATCATCCATGGGAGCGATGGTCCAGAGACTGCAAAGGATGAGATTAACCTGTGGTTTAAGCCAAATGAATTGGTTAGTTTCACAAGCAATTCAGAGAAGTGGGTATATGGTGAAAACTGATCTGACTGTGTCCCTCATACTCCCTTCTACATGATTGAGTTTTTGGAATAAATTATGTCAGGAAACGGCAACACTGAACTCTACAAGCCACCAATAAGGGGTTGAGCATAATAATGTTAGTGCTAGCGTATATGTCATTCTGATAGGATTGTATTGTTTCATTATCTGTCTTTGTCTTCTTCAGTCTGATGGAAACAATCTGTTACAATTTGTTTGATGTTATCAATAAGTCAAAACAGGTAAGGTCAACAATTATATCTTCTAAAAAAGAATAATGATCATTTGGTTATCCTAGTAAAAGAAAAGAGGTAGTTTTGTTGCGTTAGACATTTCCATGTCACCAACAAGAAAGTTAAACCTCACAAAAGTAATTTTGTTAAGCCTAGTGGAAATCAAGGTAACATGTTACTAATCAAAACCCCATACTTTGCAGTAGACGCAGTAGACATAAATTCTTCCATCATACAATGGAGAAGTGGGATCTGCTAATCAAAACCCCATACTTTGCAGCTAAAACCTCTTTCCATATGACAATCTTATTGATCAGTTGTCATCATCTAACATCATGCACACCTAACCCTCTTATACTTTGGTTTACAAACACCAAACCACCTAGTATGCAATTTTCTTTCTCCCAAAATCCCGTTATTTATGACACACTCTTTACTCCAAAAATAATATTGCAATTAAATAAATAAAAATATGATGCAATTGGGTTTATATAACCATGATAATAAACAGTCATACAAAAATAAATAGAAAAACCTGAATGCCGGTCATGCCACATAGTTTCTTATTGATTAAATAACCTCTATGATTATCAATTACGAATCTCACGGTTTCTTTTATTTGATACAGCATAAGGATTTTTTTTATATAATAACAAGCCAATATGGGGTGATCCAAAACAAAATTACAAGGTTGCTAGCACAAGAAGAGGCTTTTTGGAAACATCATTCAAAAGTTTAGTGCTTGCGTGAAGGGGACACCAACTCTAGCTTCTTTCATGCTATGGCGAGCTATGAAAGGAGGAGAAATGAGATTTCAAACATTCAGAACAATGATGGTGATCGTACAAACACAGCATGAAATTTGTGAAGTGGCCGAGAGGTATTTTGATGACTTGCTCACCATGGAGGGCAATGAGCGGCTGCTTGCACTGTTTCAAGGGAGTGAGTTCAAAAACACTCTGTTTGCAATGCATTCTAATAAAGCACCAGGATCAGATGGCCAAAATTCGTCTTTTTTAAAGAGATTTTGGGGTTTGTGTGGAGTCGATTTGTTCCAATATGGGGTTGCAAGGCTAGAAAATGGTGAGTTCCCCTGTCAGATTATGGCAACAAACGTTGTCATTATTCTATAGAAAGATAAGCCCGAGTGTTCCCCTTGAGAACATGGTTCCAAGTCACCTCGCCTACACCATTATGAATTTGACAAACGTTGTCTTATGAGGATCCATCATCTAGGAGCGTGATTGTACTCAGAGAATCTAATACCTATATTTTCATGTAACCTCTACTAATTTGAAAATACATGTAGTTTTCATTTAGGAGAGTGATGCCATCTTCAAGCCATTGTAAATTCTCCAAAGCTCGGCTCAAGCACAATACATGGACGAAGTTTTGATGCAAAAGCAGAGGAAATTGTCATTATCCTCTCTAAAGACTGTGCCACATGACGCTAATCTACCATTGAGCGAGACCGCACCATTTGTGTTAAGCGCTAATGTTCCTACCTTATTGTCCATTGTTATTTTGAATTCGCTTCGGTTGTAGCATACTTATGACTTGATACAATATTGTGAGTCATAGTCCTCACCCGATGGTAGAGATGCCGATATGACATATTGGTTTGTTGAAAAACCACTTGATTCCTTCTTAACCACAAATTATCCAATGTCGCACCAAAAATAATAGGCCAAGGAACCCCATTAAAGGCATCTAACTTATTAAGATTGAATACGGACCACTCTTTCTGTTCCATGTTCTCAGAAACTCAGGTCTCCCAAGTGCTTGCAAATTAATCCATAAATTCTTAACTCCACTACAATCTTTAAAAAAAAAATATGAAAATGATCCTCGACGTTATTACTACACACCGGACACACATCACTCACCACCATCCTTACACGACATCGATTGGCATTATTCAATATGCACACATGACTTATAGCACTGGATTCTAAACAGACCCTTCCATCTCCAAACAAGCTTATGTAACATATAAGCTATATAACATAAATGATATTTTACAACAACGATAGGTTAACTTAACAGAAAAGGAGCCATCACTAGTTAAACTCCAAGCCAAAGTATCATCACCATTACGAAGATGAAGGGTAGACAGGTCTGATAACAATATGAGCCGCATCCCTTAAGCCCCAATCATTATTTGTAGAGGTTGAGAACACCACTTATCATTCCAAAATTCCAACATTTAAGGGTACTACTAGAAAAATTACACATAATAAAATATAAATTCAAGCCATCAACAACAAAATGGAAAAATTGAAATCAAAATTTTAATTTTATTAATTTTGTTTTTTTGCAAAGGCTTCAAATTGTAATTTGAGTAATTCACCAATTACAAACGAAACCTGCTTACAAAAAACTAACCATTCAAAATGCTAAAGATGAAAATTATAGTTTCAAAACTATACAGCGCTTAATTGATAATAAAACCCTAAATCATAAATCCAAAATACTACTACTAATCCATATCAATCTATAACGCCTAAGCACGTTCACCACGAATACGGCGTGCAAGTTGAATGTCCTTGGGCATAATTGTAACCCTCTTAGCATGAATTGCACACAAATTGGTATCCTCAAACAATCCAACCAGATAAGCTTCTGCTGCTTCCTGAAGCGCAAGGACAGCATGGCTCTGAAATCTGAGATCCGTCTTGAAATCTTGAGCAATTTCACGAACAAGACGTTGGAATGGAAGCTTACGGATCAAAAGATCGGTACTCTTCTGGTATTTACGGATCTCACGAAGAGCAACGGTTCCAGGACGATAGCGATGAGGTTTCTTGACTCCACCGGTTGTAGGAGCAGATTTCCGAGCAGCCTTGGTGGCAAGTTGCTTCCTTGGAGCCTTGCCTCCGGTGGATTTGCGAGCAGTTTGCTTAGTACGAGCCATTGAATCGGAGAAGAGAAAATTCGAAGAAGAAAGGTTTTCGAAAAGAAAACGAAGAAAGTAAATTGTGATACGATATAATGAATGATGTAGAATGAAGGAAGCGTGCGTTATATATATGCGTGGAATGATGATACGATTAGGTCGGTTTAATTGAGATGAGAGAGAGATCGTGTACTTTGATGCTAAATCAACGGTGATGATGATTTTTTTAATTGGAAATATTAATTGTGATCCGTGTGCTTGTTTCTGATTGGTTAGCTTGTGGATTTGCGGATTGCCAGCGTGGACAATTTGTGTTTCTTTTGTGAGCAGCTTTCTCATCTTTAGCCTGTGTCTAATTTTTCGCATGGATGGGAAACTTGGTAATGTTTAGTGAATACGAACCAAAACAAATTGAGTAGCAGGTGAGGTTTAGCATGGGAAAGGGGAGTTGTTTCCCATCATGAGAAAGTTATTTTTGTCCATTAAATCAAATGAGAAACACATTTTTATCATGATCTACCAACACTTCATTATTTTTTTCCACTACAATTCTCTCTCCACCATCTTATTCTTTCACCATGGTTTCATTGTTGCTGTTATTCTCATTGCTATTCTCAGTTTCTCATCCCACCATCACATTTTAGGGTATTGTTCTCTAGTTTTATATCTATCGATCAAGATTTGATTTTTTTTACCCCTTTTTCAAACATATACTCCACAACCCACAAAAGAGCAATAGAGAAAGAGCAATGAAAGAACAGAAACTCCAGAAAAACAAAAATGATTGTAAGAAAAGTAGTAATAATAATCAATATACAAAAATAATAAAAGAACAACAATTGCTCTTGATTATTAATATAATTCCACCACTACCTTTCATATTTTTTATGTGTTTTTGCTTTGGATTTTATGAATGAAAGAAAAAACATTTGCAGTAAGCCATTCGTGTTCAGATAACATTTTAAGGATTTTATTATTTGGTTTGCCCGTTTGTGTTTTAAGGGTATTTGTACAAATGCTTGATGTTGTTGGTGGAATGGTGGGTGATTGAGGCATGGTGGAGAGAGAATGGAAGTGGAAGACAAAGTGAAAAAATAATCAAGTGTTGGTCGACCATATGATAAGAATGTGTTTCTCATTTGATCTAATGGACAAAAACAACTCCCATTTCCCATGCTAAACCCCACCAGAATTTTAAGTCTCTCTTATTCCAAATACATTGCACAAGGGGCAATGCATTATGAATACTACTCTTTACCCAGCACATTTTGCTCGCGCCCAACTGAAATACCGAAAATACCCCTGCGTGAGTTAACTCACGTAGGTGTTAAATCTGCGCAACTTAACTCACGTTGCGTGAGTTAATTCACACAGAAAACACTTGCAGGAGTTAACTAACGCATGTGTATTTTCGAAATTTCAGTTGAGCGCGAGCAAAATGTGTTGGGTAAAGAGCAGAATTCATGCATTATAACACTCATTAGTTCATATATTTTGTTATACTAATTAGGCCCACTCAACTATATACACCCACTCATTTATTCTCTTCACCCATTAATAATGAAAACTAATTTTATTTTACTCACTCGTAACTAATGTTATCTCAAAACTATTCATTGTAAACTATTATCATTTTTCTAAAATGATTAAAATAAAAAATCAATAACTAAAATATAACCTTTTATATTACTTCTAAATCAAATAAATACGTATAAAATTATCACACCATAACAACTACACATATAAGGAAAAATAATCAAAATATTACTAAGACACCAAGATAATTATTTATAAAATAAATAATTAAATGAGATGATAGTTAGAAATAATTAAATAAAATATGCACACAATTCTTATTAATTCACAAGATGTCACAATAGTAAGCAACATACATGTACAAATAAAATCACTTAAAATAATAACCAGAGATTTATACCATGAACATATATTATGGAAAATTTAGGGTGTTACAAAGGTGACTCATGCTTTGAAATGTTCCTCACCCTACAAAGTATGAGTTTTAACGGAGTTTTGGACCAATTCAGATTATATAATTTGAATGTTCATCACCTTACAAAATACGAGTTTTAACGCAGTTTTTAGACTAATTCAGATTATATAATTCAAACAATTTTGGGATTGTATTAAATTATATATCCAAACTAGTTCATGGTGTGTACGGTGGCTTGCTCAACAAGACTGAGTTATAGGACACATTTCTTTTTGGCTGATTGGCAACACTTGACTTGTTAGAGTAACCTTGACCACGTTTTTTTACCCAAATTTAATGACTATTACACTCTAGCATCTATTCTTCACAAATTTCTTTATATAAATACTCATCTATCCTTTACAAATGTTCATTCTATCTCACATTATCTTCTTTTCTTTTATAAATTTTCTCTACAATGTTCCATCATTGGACTTTCATACAAGGATTCTCTTATTTTTATTTAGGGGTAGTATGAATGATAAAAGAGTAATGTCTCACTTTACAAATTGGCATCCTATGTCGGAGTGTAAGTTTGCTCTATCTTTGTGTAAGGTTGCTCATCAGAGTCTCTTTCTTCCACCAAATTTCGCTTTATCCATCCTCTTTTCCCTTACTAGGACGTGAGATGAAACGAACTTTACCTTATCCTCTTTCCCCCCTCCATCTTCTTCCACCAGAGATTTGACACTTTAAATATCTAATAATTTCTTGTAATAAACATTATGTTAATGTAACATATTGATCAATTAATGTAATTTTTATCATGTCTATCTCTTTACATTTATTTTATATTTTTTCATTCTCAATTATGTTATCATAATATCCTAAAATCATAATAACATATGCCACAATTGTTATGAAATTTTGGGCAAAACAATATTTCAAATTATATAATCCGAAACCCCTAAAAAAGAGTTCAAATTATATAATCCAAATAAAAACAATAGGACGCGTGAGAAGACCATAAAATACAAAAAGTAAAAGCTTTTACAAATAAAACCCTAAGCCCATTACAATCGACATAATCTTTCTGTGTATTTAGCAGACTTGCATTGTTGCATATCAATTCACATAGTAAATTTTGTCTCTCAAAAACACAATTCTCTTCTTCATTCTACTCCTTCAAAGCTGCAACTACGTCATTTTGATTTTTTTCTTTTAACTTTTTAAGTAGAGCAAACACGATCTGACTTATGTAAAAGGCCAATCCTGATTTTCACCTAATTTTTCAATTCTAACGTACAATAGTTTTTAAGGGCAATGAGACCAAACATATATTTGATCGCCAATTCAATCAATCGGTCTAGCCCAATTTTTATTACCTTGAAGATAAGCTGTCATATAATTTGTAAAATATACCAAATCTTAAAAAACTTAAAGTTAAATATGTTTTTGATTCTATAGATACTCTAAATTTTATTTTTAACTTCTACAAAATAAAATCGCAGTTTTTAGTCATTGTAACATTTTTCTTTTAACATTTTCAATTACAAAAGATGCTGAAGAATTATGTACTAAAAAGTACAATTTTTTCTTAAAAATAAAAACTTATAAACATATCTTAAAAATATAAAAGAAGAGCAGTTCTGCAGGCAAAATCTGCAAAAAACCCTAAGCAAATTCTTCCCAATTTAACTAGGAGCTCATGTGGAGGGAAAACCCTAGGGTTTAAATGGGGAAATTTACTTTGCTGCCCTTCAGGCCATGTGCAAGTGCCTTGGGAACCAAGTTGCTTGGTGTGTGAAGGAAATCTGCATGGATAAATGAGCACAAGTTAACTAGGCTTGAGCAATGATGGTTGTGGGATTTAACCGTACACTTGGCTGAAGAATTGGATTGGAATTTTGAAATGAATGCTTGGGATAGCCTCAATTAGCTAATAAGCATTTAACCATACACCTGGCTGAATATTTGATTTGCATGTTTGAGATTGCTCTCTTCCTCTTTCTATATAAAGGAATGTTGTGCTTTCACAAACCACAACACATCAACTACATTTCATCTCTTAAAACAAAAGTAAGCGATGGAGAATTTTGGAAACTTCACAATGTTTGCTAAGGATCGTGAGGCTGCTGGTGCTGTATGCATGAGGAAAGGTATGTTTTGATGACTTATTTTATCTGTTGAGTGTTTTATTCATGACCTGAGTTTGATTTTGCTGCTTAGATTTGTAATATGCAAGACATGTTCTCATGTTGATGACATGGTTGGTTTTTTTGTTGAAGTTCTTATCTGTGTGTTTTTCGCCTCATGAACTGTGTGAATTCAAACTCTCAAACACTAAGTGGTTTGTGGTTGTTGGTATTTAAATGATATATTGTTTCAAATGACCCTCTTGTGCAAGAATATTGATGAAAGGTGTTAATGAATAACTTTTGGATGATGCATGATTTGATGAAAGGTGTTTTGTATAGTACTGATGGGTATTCTTTAAGTTGAAACTTCAGCAATGTGCACTTTTTTTTCACATACCTCAGGTGTTGTGTTTTTTATGTTCTCTTATGCGTGCATCTTCTCTTTGATCTCAACAGTTCAAGGCAATGCTGGTGAGGAGATTGACAGACGTGTTATGAGGGATTTGGTTAGCCTTCGGACATTTCACATGGAGTACGACAAATGCTCTGTGAGTTGGTTTGCTTACTACTTTTCAATTCATTTCTTTGAGTGTGTGATCCATTAAGATTGTGTTTTTAATGGTGTGTTTAGTTGGCATCGTGCTTGATTTAAACATAATATATGTATGAATAATAGCAACAGACTAGATGCATTGGACTATATTATAAACCTTTAAGCATTTGATTTGAGTTTCTTATCAAAATATGGTGCTAAGATGCCTTTGATTTATCTTGAGATTTAGATGGTCATTAACATAGTTGGATGGAGGTCATTGTTTTTGGTTTTTTCTTCTGCTCATAAGTTAAAGTAATCCATGATTATTGACCATTTATGCAGCGTAAGGGAAGGATGCCTGCTTGCTTTGCAAGAGGTTTTGGATTACAAGTAGGGCCATATGTTATGCTGCGTGATCGTAATCAGAATGAGATTGAGGTTGCTATTGAAAAAGATAATGGGAAAGTCTATTTTGCTAAACACTAAGCATTCAGAACCGTGAATCTGTTGGTGCGATATGTTTGATGAAAGGTATGAATATCTTTTTGATGCTGCATGTTTTATGTTTTTTGTATCACTAGAATTTGTTTCTGCCATTGAGCCTTCAACTATGCATTCAGAACCTCTTTCTGCAACTGTGGTGTTTAGGTTTGTGTGTAAAATCTTATATCTGTACTTTTTATCTCATGAAAGGTGTGAAAACAAAATCACAAACACTGAGTGGTTTATGTTTATGTGTTTATGGTTTTTGTTACTTCCATTGAGTCTTCAGGAATGTACTCCAAACTTCCTTCTGCAACTGTGGTGTTTAGGTTTTCGTTTAAAATCTTATATCTGAACTTTTTATCTTATAAAATGTGTGAATCCAAAATGACAAACATGAAGTGGTATATGGTTGTGTTGCTTCTATTGAGGCCGTTTTTTTATCTTATTTATTTGTGCATCTTTCGTCTCATGTCAACAGCCGTTAGGAGGGATTTGGTTAACCTTTCAGTCTGCAAGAGAGCACATAGTTTTCATAAACTCAAAATCACCAACAATTGGATGATTTGAAGAGAAGTTGACATTTCTCATGGTGCTGAGGCCATCAGTGAAAAGAGTACAGTTTTGCATGATTATATTTATTATTAGATGAAAAATGAATTGATATTGATTTTGGGTAAACCAAACTTGCAGGTAAATAGCTTTGTTCCAAAGGTAGTGACAATAGTCTCTATGCACAAGTATAAGGAGTTTGTGTGTTTTGTGGAAGAAATTCTATAGACTTGGCTATATTAATTCCTAAGGTAGAGGAAAACCATGCTTGCAAGCAATGAGATTTGCTAGAATTCTAATGATTATAATATCCATACATAAATCTTTTTTGAATGTTATTGGATTAACTCTAAAGGTCATGATATTGGCAAGCACCCTTGATTTTATACAAACCAAGTTTGCAAGGAATTAAATTTGTTGTCAATGTCCTCATTGCATTGTCTACACAAAAGTTTATGGCTTTGGTGTTTCTTTTAGAATAAAATCTGTAGCTTTGGCTCTAGAATGACATTTGTCAGAGTAAACTCATGCTTGCAAGCAATAATATTTGCTAGACTTTTAATGATTGTGTGTTTTATGGAAGAAAACCATGCTTGCAAGCAATAAGATTTGCTAGGATTCTAATGATTATAATATCCATACACATGTCATATTTGCATGCTATTGGATTAACTCTAAAGACCATTATTTTGGTAATAAGTCTTGATTTAGGGGAAACCACGTTTGCAAGGAACTATATTTGTTGTCAATGTCCTGATTACACTCTACACACAAGTTTATAGCTTTGGTGTATCTCTTAGCAGAAAATCTGTAGCAGAAAATCTTTAGTGTTATATTATGCCCTCCATCATATATTACTATGTAATCATTTTCGTGTTTCACTCCACCTGATTTTATATCCATTTGATGTATGATCCTTTTCTTTTTCTTTTCTTTTTGTGATGAGTTTGGTTGACATCATGTTTGTTTGGAAGAAAATATATATGTTTGAAGAATAACAATCCATTTGATGCATGATATTCTATAGGTAAACTTTGATTAATGCTAAGTTTGTGTTTAGTTTAAGTGTCTGAAATCCGGTTATTTTATGATGGCTTTCTAACTAAAGTTAATTGAGATGCATCCGGGCACTTATTCACTCTTCTATATATGATGATATGTTCTAAAAAAGTATGTTACTGTCATGTGACTGTGTGATTGACTAAATGACCATATCATCTCTAAGAGGCACCAATTAGAAAATGAAGAGTTAAATCGCACATCATAAGTGTTGAAGGATCATATGCAAAGTATCATGAATACGAGTGCTTGACTATGGTTATAATATATGGCTTGATAACTTGACTATGATTTTTTGTAAACGAACCGCAGTTATGACAGAAAACGCCCAGCCTCAGCTCCTAACAGAAACCACAGTTTTGAAAACGCCCTGCAGCAGAAAACATAACTGTCATCAAATCTTTTTCTGCTATATTGAGAAACCGCAGTTTTGAAACCGCATTTATGTTTTCTGCTATATGCGTGTTGATAGCAGCTAGAAGGCAACTGCCGACGCCGCATACCTCAGCCTCAGCCTCTCAATTCAAACAGAAGCCAAAACACTAACACAACAAACACTAAAAAAATGAGATTTTTAGAATATGAATGTGATAAAATCTTTTTCTAGAATTTTGCAACATCTTTGCTATGAATGGAAGAAACAGATAAGCATTATTAAGAATCTGTATTATACAATTCTTAACCCTTAAAATCTTTTTAGAATGGACAACATGTGCATTATAGCAGCACTTTCATTGGGAGCATAGTTTTGAGCCATCCAATTTGTATAAAATCAGATCATTCTTAAAAGAAGTTGTCAAAGATTATCTCCTAGAGCTACCCATGTAATTAATGTCATGTCTCTGCTACAATTTTTAGGTAGAAGACATATTTGCCAATTATAAGTTTGCGCCTCCCATTAGTGTATGCATTTTATCAGCAAATAAACTTCTATTAAATGAAACCAAGCTCATGTTGAACTCGAAAGTGTAACAGAAATCCATTGCAGGCAAACAAAGACGAAATTAGAAGCTCCCTTCAGCCAAACAAAAATGCGTTAGACTGATGAAATTCAGCACCAAATACATGACAACCATCTTCCGAATAGGAGTGCACCAAACAACAAAACCTATATGAGAGAAAATATGACGTCGTAACATAAAACAATGTCGTGACACTGCTGTAGCAATGATCTGAACAGTCTCCGGACAGAACAGCTCCCCTCCGACTTGGTGATGGGCAAATTTCAACTCCTCAAACACCTATAAGGATCCCATTACCATTTGTAGAAAAGACAATCATATCAACCAAAATTTATATCCCATACACATGTCTCCAAGCAATTTAATATCTAATGTTAATATCATAAAACAACCGGAAACAAAATTCATGATAAATGTAATGCAAGATCAATTTGAAGAAGAAAAAAATAACAGTAAATTTAATTTACCATTCTGTCCAAGTAAAAGCATTGGCTTATGGTTGATATCTTCAAAATGCATTTTACCTATAACAATAAATTTCATTTCAGTTTTCCTATAGTGAACATTAGAGTATGAACAGTAAATTACTTTATCATTTGCATCATGTATGTCTGTATCTCTTAAATGAAGACCGAACAAAATATTTGTCACCGCCATTAAAGACATAATAAAAGCTTCTATAACAATAGAATTTTATCATAAATATGCTCAATATCACTTAAACTAAGGTATTTGGTGTGACCTTATTTTGTTCTTAAAATTAAAATTAAAATAAATATGACTACTATATTTAGATGAAATTTTCCTCACTAGCTGCAATAATTCATTGTGTTTCATATCATTATATTTTAGGGAGTGCTTTTCACCCCTGTAATATAGGTTATTTTCCGTTTTTTCCCTTATGAATTTTTTTTTTTAAGGGAACACGTGGCATTTGTGCCTATTTTTTTTTAAAAATATAATATAAATTCATTTATACTAATTTAAAAAAATTCAGGAAATTTTTTATTTACGGAATTTTTTTTCAAATTTTGGAAAAAAAAAATTATTACCAATTTTTTACTCCAAATTTTATATTTTTTGATATAAACATTAAGATTTTTTTTGAAAATTAGAAAAATATTCAGATTTTTTTCCAAAAAAATTAAGATTTTTTTTCTTAATTTAAAAATATCAGAAAAAACTTTTATATTTTTTTCGAAATATTAAAAATTAGATAAAACCAGAAATATATTCAGATTTTTTTTCAAAAAATTTAAAAAATCGAAAAAAAAATATTTTTTTCTTTCTAAATTTAGTTTTTTTTTAAATTTAGAAAAATATTCAGATTTTTTTCTCTGAAATTTTAAAATATAAAATTCAGTTTTTTATTTATAATTTTTTTTCTTAAATCAGAAAAAACATTCATTTATTTTCGAAATTAAAATTTTTGGATCTTTTTTGAAATTAAGAAGATTATTAAAAATTCTGGAATTTAATTTTCTAAATTAAAAAAAATCGAAATTTGAAAAAAATGTCAGATTTTTTTAAAGATTTTCTACCAATGAAGAATTCTAGAAAAAATTCTTTGAAAATAAAAAAAATTAAAATTTATATCATATTTTGTTTGAATTAAAAAATTAAAAATATTTTTCCTGAATTTTTTCAAAATAAAAAATGAATTTTTACGATATTTTTTATTTTCGAAAATTAATTTTCAGATTTTTTATTCTTAAATTAATATAAATGAATATATATTGAAAAATTAAAATTTTAATTTCCAAAATTTCGTAAAAAAAATGATTTTTTTCCTAAAATTTTAATTTCAGACTTTCTAGAAATTGTTTTTTGTAGAAAAAATTTTAAAACTATTTTTTTCTGACTTTTTTTAAATTTCGACTTTGTTTTTTCTAAATTTAATTATTTTTATTTTGAAAATTAAACTCTAGAATCTTTAAAAAAGAAATAAATTTCGAAAAAAAACCGAATATTTTTTTTCTGATTTTTTAAATATTTGATTTTTTTCGATTTTTAAATTTTTTGGAAAAGAATCTGAATATTTTTCTGATTTTTTGGATTTTTTATTTTTGAAAATTAATTTTCAGATATTTTAAAAAATAAAATATGATGTGGACAATTACAAATAAATAAAAATAATAAAAAAACCAAGTCAGCACCACATATGCGCATTTGGTGAGTTGGATGGAGGAGGGGTGTTTTCCGGAAAAAAAAAAAAAAGTTTTACAAGGATGCAAATCAAACCGAATAGAGGTGAAAACCGGAAATGCCCTATATTACAGGGGCGAAAAGCACTATTAACCTTATATTTTATTGTCTTACTGAGAAGATAATGTAAAAGTCATATGATATATTTTTGGTTGGAATATATCTTCCAGAAAAATGTCCATGTTTTTATTTTAAAATTTGTTACGTAATCATGGTTTGTGAGACAATATCGGTGCCTTCTTTGATAATCTTAGTGCTTTCTATGAACTACGCAGTAACCACTATAGTTTATTTTAAAACCTGTTATTTAATCATGGTTTGTGAGACAATCTCAGTGCCTTATTTGACAAGGAAAAAAAATTATGCAGGTGTTATAAGTACAAAGGTTGCTTCTAGAACATGTCATTGGTTGCCTCAAGATTCAATGCAAAAGATCATAGAACTGATATGATATTTTATCCATTAAGTTGTATCATTATTTCAATGAATCCATTTGTGTGTTGCACAAGCATACTCTAACCTCTAATGGATATTACTTGAATTGTTGGATATAAGATTTATGCTCATCATAGCTATTTCCAAATGTAACAAAGTGCATTGGAATGTGGACTTCTTCATGATTATGATCATCATCCTATTCTATATGAGTAGCTTTCTACATAGAGTAGGCTTGGATTTTATGCTATTTTTTCTTCTAGAGTGTTTAGCGTCAAACAACTGGCCATACATACAAGGTGAAACACATTATAAATAATCTTTTCTCAGTTTTCATCAAATCCACCAAGTATTGTTCTATCTTTTGCTAAATTTTTCAACCTGAGATAAGATGGCTAAGAGAGGTAATCAACTCCATCTTAGATTTGTTGAAAGAAAATGCTCACTTATACAAACACTACACTTGATTTACTTATTTTTCAATTTTTCAACAATGTAAATTAATTATGATGCATGTTTATCTTTCTATTTTAGTTATGGTTCCAAAGATGGTTGATTGGAATTAAGTGTGGGAATACTGATCTGGTATTGACGGCTAGAGTAATTCACCTTTGGAGTGTTCTTGATCGTACTAATCCTGCTGATGAGGGAAAATTAAAGGGGTTTCGTGAAGACGAAAAGGGGTTTCGTGAAGATTAAAGACTTGAAGTGAACCAAGCCACCGAGCTTGGTGAGTGTGATATATGTGGTGCCTATGTCTTACTCCTATATTTTCTCATGCTTCTTATTTTGTAGTATTTCGTATTTTCGTATGTAATTTAAACTACTGAGTGCCATTGTTGGTCTCTTTTGCATCTATGTTTCGATGTGTATTCTGGATCCTTTTTGTGTTCATCTATGGTTTGCATGAAAGGTCAATCTTACTTGGATGAATTTGCTCTTGGTTTGCCTTAACTTTTCTCAATGGTATACTTATTACCTTATTTATGATTTGATATGCATTAGTTTCATTCAATTAACAAACAATTATGTTTGTCATGTCAATGTTATTGTTAGATAATTTTTGGAAGCTAACTCGACCTTGGCAGAAAGTTTATACTAATAAGAGTTGATATAATGGGAAAATGTTCATGACGAGTGTAGTGCTAATGCTTTTACAAAACTTATAATTTGAAGTAATAGGATTTTGTATGATTGCCATTCTTATGATATCCATTTATACATACATGATTTTTTGAGCCACGTGCAATTTAAATGGATTTAAGTCTCAAAATCATTGACTAACTGAGATCCGCATCTTTTGGCGATTATGTGACTCAAATAAAGGCCATAGTTCTATGCCTAGAAAACCTATGGTGTGTGCAAATGGCACATGCCAAGTGTAGTGTTCATGGTTTTAGGAAACCTATACTTGAAAGAAATAATATTCTCTACCATTGTCATGATTGTAAAATCTAGATACTATCATGTGATATACTCCCTCAGTCCCTTAATACATGATACAGTTGACCCAATTACGCATGTCAATACATAATTTTAAGCTTAAATATCTTGAATAATATATCAGAAAAAATTATGAAAATTTGATATTTTGAAAATAGTCATCGAGACGAATCTAACGACATCTTATACGATATTATTTATCTTAAACATTGTCAAAGTAAGTTAGGTCAAAATTGCATATTTTCAAATGGGCCATCTATTGCGGGACGGAGGAAGTATTATTTATCTTTGTATATTAGTAGAAAAACATGGTCAAAGTAAGTTAGGTCAAAATTGCATATTTTTAAATGGGTCACCTATTGCGGGACGGAGGGAGTATAAACAATTTCTTGAGCCACGTGTTATATATGTTTTGTGTATCTCATAGCAAATTTATGGATTTAAGTATCCAAGATATAATCTTATTGGAATCCGCAACTTATAGACATTTTGTGGTAGAAAGTTTTGATTAATAAGATTAGATTTCATATTTAATATATTCAAATGTGGACATGACACATGTATTGTTGGTGATTTTGGGAAACCTTTACTTGAAATAAATAAGATTCTCTACCATTGTCATGATTACAAGATCCACATGATTGCTAAGCTATAGATACACAATTTCTTGAATCACAAGTTATATAGAATTGGTGTAATGGATTTAAGTCTTCAAAACATAAACTAATTAATATCAGTAACTTTTGGTTATTTTGTGTCTTGAATAAAGTCCATGGTCATAGGTTTAAATTTTTTTATAATATTGCAAATTCTTATTACAATAGTGGTGCTAATAATTTTGGGAAACCCTCTCTTGAAAGTAATAAGATTCTTTATGATTTTCATGATTAGAAAATCTTCATAATCTCATATCACATTTTCACAACTTTCTAAGTCTTGAAGATATCAAATCATGATTACGTAGGAAATAATTACTCAATGTTTATTGGCATGCAATTCAACATACTCGAGTCGCCATGTCTTTCTAAGTTTGTATGCCGTCATGTCTTGAGTCACTTCAAGAAAAAGACTATATGTATCGTTGCTCAATGAAGAAGGTGATGATACTGATGTTACATCGAACGTTGTTTACAAAGAAGTTTTTCCGAATGTTTGTTAGTTGATATTGTTATTATATGTTTGATGTTGTGATGATTTTTAAATTAAGTTTTGTAGTTTACAAACAAGCTTTTCAGAATGTTCTTTAATTGATGTTGTTACTATATGTTTGATGTTATAATGAAATTTTAATTACGTAATGTCTTACTATATTTTAACTTTCTGTCTTTCGTATGAATTATTGCTTCTATGTTCTCATATGATATATTGTTTAAGCATTGGTTTTGTCATGCGCTCATCATTGCACGGGTCGACCGACTAGTCTTATTTTGTAGGATTAAAAACGAAATTTGGAATATTTACATGAGCATTGTTAAACTATAAAACCTAACTTGTCCTAAGCTTATTTGCACCCTAATAAAAAACCTAACATGGCGGAAAGTTCTTCCTCTGCGGCTCCAGTTCCGGCTCCACTGAAGCCTGTTGTCGTTAGGGTTAAGCGAAAACCCTTTCATTCTCCACTCGATGCTTTCTGTAACATAACTCTACTCACTTCTTTTTCATCACTCTGTTTCTTTTCATTTTTCTCGTTCTGATTCTGATTCTGGTTTGTGCATCTCAATTTAGGGTTGGAAATCAACGAGAGACCATTCAAGCGTCCTCTTTTCGATTTCGGAAATTTATCAATCTCCGATTCTTCTTCTTCTTCTCAACACGGTATCTTTTACATCTCAATTTAGGGTTTTTGATGCTAAACCTATTGTTTGGTTTTTATTTCAGATTTTTTTTTAAAACAATAATATTCATTTTCTCAAACTATTATGTTAGCATCGTGGTGTCCTTGTCTGCGTCAATCTATGAAGCACAGAGAGACAGACACGGACACTGACACGTCAACACCACTAATAATTTGAGAAAATCACATAATTCAGTGAAATTATATGTGTCGGTGTTAGACACAACATGTATCTGACACCAGAACACGCCTAATCCGAGGAGTGTCCGTGTTCATAATGCTTCATTGAGTTGTGACGTTTATTGGTAGCGTTAATATCTCAATTACCCCTGGAATTTGGGCTAATAAAATAAAATAAAAAACAATCACTGTAATTTTGGGTTTTTCAAACCTTGCCTAAATTGAGCAATATTTTCGTAACAGGGTAAAGGCTAAGTATGAAGAATCTAATTATAGGGGTGAAATCCGTTTTTTTTATTTTACATGCTATTTTCAAACATTGTCCCTAAATTACATATGCGGATGTTTTTGATGTATAATCCATCTAGTTATTACGAATTTCTGTGATTATTACATTTGCACTATCATGATTGCTGAACTGGGTTGAGCGAATCAGGTTCATGGCCTCACTCAATTACGCTAGCATAATCGTTATTCTAAAAAATGATTAAACTCTTTTAAATATCCACTAATCTTTATGAGGATTAGTTATATACATCCAATATCACTCATAACCGGCATGCCATTCCCCTGCTTCTGACCAAAGCCAGCCCTCCTCAGGTTGCCGTAACTACTGCCATTATTTTTCAGTTCAGGCAGAGGAGACTGTTTAAAACTGGGAATCATAATTTTATTGAATAATCACTTTATGGATTATCATTTATCACTTATACTGATATCCATGGTACACCAGTTTTGGAATAGAAGCATGCATACGTAGAAGAAAAACAGAATGAAACGTAATGCTAAAGACAATATAGATACTTAGAGGGTCCTATTTATTCCTTTTCCAGACCTTATCCCCTCTTCCCTCATTTCATCGAGCATGCTATCCCTTGATAAATCTTACCTTTCTTTTTGGTGGATTACTTTATGAAACTTATTAAAAGACAATGACTTTTTGAGTACTTGGTGCATACAAGAAGCATCATAGCAAGAATCCATATTTTGAGATATGGTAGAGAAGAAAGCGTTTTTGTTCAAACATATTTAAGCATTTCTATTAATTTCTACTGCTAAAAGATTTGATAGTTTATTTCATTATGTTTTTCATGTCATAATTTCTTTTGACAATTAACATTTTTATGTAAATGCAAATGCAAAAATAACTATCAAGATGTTAACAAAAACAAGGTTGTCAAATGACATATATAAGGAGAGTGCCTTTAAATAATCTTGCTAGATCTGAGCAGATTTGTGACTGAATGAAGAGCTGAAAACCGCTGTTTTTTTCTTCGTCTTTTGCATGTGTTTAATATTACCTGACTCACGATATAATTGCTCCCTTCCTTTTTTAGTGGAAATTCATAACAAGAAGGTTTTGGTGCAACATGTGGAGACAATAAGCAGCTCTGAGGTCACTTTAGATATTGTGCAATCATTTGTGGTTAGTATCTCATCTAGATGATGGTGAACAATTCGTTCTCCATATGATATACGATTGTTGCATGTGTTTGTTTTTGAATTAATACTATCCCATCTCATGCCAACGTGCTCTCCATTTATAACATTTCATTTCCCTCTTCTCAATAGGTAGCAAGTTGTAGTCATCATTTCACCATGTTTAGACAAAATGAATACATTAAAACCTTGTTTATTGACTGTTTTTAAGGAACCTGCTTCCAGAAGTGCTTCTGAATCTAAGTCAAAAGTTGAGGAAAGGAAGAACTTCTTCAAAAATGTTAATGTAAGACCTCTCTTCTTGATTCCTTTTTCTGCATGTGCAGACTCTGTCTGCAACACAGACATATGTGCTTATGGCTTGCTCAAAGCCATAAATGTATCCTCTTTTCAATTGTTTTTTCGCAAACATGTTTTACATTTCTAATCGTGTTTTCTTTCATCATTTCCTATTTTTGATGTCCACAGAAGCAAGATCAGCTCTTCTATAAAGCTAAACAAGAAAAAGAGGTTTGTTACACGCCCTTGTATATTTCTTTTACCTTGGGCCTGTTTGATCTCAAAAAATGTTTTAGATTTTAAAAATATTAAAAACTACATAATTTGTTTGGTAAACCATTTTACAAATAGCAGTTTTGAAAACCAGTTTGGGTTTTTAGGTTTTGGAAACTAAAAAAGAAGAAAAGAATAACTACAAAAGGTAGGGCAATTTTCAGTTTTAGTTAAAAAAGGAGGAGCACTGTTACTTTTTGCTAATGGGAACTTTTATCATTATAAGATTGTTTATTTTATATCGACACTCGGGTTTTCCATGCTTATTATTATTGATACATGCACAGACGCTTGTTATTATTATTAATACACTGACAGAAGCTATGCCAATGTGTAACATACATTGAACTTTAGGGAATGCATTTAGACATACAATTCAGACCAAGTTTTCTTCTCATTTAAGTGTGTTTTTGAATTTATTTATTTTATCACTTTTTAAACTTTTTACAATTGATTTTTTCACTGAATTGTTTTATTGATTGGAAATCAGTCAAATATATAATCCAGTGAAATAAGCTATTATGATACTAACATATTTTTATGCCTTATTCTTTCTCGCAGTCTTCAGCTAAAGATGCTCGTTTTGAGCAAATATGGAAGAGCAGAAAAGTAAACAAGGGGACAGCCGATGAAAACGCATTACAAGAAATATGCCAATTCTATGACATTGTTCGTGTTGACTCTGAAGAAAAAGTTAATGAGGTGCAACAAGAGTAAGTTCTATCAGAGATTGTTTGGTATCTTTGTATGTGGACCTCACTAGGATTATTAGCAACATGAGCAAGCGTTTATATAGTAAATATATATCAAAAACACAATTCATGATATCCCTTTCCTTATTTATTGAAGATATGTTCATTTAATTAAAATCTTAAATAAATAACCCTCTTATCGTCAGTCTTTCAAGCTCACGCATGCCCTTATAGATCCAAAAAAAAATTAGGTCAAGATAATTTCTTCTCCTCTCCTCTGTATATAAGTATCATTTTTCGGTGTCAATCCCACACCTATATTTCCCAAAAAGTCTGAACAAGAACAACACCACCAAAATGGCTGAAGCTACGGGAGTGAGTTCACACTTATCATCATCATTATCAACTTCTCCGGTCACTTTGGTAGTGATTGTTCCTTTGAGATATGGAGTATTCTCATCAATGGGTCATTTTAAGTTTCCTCAACAACAAGTGAGGATAATCAATGACGACAACAACAATAACACTGTTGTTGATGGTTATGGTTTTGGTCCTTTCATTGATAACAAAAGCGAGTTTGGTGGTTTTGGAACTTGTTCCAATGTTGTTTATGGTTGGTTTGTGCCTAATAATCACCATGAATTTGGATCTCTAGTTTCGCTTGTTAGAAACCCTCTAAAGACCTCTTCAATTCCAGATCTTCATTCTCAATCTTCCTTTGCATGCCTCTATCAATATATATAAATATATAGGCATGACAATGCTATGAAATGAAGTGGAACACATTGAAATACCTTAAGCAACAAAGATCAAGGTATTTCAATGTGTTTCACTTCATTTCATAGCATTTCATGCCTATATATGGATATAGGCATGCAAAGGTCAAAAGATTGAGAATGAAGATTTGATGGATCTCTAGTTTCGCTTGTTAGAAACCCTCTAAAGACCTCTTCAATTCCAGATCTTCATTCTCAATCTTCCTTTGCATGCTTCTATCAATATATATAAATATATAGGCATGACAATGCTATGAAATGAAGTGAAACACATTGAAATGCCTTAAGCAACAAAGATCAATGTATTTCAATGTGTTTCACTTCATTTCATAGCATTTCATGCCTATATATTGATATAGGCATGCAAATGTCAAAAGATTGAGACTGAAGATTTGACATTGAAGAGAGGTCGTTAGAGGTCTCAAGATGTTTTCTAACAAGAGAAACTAGAGATCCAAATCCATAGTGATTATTAGCCACAAACCAACCAAAAACAACATTATAACAGGCTCTAAAACCACCTAACTCGCGTGTTTCCAATGAAAAAAATCAAAATCAGAGCCATCGACAATAGTGCTATTGTTGTTGTTGTTGTCATTGATCATCATCACTTGTTGTTCACTTGTTGTTGAGGAAACTGAAATGACTCATTTGATGATAATGCATCATACCTCAAAGGATCATTGTTTTCCCTACAAAAGCGACACTGAAGAAGTTATTGATGGTGACCAATATGTACTCTTGACAAACTTTGTGGGAAATATGGGCGTGGACTTGATACTGAAGAATATTTATTACACATACAAAGGACAAGAAATTTATCTTGACCTGATTTTTTTGAATCTATATCAGTGTGTGTGGGCTTAAACAATTGATGAAAACAGAATTATTTAAGATTTGAATTAATGCAAATATGTTAAAAACTCTTGATGAAAAGAGAGTTATTTAAGATTTGAATTAATGCAAATATCTTCAATAAATATGGAAACAGATCTCATGAATTGTGCTGTTATTATTTATTTTCGATTTAATTACTTACACCTGTTGCTATATAAATAAGGAGGGTTATTATTTATTGTCACAGAAAATAAACTTAACATGTGATTAATGCAGAGATATGTCCTTGGAGGATCAAAGACTTTTGTCTAGTTTCCTCCCTTTACTAAGAGAGGTTATTCCTAATGCTGCTGCGGAGATTGAAGATGATATAAGTGCTCACTCCAAACAAGGTTGTTGTTTAGTTGCAAACTACCATTAAAATTTAAAACACTACTGATCTTGCTACGTTTTCCTCAAGTTGCACTTATTTTATTTTAATATTTTCTGGGTCAATAAAGAAAAGTATATTTGAGTTATATTGGGGGCATTTTATTGATGTTATATTGTTATCAACACTTGCAATAAATGATTTGAAATTATTGTTGTTGTGACCTATATTCTCTTGTTTATAAACTGTTACCTTATTTTTTAATAGAATATCTAAATTGTTTATATTTACATGGTTATGTTGCATTGTCTTTGGCAACATATATAGAGGACTATGTTTATGACCTCTACACTGTAACGGATGAGACTATCATTGAAGAGGATTCTTCCCATTCTTATCCACTGTGAGTATTTTGTCTATACATGTTTAATATGGTTTCTTATTCTTGCTACTGACACTGTTGTGTATCGGCGACTCAGAGTTCAAGTTGAAGAAGAGGATTATTTTGATGGCCTTGACAATTCAGATTATGAAACTGACGACTCAAATGGTATTTCCCTGTCTTTGCTCATCTTTACCCTTAATGTAGATCACTACTGACTGGAAACTTGTTTACACGTGTCACTTGTAGCCGAAGACAATCCAATGAATGATTATCCGGACGAGATTTCGGAAGATGAAGAAGGTTCTGAGTGTGAATCAGAAGAAAGCAAGCACAGCGGATCTAGTAAAGAATTGTCAGATGATGACGAGGATGTGGATGATGAACTTCGTAGTTTTGCTAAAGGCGTTACTTCTGATGTGGATGATCCATTATATGATGAGGATTTTGATGATTATGAAGGTCAAGGTGCAGGCGATGACAATGATGAGGATGAGGATGTAGGTAATGAAGATTGGAGGTGGTCATACCGGTGAAGCCATCCCATTACTCATAAATTCCTGCAGAAAAATGTTTTTCTTTTTCCAGTATTTAGCCGACGATGTTTAGCATTGCGTAGTTAGACTCGAATCTAATGGGTATTCACAAAACCTGCCTTCATTTTTCTTTTCTTTTTCAAAGTGTGGATATGATAGGATTCCGGGTTCCTAACAGGATTTTGCGGCGTAAAAAAATACCAGTATATTACTTCCTCCAATGTCGTATATAAAAAACAGGTTAAAATGTTAAATATATAAGTTTTTTTATATTCAATTGATTTTCATTTATTATCGTATTGGTGTAGATACCAGGCGTTCACCTGAGTTAGATTATATACATACGGTTTTGTGACTAAAGAAGACCGGCTCATTTAGGAGCAACTCTTTCTTGCATAGGAACATCTCCTGATCAATTTTATTCGGGTATACTAACAAATCATAAAATTTAAAAGAAAAATAATTTACTAATATCACTTCTTTTTATGTGTTCTCAAGTATATTGTAGTTTAATTTAAGCGTCTCTACCCACGTTGAAAAACTATTTTAAGATGGAATTACACAGGATAAGTGATAATATATACTATAGATTAAGATCAATTCTTACTCGTCTTTGTAAACATCATTTAAATACCACACCACAATCAACTTCAGGTGATACGTCAAAGAAGCAAAGAACATGGATGGATATCTACGAAGTCAATCAATAACAAAGAAGCCTAAATTAGTCCTTTTAGCTTCTATCTTCAGTAGTACTTCCAAATCAAGCACTTAAACATAGTTCTCTAAATCATTAGCATATATTTTGTTGTCTCAAATCTCAATGATAGCAATTAACTGCTTGTTATGGATTGACTTATTCCAATTGTTTACTTTGTCTCTGTCTACGAAATCCTACTAATACTAGTATCATTATTTGGTAAGCTTCTAAGAAAGAGAAAATTTCAAATAAAAAAATTAGGTTTAATTTTTACTTTTACTTATCCCATTTACACAATATAACTCATTTAAGCAAGATCTCCAAATTTGAGCTTTGTAAATGGAAAAATAATACTTTTAACATCAATAAAATAGGTGGATATACATTATTTGGATCTTCAATATTCCTCATTTTCTCCATATTTTAAGCCTACACGGCTCTTTGAAGTATTACTTAGCTAATGACACAGATTGTGTCTTGTGTCGCAAGAAATGTAACATAATCAACAATTCACATGAGCCATATGATTTGGAGATGGACAATTTTTTGAAACTCAAATACAAGTCAAGTACACATTATAAACTCTCAAGGCACCCACCCAATTGGACAATCGCACTAAACAATCATTTGTATCTGCTCTACCAACAAACCAACCTCAATGTGCAACTACAACAAACACTTTTCTTTGCCACACTGGAAAATGAGTTTATTTCTCATTATTCAGATATGGTAAGGCTGTGTGTACAATACACCAAATGGTGGGGCCCCTCCCCGGACCCTGTGTATGCAGGAGCTTTAGTGCACCGGGTTGCCCTTTTTATTCAGATACTCCAAATCACAGCCACCCAAACTCGAATCAAGTTAAAATATCTGCTTGAATTTTATTTAACTTCGCATATAGCCCATTTTTTACTATAAGCTCTTCATGGTTACCCATCTGCAAAACAAAGAACACATTGTTTAGGCATTGGTTTTAATCTATAAAAAAAACAAAAATGATTGAGTAGTGTCAAATTCTTGCGTAGCACCAGATCATTAACCAGGTCAAAAAGCTTATCTTTTCTTAAGGTAAATATATACAATTTTTTAACTCACAGTGCTGTAAACAAAAACAGGCAACAACCATATAATTGCAGAACTGGTTCATGTATAAACATAAAAGAAAACACATTCTTTTCTTGGGGTCAAGTGTTATGATAAAAATAACTAAGTTCAACAGGAAATGACCTCAATAACGCGACCATTATCCATAACAATGATCCTGTCAGCAGCTTTTACAGTAGAAAGCCTGTGAAATGTCGATAATTTCAATGCAATTACTGTTATAAAGCAATTGAAACAAAGGAAGAGGGTTAAAAACTTACCTATGTGCTATGACAACGATGGTTCTTGATTTAGCTTCGTCTTTTAATGTAAACAATACCTCCTAAAATAAGAATTGCATAACATGTCAACAACTGCATGTCATAGTTCCATTTAGATAAGCAAAATACATTTAACAAAAAATTGGGCATTAGAACATTGAAAAGTCAGAACCATGGTTTCAAATTGCAATTGTGATGCCACTGTGAAGACCTCTAAAAGAGTCATATTGTGTCAACAATTGCGGTTGCAGACTACAAGTTAAATCTATGGTCAAAACTTGAGAAACGCACCTTGATGTAATGTTCGCTTTCAGAATCCAAGGCACTGGTTGGTTCGTCAAGAATCATAATAACTGGATCCCTAAGAATGGCCCTGGCAATGGCAATTCGCTGCTTTTGTCCTCCGCTAAGGGCATTGTCATCAACAAGGGTTTCATAGCCATTAGGAAGTGAAGATATAAAGTCATGGGCATAAGCCAGTTTTGCTGCCTGTTTAATATCTTCTTGACTAATGTTCCTAGGACAACCATATTTTATGTTTGACTTTATGTCCATGTTGAAGATATGGGGTTCCTGTTTGAAGTAAAAATGATTCAGAAAATGAATTTATAATCGAGTATTAGTTAAATATTCTTTCAGGAGTTTAACCTGTGAAACATATCCGATGTTCTGCCTTAGCCACCTGATATCCAACTCCTTTAGAGGGATATCATCAACAGATATCTGCGAATAAAAATACTACAGACTATAAGAAATTATTACCATATGAATGTTTATGTAAATACACACTAGCTTTGATATGGTAGTGTCCTCTCTTTTTGCTATTTTGACCATGGTTCTATCAAGCGAATTTCTACTACAAAATTTAATAGCTTAATTATATTATCTATCCTCTATGTTAGTTGCATCATCATCATCATCATCTTTTTAGTAGGATTTATCATCTTCACCAAGCTATATTTTCACTCCTCTTTTCTAACAAGATTAAAAACCAACAATGAACCATGTGCCAAATCACACATATGTAGATAGATAGAAAGATGTCAAGAACAAGACTTCAAAATAAGAAGTGAACAGTAAAGTACATGACATTCAAGTTCAACCATCTATGTTTTTGAAAACAATGTCATAACTGTGAGCTTTAAACGTTGTAAGCAGTGGTTAACAATTTAGCATAGAAAGCACCCTGTATCAAGTCTATGAACAAAGTTTCCACAAGCGCAGTAGATCATATAGGTTTAAAGGTATGGAGATGTGTCATTTTTAGTCAGTAGTATACTATTTGTCACCATCTCAATGGTGGAGGAGAATATTAAAGAAATAGTTTTTCCATTTCAGCAGCAGTAACTAATCGTGATCATGACATCATGAATTTGCTTTTCGGAAATAAGATACAAGAAGCTGAAGAGATAGCTTGTGATGGGGCGGCAGTCATGATCATTAGAAAATCTATCTTCATAACTTGCACCAAGAAGGTAGGGAAGTGTTTGCTGTAGTAAGATGTTGCTCTTGTTTCAATGTAAACGTACTTAATGAACTTACGGAACAAGGTAGATGAACGTGGAAGTAACTCAAAATGGATTAAAAAAGAAGGATTAATCTAGAAGTGAATGATGAGTATTCTTATATATAGCTTCACATTAATTTGTGAGTGTGTGTATTGGAGATCCAGCGACTAACAATAACTCTTGCCATGCCCCATTCAACAGATTTTGTAGACATTTTGTTTTTATCAATAAAACTGTTGGATTGCAAGTTCTTATTAAACAAAATAAATGAATTCCTACCATGAGCTTGCTTACACGCACAAACGTTTAATTCCAATTTACCAGGACTGAAAGATATAAATAATTTACCTGACCGTTACTAGGCTCATAGAGACGAAGTAAAAGGTTGATTAATGTGCTCTTTCCACTTCCACTAAGACCAACCTTGGCAAGGTAGAAATATCCAATTAATCTTTGAGCATCACCAACATAAAATCACTATAAAGAAAGAAACAAATCTTACAATGGCGATGACTTGATTTGCTTTTATAGAGAAGTTTAAGTGTTCTAGAACAGGCATCTGTGTCAAAAGTCAGGAACAAAGAAAAATTAATGATAACTATACACAGCAATGCCTCAAAGTTGAGGTGTCGTAAAAGGGATGAGAAATATCTAAACTGAAAGGATAAAAGCATTTTATGGTTTAACAAATAAAATGAGCATATGCGTTCAAATTTTGAGCAGAAATGACTAACTTAAAACCGTGTTTTTTATAAACAAATGTAGTGAAAGATGCCTAATAGAACAAAAACACATACCATACTCCTTGCAGGATAATGAAATGATACATTTACAAACTGAACATCGCCCATTAACTTCTGCAACTTAATTCCTGTGGACGTGGGAAGAACGATTTAACAATATGTAATTTCATACCTTATAAGTAGGGAGAGCAAGGGACTGAAATAATTACTTGCCTTCGGTTAAGAACTGGTCACAGGGCAAAAGATTCATCAACTGGAAAATTTGTTCAGATGCTCCAATGGACTGCAGTAATGATGATAAGCTGTTTGTCACCCTCCAAGTAGCATAGATCAACCACTCACAGTATAATACATACTTAGTAAGTTGCTCAACAGTGACACAACAACTGAGAACAGACACTCCTCCTAGAAGCACTGCAAATATCTGCAAGTTACATTTTAACAAAAAACAATTTATTAATTACCAACACAACACTGTCCCTAAATATAAGACCCTCTTGAGAAATTTCTTTATTTATTTTTATAAGACCCCTTTCAAATTTTCAATTGCATTATTTCATTGCCAAAATAATCCTAATTAATATACATCTTCTCTTGTAGTAACCAATAGAAAGCAATAAAATTAATATTGTTACCAACTTCCTTAATTCCCGTGAGTGAACAGAGTCCTATATATAGTGACATAGTATATCTATTAACATTCCTTAGAAAATGGGCAAAGCATTAAAGATTTCAAAACCACCGGTCAGTTCTTCAAAAACGGTTAAAAATATCGAAGATAGATGCCAAACTTGAAAAACTAACTGATTTATGCAAGTAAAATATTTGGACTCTAATAGAAAGGAAGAGTAAGTTGAAAGAATTTTAATTTGATCATAATTCAAAACTAAAACTTATGAGATAGAGGATTATTAGATTGTGGAAGATTTACAAAAGAACCAACAACAGGACAACTGGCCAAATAATGATTATTGGGAAAAACCCAAGTCCCATCATCGGATAGACAAGACTCTTGATAAAAGTTTATAAAGAGGAGGCACTCCTCACCTTATGAACCGGTTTTGTAATGATGAGTTAGACCCTAAATTTCAACAATGATAAACAAACCCAAAATTGAATACTCTTTTTTTGATATGTTGATTTACTTCTGATGAACAAACCTTTAAAATATGACATATTATGATACCTTTTAGAAGTAAATCAAAATTCTATCAATGCCCAAAAAATATATTAAAGCAATTAAGAGGAGGCATGAAGGGAGCATTTTTTCTTTCATTATAAAAAAAATTATAAAAACACAATAGAAGTGTACTAAAGTAAAGAAGTATCTACAACTAAAAAAATGCATTGTGAAGTAGTTATCAAAGTTTAAAGTTAGTAGTGAGACATAAGAGAAAAAAAGCAATAGGCATATTATAAAGAGTGAGACAAAAGAGAATTTGAGACATAAGAGTGAGACATAAGAGAATCTCCTATGTTCTCTTATTTCTGTTAAATGAGTCAAACCTGAGTTGACCGGTAAAGGGTATTAAAGCTCAGATTCCATAAACCATTACCCACACTCTCTCTACCGCTAATAAACGCTAATTTTTGTAGCCAATGATTGTACCTGATTAGATTAGATGTAGTATAGGTATTAATAGAATAAATGACAGCCATTTACAAAAATATATGATCAATTTGTGTATGCATTTATCACATTCAGGATGTGTAGATGAAATCAAAACATAATTTATGTTGCTAATATCATTGCAAATATCTGCAACTTTCGATTTAACAAACAAAAAATAAATTAGAAATGTGTATGTAGTATGTAATATGCCTTAAAAAAGGGAAAAACTTACAAACAGCTCTAATAATTTTTTAGGCACATATTTTTTTTCAGAAACCAAATAAATTTAACAGTAGCTATTATAATGTGACATCTAAGAGAGTAAAAAAAATGAGTTGTGTTATTTGAACAACCATTTGATTGACAACTTTTGGGACAACCATAATTAAGGGAGGGTGAATATGTCCTAGTAGTATCAAAAAAATAATGGGAAATAGTTTTTTTTGGTGGTGGCCGGGGTTTGAATCCCGGACCTTGCATATTTTATGCATTGTCCATACCAACTGAGCTATGCTCACGAGGACAATAGGAAATAGTTTAAAACATAAGAAGAAATACATAAATTAAAAGTTTAAAAACGAAAGGTTAAATCCTAAAATACATGCCAAGGTATAACTTTTCAGCAAGGATATAATAACGGAATAAACAAAACAAATCACCTTTCAAATTCTTGTTTTCCGGTTCCATACACTCGGACAGTTCTTATCGAAGAAAGTGTCTCCTGAGCTACCTGTAATAGAAAAGGTATTAATAATTAAAATAAGATTATGGTCAATATTTCAGAAACGGTATCTACCAGATAATGTGTATACGTCGTTGGCACAAGCTGTGAAATCTTGAGTTAACTTTGCGGCTTTTCTTTGATACCTATTAAAACAACAGATACATGCTTTAGACAATCAGCATTGCATATGGCCAGGGATATGTATTCATCATCTTCATGTGTGACGAAGAAAACCCTTCAAATAGCAATTAAGCAAATTGAGAAGTACTCCTTCCGGTCACTGTTATAAGCAAAAAAAAAGTTTTAAATCTTGGTCACTATTATAAGCAAACTTAGCTACTTTTGAACTATTTAAAGCTATTATTCCTAATATACCCTTCATTTAATTTAAGAACATTTAATGCGGGTAGTTGATGAGTTTTTATTAAAAGGACAATTTAGTAAATTTGACTTAAGTTTTATATGAAAGCTATAAAATTAATTGCACTTAACTGCATTTCTTAATCCCCATGAAGTAGTGTTTTTGCTTATAATAGTGATCGGAGATATAAATTTAAGTATTAATTATGAGACAAGATAAATGAAGTACAATAGGAAGATCCTACTGCCACATAGCAAGGCTCCTACAGAGAGCTTCATCAACACTTTCTGATTCTAAAAGATGCCTCTTCTCTTTCTCTCCTCACTCCTCATATAACAGAATACCCATTTCACTCGTGTCATACCTCTTCACCCTCAGCCACATCAGCAGACTACTTCTGGACCCTTCTATTCATCATAGCATAAACGCTTCACTCATTGGGACCAAAATTCTTATTTGCAGCCCCATCACTTTGTTATGTGATTACTATCACTATAACTATCCTATACAAATACAAGATTGAAATAAATAAAAACTAGAATGAATAAAACTCCAAAACGCCAAGTTAATGCTTATGTGGATGACAGCAGTTTACTAGCATACCTTGATTGCACACACACTATCTATCCCAACTTATATACCAAAAGAAAAAAACAATCCCTTAAAATAGACACGGAAAAGTTACCAATGCTTACCTGCCATAAACCATGAAAATTGCAGATAACACAGAACAAATCATCAAAGCGGATAATGCTAGAGGCCAAGATAAAGCCAGTAAATTAATTATTGCTCCTGATCCCTAGATATCAAAGAGAAGAACATGTCATGCGCAGAAAAATAATACCATCAAATTAACCAGAAGATTGATATGAAATCAAGACCTGCAAAGTGTTGCGTAATATCAACTGAAGATCATTTCCTATAACATGCGAAAGCCGTTGACAATCTGCTGCAAGCCTGCTTGTCAAGGTACCAACTTTTTCTTTATCAAAATAGGATATGTCCTACAAATCACAAGCCTAAGGTAACCATAAGAAATGAAGAAAAGAAAAACAAATAACTAACTAAAAAATGCTAAAGAACACCTTTGTTAGCACAGTATATATTCAATTTTCAAAAGATATACCTGAAAAAGAATGGCTGTATACAAGTTTTCTCGGAGACGCTTTACCTGAAAAATGACATATGCAGAACGGAATGATGTGTTATGAATTAGTAAACACCAATAGTACTTAAAAGAAAAAGTAATAATTTGTATAGGAGTTTAGAAGGGGGGAAATCTTATACAATTGCAATAAGAAGATAAAGGGAACTAGAGAAGGGCACTCTCAGGTTATAAACATGGAAAAAAATCTTCAATCAATGTAAAAACTGAAATTCTAATTGTTAGAATACAAGAAAATATCTTAGAATGAGAATGCCCAAAACATCCCCTATTTGTTGTAAAACACTAGCCTAAAATCATCCTAGAGGAGTTCCAACGACCATATCGTTCAACATAAAATTCACAATGGTACAAAGCAACGCACAGGCGGGATACAGAATTCTAGCATACAAAAGTTTAGGCATCCAAAACATTAATTGAAAATAGGTGCTATAGAAAACAACTCACCAAGGTTACATTCAAAATTCCAAAGCAACCACTTCGCAAACCACTGAAATTCAAATAAGAGAACCAAATAACAACCCACTCAATTTTAATAATGAAATATATAATATCACAAATAGGTCATACAAAGAGGAAATTAATTTGAGGCAAGCATTCCTTGTTGGATAATAGTGGAACTCATACAAACAATAAGGCTTTTTATACAACATTTGATTTAGCATATGGGTCGTGTGTTTTAAGAATCTGGAGATTAGTAGCCTCCTACATTTACATTGTGAAGTGGCATGTTACTCTTAGATTTTTTATATTGGGTCTAACTCATCCTTACAGAACCGGCTTGTAAAGTGAAGGATGCCCATGCTTTTTTATATGTTTCACTTTAGGACAAGATCCTTGATTAGTCTAGAGTTCATTTTGGTTCAATACCTTGGATATCCTATTGAATTGTAATGATAGCTTTTGAAAAAGTGGCTAAAATTAGGTTAGACAAGCTCTACAAGAATTACCTGCATATCCCTGAAGTGAAACATAGAAGAACCAAAAACATTGCATTCCTAGAGAATGCCATGGTCTCACCACTCTGAGCTGAAAATATTGATGCTGCTAATATACTTGGCATGGTGATTTCTGAAAGCTGCAGCCACAGATACAACAAATGGCAATAAATGGTGAGAGTTAATGCAGTGGAGCAGAACATAAGAAAGATGATGAAGCTACAGTGCCACACATATATCATGTTGCTATAGTCATTTTATGATACCAATGTCATTCCAAAAGCCATTTGAAATTTAGCCTTATATGAAATATGATATCAAATACCGTCAGGCTGCTTTGCATGAACTTTAGCCTACTCTCCCTCACACCAGGTCTTACATCTTTGTAACCAAACACTAAACACAAGATTATAATATAACTTTGAAGCAACTTAGAGAGTCCACTTTTGATCCATCATACGAAAATAGACCCGGTGGCTTGTCAGAGCTAATGGTCCGGGCCTATTTACTAAAAAAGCCCGGCGAAGGCATTTTAGGCCATCTAAAAATTTTCTAGGCTTAACATGTAAGCCTTAAAAAAAATACCTACATAATATTATCGTTATTGTTGTTTTTTTTGTATTACACTTATATAATATATCTAGAAATTATACATTTGTTTACCTATAAAAAAGCTTTGGTTCGTTGTCAACCATAAGGCTTAGGGCTGTTTAGAGGTAAATGATCTGTCACCTATTTAAAGGCCTTACTACCAAGCATACCTTGAAAGAGGCAAAAGGATACACTGTACATCAAGATTTTAAAAGGTCAAATCATACCTTAGAAATGGCCTATATAAAGTAAATAGGTCAAAATCAAACCTTGAGTTTGTAAAATAAAACAAGCTGGTTTGAACCAACCCATCATATATCTCTCTCAATCAGCTTTAATCAACAGAAATAGCACGTTTGCAGAAATGTTAGAGAACTTCAAAAGTGAGATTGAAGAGTTTGTTGGAGCTCCCACAATGACCGATGGTATGGCCAAATTAGTTCTTATAAATGGTGGATAACCTTCACCCCCTCAAACTCTTTGGTGGTTTACGCACATTGATTCCCATTGAAATACAACCAAGGATTATATAGTATTTCATAGACAAAGTTAGTGTACAGAAAAACAATTTTTGCCCAAATTGCAATAACAAGACTTCATAAGAAAAAACCCCAGTAAATTTATAGTTTGATCCTTGAAAGTATTACTTGTGCAGTTATGGTCCTTGATCTACAAAAGGCCATCCAATGTTGTGAATTGTAGATCGCTGAAAATGGCGATTTATTCAAATTCTGCTAAGCTATAGTGCCGCAATAGCCTCCATTTGACAATACTATCTACTACATAGCGTATCGCAGAACAATAGCGATTTGCTCAAATTCCGCTACACTATAGAGCTACAGCCACTATTTGACATCAATAATCCGTGAAAGCATTACTTGTGCAGTAATGGTCCCTAATCTACAAAATTTCATACTTCCAGATGTAGCCAACTTGAAAAACTAGTTTCAGAACCAATTCACATATATCAAAACTTTCAAAACTAAATCAACTAAAGTAACATCTTTCCGAACTGAATGCATTTTTAGAACCCCACTGGTGTTGAATGTTACACGACACACGGCTCAAATTAATAAAAAAACACGTCTTCAACACAATTTTTCATCAGTAAGCAACGGCAATAACTTGTATGTTTGATTTCCCTTTAGAAGGAGCATAAATGGATCCTAGAGGTGTAGAATAGATTTTGACATGTTTGGTTGCTCTCAAGTAGAATTGCTTTTGCCTTCAAATATGAATTAACTTGAAGCTTTTGATTTTAGAATTGATTTTTACACTCAAATTCACTATATTCAACTCACTTTTACATGAATCTAGTCAAACATAAATCACTTTATCTTCAACTCACTTTTAGCCAGAATCAGTATTACGGAATCAATTAAGCCTATGTTTACTTCCACGTTTGGAGCACCCATAATTGATTTGACATGTTTGGTTGCTCTTGAGTAGAATTGATTTTTCCTCCAGTTGTAGTTAGTATTTGTTGTTTTTTAGTCTAAACACGATATCTATACTGAAATTTCTCAATTCAACTCACTTAAACATAAATGTAGCTATGTTGGTAGGGACATTACAATATGCAGGGACCGGAGTTCAAACCCCAAAGTTCCCCCCACTTATTCACCTTAACGGGTTAATTTCAAGCCAATAGGCTACTTGACCAAAGTCCAAAGAAACAAAAATGTATCCAAGCAAGCATAAACTACTACTCTACATTCAAAACAAAGAGTGTGTAAATAGCATTTAGAACATTGTTTGTTAGAGAAAGAGTAAAAACTGACAGCAGCTAAGACAAGAGAGGCGAACGCCACAAATGCAACCCATCGCTGATCAGCAACCAGCTCCCAAATTCGTCGAAGAGCAAGCAATGCGGGCGTGGGTTCAGCACGGTCTTCTTCTGGATGCTTGGGTAGCGTCCACCAATCCCCACCGGGTAAAATTGAGGCAGCGAATTCAAGCCGTTTGGGAATGTTGTGGAAGGCAGAAGAAGAAGAAGAAGTGCAACGGGCTATAAGGCTCTTCTTTCTGATTTTGAAGAAGAGAAAAGGGGTTTGGGATTTGTTGTTGATGATGGAGTGTGGGAAAGGAAGTGAATTTGAAATGTAGTAGGACGAAGACATGGCTATTGCAATTTCCAACTTCTGTTCTCCACGGACATATTCGATCAGATTATTACTGCATTTAGGATACGTGGCATAACATAACAAGTCGACATAAATGATCACTTTAATCCTTGACTCTGCACCTTGATGTCGTAAATGTCCATGATTCAGGATTAAATACAACAAAACTCACCGACTCTGCGCTTCCGTTATCATTTTAGTCTTTGACGTAAAATAATTTTGTTAAGTGATGATGTGACACAAGTTTTATGATGAGATGATATATGAAGTGTCACAAGGAGTAAAATGAAAGTAGAAAATGATCATTTGATTTCTAAACCAAAAATCAATATCGCTATATTGAATCACAAATCTCTAAATCTTAAATCATAAATCTCATTTAATTATCTCTTTTATTCAAAACCAATCTTCCATTAAACACTAACTTATTGTTAGGTCTCTGACTCTGTTAATTTACTATCAATTAGGTCTCTACAGTAAACATTTACTCTCACTAAGGTCTCTGACAAGTTGTTAGTTTTACTCTCATTGGTGTGACTCAACTATTTAACAAATTTTATTTATATAAAAGAAAAATATTTAATAGAAACCTGACATTAATACTCATAATTTTCATTTTATATAAGAGAAAAATATTTAATAGAAACATGACATTAATACTCATAATTTTCATTTAATATCTATAAATATTTTACAATATTAACAATCTAATTATTTTTTATATAATTATCGCAATGTTATGTGGCTCATGCGAAAGCACGAGTCTCTTACAGAAATGATGATGTGTCTCCTCTTTTTCTTTTTTTTTTTAAAATTTGGTATGACTTAAATCTTTGTATTTAATCTTCTTTTATCTTTCCTTTTCTCTTTTATATATTAAAAGAGAAATGATATTTATACAACCATTTTGTTACAACTTTTGGAACAACCCTCTCTCTCATACACTTATTATGCTCTTACTTTCTCTTTCTATTACTTTGGTATTCGTGTCAAGACATACATTTCTTTCTATATTCTTGGTTGTCCCATACATAAGTTGTACAAAAAGTAGTTGTTCAAATAACATACCTCATATTAAAAACACAAATTTCTCTTTCATCTATCAATTCTATCTTTTAATGTTTTGTCTTGCATACACGGTAATCAAACAACTATACCAACAATTAGTAGTCCAGTGTAAGTTAAAAATAAACACGAAAAGTTAAAAACTAAAAATATTTACAAGTTTTGTTTGGTTAGCCAAGTGAGTTAAGCTTGCCTAGCGAATTTAGTAGAACAAAAACAAATATTTACAGGTTCCAGCAATGACGCAAACTCCAGCAACGACGCCATTTGATAAAGAGGAATTTTCGGATCCTCCAACAGCAAATATTTTGGTTTGATTTGCTGTAATCACTTTCATAACTATCCAATGTAACATGCTATCAAAACACTTGAGTTGCATAACACTAAAGGAAGAGGTCTTCCATGAATCTAAGCAGATTTTAGAGATGCTCTTGATAAACTCAACTTTATCATATCCAATCATAGTTTCAAATGAATTTAAGGTTTTGATCTTTTATTGTGAGGGTGTTGTTGTCCACGTCCAATTTCATCTGAGGTTTATGGATGAAAGTTTGCCGAATATCAATGGTGCACTTTCACTATCCATCTTTTTCATGACTAGCAAGTCCTCTGTGAACTTACATTCTCATATGGTGATGTTTGTATTGCCCAACTTTTCACAGAGCTTTTGACACATTCCATCAACGAACTTTAACACCTTGGTTGTTGGTTGGATTACAACTATAACTTTAACGTGCTCCAAGGCTATGAAATCGTTACTTGAACCGAAATCAACCAGTGATTTTTCAGTGCGTACTCCAACTATATCTACTACCAATGTCACTCTTCCTAGATATATGCATTTTATGCTCTTTAGAATTGTTGTATACAGTCTGTTGGGTATTTGAGTATTGACTTCATTGTTGCTAAAACAAATACTCATATATGATGTTGGATACGATGTTCCAACATCTTGGCACGGTTCAGTGTGCCCTGTTTATGTGGTTTGGTTTACGCAAACTTTATCTTATTAAGGAAACCACATCTTATTTCTTGTTCACCAAGCAACATATTTTTGTCCAGAATCAGCTGGGTGATTTGTTCCTAAAGTATAGACAATATTTTAGGATTCCTTGGTGGTATTTTTGGCGGTTCCTAAAGATGTTCCTACTTTTTAGGAGTTGCTATATTTGTTTCTATTTTGTTATGTGAGATCACTGAAGATACTATGAAGATTTTATTCACGTGACTTGTGGTCTAAGAGACGTGTGTTTCTAGAAGAAAGATATTTTTCAGATGGATATTTTTATTTGTGAAATATATTTTCATAAGGATTTTGGAAGATATATTTCTGAAGAATATTTGTTTCAATATATTTCTGAAAAGAATATTTGATACGAATATATGTTTGGTCTGAAGGAAGATTTAATTGTGCAAATATATTTCTAGAAGGATCTTGAAAATATATTTCTGAAGAATTATTTGTTTCAACATATTTCTGAGAAGAATATTTGATTCAAATATATGTTGCTGCTGAATGGCTATATAAGGAAGACTCAGACCCTAGTTTTATTTACCAATTCAATGTTATTGAATTGAGTCTTTTAGGGTTTTATTGTTAAACCTTGTGCTTTATTTTGTGAGCCTCTCTTTGTATCATATTGATGCACTGAGCAGGACCTGTAGTTGAGTTGTCTCAAAACCATAACTTTACAAAAGAATTTTTTTTTAGGGTTTTGAGTCATTGTTATTTGTGAACCTTTCTTGTATCACTTTAATACATGTTAAGGATTGTGTTTTATTGAGTTGTAAGTTGTACTACTCCTAAGCTTTGAAGCACGGAGGTAGTTTATGTTTGAAGGTAACTTCATCTTTTTTAAGTTGTAATCAGATAATCACAGGGGTTGTGATTGATTGAGGGAAGTGAGATGAGATCTCAGATCTAGCAGTTCCTAGGTTGAAGTCAATACGGGTAGGTCCTAGATCTAGAGTTGTAAACGAGGAGTTTGTTGAGAATTTAGAATAAGGACTACACTAGTGGATTGCCTTCCTGGTTTGGTAGCCCCCAAAAGTAGCTCGATGTTGAAATATCTTACCCGACATTCTGTTTCTGTCTGATGTTGGAACATCGTATAAAACATCTGAAAGCTAGCCCGTGAGAATTTCAATTGGTATCGGAGCAGGCACCATGTTCTGCTATTGGGTGAGTGATGAGTCAATAATTAGTGATTTTTATATAATATTTGAGTTTATTTTATTTAGATTTAATATGTTTTTATTTCCTTTTTGGAGCTATTTTACTTCAATCGCAAGTTATTTTATCTCAGGAACAAATATTTGAAAGATTGAGTCTTCGAGCAAAAGAAAGGAGAATTGAAGCTGATTCCTGCCAAAAATATGAAGATCTTATACAAAAATATCTTGTGCAAAGAATTTGAAGATCCTTCACCAAAATATAAAGCTGGCGCGCCCCATATTGTCTTTTTGCTGCTTTTGCTTCTTCGACAAGCTGCCTATTTTAGTATTTCTGACCTAGAGCCCATGGTTTCTTGTGCAACACTTTAGTGATTTATTTCTTAGGGCTCAAGTCAATGTTA